>Ga0334894_1000190_pt1 | contig 89069 bp, 77 predicted proteins | sample GraSluR3_MG_6_FD_207225 | JGI IMG/M metagenome (GOLD analysis project Ga0334894, IMG submission 207225) | Sludge microbial communities from methane-producing bioreactor in Wageningen University, Netherlands - Granular Sludge_12_05 R3 | ecosystem: Engineered > Bioreactor > Anaerobic >...
TTATAGTCAATAATTAGGCAATTTTACCATGAGCTGATGTCCGTTCGGGGAGAAGTAGACTTAGGACCTTGAATCTGTATATTTATACGATTAAGATTTAGTCATAGGCTATTATGAAATTGCCTCTGATGATTTAGTTAAAAACACTGCAAGTGATCGCAATGTCAAAATATTCTGTTCACATGTACCTGTTTATGGTGGACCTGAGCTGTTCTACTTCTCCTTGTCCGACCCATTAGAGCGTGTAGTATTGATCAACACGATGATACAAACGAATACTGCACTATTACTCAGTGGGCATGCTCATTACAAGGATAATCTGCACCGATTTAAAGATACATCAGCTGAACTTGTGTGTGGGTCGTTTCATGGCAGAAATTCATTCTTCGAAAACACATTGCCTACCTGGTATGTATGTACGATACATGCAGAAGATAAAGAGATACTCATCACACGATTTTCAGCTGAAAAAGACGGATCAATCCATCATTCTACATTTTCTCCTCTTTCCATCGGTCTCGATTAAACTACCGAGAAGGCGACAGCCTAATGAGCCTCTTCTATTGACAAACCTTGAGGTCAACTCAAAACCGTTGTCATATACCATGTCCTCTTTTCAAGGCTCAATGAAGGCTCTCTTGCACCAAGCTGTTTCGCTAAGAAAGAGTCTATGATGTATTTGCCAAGGGCAAAGGCTTGGGAAGTGTCAACTGTTTACGTCCCATGGGATTCTCTTTTACTTCTCTTCTTCTCACTTTTTAGAACACTTCATATTACTGCTCACGAAGGAATGCTCTTATATATATGGTGCCAACACTCAACAGAAACGGGCCAGCAAATCCTCTGCAGCCCTAACATCGGAAAACCGACGGTTTATGATTGCTACGATATTGTCCGCACGACCGATCTGATCTGCGATCTTGTCCAACTGATAGGGATCGTTGTCGATGTCTAGAAAGACCTGTATCTTCTTTCCTGCATCCGAAATCTTGCGAAACACCGTCGGCCATTGGTCAATTGGAGCTGCACCTTCGCCCGGAATCCACTGCACACCCTGCAGTCGCCCGATGGATAACAACGAATCAAGATGAGCAATCTGCCCCTGACCGTCCAGATGATAAAACGGCCGATCCAATACACTGCAAAGATCTTCGAGATCGGGCATGATGAACTCATTGAACATCGAAGGGCTGATCATGTAGGCAAGATCACATTGGAGCATGTAATAAGTCGACCGCGAAAGAATCGGTGCCCAACACGTCGAACCTGGACAGACACCAGCCAAGATTGACTGATAGGAAGAATACACCTCCTTCCATGCGTCCCGAATGGTTGCCATCGCCAGCTTGACGTCATCGGGCCGGTCGTATAAATCCATCAACAGATCATTGGCGGGGCGAAAAGAAGCAAGCACATCGGCAGTACCTCCGATATCAGTCATTCCCATTTGAAAAGTCCCCGGCACAGCCAATGCGGCGATTGTCTCGTAATGATCTTTTATCCGCGCAAACAAGCCCCCGTCGCGGTCAAGCGAGAACGAGAAATCTAACGAGTCCCTCCCCTTTGGAGGAAAAAACCACACAGTATCCCCATCATGCTGATACTCCATCCGCGCACCCAACATCGCAGCCAGCGAGCCGGCTCCATACACAGGAAATTGATTGGGAAATCCGTCCCCCATGCACTCAATTCCCAGCATAAAAGCAACCTGAGACTCCAGAATCTCCCTGTTGCTTGATCTGGCAGGATAAGCTGGCCAAAATTTATGGTATGGCAACACCTCTTGGTCCCCATGCAACATACTCTCATCGATCGACTCGTTAGCCACATTGATTAATGGCCGCCCGAGACGTCCTTCCCACCAGGCCTCATGGTCCGCCAAACGTTGTTTCCAAAACGACACTGGAAATTTCTCGGCATACCGTTCAAACAGCTCCACCAAACTTCCATCCTGCTCCCCGTTTTGATTGTAAACATCTCCACTCATGCCGTTTGCCTCATTTACTTTTTTCTTGTTGATAATTAGCTGACGCGTATATATCACTTTATCTAGTATAACCCTGGCTTTATAATCATTCTTTGCAAAATATCCCAAGCATGTTATCATTTTATGCGATGCCAAAGGATATTCTGAACATTGTATCAAACCACTGCGGATTTCTCTATCTGCTAAATAAAGTGAAGTTGCTTACCCATCCGCACACCCATGAGGAACTCGAGCTGAACATCATCTTCTCGGGATCGGTCACCTATGTTATCGGCTCGAGTGCCTACAAGCTTCTCCAAGGATCGTGTCTTTGGCTCTTCCCTAATCAAACCCATCAATTGGTGGAGGCCAGCAATGATGTAGAGTTGCTCATTGTCGTATGGCGAAAACAGGCAGTCGACTCATGTGCTAGCACTGCATGGTCACAACCACTTACAATGCCCGCAAATCCCGAGACTTTCTGCCGAACCCTTCCCCGGCAGAGTCTTCAACGATTGCACAACTTGGTCAACACTTTGAACGATGCAGATGATCATCCCGAGTTGTTTAATGCCGGTATGCAGTGGCTGCTGCTCAACGCTTGGCATCAGTTCACCACCGCTGCCGACATTACTGGAACTCTTTGTCATCCCGCCGTCACTCAAGTCATCAAATCTTTGCAACAGGACAGCACAATAAATATCGATGTACTATGCACACAATTGGGCTATTCACGTAGCCATCTGAGCAGGTTGTTCCATGCCCAGACGGGAATGACCATCCCAGCATTCAGAAACCAGATTCGCTTGCAACACTATTTATCTTTGCTCCCGCATAGCCACAGTCTGATGCAGTGTGCTTTGGATGCGGGATTCGGCAGCTATGCACAATTTTATCGTGTGCACTGCAATCTCATCGGCAAAGCTCCTCGCAGCAAAAAGCAACAAGCACCGGCTGTTGAGTCCCATTCTATGCTGTAGCTAAAGCTGAGTCTATTGACGAATCAAAATGTCTTTGGTAGGAAGGAGTCATCTTGAGTATCGCAGGAGTCTTGGTCTAGCATCATAAAAAGTCCAACTTTATGACCTCACCCCAAACTGCAATTGCCTTTTACTCTGCCGTATATCCTGATTGCATTAGAGACTTCTTGTACAGCTCTCTTTCTTCAAGATATTCCCGATACCAAAGCTTAAGCATATTGTAAGTAGGATACCCAAGCTCCCTTATTACAGCCACAGCACTCTTGTCAAACTTTATGTACAGTTCAACTGCTTTCTTCCTATCTTCGTATGAATACATTCCCTTCTTCTTCTGGAGTCCAAGAAAATGTCTTCACCCCCGTCCTGTAAAACTATTCTAAGGCGCACACCCAACGGCGAATTATGCAGCAAAAGTGTGCAATGGCTTGGAGATCTCAAAGGAAGGGGTAGTGTATGACGACTGGTTTTTGCCTAACATAAATGAATTGAAACAGATGCATTATGATCTCAATCGTAATAATTTAGGCGGATTTTCAGGCGATAAGTACTGGAGTTCTAGCCTGAGCGATGGGGACTTAGCGATGTACCTAGATTTCGCAAACGGATATTTTGGCCACGGTTTTAGGTGCAATGGTTACAGGGTAAGGTCTGCTCGGGTTTTCTGATAAGCGATTCTATAAAAGATGCATATCCTCTTCACAGGCAGAAGGTAAAAAGACCTCTGCCTGTTTCTATCGATGCAGAAGAGGCAGAAATGACAAATGCATTTGTGGTTCTAAGAAGTCGGTAGAGGGTTTTGTCCGTATGGATTCCGGCTCATCATGTTTTTGCAATTACGGTAGTGTGACAACCGGGACAGGAGATTTTTATCTTTCCTTTTCCTTTGGGTACTCTGTAATGCCGACCGCATTCCCTGCAGATGAAGTAGCAATACGTCTTTCTGTTTGCATACACCTCTTTTCTGAAAGCAAACCATGCTCTTGGCTTCTTAATAAGGTTCAGGAATTTGTCGTTTTCAAGTCTTCGTTTCGTGTTGTTTTTGGAAGATGTTCTGAACGTTACCAGAACCATGATCGCAAACGCTACCATCACGAGCAATTGGAAGCCCGGAATAAGCGAAAACCCGATAATAACAAGACTGATGATGTATAAGACTCTGGACAGCTGATCAAACCCATATCGTCCGTACGACCACTGTTGCAGGGATTGTTTGAGGTTATGAAGGAACTTTTTCACTTTCCATCCTTTTCTTTATCGATTCTATCTCAATGACAAGACGGCATTCTTGCAGGCTTACCTGTTCTAGAAATACTGTAGTATGGTTGAATGCGTCAAGGACAAAGTATGACATGAATTCATATTCTTTGATACGCTCAAAGGGTTGCGAACTTGTGATTACTTATGGTCTGAATTAAAAGAACCAGTGTGAAGACTGGTTCTTAATGGGCGCGATTGGGTATGAACCAACGAATACCCTATATCGGCAAACCAACCTCTACAAATACCGCATGTCCTGTTTTTTCACCTACAACAATCAATATATAATCACTTTTCATAAAAAATATATACAAATCACGAATTAACCATTATTATAATAATATTTCAGGAGTTAGTAGCATGGGTAATTTCTTTTCAGGACCGGTAACCGTTTTTCATGGATTCGTACTGCCAGAAGTAGCAATCCCTACGGGATATGTGGCTCTCATTGACGCATACCGACTTCCTGCACCCTTTCCCCGCCTGAAAATGGCAATCGGGTTGAAACATAATGTTGTAAAAAGTATGGGATGGCACATGTTGACACCGAGACATCAACCGGAAGAGACACTTATAGGCCACCTTGAATTTGCTTTAAAATATGAAGGAATAGATCTATGTATATTGAAAAAACTGTTTGAGGCAATCGATAGACGAACAATTGAAACCATCATTCTGGATACGATTACTGGTTCATACAGCAGACGGATTTGGTTTCTTTATGAATGGCTCATGGGAACACTCCTTGATATTCCAGATGCCAAGAAAGGTAATTATGTATTGGCTGTTAATCCCAAACAACAAGTTACCATAGAAGGAAAAAGATCCAAGAGACATCGTGTTGTGAACAATCTTCTAGGGACTCCTGATTTTTGTCCGATGATCAAAAAAACTGAAGAACTTGAAGAATTTCTCATGATTAACCTAAAAGGTAAAGCTCTCCAAGTTATTTCAGATATCCCAAAGGATGTCGTAGCACGTGCTACAGCATTCTTGCTACTTAAAGATTCCAAGGCAAGTTTTTCCATAGAAAATGAGGCACTTTCGCATGATAGGATCCAGCGATGGGGCAATGCGTTGAGAGAAGCTGGGAAATCACCTTTGAGTAAAGAGGAACTGATACGTCTCCAACATATTGTGATAGGCTCTAGAGGTTTTGTGAAGATAGGGTTCAGAGACGATGGTGGTTTCATTGGTGAACATGATAGGGAAACAGGAACACCCATAGTTGAACATATAAGTGCAAGATATGAAGATATAGACTCTTTAATTTCAGGTCTTATTGCATATAACAATAGAGTTTTCCATCAAATTGACCCAGTTGTTGCCGCAGCTGCGATTGCCTTCGGGTTTGTGATTATCCATCCATTCTCTGATGGAAATGGAAGAATTCATCGATATCTCATTCATCATATTCTTGTAGAATATGGGTACAATCCCCCAGGAATGATATTTCCTATTTCAAGTGCAATGTTACTTCGAATAGAGGAGTATGCTTCCGTCCTGAATAATTACTCACAAAGCATTCTCCCGTTCATACGGTGGGAACCTACAGAAGACCACAATGTACGTGTCCTGAATTCGACAATAGACTACTATCGATACTTTGATGCAACCCCCTATGCGGAGTTCCTATATCATTGTGTGCAGCAAACGATTGAACATGATTTACCGAAAGAGACACGATTCCTGATGAATTATGATCGGTTCAGAGAAACTGTCCAGGATTCTGTTGAAATGCCTGATTCTACCGTCTTTCTCTTGTATAGTTTCATTTCACATAATGAGGGAAAGCTATCAAAACGGGCACGTGAAAAGGAATTCTTACAGTTAACTACCGAAGAAATTGAACACTTTGAAGCTGTATATAATAGGCTATTTAATGCCGATGCTACTAAGTAGTTATTGCATAGTAGAGAGAAAAGCATAGGGTGTGAGAAACCAGCCATGCATGCGTCAAAAAACGGCCACTCAGTCTCCAATAGCGACCGATGATTAAGCCGGCCATCACAGGTTCCCGTCCTGCGTCGAGGACTAAGATAGCACATACTACTTTCCTCCTACAGGCATCTTACTATTATGGCTTAAAAATGTTGTATAAAAAACTTAGCAAGATTCTAGCAATACAACACTCATCCTATCACCCAGAAAAAGCAAAAAACCAGTCCGAAGACTGGTCTTTTATGGGCGCGATTGGGTTTGAACCAACGACTTCTACCGTGTGAAGGTAAATTTATACAATATGCAGAGTTACGTGCATTTCTATAGAGTTCTATTGCCTATGAAACAGCTTATATTTATGTTCCATTAAGCACCATATTAATCCTTATATATCCATCAATTAGTTTTCACAATTCTCTTCACAATTTCATAATGTACAAGATTGCAGAAATTCTTTGATGGAATCCGTAGTTTTCCTGCTCGATTATCGTCTTCTTCACAGTCTCCTTCACAAATTTTGGTACTCATAAAACCTCATTGAGCCAAGGTTAGGCGATTACTCTTTTCTTGCTTGAGGCAAAAGGAATCTCATCATCAATGAAATTTTCCGGACCCTTGTTATCATGTACTTTTCCCCGCTGCAGAGATTGAAATACCTCTTGGTATATCTCGTAGGTTATTTCCCTTGAAGATTCAGCACCATGCTTTTTGAATACCTCCCTAGCCAATGCTTGGTCATTGCCACACTGTTCAAGAACATTATTCCAAGCATCCTTGATGTTGAACTCATCAATGGATAACATGCCTGCAAAATTGGTTGGCTTATTCTGTCGTGTATCTTCTCTAACCAGATTCATTGATGATTGAGTTTTCTGTAACTGGGTTACCTCAAAGCTTTCTCTGTCAGGATCTGCCATCTCTTCAGTTGGAATACAAAGGGCTTGGAGAAGTGCATACTTATGAGCAACAGACATCGCTTTATTGGCGGCCTTATCACCAGAGTCCATACCCTCTCCAATGACGATAGAATCAACGCTGGAACCATCAGAAGCGAAGAATGTGTACTTCATCATCAGTATTCTATAAATAAGGTTCCCCCCCCTATTGGTGGTTCTTTCTTCAGATCTTTCTGATATGACTGTAGGAACCGTAAAAACACCATGCCTCGCCAAAATTGGATGTACTGCATTATAGATGTCATCAACCCCACGAAATTTGAAGCCTTGTTGTTGGTTTTTCTGATTCTTACCCACAGCATCTATGTCTGCCATAATGCTTGCCATTGACGAATAAATGTCAGCCATTCACCACCTCCTGAGAATCTTCTTGGAATTCCAGATACCTCTGATAAAAAGAACATTTGCTTGCACATGAACAGTAGTCAATACACTTGACCGGAGTTCCTTGACGATGTTCTATATAATGGCCTTTCCCAAGTTCCATCAGATGACGTTCTGCCTCGAATTCACTGTCATGAAGTTTGACTGCCTTCTTACGACCTACCTTCATAATTGCCCAACATTCATCACGCTCCCATCGTTCATCCTTGCTGCAGTCAGGTATCTGGTTTTCTGGAGTATCCTTGTAATCAAGAATTTCAATGATTTTTTCTGCTAGGTCTGCTTGCAAATATGCTGCTACTTCGCTATTGAAACTGCCATTGTACTCATAATCGATATTCATTATCGGCTTCTGAGGATAAGAACGGTCTCTTCTTGCTTGAGACTTGCTCCAATCCTTGAGAAAAACTGTATTACGAACATCCCTGACAGGAAAACCAGCCTTAGCCAAGATAAGCCAATATACTCGCAGCTGCTTGGCCCAATCGCTTTCTGTCCCTTCTTTCAATTTCATACGATAGGAATAGACTCCAGTAGTTTTATAATCAGTTATCAGCTGTGTTTCAGCATTGTATAAATCGAATCCTCCAGAAATATGACGTATACCGTATTCATTACAGGGTATTTCCATTGATACCCTTTCTTCCGCAAGCTCATGTTCCCCTTCATACCCTTCCATGACCTTGTGAACAGCAGTTCCAAAAACAGTCCAAATCATATCAACGCAATCCTGTTCGAGTTCTTGATAGAAACGTCTATTCAGTATGATTTCCTTAGTACCTTTCATTAATTCTGTAACACTGAAAGTATCCCAGTCGAAACGTGGGTATCCATCTTTCTGACATGATCTGAAATACGGTTCAGGAAGATTGAATTTGTTCGTAATAATCATCAAACAGCCTCCTTGACAACTGAGGTTGAGCTATCTAGGATTGTTTTGTCAGAAGTCATAACTTTTGCTGAGGGGTAGGTTGCTGTTACAGCCTGCTCCTCTTTTTCTTGTACAGCTTTCAATTCTTTCTCCAGCTTATCTGCCTTACTTGATGACTCAAGCCAATAATCCCTGTACTTGGATTGTTCCAACTCAAGCTCTTTGTTCTTGCTTTTTAGGTAGTTGCAGTTATCAACCTCATTTTTAAGTTTCTCTTGCGTTTTGCCTAAAACCTCATACAGATGTTCTTCGTAACTTGTCAGCATACATTGCTCCTTCACAAAAAAATAACCTCTCACAAGAGAGGTTTAAGCTCAAAATTCTTTCTGATCAGAGTGAATCAGAGTTATAAATCATTTCTCGGTACATCATTCTTCTTTCATATTCGGGGATTGCAACCCAGTCAAGGTATTCTTCAAAATGCCAAAACCTTTTTCTATTCGTCTTTAACTTACTGTCAACCTTTCCAAAATTCGGAAGATGCCAAGGTTGATTTGTGACAGCCTGCCTGCTCATGCCAAGCGAATTTGCAATCATCGAGACAGTTATAAAAGCCGGATTATTTCTCTCTATCAAACACCTCAAGGCAGCATACTTGAGATCTACCTCTTTCAACCTTTCCATTTCTTCAGATGAAACCGTGTACGCTAAAATTTTACTCATTTCTATTTCTCTCCTTGTATATTTTGGTAATCTAAAACCTGCTTTGCTAACTACAATTGGCTCCTATGGGATAAATAGCAGATAGGTTATGAAATATGCGCTATAGGAATTGTAAATAATGAGGCTACCGATACATACTCCTAGCGCATAATCTGTAAGTATGGATTTAACTTCTCAGGATTACATCATATTGGCCTCCTGCATACTGAAAATCCCTTTAGCAGAAGAGATGATTATGTGATCTATCAACTTGATACCGATGATATCTCCAGCTTTTTTCAACCTGTATGTGATATTTTGATCCTCTTCGCTTGGTTCAAGGTTGCCGCTTGGATGATTATGGCCGATTATCACCGCAGTAGAATTATCTGCAATAGCTTTGCGAAATATTTCCCTTGGATGCACGAGAGCACGGTTAACCAATCCCACTGAAGTTATGTGAATATTGATGATTTGGTGAGCCCCATCTAGGGTGATGACAAAGAAATGTTCCTGCTCCATGAACCGGAGTTTATCGAGCTTGCGCATGATGGGTTTGTACACATCGGAAGGGATTAGCACCTGAACTGCTTTTTCTTTCGCCAGCATCTCAATAAGTTGTTTCTTTGAATACCTAGAAAATTGCTCATATGTTTCATAGTGAGTCATGTAATATTCTCCTCAATTTTTTACGGGTCTAAGTTTTTGACAGAAATCCATGCTTCTAATAGGCTTCCCATTCTGTCCAGAAACACTCAGAATCGTTTGATTCATGCAATGCGTCAATTTCCTTGTCACTCATGTTTTCTACCTGCTGGAGAGCTTCCTCGCTTGTGTAATCAAGCCCTGCATACATTGCAAGATATTCCAATGGACAGTAATTATTATGAAGACATTCATCAGAACAATAGAATTCATTCCCTGCTATGGAATACCCTTCAAAAATCATCTTTCCACATTCGTTGCAGAAATGAAGAGATTCACAATCCTTTGGATGATCAAACAACCAAGTTACTCTTTGCATGGTTCTCTGCAAAAACATCATCCGTTCCAACAGGCTACCGAGATTGGTCTTTTCCCTGATTGCTTTCTCTATCTCAGATTCAATAGTTGACCTGAAGATAGTACAAGCTAATGTCCTAGAAGCCTTGTCATTGCACAAAGACATTGGCTTACAATGCTTCAATGAATCCTCCAAATCTTCTATCTTGCTATGCAGAGCATTTAGAATTACTTGTTCGACCGAATCAGGGAAATTATCTCCCTGAAGATTGTGTGCGATTTTCTCAATGATTGAGAGCTGGTTGTCTTTCGACAAGTTGCATACATAAGGCATTGCTAGTATCCTCTTAATTGATGAAGGCCTACCACTGCGAATGATAGACCTTCGGTTGAATTTGGATTGACGGTGGTTGTCTTACGATAGCCACCGTCTTATATTCGAGTTCCTCCGATGGAACCTGCACTTCTGACCGTCTCAAGTACATCTTGTTCATCTTGCCAATCCATTCACATTCCTCCTGTAGCTATCGAGTATTTGATCCACAAAAACAACTCGATACTTATTCTGTAGAAAAGTTCTTTCGTAAAAATCGTCATTCATCATTTCATTTATCCTTCTTTTGTGAGGTTGTACCAATCATCAATCAAGTCATCGTCATCGATTTTAGGATAGCTCCCAAAAACCTTGTTATTTATGGTGCTATATATGAATAAAGATGCTTTAAAGTTGTTTTGATATTGGCATAAAACCCAATTACCGTGTTGAGCCAACGTATGCATGGGTACACCTAGATCCATAATCGACCTATCCGATTGAATATCTTCATCCATGATTATCGACCATTAGCAATAAAGATTTCGTTTTCGAGCTCTCTCGCACCAGCAAGCCATTCAATGATTGCTTCATACAATCCTTCTGCGGTGGTCTTAAGTTGAGCAACATGATATACATGTCCGTTTTCTATCACAACGTCTGGTGGTTTGCTTCCTGTATAAGGTTTCAAATAGATGTGAGTGAAATCTATCTCACCCAAAGCAAAATGATCAGTATATTTTCCGTCAATAATTTTTATCGTTCCTGTTTTCATATCAGTCCTTGCAGTCAAATTCGACATAACTCATCTGAAGCCCCTTTGAGCAAAGGCTGCCGACAATTCTTACTTTCATTCCCTTCTGTAAAAACCGAAGACATTCCAATCCTAAGGACCCTTTGGCAAAGGCATACAAGATTAGTGTCTCGCTATGACGTATTTTAAATTCAACCAGCTCTTGCCCTTTATTTCGAGGACCAGTGATAGCAATTCCTTCGATAAGAACACTGTTTAACATTGTGTAACTCCTACAAAAAAATACCTATCCATACGGAAAGGTGTAAAAACGAAGTAAAGATATTTGGAATCCTTCAGAGAATCTGGATACAGCAGTTGCGTACTCCTACTCCACACTTTCAATCAATAGAGGCTTAGTTAAAATATTTCTCAGACTTTGCAATCTCGTTGTTTCGCTCTATGAGAGCCACGTATCCCCAAAGAGAATCCCAAGTGTTGGCATTAGACAGAACTTTATCCAAGCGATTTCTTGACTCTAAGTCGCATTTAGCATGCCATGAATCCATTGCGTCATTGTATTCTGCTTCCTGTGCCGTAATACCCTTTTTCTCACTTGCTTCATAGCGAACATCACGAGAATATGTTTTTACTTGAATGCTATGGCCCTTGCCCTCCACGAGAATGACATCTAGGTCCCTGGGCATACCTTTCGTGACTTTGATGTACTTGCGTACAGTACCGTCTTTCAGTACAGCGACGTGAGTTTCAAGACCGATTTTCCAAGTGAGAGCGAGAGCCAAGGCATCGTTTGCTCGCTCTAATTGTGCGGCAAAATCCTGTCCTTCGCTCTTTGCAACTTGGTCGATTTTCCCGACGTTCATAGCGGCCTTCTTGGCCTCTGCGATAGCCTGTGCGGTCTTGGTGGTTGTGGTTGCGTTCATGGTTCACTCCTAGGGCATTTGTTGCCCAAATTTGATTTTAGGTACGCTCAAGCGTTCCACGATTCCCTACAACCTTTTGATTGTCGGGAATCTTGTAAGACTTGAACGAAAGCAAATCACACAAGACTCATATTTATTCTCTAGACCTATGGAGTTATGTTGAAACAACTGTACGCAATACATTCAACACAACGTCTAGGAGGCTAGCTTTTCAACCCTCATACTATCCCCGATAGTAAGATAGGCCACTCCAAACAACACCCGTTGAATAAGTGGATTATTTCAGTATTCATGACTAATGCCGTATCTATCCTTCTCTGTCCAACGTTGGATAATCCCCCCCCTAAAAACCCTAGGAACCTTCAAGGTAATTGCGTACCTATTCTTTTCCCAAGTTGTTTACAGTTCCCCTACTCATTGTGAAATGAGAGTACCCCTATAATTTTTTAGGCATTGTCGAGCATCTATAGACCCTATCAATAACCATAAACCTGTACCCTTCTCTTTTAGGGCCTCTTCGACCCCTCCCCTAGGATTTATATGTCAAAAATCTCCCAGCCAGCTTATTGAGAATTGGAAACGCGGCTGGTAAGCAACGAATTCTATCCACCCAAACAGTACTACCCGAAAGTAATTTTCTGTTCCTGTATAGAGTCCCCGAGAGGATTGTCTAGACAGTGGTTTCAAATGGCATATTGCAAACCATATCTTTAAAAAATCAGTTTCAAGTAACCTCCTGTTCAATTTGGTTTAGTTTTGAATGGGTTTATCCCATCCGATGACCACATACTATCAATGGGTTAATCCCATGTCAAGCAATATCTCAAAATTTTTTTTGAGGGTAGGGGTGTTGTGGGTTATACCCATATATGGTATAATGAACTAGCTAGGAAAAATTTTTTTTTGAGGATATGAAAAGATGACAACAGAAGCTAGAAAACAGTGGGAAAAAGAAAATAAAATGTTCTATGGTATAAATTTACAAAAAAGAACAGATAGTGATATTATTGATTATCTCAATACAGTAAAAGAAAATGGAGGTAGTATACAGGGTACTTTCAAGGAGGCCATAAGGTTTTTTTTGGCGTATAAGGATAATATAAATATATCCACTAGTCCCAAAAAAGACTTGGATGATTAAAGCCTATTAATGCAATATGATTGGTAGGATATTAAAATAGAAATACCCTAAAAATTCAAAAAAAGGTGATGCAGCAGAACAAAGTTTATAAAATGAATAGGATAACTAGGATATGAAAATAACAATACCCTACAAAGAACATGGAATTACTAAGCATATTATTGTATAAATCCTAGTATAGTTATATTAAAACTAGGATTGAAATGGTGGTATTGTAGCAAAACAAAGCATATATAAACTATTAGATAACTAGGATATAAATCGGGGGTAATATCCTACTACTTCTTTACTACTACTATACAATACAATATCCTATCATTACTACACTTATACTAGGATTCTCAACAGAAAAACTACATTGTACGCAATATTAATCCAACAGCCCAATTTACCTGTAACTTGATTAAGCACAACAACTTATTCCGATTAAGACGGTCAGAATACCAGCCTAATCAACCCTCAGTTCCCTCACACATACGATAGTTAAGATGTATGTTTATGCAGAAAGGGTGTCCCGATTTACCGGTAAAACACCAACAAAACTGCATAATAACTGCATAAACACCTCCAAATTGTATAAACGGTGCATATTCGGGTCAAAGGGGGAGGGGGGTCAAAATTTGGGCAGGGGGGGCGGCGGGTCTGGATTGGCGGGACGGGAGAATCCCATCTCTACCTTCGTATATTGCTCAAAAGTTTTGGAATAGTTTGCATAAAGATAAAACCATATTATAAATAAGATTGATTTGCTAAAAGTAGTGTTTTGCCATATACTAAAAACAATATGTCCTTAAGCGATATTATTTTGAATTACTGAAGGGGTTGATATGAAGATTGAACATAGGCTTAATTTTTTTGGGTTCCTTGAACAAGCTCTAGAAGAATTCGAATCAACCTCTTTCAAGAGAGAATATTATAGATTACAAGGATATGACTATAGCGAAGCAGATTTTGAAAGATTTGAAATTTTCACTCCACCAAATTTACAAGATTACTTAAATCAAATCTCATTTAGAAGCGTAATTCAGCCACTAACAACAATTAGTAATATTCTAGATGAAATTTCTGATCATAAAGAGGAACTGTATTTTGCTCTGATTAAAGAGTCCTTCACTAATAATAAAAGCGTTTCTGACTACATTCCCGATACGAAGAATTATTCAAAATTAGATGAGGATGAAAAATTCGAATTTTGGTATAATCAAATAGTGAAAATTGGATCCTATTGTGACTATTATCCGCATAGACGATATGGACTAGAACCCATCAATGCATTGAAGTATGAACCTGCAAATTCAGTAGAAGCACAAGATTTTCAGAACAGTGATCTCTCGTCTATCATGACAATACGAGATATTATATTCGTCTCATATCTTTTTGATGAATCCGTTGTCATAAACGGCAGAGTCCCAAATACTTTCGAATTAAGCTGTAGAAAAATTCTAAAAGACATATTTTCCAAGCACTATCCCTCTCAGATTGTTGAATACAATGCATTATTTGTAGGATTCATTGATTCCATACAAAGAATTGTTGACGAGAAACTGGAAATCCTTATCAGGAGAAAGGAGAGGTCGATTTATACTGATGAATGGGGTGAGAAAACTTTTGAGCAATGGGATCGTGATTTGAAAGCATTTAGTAAAAAAGTAGTACTCTCTAGAGTGTTCTTTCCTCCATTTGTTTTATATCTAGGCATAAATTCTCTTATGTACGACTACATCAACATCCGTATTCAAACTGACTTAAAAGATATAGAGCATATTGTAATTAATTATGACTTATGCTCGGATTTTTCAGAACTGCTACATAGAATTTCACGAGCCTCAGGTAAGGCATTGGAAGATATGCAGGTAGATGTCATTTCTGCGATAATTAATTTTCTTGTTAGTGTAAGACAAGACGAATTGCAAAAATCTGGTAGAATTAAACATTCTTTCTCAACTAAAAAATTTGAAGATAGTGAAAGCAATCAAAATATTAGTAAGCATGAGAATGGTATCGATTTTGAACAAAATATGAGAATAAAACTTGAAACTATTGGGTTCTCTGTTATGCTTACTCCGATCACTGGGGATCAAGGCGTAGATATAATTGCTACGCGTGACGGCAAGCGTTATGCGATCCAATGTAAGTCATATGCAGGACAAGTTGGTAATGCTGCCGTACAGGAGGTCATTGCAGGAAAAATTTTTTATGACTGCGATTATGCTTGCGTGATAACTAATTCAAATTTCACACCCTCTGCCTACCAATTGGCAGCAAAAGCAGGGGTGATTATGTGTGCGAATGAAAATTTGGAGGCTCTTAAATAACAAAACAAGCCCTCCTTTACCACCATATATTGCTCAAAAGTTTTGGATAGGGGCCTTCTTAATTAGGTATTGATCAATACTGCTTTTCGAGCAGAATCTTCTACATAACAAGCACATTCCCCCAATCTACTTCACATCATCCCTTGAACAACGACTGGCACTGCTGCAAGGGTTGATGGATACTGATGGGAATATGTCCAAGACATATGGGAATGGTGCCACATTCGTACAAAAGGGTGAATAATAGCCTCTAGATATTCTTTCACTCTCCAATTCACTAGGATTCAGAGCTGGAATTAAGATCTGTATAATTGGATAAATTTTAGTCGAGCACGACTCCCAAATCTATAGACTTTTTATTCGATGTAAGTTAATTAATAGCAGCGTCGACACCAAGTCCGAAGATATATGTCATCTCAGAATTGGGAGATTCTCTTATATCGAGTTGGTGCAAGCTTGGTCCAATAATTATGCCCAGATGACTTTTAACGTCTTTAACCGAATAGGAATATTCTACATCTCCTCGATTTTTCCACCTATTGGGAGAAGGAATTAATCATGAACAAATGATCCAATATTTTTATCGCGAGCGAATTCATAAACTTGTAAGAAAACTCCAACTGAATTTAACGTTGTTGCAAAATTCATTCATAGACTGTTGAACTTTCTGTGGCCTGACTTAATTCACCGCCAATAGATACCCATGACTCTTTATTACCCGAAGCGAAAATACTTATCGATAATAGCAATAATGCAGATAGAATGAATCTTTTCTCCAATACTATTTCAATCCTTTTAATATAATTTCTCCGAGCTTAATTGTTGTTGTGTACATTTGGTCCCCACTCAAGTTCAATGGAGAACCCATTGATTGAGATTTTTTCATATCCTTCCCTATCCTCACGATTAGTATCGAGGCTTCTCGGATAAGTCCACTTATATAAAGATGGGCCAAATGAATACAATGCTATTTCAAAATAAGTAGGAGAACCATCTGTAAACAGTTTGCCTGGTTCTGCAGTGATTGTATAAGTCCCCCACCAATCTGAGCCATCCCAAGCAGTATACTCAAAATAATAACGGCCCTCATCGGTTGTATAATACACTCCATTTGTAATCGTAATAGGGATTGATTGATTTTCGTCATATAAACTCAAAGGCTTTGAAGTCCATGAATATGCAAGAAAAGTTTCACCATCCAAACCCATCTTACAACCAGTGCTTAATAGCAAAAGAACAACGATAACAAATCCAATTGATCTTCTCATATTTTTCTACTCCAATTTTCTCACTTTTAGCTATATTAGCACATAAACAGTTTATTCTGCAGAATTTTTATAGAATAAACAATAATGGGTTTATGTAATTTTGAACCAATTTCCACATATTAATACACAGCCACATTTATTTATGTGATTAACCCAAAGAATTTCTCAAAGAATTTCGTCAATTTCTGAATGACGGTCTGCTTCTTCTCTCCCCTGTTCCCTGAACCAAACCTTGAGATTGGAGGCATGATTTTATCAATATCGGTCCCCGTCGTTCGAAGTGACCCATCTCGGAATGAGTTGTCTACAAATCGCTTTGTCGCATCTGGTTTAAGCCTCTCTTCTTCAATGATTGCTTCAAGCTCAGAGTTCTTTTGCTCCTCGACAAACCTCTGCCAATCTTCCTTCACATTCGTTGCTAGGTTAACTTTGTCAATGAAGGCCTGTATCAGATCCTTCTTGCTTCTCAGTTGGATACTGGAATTAACAGCTTTATCGATGGAAACCAGAATGTCTTTATCCTTGCAGTTTTCTTGATGATACCGTTCAACAAGCATCAGTATGTAGTCAATATTGATTTCTACCTGCCTGATCAACTCAATCTCAAAAACTATATCATCGTTGATTTTTTCTTTCTCAGAGCTCTTGCTTCCAGAAATCGCCTGATAGAGATCGATGTAGCTGCTCTGGTAATCCTGAAAATCTCTGTCCGGCAGAATTTCATTGCCTTCAAATGTATCGAATGCAGTTAGGATGTTCTTAAGCCTTAGAATTGCTCCATAGAGAGAGATAAAGTCCTTTTGACTCTGCTCTCCTAGAATTGGCTGTCCTATTGGGAACTTATGGAGTAGCTCATCGATAAGGTCTATATAACCAGGGATGTGTGTCCCTTCTGATTCGTAGCCGAAATAGTAATCCTCATATCGCTTCAGCAGGACAATGCTTCCAGCTTCCTTGTCACCAAACAAAGCAATTGCTGCATCTGTCTCCTTCTGCAAATTTCTGAAGCACACGATATTACCAAAGGTTTTCACTGAGTTGAGAATGCGGTTGGTTCTTGAAAATGCTTGAATCAACCCATGATGCCTTAGATTCTTGTCCACCCACAAAGTGTTAAGCGTTGTTGCATCAAATCCAGTGAGGAACATATTAACAACAATGAGAAGATCAATTTCACGATTCTTTACACGCATGGATATATCTTTATAATAATTCTCAAAATTAACCGATGATGTATCATAGTTCACGCTGAAGGTTGCATTGTAATCAGATATCGCTGAATCAAGGAAATCCCTTGAAGTCTGGTCAAGACCAGAAGTATCAAACTCTTCTTCCGGCAAGACATCATCAGGCTGTTCTTCATTCGGACTGAAGCTAAATATCGTTGCTATTGTAAGCTTTCTTGCACCTTCTTGTATTTGGCGTTTAAACTCGCTGTAATAGAGTTTAGCCATCGGAATGGAACTTACTGCAAACATGGAGTTGAAGCCCGCCACACGTTGTCCTTGCAGAGAATAGAAGCTGCTGCGCTTAGTCTTCTGATCGAAATGCTCAAGTATGTATTTCACAATCTCCCTGACGCGTACAGGATCTCTTAAAGCTTCTTCCGTATTGATTCCAGAAACCTCTACATCAGGCATGCTGTCCTTCATACGCATAGTATTTATGAAATCAATGTGGAAAGGCAGGACATTGCCATCATTGATGGCATCAACAATCGTATAGGTATGCAACTGGTCTCCAAAAGCCTGAGGAGTTGTCTTCAGTGATGGGTTACCACCACTTCCAGCATTGACTGCAAATATCGGAGTACCTGTGAATCCGAACAAATGATACTTCTTGAAAAACTTGGTGATTGCCTTATGCATATCTCCAAATTGAGAGCGATGGCACTCATCAAAAATGATGACTATATGCTTTTGGAAAACATCATGACCTTTGTTGCTCTTGATGAAGACACTGAGTTTCTGGATGGTTGTTATGATAATCTTTGAATTGTCGTCTTCCAGTTGCCTTCGAAGTATTCTTGTAGAGGTATTACTGTTCGCTGCACCTTTCTGAAAACGGTCGTACTCCCTCATGGTCTGGTAATCGAGGTCTTTACGATCAACAACAAACAGTACTTTATCAATGAAAGGTAATGAGGTAGCCAACTGTGCTGACTTGAAGGATGTAAGCGTCTTGCCACTACCTGTCGTATGCCAAACATATCCACCTGCTTTCAATGAACCCATCTGCTTATAGTTCTGTGCGATTAGAATCTTTGATAGTATCTTTTCAGTGGCTGCTATCTGATAGGGGCGCATAACCAATAAGAGGTTTTCTGATGTGAATACACAATACTTGGTAAGTACGTTGAGCAGTGTATGCTTTGACAAGAAAGTTCTGGTAAAATCAACAAGATCAGTAATGGTCTTATTCATTGCATCAGCCCAATAGGAAGTAAACTCAAAACTGTTGCTTGTCTTCTTGCTTCTTCTTCTCTCCCCTTCTCCACGTTCACGGATATGGCAGTCTCGAGTTGTATTGGAGTAATATTTGGTATAAGTGCCGTTGGATATAATGAAGATCTGTACGTACTCATAGAGCCCACAGGAAGCCCAAAAGCTGTCTCGTTGATATCTATCGATTTGGTTGAATGCTTCTCGTATAGCCACACCTCGACGCTTCAGCTCAACATGAACCAAGGGCAACCCATTCACCAATATGGTGACATCGTATCGAGTACTATGATTCCCTTCTGATTCCTCATACTGGTTGATAACCTGAAGCCGGTTGTTGTGAATATTCTTCTTGTCAATGAGGTAAATATTCTTTGTCGAGCCATCATCACGAATAAGATTCTGGACGTGGTCATCCTGAATTTTCCTTGTCTTTTCAGCTATCCCCTCATTGGCACTGGATATCTTACTTGTAAACAGCCTCTCCCATTCGTCATCGGAGAATGTATACTGATTCAACAATTCTAGTTGTTTTCTAAGATTGGCAACAAGAGCATCCTGATTATGAATCTCAAGGTATTCATATCCTTGGGACTGAAGCATACTAATGAATTCTTTCTCTAGGGCAGCTTCACTCTGGAATGAGTCAGAACGTGAGTAAGAGGGAGTATACTCTGCAACTACAGTGCTTTCATCAGTCGTGGCTACTATGTTGTACAAGCTCATTGCTTAAGCTCCTTGAATGTCAGTAGTTTATCACGATAGTATTCATATTGCTTCTTTCTTGCTTCAATTTCTGCGGGGAGGCCATTTGAAATATCTGTAGTCAATTCATCGAATTTATCCAGGATTTCTACAATGCGAGCTTGTTCTTTAAGTGCCGGTACAGGAATTGTGAACCTTTTTATAAGACCCGCATTTAAATCTCCTCTAGCACCTTGTTTCAATTGAAGCAAATCTCTATTTGCATTTGATAAGTAATGATAGACATATCTGTATAGAGCTTTTCTTTCATCAATTTCTAAGCAACAACAGTGTTGATTGGTGGTCATAGGAATTTTGTTTATGCCAACTCTTCCAGCTGTGGCTCCTGAAATCGCTACGATTACACAATTAGCAGGAATGATCTTTAATGAAGTTTCTTTGAGTGCTTTTTCTGTGATTCGCATTTCTGTATCCCAAATATCAACAAACTTTACTTCTTGTGTCCTTAACCAAGGGATTGTACCTCCCTCGTAGTATTCTGATTTATCAGCTTTAGGGGTGACTCCTGTAGATGTGGATAAGCAGAGTTCACCTACTGGAATTCTTGGAGTATCTTTTTGTTGCAATAACGAATTTCGATAGTATTCATATTGCGACTTCCTAGCTGTAAGCTCTGCTGTAAGCTCTGCTGTAAGCTCTGCTGTAAGCTCTGTGAAGGTGTCTAGGATACGTACAATTTCCTCTTGGATTGAAAGTGAGGGCACAGGAATGGATACATTATTGAGTACAGCTTGTGTCAGACTAGGGACCCCGCCTGCAGTATTTAGTTTTTCAAGTTTTTCTTTTTGTAAACAATAATACACATACTTTGGAATAACCGAAGTAGTATCAATTTCTGTGTAGAACAATGTATCTATAGTCCAGAAGGGAATATCTATATAAAACAAATTTCCGATTGAACCTTTCCGAGGTATTAGCACTGAAGGCTTGTCATACAAAGATTCTGAAATATGCGTCATTACTCCACCAGAACCATAAACTGGGATAGTTCCTGCGCTAACCAACTTATAATCTTTTCCATTTCTGATTTTAAGTATCTCTGAAAGTTTTAGGAATTTAGCTTTTTGACTTGATTGGGCAGTAACACTATTCATTAGCAACCTCAATCTTTGAGATGATTCTCTCTATCTCCTCCCGTAATACTTGCTCTCTTGCAACAATTTCTTCAATTTCCTTGTTCAATACTTTGATATCAATCTTCTCTGTAGTGTCTTCTTGCTCAATGTAGGTGCTTATCGATAGGTTATAATCCTGTTTCTCTATCTCATCATTGGGAACTAGCCGAGAAATATAGTCATCCTCTTTTTGCTCAGCATAGATTGCTAGGATATTTTTAATGTTGTCTTCTGTCAGCTTGTTACTATTGGTAACCTTTATACACTCTTTCGAGGCGTCAATGAACAGTGTGTTATTCTCTGATTTTGACTTCTTCAGCACCATGATACAGGTGGCAATCGAAGTACCAAAAAAGAGGTTATCAGGTAATTGGATAATGCAATCAATGAAGTTGTTGTCTATCAGATACTTCCTGATTTTCTTCTCTGCTCCACTTCGATAGAGAATTCCAGGGAAGCAAACAATGGCAGCTGTACCATTTGTGGCCAACCATGAAAGAGAATGCATGATGAATGCCAAGTCAGCTTTTGATTTAGGGGCAAGCACCCCAGCAGGTGAGAATCTTGCATCGTTTATGAGCAAAGGGTTGTCATTACCTTCCCAACGTATCGAATAAGGTGGATTTGAGACTATTGCTTCAAATGGTTCATCATCCCAATGCTGAGGATCAGTCAGAGTATCAGCACAACCAATATCAAACTTATCATAATCAATGTCATGCAAGAACATATTTATCCTGCACAAGTTGTATGTGGTAATATTGATCTCTTGGCCAAAGAAGCCTTTGCGAACATTGTCTTTCCCCAGAATTTTTGAGAATTGCAACAACAAGGAACCACTACCACAAGCAGGGTCATACACCTTGTTTACTTCTTCTTTCCCTACCACAGTGATTCTAGCCAATAGCTCTGAAACTTCCTGAGGGGTGTAGTATTCTCCTCCACTCTTCCCAGCATTAGATGCATACATTCCCATCAAGAACTCATAGGCATCACCGAATGCATCAATAGTGTTATCCTTATAATCGCCTAGCTTCATTGATGCGACACCATTAATCAGCTTCACAAGCTTCTCATTCCGTTTCGCTACAGTATTGCCAAGCTTATTGCTGTTTACATCGAGATCAGCAAATAATCCCTTGAAGTCCTCTTCACTTTCTGTGCCTTGTGCTGAAGACTCAATACTCTTGAATATTTTTTCCAGCGTTTCGTTCAGGTTCTCATCATAGGGTGCATTCTTTTTCACATTGCTGAAAAGTTGGCTTGGCAACATGAAAAAGCCTTTTGTGCTTACCATATCCTCTCTGATCAATTGTGCTTGTCCATCATCGAGATTCGCATAATCGAAATCATTGTTTCCGGTTTCATACTCACCGACATTGATGTAGTTTCTGATGTTCTCAGAAATATAGCGATAGAACAGCATCCCCAAAACATATTGCTTAAAATCCCAACCATCTACGCTGCCTCTGAGATCATTGGCTATTGCCCAAATGGTTCGATGCAGTTCAGCTCTCTCTTGCTCTTTCTTGTTGTTGCTCACGTACAATAATCCTTATATGCTTCTACTTTATTGTTCTAAGTATCAAGTTCTCATTCATAATTAGTGACATTCTTTTATCATGCGGTAATAAAAGTTCTTAGGAAAAGCTAATTTTACTCCTTATCACTTTGTCTCTAAATCATACCAATTTTCATATCCATTCCTTAAACCTAAGTTTATTGAGTATATCTCTAAACTTATCCAAAGTGGATATAAACCACTCAAATTCTTTTTCTTTATTGCTGTTTGGAACATGAAAGTAAAGATAATCAGACTTATCAAAACTCTGGAAGGTCACTGAATACCCAAGAATCGCTTCTACCTCAGCCTTGTGTCGAAGTGCTGTCTCGAAAAGATCATGTGTCTTGGGATAGAATATCAAGCCACAACCGATAGTCTTCTTATCATTATTCCTAGAGACATAGGAAACAGTGTGGGGAATCTCAGTCTGAAATCCATAATCTGCATAGGGCTTTGCTGGACGCAGTGTGGCTGAAGGATTCATCAAGAACTGCTTCTCTATGCAATAGTTCCTAAACTCATTCCAATAGTCTCGTTGCTTTATCTTATATGCTGAGAGTTCCTTGCTGCCTAATGCCTGTTGATCAATTTTCGCTTTGACCATTGCAATTGCCTGCAAAAGAGAACTGATCTGATTTTGACTACCCAAATTGAATTCCACATTTCCTGTACCCCAATGACCAATATTCTTGACATCCTTGAAACCTGCAATCTCTTGTACATCCGAATACTCAAGAGACAACCAACATTTCAAACCATTGCCTGAAGGTGTAATGGAAACAAGATTCGTTCCTTTATACTTCAAAGCGATATAATACTTAAGACAATTGATGTTTGTATAAGACAGCTCTGCATAGAGCTCATCAAACAATTGCCTTGATTGACCGCCCTCAACGAAACTAGGGTAATCATCAAATGAAAATGTTCTCTGACTGTTATCATTTCTGATAGTTTCAATTTCGGATGGAGCAATTTTATGATCTGGCCATACCTGCAATGCTTTTCTAGCAAGGATTTCCCCTCGTTCCTTCATAGTGGCTTCAGTCCACTTGTCCTCTTTTGCCAAACTTTGGTTCAGATGAACAGCACTCTCCTTGTAGCCTCCTTCCATATCCCTCTTGGTGAGAAAACTATAATTCTGATATTCTGAGTTATATCCAGAAAGCGTGAGATTCCCCAATCTGTTGAGCCAAGTACGATAGATATCTTCGTATCGTTCACCAAGGTAGGTTTTCCATTGGGTGTCTAATGTTTGAGGCATCACATGCTCAATAGTAAGATTGTCTAGATTTACATGCTCTTTCCAACCATACCTTTCCAACTTGCTCAACCCATACTTACACCGTGCAATTTGATTGCCGCTATAGAGCTCTTTTGTTTGGATCTTCTCGACAAACTCACTGTCGGCAGGAAACCTTCTATAAGAATCAAAAGATGCCAATATCTTTTTGAAGCTTTGGACATAATCGTTCTTTCGCAAGGACTTTGTAAAAGTCAGAAAAGTCTTATCCAGACTGTTTGTAGGAAGGTCGCACGCATAACGTCTGTACACATAGGATTCAATCAAACGCACCAGCTCAACAAATTCATCAGATGTTATCAAACCGTCTTTATAGTCCTGATACATCTCCAACAGCAAGGGAAAAGCCGTTTCTACCCGAAGAGATACCAAATCGTCAAATGCTTCCCGAAGCATTTTCACTGACTCCAACCCATATGACATATTGCAATAGTAAGTTGCAAAGCGATAAATATCAGAAACTATCTTATGATGAATATCTGCACTTCCATCATTGATTGCAAAAACATGGTTCTTGAACCTTGCATAGATGTTCCCTATTTTAAGAGGCTGTTTTGTATTAAATAGGAGGTAATGTCGCATAAAGACATCAAAATCCTTTTGCCTGCTATCTGTAAATAATTGCTCAAGTTTTCTCCAATAACCTGTATATAGCTCATCTTGTAACTCTATCGGCAATCCCATCAACAGAAAATTGCGTATGAGGTCTGCCTGTCCTAATGGTTTCCCCGTAGAATTGAGACTTTCAAAGATCAGCTGTGGATTGTCTTGGGTTCCCAAACTGATATCAACCAATCGCAGTTTAAGCAAACCGTGAAAGAATTCCGTTGGATCAATCAAAGTTGTCACCAAATGGCTTATATACTGATACATTGACGTAATTGAAGAACTGACTACAGAGGGTAATGGTTTATCTTCTATGATTGCCTCAAATGTTTCTTTGTCAGACTGAGTAAGTACTAGCTTGGACCTATAACCAGACTGAGCGTACTTATTCGACAAATATAAATCTCGAATCATATCCGAAGAGTACTCACCAAAACTTTTATCACCAATCTGCTGAGCGATAGCCTTAAGCATCAGCAAGATGGTTGTTATTCGCTGTTGTCCATCGATAACCACTGCCTGATGTATTGATCCTAGTCCTTTTGAATCATCCAATACATATACAACAGATCCAATGAAGTGCGATGGAATATGAGCGCTTCTCCCTGCTCTCAGAATATCATCCCAAAGGCATTTGCACTCTTTTTCTGTCCAACTGTAAGTTCTCTGATAAATTGGTATCAAGAACTGTGTTTGGCTTGATATGATATCAATCAATTTCTTCGCTTGTGCATGCATTATACACTCCATAATTTTTATGTAATTGTCTTACTTTACGACTATTTGATGTAAAACTCAAACAAAATAACACTAATTGCCTATGAATATAAACTATTGGCTGTTTTAGCTGAGTTGTTTATCATAGAAGCGCATGTGTGCCCGATTAAAGACTACGGGGACATCACCAGTCCTTCCGTCTCGATTCTTCTCCACCAGCAACCAAGTATCCTGAGAATCATTGCCTCGATCAAGATTGTAAATCATGACAGCAACATCGGCATCGCGTTCAATTTGTGTGGAATCAGAGAAATCACTAAGCAGAGGTCTGTTACCCTCAGCATCTCGACGCAATTGCGCTGCAGCAACAACAGGAATATCGAGAACTCTTGCTAGCTGCTTCAATTGCTTTGAGGCATACGCTACTTGATCCCTGCGTTCCTGTGATCTGTCAGCCCTTGATGGCCCCAAGCATTGCAGATAGTCAACGTAAAGAATCTTGATATCAAATCTTCGTTTCATCTGGCGAGCCATCATAACTGCTGTATCAATGCTCATATTCGGTTCATCATAAATGTAGATACCCTTACTCGAATAAAGTTCGGAAGCAGCTTGAGTTAAACTATTCATCTCTCCTTCTCTCAATAGCCCAACAACAAGACGTTGGCTATCAATTTCAGATTTACTTGCCATCAATCGAATTACCAATTCTTCTTTTGCACTTTCTGCAGAGAGAATACCGCAAGCCACATTGCAATTCCTAACAAAGTTAAGGAGCAAAGCGGTTTTTCCTTGGCTTGGTCGGGCTCCGATGTAGTAAAGTCGTCTCGGTTGAAAACCTGAGAATGCATTATCTAAACCCTTCAGGCCGCTTGGTATCCCAATGCACTTTTGTCCATCCTTCATCCTTTTCTCAATCAGCTCGATGGATGAATTAACAGTTTCTTGAATTGGCGTTATTTCGAATCCATCCTCTTGGTTGTTCATGTCGTCTATGGCCTTCTGCATTTTCGCAGCTAGTTCTTGTGGAGTTTCTCCTACGCTATTCTGAATGTCATTAGCCAATTTTTTCCACCTTCGAATTTGGCATGCCTGCCGTATCTGCAAGTCATAGAAAGCCCAGTTTGTAGTCAAAATATCGGGTGTTTTTATTGGAAGAATTTGTTGCAGAGGTATACCTGTACGTTGCGACAACATCCGTTCATCGACAATCTGGCCTTCTCTCGTAATCTCCAACATTACTTGAAAAAGACGCTGGTGGAGGTCTGATTCAAAGTCAGAGGGACAACATTTCGCTTCCAGAATTATCTGTGGAGACCATAGACATTGACCAAGGAAATATGCTTCAGCAGTATTACTCATGCTTGTGCCTCTTCTTCCTCAAAGAAGGGTTTTAAAGGTTTTGGTTTAAACGGGAGTACTTTCCCGCCGCCTTCAAAGCTTGATGTACTATGATTCTGTACGATCTCTTTGGTTTTATTCCTAATCCAGTTTCTGAGGGTTGCGTAATCCGACTTATACTTCTTACCCTTAGATTCTTTATAACAGGATAATTCCTCAATCCATTTGGCTGCTTCTTCTATACCTTCTTCATTGAGTAGCCTTAAATACTCAGCCTTTGAAAGTAAAACATTTTGAAACTCACCATACGTCTCCTTTTCTACTTGTATTTTATTCTTTTCTTCTTCTTCTGCTTCTACTTCTTTATTGGTAGAACGCTCGTTATACGGCTGTACTACGGTCGTACTACGGTCGTAGGTTTTTAAGTCGTTGTTAGAATTCTGTAAATCTTTTATCTGCATGCTATTATCAGATTTTTTAGCGTGTCTTTTGGAAACATTTATGCTGTTTTGCATTGAGGTACCTTTGATATTATCCAATTCTCTATTCAAACGATTCGACCAGAAGTAAGAATCTTCTTCATCAAAGAGGTGATACTTCTCAATGCAATCGGGGAGGATTTTACGTAACGTGCGAACATCAACGTTAAGAACATGAGCCAATAAACGAAAATCGTACTTTGCTTTACCGCCCTTCTCAAATAGGTACTCGATTAAAGCCCAGTATACGCCATATCCTAGCATGCCATGATCAAGCTTCAATTCTTGGATTTTTGTATCTCTTGAGGCATCTGCATCGTGGCGAATAAAGGGTTTATTGAGTTTTCTTCTCATTTTATGCTCCTTATCGAAAATGTTTTTTGGTTGTGAGTATGGTGTTAATGATGTGCACCATTTTCCCATATTGTGGTGAATAATCTGGGAGGACTTTCTCCTCCTCCCGGAATTCAGCCAACATCTGGAAATACGCATCGCGCTCATAGGAGTCTATTGAAAGACAAGACTGACCTATGCCTGAATTTTGATCCACTAGAACCCCTCCTTGTCACGTAAGGGAAGTTGTCTGATAACCTTTACCTTCGCAGCCTGAACCCATGCATCAATGTCATCTGGGTCAAACAGGACAGAACCCCGAAGCTTGATGTACGGTATCCATTTTCGAGAACAATACTCTCGAATAGTTTTTGGTTTGAGTCGGGTGATTTCTGACACTTCTTCGATGCGTAAGTATCGTTTAAATTCCATTTTTTCTACTCCTTGAACTATGGTTATCTACATCCTACTGGGGATTCCAATATGAATGTTGTTGCGAGGTAACGTGATTATATTATTGCAATACAATTTTTTATCAATTATTCTAAAACTCTGCTCTTTCCAATGCCTTGATTAAAATCGACAATGTTTATTCATCTTTCTTGATCGAAAATTCCCAGTTAAGCGTTAGGACTCCAATGGAATAATGAATTACGATTTATGAGATTAATAAATTTGAAAATTTCGTTTACCGTATCCATCTTGATACTCCTTTTCTGTGATGCATATGTCTATACTACAACATTTAATCTAGTGTGTATAGCCCATTTTTTTGTGTTAATTTTCACTCAAAATACACCATATATGGTTTTTATGGCTTTCATATTGAGTGAATTGTTTGGTTTGAAAAATGTGATATTATGAGGACTCCTAAAACCTAGATAGTCCTCAGGAGCCCTGGAATATAAAACGATATTATGAAAAGTTTATTCTACATAAGGAAGAATGCCTGTACTGATTCTCCCTACCTCAAGAATTCTCTCTTGGGTTTCATGAGTATAGTGGTTTGTCATCGCAGCGCTTTGGTGTCCAACAACACTTTGAAGAAGGTTGTCACCAATCTTCCCACGCATATAGGTTACGTAGTAGTGACGCAGCGAGTGGAATACGATATTCCTTTCAGTCCTTAGATGTTCTCCCATCGATATTTTTGTTTTCTTGCCGTTGATCTCAATCTCAAACTTCTTCCCTACGCATTCGTTTGCTACCTCTAACATATCTTCAACTACTTTGTTGTAAGTCTGTGTAATGAATGATGACGACACGGGATTCTTTGAAGTGGTATCAGACCAGAAAATCAAATCTGTACCGTAGGGGTTCATGCTTGCCATTCGTAATAGTTCTTCACAAAGCCATCGAGGGCAAGGAACCTGACGTTCTCTTTTGCCTTTGGTAGTCTTCAAACCTGCATAGACAGCAATTGCCTGACTCACTGTGATTATCCCTTGATCATCATCAACCAAAGTTATAGAAGAAGCTCTCATTGCTCTTATCTCTCCCTGTCGCATCCCTGTGAATACAGACAAGGTGGTAGCAAGATAGACCCTTGCATCAAATTCTTCGTTCATGGCTTTGCTACGCATTGTATAGATGATTGTTTGAAGTTCAGAGTTTGTGAGAATTCCTCTACGCTTTGGCTTTGTTGATAGTGACTCAAGACTCGAAACTGGATTCTCACGTATCATCTTCAATCGCTTTGCCTCACCTAAAGGTACAGACATCGACTGGATGACCTTGGCAATGGTTGCATTAGCAATAATTCCGTCGTCAAGCAGGTTATTTACTATTTGTTCTACATGTTCCGTTCTCACACAACTAAGCTTTAGCTTGGCAGGCAGCAAGGGCAATGCATGGTTCTTGAAATACGAATTCATGTTTTTCACGTAATCAGGACCGAGAGAATTTGGGTTCTTCAGGTTCCTGCGTCTGATATAGTCGCTATGCTCGAAGTCCCAAAACTCCAACACATAATCAGTAAAAAGTGGATCTCCCTTGCCAAAGGTAACGACACCTTCATCCAATGCTTTTTGTGCGATGTACTCTGCATCCCTTCTTCTGTTGATGGAAGTACGGTCATGGATGCCGAGTTTCTTCCTTAATGTATTAATGCTGATTGCTGTTCTTTGTTTTCCTGTACTGGGGTCCAAGTAGTAAACGTACCAGTAAGCTCCATTTGTTACCTCTCTCTTATGGAGGTAAAAAGGATATGAGTTCTTCAAAATTCCCTCTCATTTTGGTTAGTAGAAGTGCACGATTTCTTCACAAATCTCTTCACAACTGTTAAGTAGAGTATACCAAAATGCACAAAAAAAGACAACCAATTCTATATAATAGAACCAGTTGTCTTTATGGGCGCGATTGGGTTTGAACCAACGACTTCTACCGTGTGAAGGTAGCACTCTCCCGCTGAGTTACGCGCCCTAGTTACTCTGACTATAATACGTAAATATGGAGAGGCTGTCCAGTGGGTTTTTTAGATTTTTAAATATGAGCTGTCTTGGATTTGATTTCTCATTCATTTTATACATGGTGTTTGTTTGTCTGTTTGAGATATGTGGTTTATCGGGGGGAAGAAATTGGAAATGGATCTTTATTGATAAGCATACAGGCTGAGCATAGCCCAGCCTGTAATTTCTGTAATTACCAGTTTCGCCAAACCGTTACGTGAGTAACTGTCCTGTTGGGCATCGTGGTTGTTGAGTACTTATCGATCAACATGGAGCCGAAGATGACACTGGCCAGAAGGTACACAACCAGGAAAATCCCTGCACCTATAAACATTCTATTACTTTTCTTATGATTGGACTTCATGATTGTCCTCCTCTTGTATTGTAGTATCATTCGCATATCGTCCAAGGTCTTCCAACGTTAGGCCAAGACTTTGCAACGTTGTCAGCAAAGCTGGCAATTCACGTTTCAAGAACCGTTCGCGGCGTTGCTTGAGCACCAAAGAGCGTGCATCCTTCGCGGTAAAATACCCTATACCTCGTTGATTTTCCAACGTACCCTCTTCCTGCAACAAGGCATAAGTCCTGATAACCGTATTGGGATTCACTTCCAATTCCATAGCCATATCCCGCACAGAGGGGATACGCTGTCCATCCTCCCAAACTCTGTTGAGAATAAGGTCCTGGATGTATTGAGCTATTTGAAAATAGATTGGGGAAAGTGAATTAAACTGCATCGGTAGCTTGGACCTCCTCAACCCTGTAGAACGCAGTGACCATGCAGAACAACGGCAACACCACGTAATATAGACTCTTCGACAGAGCAACAAAGCCTCTTGTCGAACTACTCTGGATTGGATTCAAATAGAAGAAAGCATCAAACATCTCTATTGAAGAACCGAACCTGATAGAAAAAACAATCTTTGTAAAGAGCAAAGCCAAAAGCCCCAACACCAATCCGATCACACCAATTGCCAATACCGTCTTGATAAAATGAGCCTTGCGAAAATACGTAGCACCAAGGAGGAAAATCGAGTTCCAAACCCAAAATTGACCAAGCAGGCTTATAAATTCACTATCAGCAAAAGGGTTGAACAGTCTCATAGGGTTGCCAAAAATAATCAACTGAATCGGCTCTGTCACCACACTGGTAAGAAAAAACAGAAGTGTAAGGGCAACAGGATACCCGATGGTAACGAACAGCGCCTTGGAAAGAAACTTCTCCAAATTGGTGGCAGGTAGCAGCAACCACTCATGCTGATGGTCTTTGCTGAACATATCTTCTGAAAAAATCAAACTGGTAAGAATGAACCCACCTACCAACAAAAACGAGGAAAACAACTCCCCATAGACTTCGGCAGGAAAGGAGGTTCCCATAGATCGGGCAAGAATGCTCTGCATCGTCTCAAAACCAAACAACACCAGCACAATCACCAAAGCATAGGTGGTGAGGTCTTTTTGGTCAGTCTTCAGTTCCCGTTTCAACAGTGCATATAAACGATTCATTGCACACCTCCCATTTTCTGTGAACGAGACAACTCGATCACCACATTAAACAACGTCTCCAAATCCAAAGGTTTCCCCTCCTGCTCATCATCTCGCTCTTTGAGCACCATCCAACCACCGAGGACCTTCTCTGTGTAGACACTCTGCTCAAACTCTGGCTTGCTCGTCGTAAGACTCAAGACATATCTGTCAGACATAGAGGCAACCGTATCATTGAAAATCACCTTTCCATCATGCAGAATGATGATTGGATCGATCAGATTCTCCATATCACGCACCTGATGGGTGGAAATAATGAAAGTCCTGTTCTCCGTCATCGCAGAAGCAACCGTCTGGCGAAACTGCCGCTTGGACGGGATATCAAGACCATTGGTCGGTTCGTCAAGGATGAGAAGCGATGTGTTGGACGCAAGACCGAAAGAAAGAAGTACCTTCTTCTTCTGCCCCAGAGACATCTGGTCGAGTCTCTGCGACAAGTCGACATCGAATTCCTTGCAATACGCCTGAAATTTCGAATGATCGAACTTTGGATAAAAAGGAGAACGCATCGCCAAATATTCACTCGCCTTCATCTTTGGAAGTGGAAATTCTTCAGGAAGATAAAATATCTCAGAAAGCAAGGAAGGCTTTCTCATTCTCGGATCATCATCCAGAGTGCGGACAGCGCCCTCTTCACAAAAAAGTTGTCCACTGAGTATCTTGAGCAACGTAGTCTTTCCAGCCCCGTTCTTCCCTAAAAGCCCATATATGTTTCCCTTCTTGAGCTCGAGATCCAAGGCAGAAAACAATTGTTTGGCCCCATAGGCAAAACTCACCTGTTGTATATGGACCACGACGTCCTGATTCGGTTCTCTAACCATCGGACTATCTTGTATCATCTGTGTCATTCAGACCCTCCTAACAATCTACTGTACTAGCTAACTAATACACCAATATTGTAGAAATGTCCAGCCATGTTCTTCACTTTTTTCATCTTTCTTGAAAGGGCAAAAAAATAGACATTTATCGATGAATTACTAGCAAAATAGAGCATAAGTTGATACTATCGTTTCTTGCGCGTCCACCACATTTCATTATGGGCATGACACGCACCAAACTTAATATTTAAGGACTAGATAGTATATTTAGTACACAACATCATGATATAGAAAGGAACCAGGGTGATGAACGAAACAACCAACCAATTCTACCTTGACCGTCAGGAACACACTGAGTCTAATGCACGCACCTACCCCCGAAAATTTCCCATCGCAATACAAAAAGCCAAAGGCTCCTATGTAACTGATGCAGAAGGCAATTCATACCTAGACTTCCTCTGTGGAGCCGGCACACTTGCCCTCGGCCACAATGATCCACAAATCAAAGAAGCCATGATATCTCTGCTAAGCAGTGATGCACCACTTCATACACTTGATCTGACAACACCTACCAAAGACGCCTTTGTACAAAAGCTGTTGTCACTTCTTCCCCAAGAGCTTAAAGACAATGCAAAAATTCAATTTTGCAGTCCAAGCGGCACCGACGCCGTAGACGCAGCGATCAAGTTGTGCAAAACCGCCACAGGACGCTCCACCATAGTTGCCTTCTCTGGCGGCTACCATGGCATGGGCCACGGAGCACTTGCCCTGACAGGCAACCTGCATGCCAAAAACCAGGTCCATGGCTTGATGAGCGACGTACACTTCTTCCCCTTTCCCAACTCTTATCGTTGTCCCTTCGGTCTCGGTGGTGAAGCAGGAATCGATGCAGCCTGTACGTATTTCGAACGAACCCTCAAAGACCCGGAAAGCGGCATCACAAAACCCGCAGCAGTCATCCTTGAACCCATTCAGGGAGAGGGAGGGGTAATACCTGCACCCATTAAATTTTTACAAACAGTGCGACGGGTGACCAAAGAATTGGAAATACCCATGATTGTCGATGAAATACAATGTGGAGTAGGACGATCGGGGAAGTTCTTCGCTTTCGAATATGCAGACATCACCCCTGATGTAATCCTTGTCTCAAAAGCCATCGGAGGATCACAACCGATGAGCGTCGTTATTTACAACAAGGAACTTGACATCTGGGAACCCGGTGCCCATGCAGGAACGTTCCGAGGCAATCAACTGGCAATGGCTGCCGGGACAGTAGTCATGAACAGAGTCAGCGACCCAGCCTTCCTGGAAGAAGTCAACCAAAAAGGTGCAATACTTGAAGACCGATTAAGAAAACTGCAACAAGAAGTCCTGATCATAGGCGACATACGATGCAAAGGCTTGATGCTAGGAATTGAGTTTGTCGACCCCTTTGGAACCCCCGATCAAAATGGCTCACTTCCCTACGGCGGAATCATCGCAGCTAAAGTACAACGGGAGTGCTTCAACAATCGTCTGATCATGGAAAAAGGTGGAAGATACGGATCGGTCATGCGCTGTCTTTGTGCCTTGAACGTCAGCAGGGATGAAATAGAACAAATGCTTCAAATCGTAGAAAAAGCAATACGAAAGGTTGACAACGATGTCAGAGAACAACAATAACCTTCCCTATTTCCTTTCAAACAAACCCAATGATAAAGATGCCTACAAAAAAGTCATCCATTCTACTGTACAGGCAATTCTGGAAAGCGTTCTCGACAGCGGAGCCTATGAAGGCTCCTCAGTCGAAACCTTGCAAACCATCCTGGACCGCACAGAATTCTTTCCACAGAAAGGAATGCCCTGGGAAGAAGTACTGCGCTCCATTCAAAAGACCATACTTCCTTACTTCTTGCACACATGGTCGGACAATTATATGGCACACCTGCACAGTCCAGCCTTATTGGAATCGATAGCTGCGGAGCTCATCATAGCCACATTCAACCAATCGATGGACAGCTGGGACCAAAGTCCGATAGCTACAGAAGTGGAAGTTGCAACTGTCAGAAAGCTCTGTGAGCTGTACAACCTAGGCTTACAGGCAGACGGCACCTTCACTTCAGGCGGTAGCCAGTCTAACCAGTGCGCCCTTACCATAGCGCGCGATTGGTACTGTGACACGGTCTTGGGCCACGACGTAAAGAAGCAAGGCCTACCCGCGCAATACAGCTTACTGCGACTTTACACCTCTGAAATCTCACACTTCTCGATGGAAAAAAGTGCACATCTGCTGGGACTTGGATATGACGCCGTGCGTAAAGTACCAATTGATACACAGGCAAGGATGGACACAAAAGCCCTTCAGAGCATGATAGAAGCAGACAAGGCCCAAGGCCTGATTCCCTTTTGCGTTGTAGCAACCATCGGAACCACCGATTACGGCTCGATCGACCAGGTAGCCGCACTGAGAGACATTTGTGATGCACACAATCTCTTTCTCCATGCCGATGCCGCTTACGGCAGTGCAGTCCAACTCTCTGAAACCTACAAACAGCGTCTTGGCGATCTGGGACTCTGTGACTCTATCACTGTAGATTTTCACAAAATGTTCCTCCTTCCTATCAGCTGCTCCGCATTGCTTGTAAAAGACGGCTCACTCTTCTCCGTATTCACCCTGCACGCAGACTACCTCAACCGTGAGGAAGATGAAGAAGAAGGATATACAAACTTAGTGGGGAAAAGCATCCAAACAACCAGACGCTTCGATGCATTGAAAGTATGGATGGCCTTTTCGTGCCGTGGAAAAGAGGGATATCAAACAATCATCGACACTTGCATCGAGAATGCTGCATACATCGGTAAAAAAATTGCCGAGCACCCATCTTTCAGTCTTGCTGTCGAACCAGAACTCTCCAGTGTAGTATTCCGCCTCAACGCTAGTGATGAGGTAAACAAACGAGTGAGAAAGGCTCTGCTGCATCACCACACCGTGGTAATCGGGCAGACAGTCTATCAAAACCAGACGTATTTGAAATTCACCCTGCTCAACCCCACAGTGACACACCAAAGTCTAGACGAATTGCTGCTGCTGATCGAAAAGCTGGGCAGCGAAACTGCATAACCTCTTTTACAAGGGTCGAGGGCCGAAGGTCTTCGACCCTCTTCTTTGTGCTATACTTGCTTGCCCATCAAACGCCCAAACTTATGCCAACTGGAAACAAAATCATCATGCACCACAGTCTTCGGATCGAACCGAAGAACCCTGAACGTAAGCTGGATGCAAAAACCGATCAGGAATGCTGAAAGCAACGTTCCCCACCCCAACATCCCTCCCATCAGAAACCCTACAATGGTCACCGACAGCTCGATGGCACCTCTGCAAACACCCACGGATAATCCACTCTTTCGGGAAAGAAAAACCATCAAACTATCGCGGGGACCTGCCCCGAACCCTGAAGAAATATAGAAGAACGACGCAAGTGAAATGACAAAGAGTCCAACAACGAGCTGCAGAATACCCGGCAAAAAAGAGCTCTGCTCTTTGATCAGGGTGCTCTTGAGCAACATATTCATGAACAATCCGACCAACACCATGTTGCTCACCGTCCCAAGACCAATCCTCTCACCAGAGAGCATGACTATAAGACCGATAGCCACACCCACCCATATGGTGACGTTTCCTATCTGAAGGCCAAGCACGTTTGCAAGTCCTGCATGAAACACCTCCCACGGTGCGTACCCAATATGGGCCTTCATCGTTAGAACAATCCCTACTGCATAAAGAAATAATCCGAAAAGCAACCTAAGAAGTCTACCAATTGTGTGCATGACAACCACTGTATACAATTATTGATACAATGCATAGAGAACTTCCCTTTATAACCCTGAAAGACCTCAGCATTGTTTGAAATCATTAAAAACTACGCTTATACTAAGCCTATGTATACGTTAACAACCATTTCCAGCTACCTTCAGGCACTGTTGCTGCTCGCCCTTGGCACAATTCTCTTGCTTATGGCGAACCTCATCCTTAAAAAACGCATCCATCAAAAAGAAGAAATTGCATCAGAGATGAAGTTCTCTTCGTCACTTACGCTGCTCAGATTTGCCCAGCGCATAGCTCTTCCCCTAGCATTCCTTGGTCTCATCTCCTTGAGCATGAAGCTAGCCGATTTCAGCGACCGGCTGCAATATATCGTACAAACCGTATTCACCATCTTCATGACAATCATCATTGTTCGTTCTCTCAACAAGGCTGTAGAACTCGCCTTCTTCAAGTATTTTGAGAAAGAGTGGGCCAACCATGACCAGGAAAAACACCTGAAACCATTGCTTTCCTTGCTGAAATTCCTCTTCTGGCTTATCGGAATACTCTTTTTACTGGCAAACCTGGGATTCGATGTTTCGACCGCCGTCGCGGGGCTCGGCGTTGGTGGTATTGCCGTAGCCATAGCCGCCCAAGGAATTCTCGGCGACTTATTCAGCTATTTCGTCATTTTCTTCGACAAACCATTTGAGCTTGGTGACTTCATTATTTTCGGTGACAAAATGGGAATTGTGGAGCGAATCGGAATCAAATCAATTCGAATACGCGTACTCAGTGGAGAACTCTTGGTCATAGCCAATTCCGACCTTACTGCTGCACGAATCCATAACTACAAACAGATGAAAAGGCGCAGGGTTGTCTTCAGTATTGGAGTTACGTATGAAACACATCCTGACAAGGTTGAGGCAATACCGCAAATTATCAGGACAATCATAGAACATGTAGAGGCAATTGAAGGAGTCACTTGCGACCGTTCCCATTTCCAAGCGTTCGGCCCGTACTCTCTGAACTTTGAAACAGTCTATTACATTCCTTCACCCGACTACACCATCTATATGAACGTCCAGCAGGAAATATATCAAAAATTATACAGAGCGTTTCATGAGCAGGATATTGAGTTCGCCTATCCCACCCAGAAACTCTTCACACAAGCAATACAAAACACAGAGGACGCCTCGGTCCTTGAACGCTAGAGCACGAAATACCCGATGCCTTCATGGTCATACTTTTTCTTGACCAAGGCAATGGCCTGCTCGATACGCTCAAGAACTGCATCATCTGTATAGAGTATGAGCAAGAAATTCTCTTCCGGCCATACATCATCACCCAGCTTCGGATTGGTATTTCCCCTACCCTGCACTGCAGGGATGATCGTGTAGTGCATCGGCACCTCGTAATGCTCAAGAGCCTCAAGCACATCTTCCAAGATGGCCTGAGCGGCCATAATCTCTACTCGTCTCATGATGCTACTCCCCTACATACTGCTCGATACTCTCCACATCCTTCTTTCGCTTCTCTCGGTTGAAGAGAGCATAGAGGACTGGAGTGAAGAAGATGGTCATCAAGGTACTGATAGCCATGCCTCCTATGATGGTCTGGCCTATGGGTTGGATCTGCTCCGCTCCTTGGCCGCCAAAGAACGCAAGGGGAACCATGCCAAAGATTGTTGTCAGACTGGTCATTAAGATCGGCTTCAGTCGATTGCCGCCTGCTTCAATACAGGCAGACTTGATTCCCAGCCCCCGCTTGCGCAACAGATTGATATACTCGATCAAGACAATACCGTTGTTTACCACTATACCGGCAAGGATGACGATACCGATGGCACTGATCAAAGAGAAGGTCTCCCCAGTTATCAGGTACAAGGCAACTACACCAACGAACATCAAAGGCATGGAAAGCAGGACAATGAAGGGATTCCTGAATGACTCAAACAAGGACGCCATGACACCGAAGACCAAAATGATCGCAAGTATGAGAATAATCCCCACCTGATTGAACATCGCTGTCATATCAGCAAAGTCACCACCATATTCAAGATAAATTTCGTCACTGAGAGGAACCTCACGAGCTATCAACGCCTTGATATCCGCCTCTGCCTGGCTCGGCGCATATCCTTCTGCCAAGGACCCAAGCACATGGACGGTACGCATCTCATTCTCGCGATTAATCGAGACAGGACCAGTAGAACGCTCCAAACTCACCAAGTTATCCAAGCTCACCCGCTCTCCTGTACCCGTTCGTACAAAGATACGATTGATATCAAGCTCGCTTGTCCTATCATCCTGAGCAAGCATGACAACGACATCAGTATCACTGCCATTCTGCTTGAGAACGGTTGCTGTAATTCCTTTCATGCTGTTGCTTATCTCACTCGCAATGCTTTGCATTGTTAGATTGTAGGAGTAAGCACGATCACGATCGATTTTGATATGCAACTCAGGCAACCCTTCGACAAAATCAGTTCTTACTTCTGTTACGTTTGGAAGGTGCTCGATGATCAGATCCCGTATGCGGTCGGCAGTGGCAACAGCCAACTCGAGGTTGTCACTACGAACGGCAAGATCCACAGGGTTGAGATTTCCCAGACCCATGGACATCTGACCAAACGAGAAGGAGGCTGCCGGATAGAGGTCAAAATACTGCCTTAAAGTGTTTTGCACCTCTTGTTGGGTAACCCCATCCGAATCCTGCAACAAGGTAATCTGCAACGATCCGCTGTTAGAACCTCCCTGCCCGAACATACCGGTAGAACCAACTGTTACCACAATATCCTTATACCCAACAATTTCAGCTTTCACCTTCTCCTGTAAATCAAGCAACACCTGTTCAGTCGTTTTGAGTGTGGTCCCCTGAGGTAATGAAACATTCAAGGATACTGTATTCTCGCTCATCGACGGATACAACGCCCGATGCATACTGTTGAAGGCCTGGAAGGTAAGGACCATGATCAAAATCACCAGAATGACGGTAAGCCACTTGTAATCGATCAGAGAGGAGAGAATACGCTTGTAGCCTCTATCGAGAGCGTTGAAGGCATCTTCTGCCTTGGTATCGAAAAATCGCAACACCCTCAGCTTCAGTGGTTTCTGTTTGCGGGTATACAAGCGCACATAACTGCTGCTGAGCACTGGAATCAACGTTACGGCAACCACCAAGGAGGACAACAGGCTGATGATGATGGTCCCTGCCATCGGTGTCAGTATTTCACCTAGCATCTCAAGATTGCTTCTGAGCAACACCATCGGGACAAAAACACAGACGGTGGTAAGGGTGGAAGCAGAGATGGAGACTATCATCTCCTTCGTTCCAAGGATGGAAGCTGCATGCAACTTCGCTCCTCGTTCACGATAGCGGAATATGTTCTCCAAAATAACGATGGAGCTGTCAACAGTCATCCCAAGACCCAGAATAAGACCGGTAAGCGTCATCAAGTTCAAGCTATAGCCCATAAAGAACATAACCAGGACCGTCAGCAGCATCGAAATAGGTATGCTCACACCGATGATCAGTGTAGATTTAACGCTTCTCAAGAAAATGAAAAGCACTACCATAACCAAGATGACACCATACATCAACGATTGATACACTTTCTCAAGAGTCGACTCAATCATCTCGGTGGTGTCGACGATGACCTCAAGGCTCATTCCTTTCGGAAGCTCTGCATTCAACTGCTCGATCGTCTCGTACAGACGTTTTGCAACCTGTACACTATTGGCATCCGACTCCTTGGAAACAGACAGATAGACACCTCTCTGGCCATTGAGGTATACCTCGCTAGTTGGATCTCTATGCGTAAGGGTAACAGTAGCCAAATCCTTGAGACGTACAACACTCGAACCTATCATATTCCCTCTTGCATCATACTTGGGATAAGAAGCAATGAGGGTTTGTTCAATATCCTGTAAAGAACGGAACTCTGCGTCAGTACGTAGAAGATACGAAAGGTCTCCCTCGATGAGAGAGCCAGAACCCATTTGCAAGTTCTGGGGACTGAGCGCGAAGGCCACTTGTGACAGGGTAAGTCCATAGGCTTGCAATCGATTCTGGTCAACTGCTACTTGAACATAAGCTTCTTGCCCTCCATTGACAGAAGTGGAAGAAACCCCGGCTACCCGTTCGATACGGTTCTGCACCACATCGGCAAGAATGGAACGAAGTTCGTTGGCATCCTGCTCACCGGTACCTTTCAAGGCAATATTCATTACCGGAACCATATTGGTGTTCAACTTAAAGATGGTGGGCTTGGAAGCTTCATCCGGGAATGCATTGGAAAATAGATTCAGGTTGTCATTGATCGATTGACTGGCCTTATCCAAATCCGTCCCATAGGCAAACTCCAGCATGACCAAGCTCATACCCTCGGTGGATGTGGAGCTGATCTTTTTGACCCCTCCTACATTGGAGACAGCTCGTTCGATCAGTTTGGTCACCCTGCCTTCCACCGTCTCTGGACTCGCGCCAGAGTAAGAGGAAAAAACAATAACCATGGGCAAGTCAATCTCCGGAAACAGCTCCACGGCCAAATTCGGATATACCACCAAGGCAAGAGCAATCAACAATGCATAAATAACAATGATAGTGGTCGGTCTTCGTACCACTGTATTGGTAAGACTCATCAACTACCCCTTCCCTACTGGAGGATACGCACAGGCGTACCGTCTGTAAGCAGGCTCTGCCCTTCAACGACCAAACGGTCCGAGAAGGATAGGCCATCAACTATCTGGATCATATCATCCACCTGCAACCCTACGCTGACAGTCTTTCGTTGCGCGAGGTCATCTGAGCCTATGATGAACACATATGCTTCTTGACCGCTGTACAGCAAAGCTGAGCGAGGTATGGCCAATACATCTTCAAGATGTTCTGTAAACAGCGTGACAGAAGGATACATACCGCTCTTAATCTTCTTTTCTGGATCATCGATGGAGAGTGCAATTTCCAATGACCGTGTTGCAGGATTCAAAGCCAAGCCCAGTCTGCTTACAGAAGCAGTGAAGCTTTGGTTGGGGAACGCTTTGAAATGCAGTAGAGCTTCAGTACCAATACCTACCGACCCGATATGTCGTTCTGCAATATCAACCAAGACTTCAAGATGATCCAGCATTCCCAACCGAGCGATCGGGGCCTGCGGTGATACCATTGACCCCACCACAAACGGAAGTGCCAGGATTGTGCCCGATGAAGGAGCCTTCACTTCACTCTCCCTATAAACCATGGCGGCTCGACTGGGGTCGACGGTCGCAATCACTTGGTCCTTCTCAACACGATCACCCACAGACACAAAGAGATTCTTGAGCGTACCAGTTACCTCACTGTAAGCATCAATAGAACTCGGATCTACCACATTTCCATTGCTCTTGATCGTGTTCTGCAGATTTACCGGCTCAAGCGGCAACACTCTGACTGCAACCAGTGAGCCAGCAACACTCTGTCCAGCCTCAGCGTTTACTGCAACTCCGTTCAAGTATTGAAAGGGATTGATGACCACCAAGGCAGTGGCTATGACAATGAGTATGATCAGGACTACAAGTCCGACAATTCGTTTTTTGGAAGATTTCTGCTTCATAGGTTATAACAGCTCCTTATCGCGTATGTTCAAATCATAGAGAAGATCAATAGTAGCACTGAGATATTGGTACTGGAGAGCTAGAAGATTCTGTCTTGCCGATAGAAGGTTGTTCTGAGCTTCCTGTAAGGCTATAAAACTTGTATACCCACTCTCATACTGAATGGTATGCATCTCATACAGTCGTTCTGTGAGTTCAAGGTTCTGCATGGCCAGTTTTTGCTGACTGGCCAGCATGTCCAGATTCTGCACCTGCGAGATGATGCTGTGCTCGAGTTGCACAAGAGCCTGCTGCCTCTGATACGACAACTTCTTCAGAGCATCGTCGATCTTTGACAAGCCGACCTGGGTACGCGAATTGGGAATGTAGCCGTCAAGCGGAATACGAACAAGAACCTGATAACTAAAGCTGTCGCTGAAGGTGTTGGTGTAGGCCTCATTCCAAAGAGATATATCATATGAGCCTTGCAAGGTAAGAGAAGGACTCAAAGCCTGTTTCTTGTTCAATTCGTAGTTTTGCTGTAGTTGCGTCTTGTTCAGATCCAACAAAGCAATGGAATAACTCTTCTCAAGATAGCCCTGTAAACCTTGCACCTCGCGCTTCTCAACAACTTTTGGAATTTCCCCCATAACATCCAGCTCAGAACCAAAGTCTATACCAAGCATGACCTTAAGGGAGAGTAACTGACTTTCATACTGGTTTTGAGCCTGCTGCAATGCAGGATAGAGCCGCTCATACGCAAGTTGTGCAGAAAGTAGCTCTATTTCTGAAGCAAACCCCAACTCATACTGGGCTTTCACCTGCTCATACTGCTTTCTAGCCAAGTTCAAGTTTGCCTTCTGAACGTCGATGTTCTGCTGTTCCATCAAGAGATAGTAGAAAAGCTTGGTAACGTTTCTCTCTATCTCAGCTACAGCTTGTTCATAACTGAGCCGGGCAATGCTGTAGGAGAGCTGATAGGAATCAAGCTGGTCTTTGACAGCGGGGTTGAGTGTAAACGAGGCGCCAAGACCTACGCTGAGTCCTGTGTTTGAAGCAGACATGTATTGATCTTGAGGAGGAGGAAATCCAGGGATAAACGGAGACAAATCTATACCAGATGGATATTTTCCTGCCTGAAACACCGGAGCCCTTCCGCTTGTAGAAAGAGAAAGGCTCACCGTTGGAATGAACAGGTTCCAGGACGTATCGACATCCCGCTTTGCTGTACCCACGTCAACTGATTGCAGTTTAAGTGATACATTCTGTATTCTGGCTAACTCCAAAGCCTCTGACAAGGTGATTGAAGTGCTAAAAAGAAAGGAGAGATTAAACAATCCTAGTATGATAGCAGTTGTAATGTATTTCTTTTGCATAATATTTTCCTTCGATAACAGACAAACTAAACAATACTGAGGACGTGTACAAGCGGCAAGACACTCAGAGTATTTTTTTTCAGTTTTTATATATGAGAGAAGGAATTCATACATCTGACACCTGTTTGTCTATATGTTTTATGCTGACTTGCATTCCACACACAGGACAAACTCTTGCTTCTGCCTAAAAGCCCTTGTACGATAGAGTATGAGTGAGTGCATGATAGCCAATGAATTTCTCAGCAAACACAGCATGTTCGGAGGACTGTCCGATGCAGAGTTGCTTGTGATAAAACCCTTTCTCGAGGAACAAAGCTTTGAGGCACAAGAGACAATCCTTGCACAAGGACAGCCGAACAACAAAGTACATTTTATCGTTGAGGGCGAGGTGGCTATAGTCCGTCAGTCAGAGACGAACAAGAAACAAAGTCGCATTATTACTACGCTAAAAAGCGGAGACAGCTTTGGAGAGATGGAACTCATTGATGTAGAGTGCTGCGCCGCAACGGTAATAACCACAGCAGCGACGACCATCATCTCACTGTCGAACCGTGACCTTTACAAAATATCGCAAAACAATCTGAAAATTTATACGATGTTGATCCTCAACCTAGCTAGGGATATAAGCAGAAGACTTCGGTCTGCAGATGAAATGCTGGCCATGGTTAAAAGTCGTGCGACGATGAACGATGTCGATGCATCAGAATAAGAAAGAGCACCATCAACAATGGGAATATTGTCCCAATAAGCATACCGCTTCTCAGCGCGGTTTCTTCGGTACCTAGATGCTGCAAGTGAGGGAATATCTTAACCAACGAAGGAGCGGTGTCAGCGATCAATCCGATCATCCAAGGACCGAAGGCCGCCCCTGCATCACCTCCGGCGGCGAGGAATGCAAACAGTGATGCTCCTGCAAATGGAAAATGCTGGGCACCGTTTACTACAGAACCCGGCCAGAGCAAACTAGCACCCAAGCCACTAAAGATACAGGCGATGAGACTGATCATAGGCGATAAACTGAGGGCGGCGACCAAGTAGCAGAATACACAGAGCAGCGAGCCGGAGAGCATCGCCTTATACAAGGGAAACCGGGTGCCTAAAGCTCCATAAACAGCCCTTGCCGTCCCAAGAAGCAGGGCAAACAAGCAAAGACCGACCAAATCCCCTACTTCCTTAGGCAGGCCTAAGGAAGATTCTGCAAACGCACTGGTCCACTGAGACATCGAGACTTCGGTTGCTCCTCCTACCGCAATTCCCAATACCACCAGCAAAAAATAGCGTGATGCAAGCAACTCCCGTATTTTTGTTCTTTTCTCTTCACTTACAACAGGAGCAAGAGGAACCTTGAGAAAGTTGAAGAAGTTCAACAAAGGGAAGAAAGACCAGATCAATACGACAAACATCCAATTGTCTCTTCCAAAAAATCTGATCATTACAGTGGTTCCAATTACTACAAAAATAAAACCCCAGGCATAAAAGGAGTGGAGCAGGCTCATTGCGCCTTCTTTTGAATCACTTGGTATCGCCTGTACTATGGCACTGAGCAAGAGTTCAAAGAGACCTCCTCCGATGGAGTAGATTACGGTGGCGATCATCAGTCCAAGATATGGGTTGAAAGAAAAGAGCCTTGGCGTGAAGGCCATCAAGAGGAAACCAAGGAAGGCCAAGAAATGACCAAGGGTGATGAAGGGTCTTACCCCCCAACGGTCCACAGGACGACTGAAGGCAATATCAGCGACAATCTGAGTAAAGAAGTTGAGCAGGGTCAATCGTCCTGCTTGTTCAAAGCTGATGCCGAACTCATGCATGAATGTCACATATAAAAGCGGTGCAAGATTGCAGGTCAAAGCGCCGACAAAATTGCCGATATAACAGGCGCGGATGGTTGATCGATACATGCAGATGAGTATAGGGCACGTACAAGAAAATAGGAATCGAAATCTGGGAAGATGATGAGAATCCCTCCATTAAGTAGCATTTTAAAATATTTCTATTTGGTGTGACGCCATATGACACACATACTACTGTAAACTGGGCTTACAGCACAGAAAATATCTATATCAATAGGGGGGAGAATGTGAGTTGATTGAAAGTATGTAGCAAATTACAAGAATGAGATTTCAATATCAGTTCAAAGATTTAATTGCTTCACGAGTTGTGATGGTGATTGCTTAAATAAGGAACAATTAATGGTATTTTATTAATAATTGATATAAAGTTTTAATGCAATTATTTTTATTTTTCTTTCACAACAGTTATCTGCCGCATAGGCAGCTTAGAAATGTTCATTACTCGAACCAAGAAACATTGAAACGTTATCTGCCGCACAGGCAGCTTAGAAAGCATAGGCAGCTTTTACATCTCTAGACCGCCTTTTAGACGGTCTAGAAGAGTTATTCAGTAATCGAACTTACAGAACTCAGAGTAAATCCTTGATAAGCTTACCTACTTCCTGACCGACAGTGTAATAAGAACTTCCTTTGTTCTGTTTTTCATTATCAATCAATTGATTAACAGTATGATGCAATGCATTCATGATTGCACTATTTTTTCTAGATTCTTCTCGTGCCTCTGCTACTGTATTTCCCAGTATGAAATAGGAATCGGAAGGACGATGATACACCACCTCTAATGCATAGAAGAGTTCTCTTCCACTCTCTTGTCTACTTAGCTCGCTAAGACTTTTGTACTTGTTCTTGAAATACTCATACCACTGTGTTTGGTTTGTAGGATCCGTAATATCAAGGGGAGCCTGAATCCTTGAATAGTCTCTTCTAAGCAAGTTAATTGCAGCAGAGGTTCTCTCTAAATCAATGTTTGATGTAACAAACCTCAAATTCTCGTTACCGGTTCCTTCTAGGTTCAGCTCTCTCAGCCCTTCTGCTTTGACAAAAGAATAATCATATGTATAGGGACCGTCTTCAGTACTGAATGTATTACCTGCAATGACATCTACCGTCTTCAGATCAAATAATCGATAGCTCACCGTATTCTTGATACTGTAACCAAGGGTCTTCTTAACACCGGTGAACATAGGATTATCTTTTGGCAGTCGAACCGGTTGCTCGTTGTTGATACTCTCAGTACGATTGTAGACAGACACTTCAATCAAGTAATCAATATCCCTAGCCTTTCCAAAAGTGATAGCCAGATCAATAGGACCTACCAAGACTCTGGGATCATTAGTTCTAAAACTCTCAGATTCAATTATCTGGACAAAACGATTGTTTGAGAACGTCTTCTTCATATCATTGAGAATCATAGTATGAAACGCTTCATCAGGACCGTTTCCAAGTACCATAAGTGTAACAGTAGCTTTATTGAGAGCTATGCGTAGTTCTTCATCCAAACCTGCAATTTGAGAATCACGATCTTTAGCTGTCTCGTAAGCAACTACAGCTTCTCTCTGGCTTTTTCGTGTGTTATTTGCCGCAAGCTGCTGGGCATATGCAAACCAAAGCCTACCGGCTTTTTCTCTTGATTGCCGAAACCTGTAGGCAAAATCTTCTGTATATAACCTAAATCTATTATTTGAGCTCACTCGCGTATGCATATCATAAAGATTTTCATATGCACGGTACACCTTATCTGCAGAAATGTGGTCTTCCCTATTTTGGTTATTCGCTACCTCAGCCTTGTAATAAGCAGTCCCTTCATTGAAAACCAAAGGATATAACGCTACAGCTTCAGGAAACGAGGGATTCAAAGCCAAAGCTTTGTTCAGCGAATCAATGGATTGGGCATACTGCTTTGATTCATAGAGTGACACTGCACGACGATAATCAGCTCCACCCTTTGTAAACAAGGTTCCGCAGGAGGTGAACACAAGCGTCATGAGCACAAGCAACATCATGATGGATAATCGTTTCTTCATAAAAGAACTCCTTGAGCATATAAATGTATCGGGCAAGATCAGCGATGATGTATGTAATAGTTTTAACTTATGGGTAAATACAATGCAAGAAAAAGAGGGGCAAATAACGTAATCTAAAAGATTTCTTACTCAACTCCAACACTTTCTAGATATCTTTGAACAATATATGTATCGTCGTGTTCTATGCTGAGCTGAGGATTTCGGAGCAAAAGCATGCTCATAATCTGATCCGCTTCGTATCGTTCATCATCTGTCGCAAATCCTTGTTTGAGAAGCCAGGACTCGAGCGCATCACGAGTAGATTCATTCATGCGTTTAACCACTTTGTGCTCGATTGCTTCAAGTAGCTCGTTCCCATTACAGTTTGTCTCTGCAATAAACTCCTTGATCGCAGTATAGAAACCTGCTTGCCGGTTTATTGACAGCTCGGGATCCTCAAGATCTTGCACTGTGATAGTTCGTGCACGACCCTGACGAGCAAGCTCTTGTGCTTCTGAAAGCAAATCGTATCGTTCATGATAACGACTGTCACTAAGTCTTGCTTGACCTGCTAAATCAAATCCTCTTTTCAAAAGATCAAACAGCTCTTCGCTGTCAGTACAGAGATACCAAGAAGATAGCTCACCCAGACTTTCGAAGAGGTCGGGCTGAGGTATCTTGAGCGCTTTGGCGTACTCATTGTAATCATCAAGTGGTTCAATCAGTTCCTTTCTTAAGACCAAAGGGGCTGAAAAGGGTCGCCTGCTTGCTTGATACTCTCTATTCTGTTGCTCTAGATCGATTATATGTATTGCTTCTTTTGAATATCGCATCAGTTTCTCAACCTCATCAGCTTGGGCTGTTGCATACAGCACCTGACGATACTTTGCAATCTCACTCACACTTTGTGCTATAGCAAGAGAACGTTCATCATCACTTATTGCCATCAACTCATCAAAGAAGAGAGGAAAGTGATAGCCACTGCCACTTTCAAGATTCTCTATAAATCCAAGGCGAAGAGCAAACAACAATTGCACCTTCGTACCGCTGGAAAGTTCATGCAAATCATATGGCCTCTTTTGTACTTCATCACGAGCGAAAAAAGTCTCATCCGAAATCCCTAAAGAGAATCGATTATTTGTAATTCGTAAGAACCAGGAAGAAGCTTGCTTTAATACTTGCGGCTGGTATGTAGTTTCAGCCGCTTTTTGCAAATCGGTGATTAGAGCATGCAAAAACTGTTTCTCAACCTCTTCTCTTCTTCGTTGCTCAAGTGCCTCTCGGACCTTGCCCAGTTTCATCTGAGCCTGATCCAAAGCCTCGTTTGAACAAAGATTTCTATATCGCTCGGCCATCGTCCAATATTGCTCTTGCTTCTGTTCATAGCTCTTGAGCTTCTCAGACACAGAATCCAATAAAAGAGCAACTTCATCTAGCGAATGCCCCTGTGAAAGAGAGACTATCTCATCAGAAAACAGAGTCATTTGTGCTACTACTGCACGTTTATTATCAACAAGGCCCTGATATTTTTCGATTTGCTGACTCAGCAGTTGCAACGTCGCATGATCACCGGTTTCCAGCCCGTGAGAGATAAAGAAGTGCTCATATGTCTTTTGCTTCTGCTCAAATGCACTTCTAGCTTGAGCTACTCGTACTTTCTGTACTTCAAGCTCCTTGCTCAAACGCACAGCTTCAACATAGGAAGCAAGGTATGCTTGAGCTTGTGAAAGAAGCTCTACATGCTCATCAGCTGAACACGCACAGGTTTGCTTAAGAATGTTTCGAGCATCATTGTAGGAACTTTTACAATCCAACTCTTCATTTTTTGCTTGTTCAAGCAATTCACAAAGGTTGCAGAAATGAAGCAAGTGTTCTGACAAATGGAAGAACTGAGCTCCTTCAAGAACAGGAGAACTACTTAGATGAAGCGCATCACTTAGCTTCTCATACTCTGATCTCCACGTATCATATGCCGTTTGGGCATCCTGTTGTGCTGTTTTTACTTTACGAAGAAAACTCTGTTTCTCCATTGTGATCTTTGCGGTCCCAAGCCGATTGAGGATTTGAATATAGAGAGTCGATACCGTCTCTTTACTGAAATTATCAGGAGTTTCGAAAGTACTTGAGCCTAGATACTGCTTCAACTGCATCAGGTGTTGTTCATAAAAGAGTTTCAGTTCCTGGTACTGTGGATTGTTTGTAGAACGAAGTGTCAGATAGGAGCTAAGAGAAAACAAGACGATTGCGATAATCAGGGAGTATGGGAGCATCCAAGGAGCTAGTGAGATTCCGACCAACGATCCAATCAAAAGATATCGGAGCTTAGGAAACATCTTCTGTGGACAGGCTTCCAGCTTTGAAATAGCTGTGAGGGTACTCACACATGCAGTTTTCAGTTGTTCCAGATTTTGCAACTCTTCTTCAGAAAATTGCTGATATTCTTCAAAACTCTCCACGATTGCATTCTTGCTTGCCAACTTTGTTCTCACAGTCTCACAGCTGCTTGCTAGTTTGGTAAGTTCTGAAAGCAAATGGTATAGAGATGGGTCGGCTTGATTGATCAAGAAGCTATGCTGATCCTGCCACTCATCGATTGCGTTTATTGCATCACGTCGCGCTTTCTTAGCGTTTTCAAGATTCTTATGTTCATCTTTCAATGCTTCTATTCGGTTTCCAAGAAGATCTTTAAAATCCCGATCAGCAAGCAACGTTTCTTCAATATTGCAAGCAAGAAAATCTTTACTCAGGGTACTTTGAAGATTCTCTTCATCATCAAGAACTTTGGATGCTTGCTCGAGCTCTTTCTTCAATCGAACAGCATCTTGCTCTGATTCCTTTCTGAGCGTTGCAATACGGGAATCAAAATCTTGAAGTTGTGTTTCAACCGATCTCAAATCTTCCTTTTTAGTCATGTACTCATGCAATTTGAGAAGCGTTTGATGTGATTGCTTTATCTTCTCCCCTTCTGCAAGTTGCTTCTCAAGATTATCAAGCTCATCTTTCAAGGAAGCATTTTCGATCAAATCCTTTTCGAGTTTCTTAAACTCGTTGTAGCATTGTTGATACTCCTGCGTCAGGCTAATTCTTGAAGAGGGAAAAGTAGAGCTCGCACCAGTGTCGGCATAAGCCTTGGAAAGATCTATGCCTCCTTGCATCTGTTTCTTGATGTAGGAGGAAAAAACAGCAGTTGCTTGGGTGTCAATTTGCAACAATTCATGCAAAGCCAATACATATGCATCACGAAACGTGTCATTTCTTCCTGTCAGTTCAAGGTCTTGATTATCAGAAAGTCGCTTTTGTTGCAATACATGCTTGTTTCGCTCAAGGCTATACTGCTCATTTTCTGTTTCAAGAGTTGCATGAGCTGAGAATTGTCTCTTGCCATCATAGGTAAAAAGCAGTGCATGCAATGCTTCAAGCAATGTAGACTTTCCCACTCCGTTTGGACCATAGATAATATTCAAACCTTCTGAGAATGTTTCGACCGGAGCAAAAGCATGTACAGCAAAACCAGTTGCAGAGTTTAGATTAAAATAGGTAAATCGGTACTTGTTGGCCATCAGGGCATATCCTTTTTCAGCTGTCTTGCAAGGACACTGAGAAGCTGCATGGCAACTTTCTTTGTTTGATTCTTATAAGCTGAATCATCTACCTGATTTCTTTCAAGAAGACTGAATGCAGTACTGTTAAAACTTCTAGCATCCAAATCCTTATACTTATCTGAGAGAGAGGCAATAGCTTCTTCATTCATGATCAGGGAAGCAAGATGGCCAAGCGCTCCGCTCGCCTTGCTCAGCTCTACAAGATCAAGCTTACTTGTTGTCTCATCTTCCCAACCATCTAAAATATGTACCGTTTTATCTTCATGAATCATGGTACCTAGCAGCGAGTCCTGCCAGCTATGGAAGACCTGCTTAATATCCAGACTTGGGTCAAGAGCGCCGATGAATCGTGGCTTGAGATAAAGCTCTTCAAGAAAGGAACAGTTTGAGGCACTAGTTCGCGCACTACTGAGAACACGGTCTTGGATTGCCTGGATTGAAGAAGCATCTGTTACATCTATATCAAACCATTCGAATCTATGTGGACAAAGGGGAATAAATTCAGGCTCTTTCCAGTATGTATCAGCAACGGTTTTGAGCAGGTAGACCCCATGTTGTCCTGACTCAGAGGAATCCAAAGCGAAGGGGGAACCACAGTAATAGGCATCGGTGTTTTGAAGTTTCATGCGCTGATGAATATGACCGAGCATCCAAAGCGGGACACCACTTTGCTGGAAATCAGTTCTCTTGGTAGTTGCGTATTTTGATTGCTCCCCTGTAACATCGGTATGCAAAAGACCGATACTCAGTCCTGTAACCTGAGAAGAAACCTCTTTAAAATGATCAAAAGGATTGTCTTTCACATGTTCGCTTGGAAACGACCAGCCGACGAATTGAACACCTTTATAAGAGTATACTTCCCACTTGCCTCCAAGCCCGAGCAATGTGATTGCATCATTGTCTTTTGCAAGACGGGGGAAAACCGAATAATCATGGTTACCCCCTACTCCGATCACTTTGATCTGTGCTTGCTTCAGTCGCTCAAGGCCGTGGTTGAGCGGCCCGTAGACAGAGAGCCAAGCCTTAGGTTGCTCCACGACATCCCCAAGCAAAAGAAGAACATCCACTTGTAAATCAATAGCTTTTTCCACAACAGCTTCAAAACTGCTTGAGCCTCGATAGCGCGAAGAGTCGGGGACTGAGGGGATTCGACCCATATGGATATCAGCAGCTGCCAGGATTTTCATATATCGTAGTATAGCACAGATTGAATAATCCGACATAAACAGAACAGACAATATAAATCCTGCAGATTATGGTTTTCAACAACTTGTTTTTTTCCAATCATTAGCAAAAACAATGAATTGCAACCTTTCAGTTAAATAAAGAAACTATCAATTGTCTTGTGCTTATTCTTTAAGAGCGCCCGCCGTAATTCCTGAAATTACATATTTCTGCAAAGCTACATACAACAGGATAATAGGAAGAGTCATAAGTGTAGCACCCATTGCAACTAGAGGAGTATCACCTACATAGCGGCCTTGAAAAAAAGCCATACCAACAGGCAATGTACGCAAGGAATCCTTATGAATAATTACCAATGTCAGAAGAAACTCATTCCAAGTCCAGGTAAAGAAGAAGACTATCAAAGTCATTATTGCAGGGCCGGCCATCGGAACCAAAATTTTTATCAGAATCCTAGGAGTTCCTGCACCATCTATCTCTGCTGCTTCCACCAAAGATTTAGGAAACTCCTTGAGTGTTCCACGTAAAAAGAAAGTCCCAAAAGGAATACCCATTCCAATTTGTGCCAACACCAATCCTCTTAGAGTATTAAGCAATCCTATATTCAATAAGTGATAATACAACTGAATAATAACGACTTCCATCGGAATTGTCATACCCAACAAAATTAATCCAAAAACTATTTCTTTCGCGGGAATTCTGAAGTATGCAAAGGCATAGGCATTAGTAATGGAAAAAAGGATAGTCCCCAACACAACAGGTATTACTACAATAATGCTATTTTTATAATACGTTCCAAAATGACCTTGTATCCAAGCTTTTTGAATGTTTGCGAAATGAAACGTTGAAGGTATTCCAAAAATATTGTCTATCAGGTCTGCTTTATCTTTAAAAGCTGCACTCCAAACCAAAAAAAACGGAGCTAGCGAAACTATAAGAAAAAAAACGAGGATGGCTATTGTCAAAACCTTATAAATTGTAATGTTTCCACCAATTCTATTCATATCGCTTCCTTATACGGGTAACAAACAATGTAATTATGAAAATTATAAACATTAACGTTACTGCTAAAGCTGCAGCATATCCATTACGGTTATACTGAAATGCATTCCTAAAAACATACAGTGAAAGTACATTGGTAGAATATCCAGGACCTCCCTTTGTCATAACATAAACAAGATCAAACGTTTTTAGAGAGTTAATGAATAGATATACAGAAACAACCATTATCTCATTTGTTAACGAAGGAAGTGATACATACCAGAATTTATGCCAAGAATTCCCACCATCAAGCGCTACAGCATCATAAAGATTTACCGAAATCTTGCTGTATCCTGCAAGAAAAATCACCATGGAGAACCCATAATTCACCCAAGTTCCGGTAATTCCAACAGAAAAAAGTGCTGTATCACTGTCTCCTAGCCAGGCATGAGTGAGTGATGAAAGACCCATTTGCCTTAGAAATTCATTCAAAACACCGAAAGCCGGATTATATATCCATCGCCATATAACACCCACTACAACTAATGAAAGAATATACGGCATGAAGAAAGCTACCTCAAAAACTTTACGGCAAACTACATTGTTCAATTCAATAATACTTGCCAAAAAGAGACCTAGTACCGTTGGGAAAACCATAATGAATAGAATCAAGGTTGCATTATTTACTAATGATTGTAAAAATATGGGGTCACGAATAAGTTCTATATAATTCTGAATACCTATGAACTTTTTGGGACCCATCCCACTCCATTCCATACTTCCCAATATAATAGTCTGTAATACAGGTATTAATATAAATGCAACATAGACAAGAAGACCTGGAAGCAAATACAACAAGCCTCTCCAAGTTGAATCATAAAGACTACGATAGGATTTCAAATCAACCTCCTCCCGTTCATTCAGAAAATTACCCGCACTCCCCCTCTCAATGAGAAGGAGTGCGGAAAGATTAACTATTGAATAAATACTTAATTTGTAAAACTATCATAATCATCTTGAAGCCTTTGTACAAAAACTTTGGGTGTAATATTGAGCGCCATCAATTCTTGGACAGCAGCAGAACAGGTATCATAGAAAGTAGGAGTCACCCAATCGATAAAATAACCCATTCCGTTTGCTTCATCTGCTTGACTGTAGGCATCAAGAATTTCTCGAAATAACATTGGTGCATCAAGATAGTCTTCACTTTTTATTGATTGTGCAGGAAGCATCATGTTCTCTGCCCATTTTCTAGCTGTTTCTTCTGATGCTAAATAATCAAGAAACTTGATCGAAGCCTCACTATTATTTGATTTTTTAGAAACCACGAATGGAATTCCAGGGCCCCCAATAGCCTTCAGGCGTGATTGATTCTGTGCGGGCACCAGGAAAAATCCCACTTCAAAGGGAGAGTTTTCTAATAGTTCTCCCATCATCCAGTTGCCAGTAAGAAACAACAAGGAATTTCCCTGCATAAAGATGCTTGCCGAGTCATCATAACCAATAGCAGAAAAATCTTTTGTAAAATAACCATTCCGAACCCATTTTTGTAAAGTCTCTGCAGCTTTGATATTCTCCTCAATGTTCCAAAAATTTCCTTTTTCCCCACTCATCATATGATCAATTTGCTCACGAGTTGTATACACATGTTGAATTGCACTCCACTCATGAATGCCTGTCCAGCCGTCAAGATTGCCAAAATTAATCGGAGTGTATCCTGCACGTTTAGTCTTTTCCAGAATACTTTCCAGTTCAGTGAAGGTCTTTGGTAAACTAAATCCAAGCTTTTCCATTAAATTTTTGTTGTAAAAGAATCCTACGATTTCAGCAGTAGTTGCTATGCCATAATAATCGCCTTTATACCCCATTGCCTTGAGCGTGGAATCAGAGAATTTTGCTTTCCAGTTATTATCTCTAGCAACCGAATTAGTTGATACAAGCAATCCTGCCCTAACCATCGCACCCATGTCGGCTTCCCCTTGGTTGACCTGCATGATATCTGGTCCTGTTTCTGATTCAAGTGCCATCTTCAATACCAACTTTAGATCATCGAGAGTTTTAGTTTCTCGTGCAATAGTAATTTCAGGATTCTTTGCTTCAAAATCCTTGACGATAGAATCCATAATCTCACTCTCAAGACCTCTGTAGTATTGGTCCCACAAAGTGATGGATGTTTTGGATTCAACCTCTTTTACTCCGGCAGTCCATACGGATCCCATCACGAGTAACACAATCAGCATAATTGTAAAAAATTTTTTCATGCTGCATTCCCCCTTTTGTTTTAGGTTAACAGGAAAACGCTTTCCTGTCAAATTTATTCGACTTCTTATTCCAGTATATTATTACTGGAAAGTAGAATACTTCGATTATCCAATCATTTTCAGTTCAGCCCTTAAGCCCTCAAAAGCGTTCATAATATGTCTCCAAATCTGCTAACCCACTTCAGTAACTCTTATGACAAATCTTCAAATATTCTGCATTAATCAATGGAGAAACTGACTCCTTGCTAGCTGCAGTCAGAGAGCCAAGAATAGTTCCATAACGCAAACAAGTGGATAAGGGGGCATCATTGACGATTCCATAAATAAATCCCGCAGCAAAAGAATCTCCACTTCCAGTAGTATTCACCACATCTACACTATAGGCAGGACAGTGCAACACCTCATCTTTTGAAGAAAGGGCTACAGCTCCCTCCGAGCCAAGAGTAACTACAGGTATTGATACAATATTCTGGAGACTGTGCAAAACCTGCAATACTTCAGTTTCACCAGTTATTCTCTGCGCTTCTGATAAATTCATGAAACACCAGTCGACACTCCTTACTAAGGATGCATTTTCTTTATTCCACAGCCGAGTATCTTCATATGCAAGTCCTGTGGAAGTAGAAATTCCTAAATTTCGCGCATTTTTCAAAAATTCCTGAACTGCAGACAGTGCAAGTTGTTCGTAACATACATGGATGTGTACTAGTGACGAAATATCTATCTGTTTTATTTGTTCTTCAACTATTCTCTCACTTGCAGCTTTGTCTTGAACACAACTGAGGAACGATCTATCTTTATTTCCGTTAAAAATCAAGGATAGATTTGTCTTTTGGTTTTTTATCTTTTGCAGCAGATTGATATCGATACCTTTACTGACGAATTCTTCTACAAGATATCTACTAAATAAATCTTCCCCTATGGTAGCAAGTATTGAACTCGGGATATCAAGTTGAGCTAAAGCGCTAGCAATAATGGCATTTCCGCCTAATGAAAGAGAATAGGACTCAAGAAACAACTCTTTCCCCATCTCAGGTACTTTACTAAAGCCTCCAAGTAAAAGGTCAACATACACTGGGCCTATTGTCAAAACCCTTGATCTCATAGAAAGCTCCCATCTTTTTGCAGCGCTTTGACAATTATTGATGCATCGATCTGATCAACAAAAGGATGCAAGCTAAGTGCCTGTATTATTGATTGTTCACTTTTTTCTTCAAGAGCCTTTATTACTGCTCTCTCATAGCGTTTCATCTCATATAAAAGGGATAAACACTCTTGATCAATATCAGGAGCTTTCCCAACTGCAGCAAACCATTTTCCATTTAGCTGGGATGTAACCTCAATGATGTCTTCATCATCAAGATTAGGATCAAATCCTGCATTAGGTATATTGAGAATAAGCTGCTTATTCGAGCCCTCAATCAGACACTCGAGCACATCCAATGCTATGGCGTCATAACCATTTGCTTGTTTCTGTGAAAGTAGATCGAAATGTGTTATGTTTCGCTGATGGCCACTTTCGGTAGACATGTAGGAACCATTTCTAGCACTCATATAGTGATTAAATGCTTCCAAAGGTGAAACTGTATGTTGCTCTAATTTCTGATAAAGTTTCTCATCCAATAATTCTATTTGTTGTGCACGTAGTTTTGGGGCTTTTCTCTGTAGTTGCTCAACCTTTTCTTTCTGCAGATAATAGTATAAATACTCATTGGGAATGAAACCTGTTCGTCTGATATGCGAAACCATATCCTTATAAAAAGGCTCAATGTTACAAAATTCTTCAAGATGTTCGTTTATAAATGATTTAATCTTCTCTTCCCCTCTGACCTGTATAGAATAAACCCAACCAAGATGATTTAAGCCATAGTACTTTATTTGTACGTCTACTTCATCGCAACCATAGATTGAAGCTACATGGGTAGTGATTAACTGGGGGGCATCACAAATGCCAACAATCTTAGAAAAACCTGTTAAACTATATACAGCCTGAGTTATTAGCCCTGAAGGGTTTGTAAAGTTGATTAAAACAGCATTTGGAGCAAAGCTTTGGATACAGCGAACTTGTTCAAGCACTTTGGGTACAGTTCGCATCGCCAAACTAAAGCCACCTATACCTACTGTCTCTTGCGCTATTTGTCCAAATGAAATCGCTAACTGTTCATCTTGAGCTCGTCTTGCTTGTCCTCCTACTCTGATAGATGAAAAAATATAATCAGACTCCTTTATCGCTTCTTCCAAAGTTTCAGCTAAAACAATCATTACTTTTGAATTGTGATGATTTACTAGGGCATTCAACAACGTATCGTGTAAAAGATGTAGTTTCTTTTTATCAGTGTCAAAGAGCGCAATAGTCGTAATCTTTAAATGAGGTCTTTGTAATAGAGAGTGTAGCAAAAGTGGAAATCTTGGGCTTGCTGCTCCAAGAATGGTCAGTTTCATAGATAAATCCTCCAAAAGGTAACTTCATGATATTAGGAAAACGTTTTCCCGTCAAGTTAATTCTTTTCCTTTTTCCTTTTGTCAATTTTTAAACACTCTGTCCCTGCATGAGGCAATGATTGAGCAAGGTGAGAGAAGCCACCTCTTCACCTTTCATTAAAGACAGCAAAATCTCGGCGGCTTGCACTCCAATCTCTTCGATTGGCTGTCGAACACTTGCTAACGTTGGATTTGTATATGAAGAAAGAGTAATACCATCAAAACCAAGAACTGCAATATCATCTGGAATACGATGACCAGCATCAAGAATAGCTCGAATAGCGCCAATTGCCATTTCATCACTGAGCACAAAAACACTGTCAATTGTTTTTCCCTTCTCTAGAAGTCTATGCATAGCCTGCTTTCCTGATTCAACAGTATAACTACCCGTTTCAATCATACACTCTTCAAAATTTAGATTCACTTCTTCCAAAGCTTTTTTATACCCTTTTACTCTTTTATCTCCCACCGAATACCCACCGCCACTAATCAGTGCAATGTGTTGCTTTTTTCGTGAGATCAAATACTGAGTTCCATCATAGGAAGCTTTATAGTCATCGATACGAACCTGCGGGAAAGGAAGACCTGGAATATCAATACCAGCAAGAACGATAGGCATCTGGGATTTTTTAAGATGTTCATAGACTTGAGGGTTGCTTGTTTCATGCATTAGGATGATTCCGTCAACTCGACTTTCAAGTAGGAGGTCTAGATAAATTTTTTCAGAAGAAAGTGAGTCTTTCACTCTACATACCAAGGTCTTATAGCCAGCCTCTTCCAACACTCGCTCTGCTTGGGTGAACACCATTTGATGATATAGTTCTGAAACCTCGGGGATAATAAGACCACAATTGAAAGTACGTTTAAGAACCATACTTCTTGCTACATGATTGGCTACATAGTTTTCTTTTTCGATACAGGCAAGAACTTTTTGCTTCAAATCCTCACTTACATATTTCGTGCCATTCAATACACGTGAAACCGTTGCTACAGACACTCCGGCTTCACGCGCTATTTCCCGAATTCCCATTACTGTTTTCCTCTGTTTTGAGCATGTACGCAATTCAGAGAAAATGCAAGTCACCCTTGATAAGCGTCACGCTTTATATAGGTTGTATGCAAGAGATGATGACTCATCGTCCCCAGAGGTTTTTCTAAGAAGGAATCATACAACTGCAATATTGACGGATTCTCATGGGACTTTCTGATCGGCATCCTGCTATCCTCTGCAAAAATGGATTGAGCTCTTTTTGCTCGAATCTCCTTGGTTGTCGGAATCGGCTGGCCTCCTCCTCCTAAACACCCATCAGGACAGGTCATCACCTCAATGAATGTATAAGGGCTTGTTCCCTCCTTTATCTGTTCTAAAAGGACTCTTGCGTTTGCCAAGGTGTTGGCCACGGCAACCTTGATCGTCGCATCTCCTATCTGCACAGAGGCTTCTTTCATTCCCAGCTGCTGCCTCAATGGAGCGAACTCCAGCTGCTCAAAAGTTGTGTTGGTCAGTTTTTCATAGGCAGTACGAAGTGCTGCTTCCATAACACCACCTGAGGATGCGAACAATGCTGCAGATCCTGTTGAAGCGCCGAGAGGATCGTCAAACAGACCATCCTCCAGATGAGCAAAATCGATGCCCACTGTCTTGAGCATGCGAGCAAGCTCGCGTGTGGTGAGGGCATAATCGACATCACAGAACCGATCATCTTCGGTAAGGTTGAGTTTTTCTTTCCAATACCCAAAAGCACTATCCATCTCACTTCTGCCTGCCTCGAACTTCTTTGCAGTGCAAGGCATGATGGAAACCACCCTGATCGATCTTGGGTCTACCTGTGCTTTCTGTGCCCAGTATGTCTTTGCAATAGCCCCAAACATCTGCTGAGGTGACTTGCAGGTTGAAAGATGACCTACTTGGTCTGGATAAAAGGTCTCGATGAACTTGATCCACCCCGGGCTGCAACTGGTGATCATCGGCAACGTACCCTTGTTCGAGACCCTGCTGATGAGCTCATACGCCTCCTCCATAATGGTCAAGTCTGCTGCAAAATTGGTGTCGAACACCTTGTCAAAACCGAGAGCACGTAAAGCACTGACCATCTTTTCAGTTACCAGCGAGCCTCTTTCCATTCCCATCGCCTCACCTAGCCCCACCCGGATGGCAGGTGCTGTCTGCACCAAAACCACCAAATCAGGATCGGCGAGAATGTCGAACACCTCTTGCTCCTGACTCTTCTCGGTAATCGCACCGGTGGGACAGACCAACGAACACTGACCGCAGTTGATACACACCGAATTCGCCAGTCCCTGATCGAAGAACGTTGAAACCTTGGTCCCAAGACCTCTTCCGACCATTTGGATTGCATTGACATTTTGCATGGAGGAGCAGACCTCAATACAACGATTGCAGAGAATACATGCATTGGGATCCCGCACCAAAGCAGAGGAACTATCCTGGCTCATCATCTTTTTCTTGGTACGTTCAAAACGTGACTCTCTAACTCCCAGTTGTTGCGCAATCGCCTGCAGTTCACAATTGAGGTTTCTCTCGCACGTAGTACAGAGTAGAGGATGATTGGCAAGCAACAGCTCGACATTCAATTTCCGAGCCTTCAACACCCGTTGGGAGTGGGTATGGATGACCATGTTGGGCTGTGCTACGTGTTTGCAAGACCGAATCAGTCGCTTCACTCCTTCCACCTCGACGACGCAAACACCACATGAGCCATGTTCACTGACGCCCTCGAGATAACAGAGGGTCGGCACCTCTACTGATGCAAGTCTGCATGCGTCCAAAATTTTCGTACCTCGTGGTACTGTGATTTGTTTTCCATCAATAGTCAGCGTTATCATCTGCTCAGCCATGCAGCACCTCCCCTTCTCCGATCTTGATGTCACAGCGCAGACATCTGCCAGCTTCCATGCGGGCTTGCCTTCCACTGTAGCCCTTGTTGACTTCTTCAAACGAACGCGACCGCTCCCGTATCGAGAGTTTTCCTCCTTCAATGGACTTTCCCTCGTAGAGAGTTTTCGCAAGGGAGGTATCATAGGTGAAGGTAGAAAAAAGAAGTGCAAAACGGTCGACACCCATCAGCTCATGATCGATGATGCGTGCCACTTCCTTGCCATGTCCCATCGCCTCGGCGGCGGTGGACGGACCGGAAATCACATCGCCAATTCCCCACACCTTCTTTTGATTCGTTGCATATACGTAGGGCTTAATTTGCAGCGTACCCTGCTTGGTAGTCTGTAAGCCTTCTTGCTGCAACAGTGCAGTAGCCACCCGCTCTCCGATTGCAATAACGATAGTGTCACAGGCAAGTTGTGTTGTAACCCCTGTTTTTACCCTACCTCTTCTCCCACTCAAATCATACTGACCAAGTGTGAGCTTTTCGAGTATCAAGCTTAGGCCTTGCTCTGTTTGGACAACTTCCTTGGGAGCTACATTGAACTGGAATCCAATCCCCTCCGCAACAGCCTCCTCGATTTCACTGGTGTTGGCAGGCATCTCCTCGATATCACGTCTGTAGGCAATCGTGACTTGCTTATCCATCCTCCAAAGAGAACGGGCAACATCGATGGCCACATTGCCTCCTCCGAGAATGACCACGCGCTGCCCTATGCCCAGCTCTTCTGACTCGCTGAGACGTCTGAGCACCTCGGTTCCTTGGATTACCTGCTCAATATCAGAACCAGGAAGGGCGAATTCTGCGTGATGGTAGGACCCAAGAGCAAGAATCACCGCGTCACTATTCTTTTTCAGGGATTCCAAAGAGAAATCTCTTCCTAAAGCGCTGTTCATTACAAACTTGATTTGCAGTTGCGTAAACATCTCCAACTCTTTATCCAGTACTGAACGAGGAAGCCTATAGGAAGGAATTCCATAGCGTAAAACGCCCCCTGCCTTCTCGTGTTCGTCATACACGACCACTTCGTGTCCTAGTCTCCTTAAGTAGAATGCGGCACTCAACCCAGCAGGACCGGCTCCAACAATACTTATTTTCTTTTGCGTGGCTTTAGGAATCCTTCGAATCAAATCTGCATAGACATCTTGCTCCTGCCCCATCTTGTACAGCGTATCTGCAAGATAACGATGCAGCTCCCCCTGATGAACCGGAGCATCTAGCGTCTCTCTGCGACAACGCATCTGACAATGGAAGTGACAAATACGGCCAAGACTTCCAGGCAAGGGATTATCCTCCAACGTCGAGGTGAAGGCTTCTATCAGACGGTCTTCCCTTAAAAGAGCAATGTACGTCGGAATCCTCATGGTAAGAGGACAGGAGTTGGAACAAAGCTCCTCTACCAATGTCTCACACGTTCCTGCCTCACACTGTTTCCTCTGAATATGACTTTCATACTCTTCCTTGAAGTATCGCAACGTAGTCAAGACAGGATTGGAAGCTGATTGACCCAACCCACACATCGCCGTATCAGAGATATGGTGTCCAAGCTCCTGAAGAAGATCCAGATCCTCCAAAGTACCTTCACCCTTTGTAATACGGTCAAGAATTGCCAATTGTTGGGAAAGCCCTTCACGACAAGGTGTACAAGTTCCACAGGACTCCTTGGTGGTGAATTCAATGAAATACCTGGCAGCGTCAACCATACAGTTGTCGCTGTCCATCACCACCATGCCGCCCGAGCCCATGATGGCTCCGAGAGAGCCAAGACTCTCATAATCTATACTATGATCAAACAGAGATGCAGGAATACATCCCCCAGAAGGGCCTCCACTTTGTACCGCCTTGATCTTTTTCTCTCGGCTGACCGCCCCTCCTCCTGCTTCATATACCAATGTGGTCAATTTTTGACCGAGGGCAAGCTCCACAAGACCGGTATGCTTTACCTTTCCCACCAAGGAAAAAACCTTCGTACCGGTACTGGAAGGAAGGCCTATCTTGGAAAACCAAGTGCTCCCTTTTGCAATAATCAATGGGATGTTTGTCCAAGTTTCAAGATTGTTGATCGTTGTAGGACACCCTACATATCCCTTTTGCGAAGGGAATGGGGGCTTTAACCGGGGCCGACCGGCGTGTCCTTCGAGAGATGCGATCAGGGCAGTCTCCTCACCGCAGACAAACGCACCAGCTCCCTCAACGACAGTAAGCTCAAAATCAAGATTACGTCCAAAAATATCCGAACCCAACAATCCATGCTCATAAGCATCGTTGATCGCGTTCTTCAACCGCTTAACAGCCAGAGGATACTCAGCACGCACATAGATGATACCTTCCCTAGCCCCGGTGGCATATGCAGCGATGAGCATCCCTTCAATGACCATATGAGGATCACTCTCCATCTCATTGCGGTTCATGTACGCCCCGGGATCTCCTTCATCACTGTTGCAGATGAGAAATTTTCTCTTCTCTTGTTCCTTCGCCATCAATTCCCACTTCAAGGCAGTGGGGAACCCTGCCCCTCCACGACCACGAAGCTTGGAAGTCTTAACTTCATCCAAGACCTGCTGCCGAGTCATCGTACAGACTGCCTTCTCAAAGGCTCGATACCCACCGACAGCTACATACTCTGCAAGTGAGGAAGGATCGATCAACCCTGCATTGCGAAGAACCAGCTTCATCTGTGGATGAAAAAAAGGAATTTCACTGTACTCAGGGAGCTGATCAAAATCTTCTCCATAATAATGTTGCAACAGATGATGGTCCCATCTGCTAATCTTGCAGAACGCCTTCTTCTGATAATACGTCTGTTCAAGGGCCGCTTTGACGATTGGTTTCACGTCCTCTAGGGTAACATGATGCAACCAAACCAAGGGCTTGTTCACAAGATACAGCAGAACCAACGGCTCCTCACTGCAACAACCAAAACACCCCACTTCCTTCAGGCCGATATGCTTATCAGAATGTGCAATTTCTTCTGCAAAGGCTGAATACAGAGCTTGGGCGCCACCTCCGATACCGCACGTCCCCATTCCAACGGCTATCACCGGATGGTTTGGATACAAAGAAGCCAGTCCTTCTTTTTGCAATTGGTCCAATGCATTACTCATGATTCCTCCTTCGCTGGACGCAGGGTCTCGATCATGGCAGAGAGCCGTTGTTCAGTCACCAGAGAATGAATAACCCCATCCAACGCGATGACCGGAGCCAAAGCACATTGTCCGAAGCAGGCAACGGTGTGCACGGTAAACTCAAAATCCTCTGTTGTAGCCATCCCATCATCATCCAACTCAATTTTCAAAGCCCTCAACACTTGTTCAAGCAACGGTTTTGAGCCACGGGTATGGCAAGCTGTCCCACGACATACGGTAATGACGTGCTTTCCCTGTGGCTTGAGATTAAAAAAGGCATAAAACGTAGCTACGGAATACACCTCGCTCAAGGGTATTCCAAGACTCCTTGCTACAAGAATCAACTCATCTTTTGGAAGGTAGTTGTGTTCATGGGTGCGCTGCACTTCCTCCAAAATGGAGAGCAGTGAACCATGCTCGTTTCGTCTCGCATCTATGATCGAACTGATCATACGTTCGCGTTCGTGCATGAGGACCTCCTTGAAAAAGAACGATAGGATGTGTCAACAAACCCTATTATATGTTCTCAACTCCATCAGGTGATGATGTTGCACATTTCAGAAGATCATATACTGCATCGTACTGCAGGTAATTTGAGACCGCAAGGCATGAACACCGAAAATCATAGATTTAACACAATCGATGATACTTTTTATTGCTTTATGTGATTCAGAGTATTTTTTCCTCCATTTCAAAGAGAATATCTTCTTATAATCACCTTTTAAGAGTCTTATTCACACATTCCCTACCCGGGGGTTTTTTGAAGCCTGGGAAAATAATTGTGGTTACACATTCAGATTTGAGCTACTGTTAAGCAATGCCAAAAACTTCCATCAAACAAAGAATTCGTCAACAATATCTTGCTCATACCATCGTTCCTCTTCTGGTGGTCATTGTACTATTCGGCATCTTTATACCCGTAGGATATAGACAGTCGATAAGAATCATCAATAAGCGTGAAGGACACATTATATCAAACAATCTTTCCCAAACCTTGCAGTCATACCAACGATATGCTCGTTCTTTTGCAGCATCTTATGAGGTGCGAGATTTTTTACTCAGCAATAATGAGCAAACGCTGGCAAAAGAAATTTTTTCTGATTTCTATCAATTTTTATCTGCACAATCAATCAAAAGCTCTTTGGTAGTCCTAGAAGAAAATGGAACATTACGGTTAAGTTCTTCTGCCAAGGAGCCGACATTTTCTCAAATTCTTGCCCTAAGAGACATGGAATCGAGAATTCAAAAATCAGAGGACAAGCTCGTTGGAGAAGCGCTTGAAATCAAATTCAACTTTGAGAACGAAAGTGTCTATACTTACGGATGCGCCATTCTTGCAAATGATAAAACAATTGGCTATGCCTTTTTTCTGTTGGACAAGACTGATTTGATGCATGAATTGTTTGCCCGCGGAACGAGCATTACCGTGCTGGTCGATGAATATGACACTGTAGTTGGAACAACAAATTCATCAATACTGCAACCTTGGAAGAAATTTAGACCGGATGGCAAATCTGATGGACATTATTTGGTTGGATCGAAGGCATTTCTTATCAACAAAAAACCGGTTGAGCATACCAACCTTTCTATATACAGCCTCTCTACACTCAATGTTCAGGCACCTCTGATAAACTACATGGTTTTCTTCATGGCTTTGATGCTCGTCCTTTCCTACCTGTTAATCAGAAGGATGTCAAACAGAATAGCCTGCAAAATTACAGAACCGGTTGATAGGATGATCCAAGCCATCGAAGCTTTTCAAAACGGGGATATGAAGGCATATGTAAATATCGATTCAAACGATGAATTCCAAGTAATGGGAGAGCAATACAACAGGATGTTGCAAAGAATCAATACTTTGATTGCAAGAAATACAGAACTACAGGAAATTCGAAGAATCAGTGAACTTAAACTACTTGAATCTCAATTCAATCCTCATTTCATGTTCAATATCCTTGAGTGCATCAGGTACATGATTGTCCTCGATCCAAAAAAAGCAGAAACCACAGTTTTGTCCCTATCCTCATTACTGCGATACAGCATCAAGGATATGGATCAATTTGTCTTACTTTCTGAAGACCTGCAATACATGCATGATTTCCTACGTTTGCACAAAGTTCGTGCTGAAGACCGTCTCAACTACAAGATAGAATTACAACCTGGTCTGGAAAATCTTCTCGTTCCCAGACTTATCATCCAACCATTGGTTGAGAATTCTGTTAAATATGGATTACAGAACAACCTTACACTTTCCATAAAAATTACTGGTGAACTTGATGAACTGAAAAATCATCTCATTTTCATTGTAACCGATGATGGAGGCGGAATAGAATCATCATTACTGGAAAGCATCCAACACATGATACAAAGAAAAAGTGCTCATATCCCTAAATGTGGTATTGGTCTATATAATCTCTATAGAAGGTTGGAATTGATGTATAATGGAGAAGGATCACTATATGTATGCAATACAAAACAGGGGCTTGAAGCATCCGTAAGCATCCCTATAAAAAGGAGTTGAGATGTACTCGGTACTCATAGTCGAAGACGAAGCAGTGATAGCTCGAGGTCTTCAGTACGCTTTTGATTGGTCCGGCACCGACTGCGTAATAACAGCAGTTGCTCGCAACGGAATTGAAGGATTCAATCTTATCAAGCAACACAAACCACAGATTGTGCTGGCCGATATCTCCATGCCAATTCTGAACGGACTCGATATGATTGCGCAGGCAAAAGATGCCGGATGTCTGTTTGCGGCAATCATCATTACAGGATATGAAGAATTCCCTCTCGCTCAGAAGGCTATCGGCCTTGGAGTTGTAGAGTATCTGCTCAAACCAGTGGATCATGCAGCATTGTTGCAGGCTGTCAATAAAAGCAAAGAAACCCTTGCACAAATCAAGCTCTTGCAACAAGTAAAAGAAAGAGGTCCCCTTGAATCCTCACTTTTACCGAACAAAAGCTCAAATTCTCGATTAGGAGAACAAATAATTTCCTATGTAGATGCATATTTCTCAAAACAAATAAGCATTCAAGGTATCGCAGATCATTTAAACGTAAGCTATTCTACAATAACTAAATGCTTCAAAGAAGAAACCAACATGACCCTTAACGAGTATATAAACAGAGTAAGAATATCAAAATCTATTGAAATGATGCGTACAAAAAAAGAAACAATCTACATGATTGCAGAACTCGTTGGCTTTACCGATTACAAGTATTTTATCAAGGTTTTTTCAAAATACGTACAGGTTACTCCGAATCAATTCATGAAAAACCTTCCCATTACAGATTGAAAATCACCGTCTTCTCGAATAGTCGATGTTTTTACTCAAAAGTCAGACTATCGTGCCTGGACATTTGGGATGACAATAATGGGGACACACGTCAAGGAGGCTTTATACAATGAAAAAACTGATGCGCATCATGATGATTACCTCAATCTTATTGCTTGGGATGACCATGGTATTCGGCCAGGGCAAAAGCGAGGCCAAGAGCAAAGGCAGCAATAAGCTGGTAATCTATTCACCTAACAGTGAGCTCTTGATTTCAACCATCGTACCGATGTTTGAAAAAGAGACCGGTATCAGCTGCGAAATAATTAGTGCTGGAACCGGAGAACTTCTGAAACGCATTGCGTCTGAGAAAAATGCTCCCTATGCTGATGTAATGTTTGGAGGAACATACAACGCACATCTGCAAAACCTCGATCTTTTTGAGACCTATATATCGAGCAATGATCAATATTTGATCAGAGAGTACCAGAACGCAACAGGCAAGATAACATCGTACGTCTTGGATGGAAATGTCCTGTTGGTCAATACCAACCTTGTTGGCAACATAAAGATTGAAGGATACGAGGATCTTCTAAACCCTGCTCTCAAAGGAAAGATTGCTCATGGCGACGCGGCCTCTTCCAGTTCTGCGTTCAATCATATTGCAAACATGCTGCTTGATTTCGGAAACGGAAGCTATGAAGATCCACGGGGCTGGGAGTTTGTTGGAAAGTTTTTGGCAAACCTTGATGGAAAAATTGCCAGCAGTTCAGGCTCTGTCCACAGATCTGTTGCTGATGGGGAATACATCGTCGGTTTGACTTGGGAAGATCCCGCAGTAGATTACATCAGAAACGGAGTGGCTCCAGTGAAAGTCGTACATCCGAAAGAAGGAGCCCAGTACGCACCATCGGCGACAGCCATCGTGAAAAATGCACCCAATCTAGAGAATGCCAAATTGTTTGTTGACTTTCTACTCTCTGAAAAGGCCCAGAGCGCCATTGGACAAAACTTGAACAACAGACCACTGAGAGTTGGAGTTGCCAGTGCCCAGTACATGGTACCAATCGAAAACATATCGCTAGTAAGTGAAGATACTCAGTACATACTGAACAACAAAAAGAATATTGTAGATAAATATATAGACTTACTTACCTCGGTAAAATAGCGAACAACCCCTACTAGTACGTTGACGGGAGTGACAATCTAGTTGCTCCTGTCCCTTTTACTGCCTTTTCATATCCATTTCTTTACGGAGCAGAAGCATGAGCATCCAAATACAGTTTTCAAATCTAAGGAAGCAATTTGACCAAAACGTTATAATTGGCAACCTATCATTGACGATACACAGCGGAGAATTCTTTACTCTCCTAGGTCCATCTGGTTGTGGTAAAACGACCCTGCTTCGCATGGCGGCAGGATTCAATACCATCGATGGAGGCACTGTAAAATTTGATAACAGAATTATGAACGAGCTACCTCCCAACCTACGAAACATAGGGATGGTTTTTCAAAACTATGCAATTTTCCCTCATCTGTCTGTACGTGACAATATTGCCTTTGGACTGAAAAATCGACATACCCCAAAAGAAAAGATCCCCTCGATGGTTGATGAAATTATGGACGTCGTACAGATTCGTCAATATGCAGATAGAAAGCCCGAAAAACTATCAGGAGGACAACAGCAACGAGTGGCTCTTGCAAGAGCCATAGTTATTCAACCAGATGTTCTTTTAATGGATGAACCATTGTCAAATCTCGATGCAAAGCTCAGGATTGAATTGCGCAATGCAATCAAGGAAATCCAACACCGGGTAGGAATCACTACCGTGTATGTAACCCACGACCAAGAGGAAGCTATGGCGGTTTCCGATCGTATAGCAGTCATGGACAAAGGATGCATCCAGCATGTTGGAAAGCCACAAAATATTTATCAACGTCCTGCAAACTTGTTTGTATCCACCTTTATTGGAAGAAGCAACATCATCGAAGGATCCTTGGATTCAGAAGGTAATCTTTCAATACTAGGCCATAACGTACATATGAACAATCTCATTAGGCCCTATAGCGGCCCTGTGCAGGTAAGTGTTCGCCCTGAGGAGTTTGTATTCAGCTCGGAGGGCATACGGGGAACTATCACAAGTTCCATGTTTCTCGGTTTGAACACCCATAGTTTCATAGCTTTGGAAAACGGTCAGACTATAGAGACAATCCAAGAATCCACAATGGATTTTTTCCCAGAACCAGGATCAGTCGTCCACCTTGGTATTAAGAAGGAAAAGATTAATATCTTTGATATCCAAGAGGGTAAAAATATTGTAAAAGGCGTAATTGATGACAATCGAGGGGAGGAAGCATGACACTCAATCACCGTCATTTCGATATTTGGAAAGCTATTACCACTGCAATCTTCTTGTTGTACTTCATATTTTTGTTGTATCCCTTGCTTACTATGTTGTCAATCAGTTTCAAGGATCCTGACACAGCACACTTTTCTTTAGGATACTTTTCAAAGTTCTTTGGAAGAAAATATTACCTGTCTGCACTGTTGAACAGCATCAAAGTCACTGTTTCAGTAACCTTGATTACTGTTGCCATTGGAATGCCTCTTGCGTATTTAAGCACCATCTACTCGTTGAAAGGATCAAAGATGATGCAAGTACTCATCTTAATCAGTAGTGTATCGCCCCCCTTCATCGGTGCGTACTCATGGATTTTACTTCTTGGAAGAAACGGCTCCATCACGAGATTTCTCTCGAACGCTCTTGGTATGAAGACCTTTGATATCTATGGTTTTGGCGGTATCGTATTGGTACTCTCCTTGCAATTGTTTCCACTCATTTTCATGTACTGCCTAGGAGCCCTTCATTCGATAGACAGATCAATCTTGGAAGCCAGCGAAAGCCTTGGTTGTACGGGATTTAAAAAAATGATCAGTGTCATCCTACCCTTGATACTTCCCACCCTTCTCTCTGGATCATTGTTGGTTTTTATGCGTGCACTCTCTGATTTTGGAACACCTATGCTGATTGGTGAAGGATATCGTACAGTACCTGTACTTATTTTCAATGAATTCATCAGTGAAGTAGGGGGAGATAGTGGCTTTGCTGCAGCAATCTCTGTGATTGTGGTCATGATTGCTACTTTGGTTTTTTTTCTGCAGAAGATCATCAGTGAAAAACTTTCCTTTACCATGAGTGCCGTTTATCCGATTGAAAGCAAGACTCCTACGGGATTGAAGTCACTCTTTTCTCATTTGTTCTTGTACTTGATCACCGCAATAGCATTATTGCCGAGAATATATGTCATATACACCTCGTTTTTGGAAACAAGAGGGGCTTCTTTCACGAGAAATTTTTCACTTTCCAGTTATACTACGGCCTTTAACAAACTTGGCTCTTCCATTCAGACGACACTAGTCCTTGCCCTGATTACCATTGGAATCATCTTGATCGTGGCAGTCCTCATTGCATATCTGACTGTCAGAAGGCCGTCAAAACTCACGGCTATGCTGGATACTTTCTCCATGTTTCCCTTCATTGTCCCAGGAAGTGTTTTGGGTATCGCAATGCTGTCAGCATTCACCAAAAAACCTCTGTTAATCAACGGTACAGCCTTAATAATGATCTTAGCCTTTACAATCAGAAGGCTTCCTTACACAATCCGGTCAAGCTCTGCCATGCTCAGACAGATAAGCCCTAGTGTAGAAGAGGCTGCCATCAGCCTTGGTGCATCGAGTATAAAAACGTTTTTCGTGATAACCCTTCCCATGATGGCTACAGGAATTCTCTCAGGGGCCATCCTGAGCTGGATCAACATACTCAGTGAGTTAAGCACTTCTGTCATCCTTTACACGTCAAGAACCAGAACCATGAGCGTTGCAATTTATACGGAGATCATCCGAGGTAATTTTGGTGTAGCCGCAGCTCTCTCTACCCTACTGACATTGCTTACTATCATTTCATTACTTGCATTCTTCAAGGTCTCAGGAAGCAAAGACATATCCATGTAATAGGGAAATTGATAATGACTGAAAACATATCACAACCGTTTTTCTTTGGTGCTGCAACTTCTGCCTACCAAGCTGAAGGAACAGCAGGAAGTAGGCTTCCTGTTTCATGGGACAGGGAGTTTCATGATGCTAGATCTACTTTCAATGCAGATGTAGCAAGTGATTTCTATCATACCTTTGCCAATGATTTCGCCTGTGCAAAGTCGATTGGACTGAATGCGGTGAGGATTTCGATTGCTTGGTCGAGAATCATCAAAGATACGCATGATACAATTAACCAAGAGGGAGTTCTGTACTACCATAAGATGATCGACAGTTGTCTTTCACAGGGCTTAGAGCCATTTGTGACCTTACATCATTTCGATACACCCTCTCTCTACTTTGACTGTGGAGATTGGCTTAACAAAGCAACTATAGACCATTTTGTAACATTTGCCCGCATTTGTTTTTCTGAATACGGAAAGAAAGTACGCTATTGGATTACCATTAACGAACCCTGGTCTGTAGCGTGTGGACAGTATGTTGTGGGGCATTTTCCTCCTCATGTACACTATGATTTGCACTCTGCAGTAAAATCTATGCACGCCATGATGGTAGCACACGCGAAGTGTGCTGCGCTCTATAAAACAATGGGATTGAGCGGACAAATAGGGATAGTACATATTCTTGAATCCAAATATCCTCTACAAGATACTCCTATGGCGCGACATGCGGCAGAAAAAGAAGATGTCTTGGCCAATGCGTTCTTACTTGATGCAACACTCAAGGGTTTTTATGATGAACAAACACTTGTGTTGGTCAATTCAATCCTGCAAGCTTCACATTCATCGGACGAGGAGAAGCAAGTATTTTCCCCAAACAAACAAGATAGGGCCATCCTTGAAAACGGGAGTCGATGCACCGATTTCATCGGGATTAATTACTACACCAGTCACTTTTTGATGCCTTGGGACGAAGAGAATGACATCCATCACAATGGGACAGGTCAGCAAGGAACAAGTCGATTCCGTCTCAAGGGCTTAGGACAGCGAGTACGCAACATAAACTTGGAAACTACAGCCTGGGATTGGGCAATCTATCCCAAAGGATTGGAGGATATGTTGCAAAGGCTGAGACAGGACTATGACAATCCTAGGGTGTATGTTACGGAGAACGGTCTTGGAGCTAGGGAATCACGTAGCGATGAAACAGTCCAAGATGCAATGAGGATAGCGTATCTGAAGCAACATATTGAAACTGTACTTGCCCAAAGAAAAGCTGGGTGTAATATCCACGGTTATTTCATCTGGTCGTTATTCGACCTTCTTTCATGGACAAACGGCTATACGAAACGATATGGTCTTTTCTATACTGATTTTGCAACACAAAAGCGTTATCCCAAGCAGAGTGCTTTATGGATGAGGGAGTTTTTACATGGCTTTTACCACAGCAATATTTGATTTCAACGGGACCATCCTTTGGGACAGTGAAATAAACTACGACGCGTGGAATCGGTGTATCAGCCGATGGATAGGTGTTCCTCTGAGCCTTGATGACTATCGTCGGCTCAACGGAAGGACGAGCAAAGAAACCATCGAGCAAGTCTATCTCGGGGCAAACAAGCCTTGCCCGGATGTTGCTTCAATCGAGCTTATGATACAAGAAAAAGAAGAGGCCTATTGGGAGGCTTTGGATAGTCGCACCTCGTTGAGTCTGGCTCCAGGTCTTGCATCCTTGCTCAACTATCTGAAAGAACACGACATCCGGTTGGCGATTGCCACCAGTGCCACGAAGCAAGCCATCAAACGATACAACCAGCGGTTGCATCTGACCAACTACTTCGACCCAAATCTTATTATCACCAATGACGGCAACTTTAAAAGCAAACCGAGTCCCCAAATATATGAGCACGCCGTTATGATGACAGGGTCTCCTGCTTGTCGATGCATGGTTTTTGAAGATACGCAAAGCGGAATAGAGAGCGCCTCGGCAGCCAAGTGCGGATGCATAGTTGCGGTAACAGGTGATGCCTGTGATCCTCAGACAATACGAACATTGCCGACCGTCTCTCTTGCAATTACTGATTACAACCAATTCGACAGAACGCTCTTTTCGATTTGACCAATACCACTGTTTCATTTATGCTTCTTTGCATCGAGGAGGCTAGTATGCGTCATTACCGTAAAGAACTTACGTTTCATCTGAATTCAAGACGAGGCTTAGTGAATATCACCGATGAGGTGCAGAAAGCAGTAACAGAAAGCCAAATTTCCGAGGGATTGGTTCTTGTAAACGCCATGAATATCACCGCAAGTGTCTTCATCAATGATGACGAATCAGGGTTACACCAGGACTATGAAGTCTGGCTGGAGAAACTAGCTCCTGAGAAACCCTACAGCCAATACAAGCACAACGGGTATGAAGACAATGCAGATGCACACCTCAAGAGAACCATCATGGGCAGAGAGGTTGTAGTAGCCATAACCAAAGGCAAGCTGGACTTTGGAACCTGGGAGCAGATCTTCTACTATGAGCTGGATGGGAAGAGACAGAAGCATGCCTTGATAAAGATTATTGGGGAGTAAGAATCAGGAATCTTCTTCCTTTTCATCAGAAACATCCTTCGATTTACCATATGCAGGTGAAGACTCATGCACCATGTTCTGGCGAAGCACCTGATTTATCCTCGTCTGGTATCCTCGTTTTCCATCGTCTTTGTACCATTCGAGAATATCGGCATCGATATACATGCAGACCTTTTTCTTAATTGGCCGGTAATTTTCAGGATTGCGCAAGTGAGAAGGCATAAGATCTGCCAGTTGCTCATCAGTCATTTCAGGAATATCGGAGATATCTTTATCCTTGAATGCTTTGATTTCCTCAAGTCGTTTTTTTGATATACTCATAATACTTTGCCTCTTCTTTAGGTGTAACCTTTCTTGCTGATATAATCCTGATTATTCCATCCCTATCAGTAAGAACCACTAGAATAATCAAGAATCCCTCAAGACAGCCAATACATTGGTAACGGTCTTCAAACTCGTCTGAATGTTCCTTGTCATACCAATCAAGCAAGTTCGGATCATCGAATACATCCAGGATTTCATCGAACGAAAAGCCATGTTTCTTTTTGTTGTTTTGGCTCTTGTTCTCATCCCATTCAAACATTATGGCACCCCAGTATTGTCTATATATAAGTATATAGACAATACTGGGGTTGTCAAGTTCTAATGAAAGGTATTAATACTCCAAGGTAAGCCCTGGAAAGAGGAGGTGATGCCTTCTTTTCCGCCCCAAGGGGAGGAGTATCTCGCCTTGCTTTGCCGGCACTCGCTCGGTAATGGAACCATGGTTATGCTTTTGCTACTCTCGCTTCGTTGGGGAATCAGGTCGATTCTTCCAAGATCATATACATAGAGTAACTAGTTTGTCTTAGTAAACGCCATGAATATCACCGCAAGTGTCTTCATCAATGATGATTAGTCAGGCCTGCACAATGATTATGAACGATGGTTGGAGAAGCTTGCACCAGAGAAGCCCTACAGCCAATACCAACACAACGGCTACGAGGACAATGCCGATGCACACCTGAAGCGTACTATCATGGGCAGAGAGAGCGTGGTCGCCATTACAAAAGGACGGCTTGACTTCGGCACCTGGGAACAAATCTTCTACTTCGAATTCGACGGAAAACGGGACAAGCGGGTGTTGCTCAAGATTATCGGAAAGTAAGTATCAGCTGTCGTGTTCGTTCTCCTCTTCTTGCACCCCGCCATACACAGGTGCAGTTTCTTTGAGCATTTCTGCTCGAAGGATTCTATTGATTCTAGTTTGGTAGCCTTTTCCTTTTGATTTGTAGTACTCGAGCACATCAGCATCAAGTTTGATGCTGATAGCCTTTTTGACAGGAACCAATTTGTAATGCTCTCTTGGAACAACGCTCTTCAATGTCTGTAGAAACTGAGGAGTAAGTTCAGGAATATCCGAAAAATCAATATTCCGACTTCTCATTTCCTTAAGCTCATTGTCTGTCCAATCTTCATTACCCACCATAATATAATCCTTCTTCATACTTTGAAGCTCGACGCGCCGATATCAAACGAATTCTTCCTCTGCGTTCGGTTGAACTAACAATCACTAAGAAAAGGGCACCCCTGGAAGCATTCCCAATGGTAATGTAACGATCTTCGCATGTAGAATAGCGTTCATCATAAAATTCTATCCTTTTAGGATCGTAAAACACTGACTATTGTACGTCCCATACAAAGTCCTTTAGATTAGTATATATTATAAAGTATATATTATATAGTATAGCATAACTTCGGCACCTGGGAAGCTCGCCTCTTACTTGTTTTGAGACTACCAGTATTTTCTATAGGCTTAGACCGTATTGCAATACAGGACAGCTTTGCGGTACCCTCGAGGCTATGATTGAAGAGGAGTTTCAAATATTGTGGGCAGCCTGTATATAACAAATGAACTTTCAGAACTATTGCAGCCCAAAGATACACAAGCCTTGGAGCAAAGCATCCTTAAACCAACCTTCTTACAAAAGGATGATGCAGGTTTGGACTTAGTGCAATTGCTCAAAACAAGCTCATTTCTTCTGGGTTGCGGCTTCACACTCACCTTTCATTGTCCACTCGGGATACCAAGTGATGAATTGTTGACTCTTTTTTTCCATACGTTGCAGGATGCGATCGCTTTCATCAAAAACCATCCAACGGCACACGAAGAAATACCTCAGACCATACAGAACTATGGAAAGCTACTCGCTGAAGGCAAGCTGGTTGCCTTCCCTACCGAAACCGTCTATGGCCTCGGAGCCGACGCTACAAATGAACATGCAGTGGCACGAATCTTTGAAGCCAAGCAGAGACCCTTTTTTGACCCCTTGATCGTGCACATCGCCTCTTTGGACCAACTGGACGGCCTAGTTTCAGAGGCACCCCAAAGCGCTTATCGTCTGATGGAAACATTCTGGCCGGGTCCTTTGACCTTGGTGATGAAAAAACATCCCAGTGTTGCGGATATCGTTACGGCCAAAAGCGCCACCGTGGCCGTCCGAATGCCCAGCAATCCGCTTGCACTGGCTTTGATCAAGGCAAGTGGCCGTCCGATAGCTGCCCCAAGTGCCAACCGATTCGGCTATACAAGTCCTACTACAGCCGAGCACGTACACCAACAACTAAGCGGACGCATCGATGCTGTCCTTGATGGAGGCGCATGCACAGTGGGAATAGAATCAACGGTGCTATCGCTCTATACCGACGTACCTACGATACTCAGACCAGGAAAGATCGGCGTTGAGGAGTTAAAGCCCATTCTTGGCGATGTAAAGGTTGCACAAACCACAGGACCGACGGATACCCACCTAGAGAGCCCTGGGCTTTTGGAAAACCACTATGCACCCAAGACACCTTTATACTTGGTAGAAGATGTTGCTGAATATAAAGATCGTTCAGATGTAGGGGTGTTGCTCTTTGAGCAGACGGACCTCGAATACAAAGGCCCGACACAAATTATCAGTGAACATAAAAACGCCGAACAAGCCGCCTCCCGCCTATATTGGGCGATTCGCAGACTTGATGAGATGCATCTGAGCTTTATGGTCAGTACCTTGCTTCCTCATCAGGGTATCGGGGTGGCAATCAACAACAGGCTAAAGAAAGCTGCGATAAAACACGGACAGCCTTCAAGCCTGTAGAGCCTTCGCAAAGTCCTTGATTACATCATATTGAATGCGTTTTACGTCCTCGTTGCTCTTGCTCATCAGTTTGATCAGCGTCCTGACAAAAAAACCCATTCTGGAGAAGAGAAACTGACCTCCAAAGCTGTCAGCAACAGTGGCATGCGAAACGAGCTCTTGAGGGTAGTTGTTTTCCAGTTGCTTTTTGCTCGCCTCACCTTCTTCCATATCGCAGATAAATAGGCCCAATCGTTTGTCCAATAGCTTTGGTCCAGAAGCTTGACAGAAAGAACGGACCTTCTTATGGATTCTACCCGCATAAATCCCTCCTCCTATGACGATACAATCATAAGAGGAAAGATCAGGAAAGCCATCCTTTGCAAGATTGCAAAAACTGACATCCTTGCCCAAGGCCTTTCCAAGGTACTCAGCACACTCTTCTGTCGTCCCGTATTTGCTTGCATATACAATAAGAGTCTTCATCCAATCCTCCTTAGTTGCTTGTAAAGCATAGCATACCCGGACCAAGAGAGAAATACAAAGGATTAACGCATCTTCTTAACAACCACCTCTGCAGCCTTGATAAGCGGATAACCTGCAGGAGATCCGGTAAGCAAAGGCTGGGTACCGATTTGCATCGTCAATAATTGCTTGACAGTAACGTGGTTCTGGATCAAGAATCCTATGGCGTTCGTCAATTCCCCGGTGCTCAAACCTCCATACACTTCAGCTCCCAAAATCATACCACAATCGCTAGCGACTATGAGTTTTACCGTTTGCTTATGACTATGTTCAAGATTGCCAGGATGGGTATCCATCCCAGTAAAGCTTCCACAAATGACAGAAAAATTCTCACTCACCGCTTTGGTCTCCGTAATGCCGGCAGTTCCAAAGGCATGATTGCCGATAGCTGTTGCATAAATTGCGATTGTACCGGTAAACGGTTTGCAAGGACTCAGGGAATATAGGTTCAATCCGGCTGTTCTCGCCTCAGCACAAGCTGTTGAAGCCAACATGGTACGGTCTATCTTTCTGGTGACAAAGTCACGCTTCTCGGCACAATCTCCGACAGCTACAATATCACTGTTGCAAGGAAGGATACGCATATATTCGCATGTCTTGATAAACCCAAAATCATTGAGCTCTATTTTTGCTTGTTTGGCAACTGCAGTATTCGGAGCATATCCCATGGAAAGTATTACAGCGTCAGCTGACAACGTTTCCCCACTGGTCAAAAGAACTTCCTTAACTTTGCCATCCTTGCCGATAATCTCTTTCACTCCTTTACCGGTGATGACAGTAACGCCCCTCTCGATCAAATGCTCCTGGGCAAGCAATCCAAACTCTTCATCAAAAGCACGATTGAGAATGGTTTTCTCCACTTCAAGAAGCGTTACGTTGTAATCGCGCTTATTCAACTCATCTGAAACCTCCACTCCGATAAAGCCAGCCCCGATGACCAAGACCTCTTTCAACGAGGAAAGAGATTCAAGCACCTGGTCAAGGTATACTTTGTTCTTTGGAATGGTAAACACATTCTCAAGATCAGCTCCTTTGAGCCATGCCGGTTTGGTTGGGACTGATCCAAGTGCAAGTATCAGTTTTTTATAGTGGATGGTCTCGTTGCTGGCAAATAAGCATTGATGCTCCTCAACATGGATTTCTGTCAATTCGTCAATGACAATCTCTACACCAACACTGCTGAGCATTTTATCGGGAAGAATATTTTTGCTGCTATCGCTCAATGTTCCGAAAATATAGGGAATCCCACAGGGAATCAACACCTGTTCTTCTTTTCTCACCAGTACTACTTCTTTCTCCGGGTACGTTGTCTTCGTGGTGATTGCAGCTTGCAATCCACTAGCACCTCCACCAATTACCAAAACATCAATACTTCTCATGGTATTACTCCTCTTTAAACACGTATCAGTATGTATCTGTATTTTGAAAGGCTCAATACAAAATCAACCAAAAAGAAACCTTTTTTATTTATAATACATATATTTATATTTTTATATGATTATAAATAAACCATATTCATATATATTTGTATTTTTATTAGCACACAGAAAGAGAGGATTGCTCCTCCCCTCCTGCGATATTCTAGAAAAACTATTGCAGAGAGCCGTTACCTCTGCCCTGCCCTCGGAATCCTTGACCAATTGCTTGGGCGCGTACAGCCTCTTGTCGTTGCAACGCCTCAGTCCTTCTTGCCTCGATCAACTCTTTCTGTTCTTGAAGCATCTTATTTTGTTCTACTGCCTGAGGTGATTCTTGCATCCTGGCATAACCGTGCCGAGGTTGTGTTTCTGATACTTTGTTGTTTCTCATCAGAGGAGCTGCAGATACTGCAATTGTCACGATAATGAGTAGGATGGAAACCATCACAATCCGTTTGTGGTTCTTCATCTTTGACCTCCATGTCAATTTGTTGTCTTGTCTGAAGGGTCGCAAACAGATATCAAGTACACTTCAAGGAACGGTAAAGATTACATAAAGTGCAAGCAAAATCGAGTTTTCTCGTTACTCTCAACAGTGATTTGCCAACCATGGGCATTAACGATAGCCTGCACAATAGCCAAACCCAAGCCAGAACCATCCTCGCTTCGTGCATTTTCTGCTCTGCTGAGACGGTCGAAGATGAATGGAAGGAATTGTGGGTCGATACTCCCCTCATTCTCAATATATAGGCGAAGTGCCTGTTGCTGACTATCAGACTCAACATACAGGCTGATAGGCTTATCGCAATGACCGTAATGAATGGCGTTGGATAAGAGGTTGTCCAAAGCACGTGAAAAGAGCTGACTATCTGCCAGTATAAAAGCATCTTGCGCTGGTATGCGTATCTGCATGCCTCTTTTTTGAGCCTCTGTCTCAAAACGTTGCTTCAACGTTTCTAAGATGTAAGCGAGGGATATTTCTGATTTTTGCAAGATAAACTCAGGGGATTCAAGCCTCGTAAGCAGCGACAATCCGTTGATAAGAACCTCTAGGCGTTGAATTTCTTTTAAAAGCAAGTCCAATCGTTTTTCATCAGCTGAAAACACTCCATCCTTGACAGCCTCGAGCTGTCCTTTTAATACAGTAAGAGGGGTCCTTAAATCATGCGCGATATCCATGGCCCAGCGATTGCGCAGCTGTTCTTCGTGTTGTAGCGTCTGTTGCAACACAAGTGAAGCTTGGGCGATTGTGTCAAACTCAGAAACCGATTGTTTTTCCAAAGAAACCGACCGTTCTCCCTTTGCCATACGCTGTAACGCATGAGCAAGATGGCTGCTCTGACGTTTTAGAGGGAGCAGCACCAAATATGCGGTAAAGGCGGCCACCACCAAAGAGGCAGCAAGGGCCCAAAGTAATACTTGGCCGGAGGAGGCAAGCAATAGGGCGTTGGCTTCCACCTCAACGAAAGAGGGAAGATGCGTATTGAATCGGAACAAAACCTCCCCGTCGGAGGATACGACGGACTCCCACCGATGCGCCTCCTGCATTCCTACCAGCAACCCCCTCGATCGACCTACTCCACGATCGGTCTTGCGGTAAGAGAAGAGTATCTGGCCCTCTGAATCTGCGACGATCAGATATGTAGGATCGAGTTCAAAATCAGCAAAAGCCTCTTCCATCTGCTGGGCTGTGGGTTTGGGGTACTGCTGATGCAAAAGAATCAGACGGTTTCTTACTGATGCATGGAGTTCAGCAATTTGACGTGCGTGCCAAGAATCCTGGATGACGCCCAAGCCAAAATAGAGTAAAAACGAGAAAATAATGCTAAAAATGATCAATGAGACCACAATTAAGAGAACGTTTAGCTGCGCAAGGGAAAAGGATTTCTGCTTCAATTCAAGAATCCTTCTTTTTTCCGCTGAAACTGTAGCCGAAGCCACGTACAGTCTTGATCCACTCACTAGAACCCAATTTTGCCCTCAGGTTTTTCATATGAGTGTTTATGGTTCGATCAGAACCGTCATGACTATAGCCCAGACATTGGCCGAGTAGTCGTTGACGGGTTATCATCTGTGGGGCGTTCTGCGCCAAAATTGAGAGAAGTTTCCACTCAAGGGCAGTCAAGAATACCGGTTGTCCGTCTATGAGCACCTCATGTTTCTTATCGTCAAAGGTCATCATATGGCCTTCAAACTCGTAATTCTCTACAGAAGAGTCCTGTCTCAGCCCTTGTTCGATTCTTCTGAGAATTGCCTGTACCCGGAGTACCAGCTCACGAGGAGAAAAAGGCTTAACAATATAATCCTCCGAGCCTAGCTCCAAACCGGTGATACGATCGCTCTCTGATTCTCGTGCGGTGAGAAAAAGAAAGGGAATCGTATCATCATACGCATGAATAGCCTTCGCCAACTCAAACCCATTGCCATCAGGAAGCATTACATCAAGGATGCACAACTGAGGTCTTTTATACCTGAGGCTTTCTATCACCCCTCCTATTCGGTCGAACTCCTCGACCGAATAATCTGAAAGCTCAAGATAGGCCTTGATGGTCTCACGAATCGAAGCATTGTCTTCTACGACGTATATCATGCCTTGCATGATACTCTCTCATAGGACAGCTCTCAAGATTGAAGGCTTAATCTTTACCGATTCTTTACCCATCCTCACACATAGTTCTCAATTTTGCCAAGAGCCTTCTCAATTCGCTTTTTTTGATCAATATCCAAAGCCTTGAACGGTTTTCTGCAAGGCCCTGATTCTACACCCAAGATACTCATACAATACTTTATCGCGCTGAAAATTCCTTCTTTGACGACAGCTTCCACAAAATCATTCAACAGATGCTGTTTCTGCTGCGCCTTCACGATTTCTCCACTATGAAAATCATCATAAATCCCCTTGAAAAGACGCGGACAGACGTTGACTGTGGTTCCAATAGTGCTTTTGGCTCCTGCAGCCAGTACAAAAAGAAATATTACTACAAATTCAATTCATTTGCTAAGATACCTCACATTTGTTGTTGACATACTTTGCAATTAGCAGCATAGTCCCCATATCTTGGGGGACCTGATTACATGCATACTACCAAAGAGTCGATTTATCAAGGTGACAAGGCAGTTAAGACATTCTTGGCCACCATTCTTTTTTCTGGTCTGGCCTATGGATTTTACAGAGGTATTCAAGACAACTATCTTGCCGAAGTTGTCAAGATCAATGAGTTTGAACGAGGTGTGGTAGAATTCTTCAGGGAATTGCCGGGCTTGCTCCTCGTCTTTATCTTGGCATCGATGTATCGATTCAGCGAAACAAAAGTCTTCAAGATAGGAACCGCGATCATGCTTTGCGGAACGCTAGGGCTCTTGATGCTAGGATCAAGCAAGGTGATAGTAGTGCTCTTCATGGTTATCTTCAGCACTGGAGAACATATCGTCATGCCCATCAAAAGCTCCATGTCGCTCTATTTTGCAAAGAACGACAAAGGAGGAGCGAGCCTTGGGGTCACCTCCAGCATCAGCCACGGAGGCAATATTCTTGGGTTTTTTCTCGTCTCTCTCCTCTTTTTTATCTTTTCAAGACTCGGATATGCAAGAGATTCCTTGACAGGATTCAAAACAGTCTTCTTCATAGCCTCGCTGTTGCTGTTATGCTCAACACTCATCGTCATGACCATGAAGGATCAGGGTAGAAACGTGAGAAGAAGCAGACTTTATATCAACAAGAAGTACAACAAATTCTATATCCTTGAAATCTTTTATGGGGCTCGGAAGCAAATCTTCTTAACCTTTGCGCCTTACGTTCTAATCCTGTTTTATGGTGCCGACACCTCGATAATTGCGTTGCTTCTGGCAATTTGTGCTGTGTTTGGAATGGTGCTTTCCCCTGCTATAGGCATGCTGGTGGACAAACTTGGGTATAAGAAAGTTATGGTCGCTGATACCCTGATACTAGTTTTCGTCTGTCTTCTGTATGGCTTTGCACACCGTCTGTTTCCTAAGAACATCGCATTCTTTGTTGTCTGCATCAACTTTGTACTGGACTCGATCATCAGCTTGGCAAGCATGGCAACGAACGTATATGTGAGAGACCTATCCTCCAGCAGAGAGGAGTTGACGGCAACACTGACAACCGGTATATCTGTCAATCATTTGATCAGTGTCATGATTGCCCTGCTTGGAGGCTTCATTTGGAAGACACTCGGGATTGAGGTGCTCTTTACGCTTTCTGCAATCTTGGGACTCTTGAACTCTCTCTTTGCTGCCACAATCAAGAAACCAGAATCAACTATGTTCAATGCATGATCGAATCAATAAGAAAAGAGAGTATAAAAGCAAGGCAATACAGCAGATATGTCTGTGAGGCAAAACCCATGTGCTTGGATTTATGCTCCTCACTCATTCCTGCCTTGCCTACCTTCTTGTAAGATTTTTCGAACTGTAGTGCAACAAAAATAGTACAGATGGCCATGATGATGGGATAGTAGCCAAGAATAATCAAAAGAATACTTAAAGCATAGGCGCTGAATGCTTCAACTGCTATAAGAAGATAGGCTCCTCTTTGCCCGAGAAGTATGGCCAACGTTCTTCTCCCGCTTGCCTGATCCCCGATTCGATCACAAGCATTATTCACTGAGAGTATCATCGCAATCAACAACAAGAAGGGCAAACTCACCAAAATAGTACCAGCATCGAGGGGGACATCCTGTGTATACAGAGTTATCAAGAATAAAATTGAGCCAAGGAAGGTCCCTGCAAACAATTCCCCGAAGGGAGTTCTACTGATGGGAAGCGGCCCTGCGGTATAAAAAAACCCGACGAGCATGCAAAGAGAGCCAACGAATATCAAGCCATAGCTTGTCAAATATGCAAGGTACAAGCCCAAGAGAGCCGCAATCCCAAAAAGACCAAGGGACACAAACAACGCATATACCGGCTTAACATCCTCATGCACCAACACCTTCTCTTGTTCCTTTGTGTACTCTTTGTTGTCAACTCCATGATAATAATCAAAGAAGGTGTTGAAGCCTGTAGTACCCATGTCAACACACAAGGTTGCAAAGAGCATGACGATTGCCCGCTCTATCATGATTGTCCCTTGCAGGTTAAAAGCATAGACCAATGCTGCAAAAAAGGTCCCCATGCTGATGATTTTTGTTCGCATCTCTACGATACGGAAAAATTGGTACTGCGTCATAGGCAGATTCTACTCTTTTTGTAGGACTTTTTCTATTGTTTCTTACTTTTGTACTTGATTTTACCTATTTTCTACCGGTATTCTAGTAATGCATATTGATGCAATCAGTATGCAACTCTATAATCACTTTCTTTACATCCCGTCGTATATGCTTAACAGATTGTTTTGCATAAAGACCATCACGAGGACCTATCCTCGTCAACTTACATTTTATAGGAGAACTTTTATGAGAAAAAGACACATGTTTCTGATTGCCCTCATCTTGCTGAGTTTCAGTGTGAGCCTCTTTGCCGGCGGCCAGGGGGAAGCTCCCAAGACTGAAGGTCTCGATCGCAGCAAACATTTCATTACGGTTGCCACAGGACCTACCAGCGGTCTCTATTTTCCAATCGGTGGCGCTTTTTCCTCTGTATTCCAGAATAAACTCGGCTACAAATCCTCTGCTCAGGCAACCGGTGCTTCGGCTGAAAACATCACCCTCATTCGCGAAGGAAGAGCTGAAATGGCTATTGCCATGAGTGATGTCGTAGCTCAAGCGTACAAAGGGTTTGGAGCATATGAGGGCAAACAACCTGCAACAGAGTTGCGTGCCTTGCTCGGACTCTACCCCAACTATGTCCAGTTGGTTACGACCCGTCGAACCGGTATCACCAAGTTCACGGACCTCAAGGGTAAGAGAGTCGGCATCGGCGCTCCCAACAGCGGCGTTGAGGTGAATGCCCGCATGATGTACGAAGCTCATGGCATGACCTACGCGGACAGCAGGGTTGACTACCTCAACTATGGAGAGGCCATCGCCCAGTTGAAGAACAACCTTGTTGATGCAGTATTTGTAACCAGCGGTATTCCAAACGCCACCATCATGGAACTCGGAACCACCCATGAGATTGTCCTTATTCCCATCGAGGGGGAAGGCCTCGCAAATCTCAAGGCGAAATATCCGTTCTTCGTTGAGGCTGTTATTCCAGCTGACGTGTATGACACGAAGCAGGATACTCTTACCGCTACAGTACGCAACATCATGATCGTCAATGCAAATCTCGATGAAGAGGTTGCGTATGACCTTGCCAAGGGCATTTTTGAGAACATTGAAGACATCCAAGCCTCGCATGCCACGGCCAAGCGCCATATCAGCTTGGAAAACAGCCATATCGGCGTAGACATTCCCTTCCATCCAGGTGCGAAGCGATACTACGACGAAGTAGGAATGTAACAAAGGTATTGTGCGCAGCATGCGTCGTATCATACAAGGAGCAGTCCTCATCCTGGTGGTGGGGACATTGCTCTTTTTTCTCTTTCCAAGAAATATATTCACCTTGGTTTTACGAGAACAGCAAAGTAAACGTGAATTAGCCAGATGCACCGTACGACCTGCTGATGAAATTGTTTTTTCATGGATCCACTCCGCTGAATTTATTCCTTGGGTGGAACATTTTGTCATTCAGGACGATGGAAGTTTTCTCTTAAAAAAGTTTGCTGTTGCAGGGTTCGGAGCTGGGATTCCAGAAAACAAAGGAGTGGTGTCCTTACAGGATGGCATGGTCGTCATGGACCAGCTAAACCAACACTTTGATAGGATTCGTTGGATACATTCCCAAACAGCCCTTGTTTCCATTACAGTAGCAGGTGCCTCCTTCATTACCGGTGAAGAGGTAGAACATCATATACCGGTAGAACTTTATTGCAAAGGAATAGGAACCATATGGCCAAGATTAGCCTTGACGAAATGAATCCAGAGATGCAGGCCAAACAAAAGCAGTTGCTCGAAAAGTTTGACAAAGAGTCAAAAACTAGAACCTTCGACCAATTACTTTTGGCACAAGCCGTTTATTGGATAGCTATCGGCATTGCCTTGTATCACTTCATCACGTCCTTCATCGGGTATCCGGCAACCCATCTTCATCGCAGTCTCCATGTTTCATTGATTCTATTCATGACATTCTTCCTCTATCCAAGAAGCAAAAAATCCAGCAGAAAACATATTCCTTGGTATGATATAGTTTTTGCTCTTGCCTCCCTTGCTGTTGCCGTGTATGTGTGGACGGACTACATCAACTTTGTCAACAGGATGGGATCCCCCAATACGATGGATGTAATCATGGGTACGATGCTGATTCTTCTTGTACTCGAAGCAAGCAGAAGAATCAGCGGATGGCCCTTGGTGATTCTCTCAGTCATCTTCTTGCTGTATGGCCTCTACGGAAGAAGCGCTCCAGGCATTTTCATGCACAGAGGCTACACATGGAGAGCATTGGTAAACCATATCTTCATCAATACAGAAGGAATCTATGGTACCAGCGTCGATGTGGCTGCCTCCTATATCTTCCTTTTCATCTTGTTTGGAACAATCATGAATAAGTGCGGCATGGGTAAGTTCTTCAACGACTTGGCACTTGCCTTCGCAGGAAGCAGCAAGGGAGGACCTGCGAAAGTTGCTGTAATCGCCAGTGGATTCTTAGGATCGATCAACGGAAGTGCTGTAGCAAACGTAGTTACCACGGGAGCCTTTACCATTCCCTTGATGAAAAAAACAGGATACAGCAACGAGTTCAGCGGTGCTGTCGAGTCATCGGCATCGGTGGGCGGACAGCTTTTACCGCCGATCATGGGCGCTGCAGCGTTCATCATGGCAGAGATGATAGGAATCAAGTATAGTTCCATCGTAGTCAGTGCGGCCATACCTGCCCTGCTCTATTATCTTGGCATCCTCATCCAGGTACAACTGAGGGCATCAAAACAGAATCTGCAAGGAATTCCAAAAAGCGATCTTCCCAAGCTTGGCCAAGTCATGAGGGAGCAGGGACACCTTTTACTTCCTATAGTATTTCTTCTCTACATGTTGCTGTTCAGCGGATCTACCGTCATTTTTTCCGCCTTCTGGGCTATAGTGGCCACAATCGTAGTAAGTATGTCCAGAAAATCAACGCGCATGTCCATCAGGCAAATTCTGGATGCCTTCAGTGAAGGAACACGCGCCGTAGTTTCGGTTGCCGTCGCCTGTGCCGTGGTAGGCATCATCATCGGAGTGGTAAGCATTACCGGATTTGGACTGAACATGGCCAACGCAATCATCCAGCTTGGACAGGCAAACCTGATGGCAACGCTCTTTCTTACCATGATCACTTGTATGATTCTTGGCATGGGGCTTCCCTCCATCCCAGCGTACCTGATCACTGCTACCATGGCAGCTCCAGCTCTAGTCAGGCTGGGCATCCCCCCTCTGGCCGCTCATATGTTCGTGTTTTACTTTGCGATGTTCGCAAACATCACCCCTCCAGTGGCGCTGGCATCCTTTGCCGCAGCAGGACTCAGTGGAGGAGACCCCATGAAGACTGGCTTGCAATCAGTACGATTGAGCCTTGCAGGTTTCATAGTTCCATACATGTTCATCTACAACTCAGCGCTCCTGCTCATCGATACGTCCTTTTTCATAGCGCTACGAGTAACCATCACAGCAATTATCGGGGTTTGCATGATTGGGATGGCGACCGAAGGATATCTCTTCAAAAATATGCCGCCGGCTATTCGCATCATCAGCTTTGCAGGAGCCCTTTTGTTGATTACAGCAAATATCGTACAAGATGGCATCGGATTAACATTCTTGGCCATAACCCTCTTGTATCAGTTGTATCTCAAACGATCTGACCACAAGAAAGTACCTGCCTAAGCGGATATGGTGACTGCCAAAAGCAGTCACCATTTTGTTTATTCCTTGAGTATCCAGGTGGCCGAATGTGCCTTCTTGGTTCCTCTACAGGGAGGAAACCTTTTTCCCACTTTCATGGTTACTTTACGTTGTGGATGATCAGCACAGTGATATTGACCACTTTTTTCACAGGCTGCACCCGTTTGAGTGGGAAATCCTTCACGAACTACGGGTTCATTCTCAACACTTTGTTCGCCTTTTTTTCCGATAAGCATCCATTGCACGAGAATTGCCGCAGTACCGACAAGGACCACGAGCACCACCGCTACTGACTTGATTTGAATATCTTCTACAACAAGAAGCATCAGTACGACGATGAGAATGATGACCACAGCATAGATGAGGGTGGTTTTCACAATTCGCTCTTTTTCGACGTTTGTATTCATATCCTCTCCTACTAATGTTTATATATCCCAGGAGGGAAGAATTCATCACAATCAACAGATATCAGCATAGCCCAAACCTTGACGATACTCAACCTAATATTATTTTGTGTATACTAAAGGTGGGGGAACCTCTCATGACAACACATACCAATTATCGTGCATTTCTTATTCATGCACTTTTCTTATCGCTCAGCATGAGCTTTATCGACGTCAATACTGTCGCCCCTGCAATGCTTACCCAAAGTGGAGGAAGCACATTTCATCTTGGCCTTCTTTCTGCAATCATGGTTGGCATGGCAAGTTTCATGCAATTGTTTTTTGCCACCCTGATCATGGGATTCAGACGAAAGAAAAGCGCCCTTTTAGTGGGAATCTACATACGTGTAACGTCACTTTTTATCCTAGCCTTTTTCTTACACAATATTGGTCTACCGGCTCCTTGGAAAATTTACTTCATTCTTTCTTTGATGGCTCTCTTCTCTTTCAGTGGAGCATTTGCGAATATTGCCTATATCGATATTCTTGGTTCTACCATAGCAAAACCACTAAGAAAAAAACTGCTTACCCAAAAACAACTCATAAGCAGCATAGGACTAATCGTCAGCTCTCTTATCGTGAAAGTCGTTCTTTCACGATTTTCTTTTCCCAAAAGCTACAGTCTTCTTTTTTTTGCGGCCTCTGCACTCTTGTTGCTGGCTACCGTAGGATTCTGGATGCTCAAGGAAGATACAAAAGAGACCAAGGACAACAACAATTTGCTTGAGCGATTACGACTCTTTATTGTATTGCTGAAGGAAGATAAAAATATTCGCATGTATCTGCTTCTGATCAACACAAGCGGCATCATCCTAGCAACACTACCCTTTCTTGTCGTTCTTGCAAACAAGTACTCGACCGTGGATGGAAGCAGCGCTGGATCCTATCTGTTAATGCAACTTTTTGGATCACTGCTCATGACACTTCTTACAAAGAAATTCTCTAAAACAGAGAGGTATCGTTCACCTCTGTATCTCTTCATCATCCTCGCTTCAAGCATCCCCCTTATTGCTTTACTTTTACGACACCATCCAAACCTTTATCCAGGGGTCTTCATACTTGCTGGAGCGAGTACCGCCTTATTCCATATTGTAAGTGTTGGCATACTGCTTGAAATCTCCAATACCGAAAATCGCCCTCTTTACAGCGCAGTAGCAGGAGTTGGCGCTGTTATGAACATCGTCTATCCCTTGTTGGCCGGCGCATTGATTCCTAGACTGGGTTTTCCCACTCTTTTTTGCGCTACCAGCATGTACATACTCCTCGGTTTGATTGCAGCGAAGAATCTGAACTGTTTTTCATCCAACTAAGCTGGATACAATTTTATTGACTTATATATATTTTTCTTATAGAGTATCTGTATCAATTAGGAGGAATGATAAAAAGTCAGTAGGTGGTTACTGAGGCTCTGTCTGAAGGGTGTATCATAAAGGTACAAGGTTGGAAGACAGAGTAGGTGCAAGTTCGACATATTTGATGGTCGTAAGAGGCCG
>Ga0334894_1000202_pt1 | contig 85358 bp, 96 predicted proteins | sample GraSluR3_MG_6_FD_207225 | JGI IMG/M metagenome (GOLD analysis project Ga0334894, IMG submission 207225) | Sludge microbial communities from methane-producing bioreactor in Wageningen University, Netherlands - Granular Sludge_12_05 R3 | ecosystem: Engineered > Bioreactor > Anaerobic >...
GCCATGACTGGTGCCCGTTCCTAGGAATGTTACTTGCATACCACTCATCGTACCGTATCCATCAACTGCTTTACTGTAGTAGTCAATACCTGCTGCCCCTGTTTTGCCGCATCCCTAAGTTGTTGCTGAACCTCGGCACTATTGAGCAAATTTCGAAATTGCTGCACGGCTTCTCCTGAAAAATCAGGATTTCCCTGAAGTTCCGATACAGCATCCATTACCTGAGCATTTATCGATCCTTGTCTATAGGCAAAGCTAATACCGAGAAACTGCATGCTCATGCTAGGAATAAAGAAATATAAGATGAAAAACCCCACGACAGCAACAATGGTTGCTGACAACAGCGATCCAAAAAAACCTCGTTTCGCCATAACGGTATGCACTCCTTACTGATTACTCTATCACAGATGAGCAAAGGCGAAAAGCAACTCAGGCCCGGAAGATCCGGGCCTGAGAAAGATACATCAATAGATTTTACAACAAGGAGAACAACAGTGATACGCCGAACTTTCCTTCATCAAGAGGAGTATTGAACAAACGATCTACCTTAGCTGGCTCATTGAAGGTGTAGCTTGTATCAAGGGTGTAGTTGACACCAAGCATCAAATTACCAATGTTAAAATCAACAGTTGCACGATATGCCACTGGAGAATTCATGAACGTATCACCAAGGCTATCGAGTTCTACAGGACTATTGGTATCATCAAAAATGGTAAACTCACCGGTGTCATTATTCATTCGAACAATCCAGTTGGGTCCCATTCCAAATCCGATTCGGGCAAGGCCAAGGAGGTCCATGGAAATACCAGCGGTAGCGAGGGTTTCAATTTTAGTATATTCCACCGACGATATGGTTTCTTGGGAGAACTTACCAACGAGGTCTACTTGCGCGAGCAAGACCTTGAGGCGGACGTCGGCTCCCAAACTATAATTCTCAAAATCCATGAAGGCATCCAATAGCTCTTCATTCTCTGCATCAGTCTTGATCTGTCCAAAATCTTGATTATATTGAGCTGTAACACCAAAGCTCAAATCAAGCAAGGCAGCACTGAGGGCTGTAGGAAGCAATACACATACGATAAGCAAGGAAATTACAAATCTCTTTTTCATAATAAGACCCCTTTCTTTGTGTTAGTCATACTAACATATATGACTTAAATTTAGAACATTTTCAATGACAACGCAAGCGATATCATTCCTTTTTCAACATCAAATACTTCCCACCAGGTATCTTGATTGAGAACAGTACCAACGCTGGCACGACTTTCCAAAAGATACCGCAGTTTGAAGCCAATAGGACCGAACTCTGTACCAAGCCCTACCTGCAAATAGAAAGGACTTTCCCAGACAGCCTGGGTGAAACTCTTCTGTTGGGCGTCAACCTTACTCCCATCGGCAAGTTCATAATAGGACTTCGAATTTTCATCTGTACTTGTAGGAATATAGGTTACCCCTACCCCAGCACCAATTTCAAAAGCAAGCAAGGGCCCTAACACAGGAATACTCAAGGATGATATACCCAAAAGAAGAACCCCCTGTCCATCATCAGAACAGGTCATGGGAAAAACCAAAGCCTGAGCCTGCAAAAAAGCTACACGAGCACTAAGCTCTCCACTGAACAAATAGTTATCCGGGTCATTCATACCCAAAGAAAAATCCAAGGGCTCCTCTGGAGCATAGGCTGCACCAAAACCAAGACTTACATCAACCAAGTTCCGTGCTCCAACGAAGGACGGGACCAGTAGTGCGATTATGACCAACAACGCTGCAACTTTTTTTCGCATCTTGCGTAACGACTCCTCACCCTCTATAACAGTCCAGAGAAGAAATAGCTACAAAAAATTTACATTATTTTAGCAAAGTATCGTACAGTTTTACTATAAGTTTTCCAACTCATCCAACTCAGCCTGCCACAGCGCAAGACTGCTATCGCTACTCATACGCCAATCGCCTCTTGGAGACAGAGATACGGAACCAACCTTTGGGCCATCAGGAAGACAAGAACGCTTGAATTGCTGGGTGAAAAATCTCTTGTAGAACGTTTTCAACCACAGCAAAATCGTCTCAGAAGTATACACATCCTCGAAGGCTTGTACTGCAAGACGATGGATTTTTTTTGGAGAAAAGCCCCACCTGACCATCTGATACAAGAAAAAATCATGCAACTCATAAGGACCGACCAGTTGCTCGGTAACCTGGCTTATTGTGCCGTCCTCACTCGCAGGAAGCAACTCAGGACTTACCGGGGTATCGACAATATCAAGCAGGATTTTTTTTACAGGGTTGTCACTGATGGATGCTACATAGCTCACTACATATTTGACCAAGGTTTTGGGCACAGAACTGTTGACTCCATACATGGACATATGATCTCCATTATACGTTGCCCAGCCCAAGGCAAGTTCAGAAAGGTCTCCGGTTCCAACCACAAGAGCGTTATGCTTGTTTGCAAGATCCATCAAGACCTGGGTTCTCTCTCTGGCCTGACTGTTCTCATACGTGACATCCGTTATCGTAGCATCATGCCCGATGTCCTTGAAATGCTGTCTGACCGCTTTTTCAATAGAGATGGTCTTCAGTTCGACACCAAGGGCGGTTGCAAGTTTTGTAGCGTTGTTTTTCGTCCTCTTGGTAGTGCCAAAACCCGGCATCGTTACTGCAAGAACCTGATCTCTCGGAATTGAAAGCATATCGAAAGCTCTGACGGCAACAAGGAGTGCCAACGTGGAATCAAGACCGCCGGAGAGACCTATCACTACATTTGCACTATGCGCACTCTCGAGTCTCTTTTTCAAACCTAAGGCCTGGATATTCAAAATGGTTTCACAGCGTCGAATTCTGATCTCTTCATCCTCCGGCACAAAAGGAGTTTTTTCTATCTTTCTGGTAAGAGCGGCATCAGCAGGATCGAGGTTGAACATGATGCGCTGATGCGTCGATTGCTGATTTCCAAAACTCTGCATCCGAATCCGTTCAAGAGCCAATTTCTGTACATCTATTTGTGTAATCTGCAACCTGTCAGAAATTTGATACTGCTCAGCCAATATGTGTCCGTTCTCACAAATCAGATTGTGCGGCGCAAACACCACATCGGTGGTCGATTCTCCAAAACCGGCCGTACTGTAGAGGTAGGCACAAACCAAACGGGCACTTTGCACCGATATCATATTGCGCCTATACTCAGCTTTTCCCACCAGTTCGTTGCTTGCACTGGGGTTTGCGATGACCGTCGCGCCCGCAAGGGCATGATCGATGCTTACCGCGTGCGGAACCCAAAGATCTTCACACACCTCACACGAAAGGGTGAACTGTGGTACATCATTGCAGCTGAATAGCAAATGGGTACCAAACCAGGTCTTCTGCCCAAGCAATTCTATTTCATAATTTCCCTTTTGAGGGATCTTGAACCAACGCTTCTCATAGAACTCAAGGTAGTTGGGGAGATTCTGTTTAGGAACAACGCCCAAGATCTTGCCCTCTTTGAGCACAACTGCACAATTGTACAGACTGCCATGAACGTTAACCATTGAGCCAAGTACAATAAGCATGTCGCACTTGCTGCTCTGCTTGAGAATGGTGGCAAGAGCCTGAAGAGCTCCATCCTGCAATCGTTTTTGCAAGAACAGATCAGCACAGCTGTAGGAAGTCGTCACCAACTCAGGAAGCACGAGAAGCCTCACGTCCTGCTCTTTTGCCTCCTGAATTATTGAAACCACCGATTGAGCATTATAAACACAATCAGCGACACGAACTGAAGGAGAAGCTACTGCACACGTGATAAATCCGTCTTTCATGTTCGAATATCCCCTTTTTCCAAGATAGCGACAACCTCATGATGGAAGGTCTGAGGATAGAGGTCGAACATCCTCAGCTTCTGTAGAGTGTATCCCTCATGTCTGAAGCGTTGCAAGTCACGGGCAAGAGTAACGCTGTTGCATGACACATACAGGATTCGTTTTGGCTTGAAGCAAGCAATCATCGAAGGGACGCTCGCGTCCAGTCCGACACGCGGGGGGTCGACCACGACAGTATCCACTCTGCTCTTCGGCTTCTTCTTCCACCGTTCGACAGCACTGATGACATACTCACAATCAGGAGCATTCTGCTTTGCCAGAGCTAGACACTTCTGATCTCGCTCGACAGAGATGACAGTACGACCTTCTTTTGCAAGGAAAGCGCTGAACGTCCCTACTCCACTATAGAGATCCATCACTACGTCACCCACAGCACAGGCATCTATATACTCTGCCATAGCAGGTAGGAGGAAAGGATTCGATTGAAAAAAGACCTCGTTGGTAACCATAAACTGATGCGATCCTATGGTGATACGTACCGCTTTTCCTGACAGGGAAAAGCTGTCATCTCCAAGGAAGACCGGTACCTGAGAATACTCGCTTTGTCCTCTGCTCTTGTCGAATCTTGATTTTTGGGCAGCTTCGAATAAGCAATCCGGCTCGCTGAGCAGGGTGTTGAGTTTCTCTTGCAGCACGGCACAGGAGGTGATGGGCACCAACGCGTTGCTCTGCCTGGCAAGAAACCCTACGGTTTTTGCAGGTACGTCGACATGAAACCGAGCGCGGTTTCTGTAAGCCCAGCCTTGGCTAGCTACCGTACGTTCCCATTCAAAACTTGTACGGTCCACCCCTCCTAATCGCCTCAGGTTGTCTTCAACAATCGACTCTTTCAGTCTAGCTTGTACGTGTTTTTCTGCGTATTGGAAATCACAACCACCACAAACTGACCAATAAGGGCAGGCCGGCTCGATACGATCCTCGCTTCTTACAAGAATCTCATCAATTTTCGCAAAAGCATACCCACCCTTGTCCTGGGTTATTGAAACCTTCAGCGTCTCATCGGGCAAGGCATCTGCGATGAATACCTTCTTTCCCTCACGGGTTGTTGCCAGGGCCGAGCCTCCCTGAAGCAGCTTCTCAGTAGTGAGAACCATGTACGAATTCCTCTACATAAGAAGCGATGACCCCAAGGGCATCTTTATAGAATTGCGGGTCGCGCAAATCTATGTTCACCATCTGAGCTACCTCATCTGCACCAAGACAGCCTGTGTGAGCAAGCAATCGTTTATATTCACCAGGAAAATTGACAGAATCTTTTTTACTGTATGAATACAGGCCAAGACCGAAAAGCTGTCCAAAGGCATAGGGGTAGTTATAAAAAGCCAAATCACAAGAGTAATAGTGCCCCTTCACCGCCCACATGTACGGATGATATTCAGAGAGAGCCTCACCGTAGGTCTTTCTTTGCGCTTGCTCCATCATCCTACAGAGCTCGTTCGCAGAGAGCTCACCCTCCTTTCTCCGAGTAAACAGATCCGATTCAAAGTAGTACCTGCTGAGGATATCAACACATACCTGCGTTGACTCTTGCAAAAAATGCTCGATCAGATTTATTCTCACGCGCTCATCACCCTGCTTCAAAGCTCCCTGAAAGACGAGAAATTCACTGAAAATTGAGGCCGTTTCAGCCAACGTCATAGGATACGACCGTAAAAGGTGACTCTTGTCCAAAACCAAGGAATCGTGATAGGCATGCCCCAATTCATGGGCAAGGGTGGAGACAGCAGAGTATGTTCCATCAAAATTTGTAAGAATCCTGCTTTGACGAGCCAACGGAAAGGCAGTGTCGTAGGCACCGCCGACTTTGCCGCTTCTGCTCTCTGCATCGATCCAGTGTTCAGAAAATGCCTTGGCCGCAAAAGCACCCATCTCTTCACTGAATGAAGAAAACTGAGAAATTATGAACGTTTGGGCTTCTTCGAAGGTAAAATGCATCTCTTGCTCATTCATTGGAGCAAACAGATCATAAAAAGCACAGCATTCCAGATTCAAGAGTTTTGCCTTGTGCTTGAGGTACGTCCTGAACATGGGAAGGCTCTCTTGAAGGGCACTGATAAGTGCATCCAGAATTTGGCCATCAATGCGCGATTGTTCAAGACTGCGCGCAAGAGGGGATTCATACGCCCTTCTTGCATCCAAGGAGATTGTTGCTCCTTTTACTGAGTTCAAGGCAGATGCAAACGGTGTTTCATACAACTTTAGCAAAGCTAGTTCTCGTTCAAAGGACAGCTTTCGCACTTGCCTGTCTGCATGTGCGGCATCACTGCGAAGCTGCACCAAGGTTTTTGGCTGTGAAGCATCAAAACAGTGCTGTATGCTTGAGCCGAGGGCATCCTGCAGACGCGAGAAAGCATCAGCACCACTTCGCTGAAGGTCACTAGCCAAATCTTCCAAGAGAGGATCCATCTGATGTTGTTGCTGTAGAAGCATCTGCGAAAATACATATCGATAGGTTGCAAGATCCTCGGTGCTTAGTTGAGCCTTGTTTGCTGCAAGATAATTGAGAAATGCGACCTCCAAGCGTTGGACGACCAAGGAAGCCTCTTCAGTTTGAGATACGGCTCTCAAGTATGTTTCATTGGCAGTATCGGTGGTATAGCAAGCTGAACTATAGGCGCTCAAGTTCTCGAGATAATCGAGTATCAACTCATAACGCTCAAGCAGTTCCTTTAAACCTCTCAATCCACTAGCAAGATCATTTTCCAGTATCTTGGCTTCTTCGACCATCCAAGAGAGGTCTTGTAAAAATTCAGGGCTATCACAATCAGGATAGATGGGAGAAAGATCCCATCGAGGACAGGTATTCACAAAAACACACTCCTAGTTACAGATTCAAACCGTACTCGGCTATCTTATTAATCAAGGTTCTTCGACTGATGCCCAACTCTTGGGCTGCTCTGGTTCGATTCCCTTCCCAGCGATGCAAGGCTCTTACAATTGCATCGACTTCCACATCCTTCAGACTCTTTGCTTCCCCTGCTATAGGTTTGGAGTCTTCCTTGGTTTGTGCATGCAAAGAGATAGACCCTCTCAGATCCAGATCATCACATTGGATCTCCTCTGATGCAGTAAATATGACAGCCCGCTCCAGGATGTTCTCAAGCTCTCTGACATTGCCGTAAAATTCATGATTGCAGAGAATCTGCAAGGCATCTGCAGAGAATCCGGTCACCTTATGCCCCATCTGCCTGTTCAGGCGCTTGAGGATGCCTGCGGCAAGCAAGGGAATATCTTCTTTGCGGTCTCTCAACGGTGGGATTACGATACGCACTACGTTCAAACGATAGAAGAGGTCTTCCCGAAACAGGCCGTCACGCACCTGACTCTCCAAATCCTTGTTCGTCGCTGCAATGATTCTGGCGTTGATCGGCATGGCTGTAGTTCCCCCAAGTCGCGTTATCCGTCGGTCCTGCAAGACTCTGAGGATTTTCACTTGCAACGAGAGCGGCATATCACCAATTTCATCAAGGAAGAGCGTTCCGCCGCTCGCCAACTCAAACATGCCGGTCTTACGCGCTGCAGCACCGGTGAAAGCTCCTTTTTCATACCCAAAAAGTTCACTCTCCAGGAGGTTCTCTGGAACTCCTCCGATATTGATGGCAACAAAAGGCCCTGACTTGACTGGACTGCTTGCATGTATCTCCCTGGCTACCACCTCTTTTCCTGTTCCACTCTCACCGGTGATCAGAACCGTTGAGTTGGTGTCAGAGATCTTGGAAATCACATCCTTGATTTTCTTGATCGAGCTGCTCTCTCCTACGAAAATCTGCTTGTCGTCATCGTAGTTGTTCCTCGTCTCGCTCTCTACGAGATTTCTCAATTGTTGGGCTTCAACAAGCTTCTTGAGTCGAATCACCAGCTCTTCTGGGTCGAAGGGCTTGACGATGTAATCCTGGGCACCCTCCTTCAGAGCGCTGACCGCATCGGTGATCTCTCCATGGGCGCTGATCATGATAATCGGCATACGAAACCCTTCACCTCGGATCCAATTGATCAAGGTCAGTCCATCAATGCCGGGCATTTTCAGATCGATGAGTGCAGCGTCATAGGCTTCCTCTCTGAGCATGCGTTGGGCAGACAGTCCATTTTCAGCACAATCACTCTCTATTCCATCCAAACCAAGATAGCGGTGCATAAGATCCCTGATATTCGGTTCATCATCAACAATAAGTATTTTCATCAACCCTATTCTCCCCTCTTTTTGACAGGGTTTATGGTTTTCGGAAGTATGACTTCTGCCACCGTACCCCCACCCTCACGACCATACAATCGAATCTTGCCACCGCGAGCTCTCACAAATTGTTGAGAAATGGAGAGACCGATGCCCGATCCATGAATCTTGGTGGTAAAGAAAGGATCAAAGATTTTCTTTGCGTCAGTGAGCTTGATACCATCACCTCTGTCCATCACAAAAATATGAACATACCCTTTCTTGTCATTGGTAATTCTTACCTCAACCTCAGGATCCCTGTCCACAGTGCTTTCTACGGCATTTTTTAATAAGTTCTCAAATACTGAACGGGCACGATCGCCGTCGATCAAGATTTCATATCGCTGGTTGCTTGTGAACCGGATCGGCTTGTCAAAACACTTGATCAACGAGGATAGAAGCTCCGTCAAGTCCACATGGACCGGTCTTCCGATGGGATTGCGCAAGAAATCGCTGACCTTGTTGGTCAGTTGTGTCAATCTTTGCACTTCCTGTTCCATGAGCATGAGGTCTTTCGCATTTTCCTTCGGAAGCAATTTCCTCAGCAGAGCAAGCTGTATAGTGATGGCGCTCAACGGATTTTTTATCTCATGGGCAAGGGTTCGTGCTGCTTGACCAAGATTCACCAAGCTCTCCTGCTTGGCTATGGTTTCTCTATACCGACGATTGTTTCGATAAATACTCAACACAAGCAGGAACAAACTGATCAAGGTTAGTGTACTGACTATCCCGATAACCATGATGACCATCACACGATGATGATAATTCTGCCCATCGAAATGCAGGTAGAGTACATCAGGAAAATCAATGGGAGTTGGAAGCAATCCACTCTCGGTAAGTGTCAACTCCCCGGTATCAAGCAAAATGGTGAGTCTGCTGAAACGGATATACTCAATCATTCCCGTTTCTCTGTTGTAGGTTGCCGTCCCGGTATTGGCACCAGTTCTGCCCATCTGCCCCGAGGGACTGAATCGATCGAGCGGGATGGTCATGGGCACACTTCCGAGACTAAGCACCTTGCGCCCCATCGAGCTATAGACCCCTATTCCGAACACATTCTCTTCCTGCATGGTCTTCAGCGCTTTCGAGGTACTGTCCTGCAATGCAAGAAACACCGAATTAAAGGCACGCTCAGCCTCGCTCTGCATCCTGAGTTCTTCACGCTCGAGCAAAGCAGAGGTCAAGAATATCACCAAGCCGATAAGCACAATAAAGGCGAAGGCGAGACTGGTTATGACAATGAAAGACTCCTTTCCATCGACAATCATCCACCGTGTTTTCTTAGCATTCAAAAAAGTAGTCCCCCGAAATTCCTATTCGTAATTGAGGGCATCGATCGGATCTAGTCTGGAAGCTTTCATTGCAGGATACCACCCAAAAAAGACACCGACAAACATGGAAAAGCCCAGTGCAAGTATGACTGAGGTATACGATAAATGCAACGACCAATCCAACACATTGGTTACACCATAGCTCAATAGCGCCCCAAGGGCGATACCAAGCAGGCCGCCTATGATGGTCAAGGTCAACGCTTCACAGATGAACTGTCCCCTGATTACATTCGGGCTTGCGCCAAGGGCCTTTCGGATGCCGATTTCCTTGGTTCGTTCAGCCACAGAGACCAGCATGATGTTCATGATTCCAATACCTCCCACAAGCAGGCTGATAGCCGCAATGGCAGCGAGGAATGCGCTGAAGGTGCCGGTGATCTGGTTTGCCATTTCAGCAAGTGTTGCTGGACTGAAAAGATTGTAACCACTAGAACCTACAATATCATCAAGGTACTCGGTAATTCGGTTAGACACCTCGATCGTGTCGTAATCGGGGGCAATTTTCACAACATAGGCCCCTACTGAAGACGTTCGTATAAAACGCTGTCCATAGGTGTTGTACGGAATGAACACAGTATTGTTGTAGGAAAGGTTGAATGTGGCGTCTTTTGGTTCAAGTACGCCGACCACCAAATAACTTTTTGCTTGATTTCTGAAGATGCTGATATAGTTCCCTTCTGCACTCTGATCAGGAAACAGCGTCTCTGCGATAGATGATCCAATTACTGCCACTTGCCTGCGGTTAATGTTGTCCAGAGCAGAGAAGAAATTGCCTTCTGCAAACTCCAGGCCCAACACGGAGCCATAATCAGAGAGAACCCCCGAAACTGAGGCATTCATGGACTCTTGTCCATAACGGATTCGTCCAGAACTGTTGTTCTGTGGAAGAACTATCTGAATGCCCTCGACATCGCGGATCAGCATGTCGCTGAACTGCTCATCAAAGGTTCCTGTCGATCGTTGTCCAGAAGAGGGGTAGATGGTTACCATATCCAAACCACCGGTAGCGATGCTTTCGGTAATCGATTGGCTTGCACTTTGGCCGATGGTGAGAATCGCTACGACCGAAGCCACTCCAATAACTATCCCGAGTAGAGAAAGCGCCGTACGCATCTTGCTTCCACGCATGGCCGAAAACGCTAGTTTAATGTTTTCAAGAAGCATAGCCTTCCTCCAATTTTCCATCACGCAAACGGATCTGCCTCAAGCTGCGCATGCCGATTTCCCGGTCATGGGTAACCAGGATCACCGTACGTCCTTCACTATGCAACTCTTCAAAGAGTTCCATGATTTGATTACCTGTCTTACTATCCAGCGCTCCTGTCGGTTCATCAGCGAGGAGAATGGAGGGGTTGTTCACCAAAGCTCGTGCAATGGCAACACGTTGTTTCTGTCCTCCGGAAAGTTCGTTCGGACGATGGAGCAATCTATCTGCCAAACCCACCCGTTCCAAGGCATCGGCGGCTCTTTGTCTTCGCTCCCTTACCCCGACGCCCGCATAGAGCAGAGGGGTGATGACATTTTCCAACGCGGTGAGTTTACCCAGGAGGTTGAATTGCTGAAAAACAAATCCGACCTTTCTGTTTCGGATATAAGCCAACTCGGTCTCATTCAAACCTGCGGTATTTTCACCGTCAATATCGATAAGCCCGGTAGTGGGAGTATCCAGGCATCCGATGAGATTCATCATCGTCGACTTTCCACTTCCTGAGGGACCCATGATGGAGGTGAACTCACCCCGTTTGATATCCACGGACACCCCATCCAGGGCTTTGACAACAAAATCCCCTACTACATAATAGCGTTTGACATCCTGTAGATGTATTACACTTTCAGTCATATCAGAACATCCTCATTGCAGGCCCTAATGGATTTGAAGTATCGGTACGTCTGACAATCAGAGTATCACCTACTTTCAAATCACCACTGAGCAACTGACTGATACCCTCCCCAAGATATTTCACTGTCACAGGAACTCGTACGGTAGAGCCATCTGCAAGCCTCTTCGTCACTGAAGAACTTCCCCGGGTAGTGGTAACTGCACTTTGCGGCAGCAACACCAACTTGGTCTCTCCTTCGCTGGTAATAGAGCCTTTGAAGGTATACCCTGGAGCTATGGAAGGAGGAGGATTGGGAATAGTCAATTCCACATCCATAACCCCAATTCCCTGATTGGTATATCGTCCAAGCATTGGAATATAATCCACAAAGGCCTGGAGAGAAGAATCGGAATAAGAATCAAAATACAGAACGGCCTTTTGTCCAATCTCAACATACTGCATATCAATCTCATCAATTTCGACTGTCGCCTTCAATGTGGAGCGATCGATGATGGTCATGGCAGTCGACCCGGCATCAAAGTAATCGCCTTCATTGACATTCACCACTGCTACAACACCATCAAAATTTGCATACGCTTTTGTATAATCAAGATTGTTCTGTGCCGCTCTCAATCGTAATTGTGTCAATTCAATCTCACGTTCACTGCCGGTAAGCTTCACCTTTTCCAGTTCAGCTTCCAAGTTTGCTACATTGAAAAGCTGGTTGGTATTGTCCAATGCAATCAGGACGTCCCCTTTCTTTACACGGTCGCCTTCCTTCACAAAGACATCGGTTACTGCACCGGTGGCTCGTAGTACAACCTTTTGTATATCATTCGGTTCAACATACCCAGACAGATCAATCGTCGTGGTAAAGACACTCTCATAGACTTTGGCCTCAACTTCCCTGACTGCTGACACTGCTGCTTTTTCCTCAGCCCATGGCAGTCGATTATTCGTCTTGTAGAATGTATAGAGATACAGACCGAACACAATCAGGCCAAGGATGACAAAGGTGATGACCAAGCGCTTGATCCGCTGTGCCCGCATTTTCTTTCGTAGTTGGTTTCTTACCAAGTGTTCCGTATTCATTTCAGTGGATGTATCGTGCATAGGAAACATTCTCCTTTATATTTGTAGCGTACGAATCTGATTTTCAAGCCTCAAGCCATCAAGCAAGGTTGTTTGCAAGGTATAGGCATCCATCTCAACATCAAACTGCGCATCATCGACAGCCTGCTTATTGACCAAACCTCTCTCAAAGAGGGTTTGTTGCTGCTTTAAAACATCCTTGTTGTAATTAATTGACTGCTTGAGCAAGTCATAATTCAATTTCCAAGAAGCGATGGTACTTTCCAGTTCAAATGCCTTCTGCAGGTAGTCCTGCAAGGCAGTGTTGTAGGAAATTTCTGCACGCAATACATCATTCTCCAGCTTCTGCAGATTAAGCATGTCTACTGAACTGGTTGGGTTGTTGCTCCATGTCCCCGATACTGACAAAGAGGGATTAAATGATTGATTAACCATATTATACGTACCAGCAACCGTCCCTTTTACTTCAAACTGGTTTGCAGTAAAGGTTGCTTGTGCATTTGCTTTTATTTTGTCTTGGTTGGCTGTGGGATTCAAAGCAGTGGGAGTCTTATCAGAGCTGTAAACCCCTATTGAACCTCCCACAACAAGACTCGTATTCGTATACTTCGCCTTTTCAAGATCTCGATTCTCCTTAGCTACCTCCCAGGCAAGCTTTTCATTCGCTACAGTACTGTTACCTGTAGGAGAAACGGTGAATACAAGATTCGGTTCATCAATTGCACCGACTCCTTCCCAGATAAATCCAAATGTATTTGTAAACTGCTTGAGCAGCAAGGTTCGAGTGGAATCAAGACTCTCGAGCGAGGCTTGTTTCACCCTGATCAATTGCTGCTGCCCTTGATAGACCAGTCCATCTTCTCGAATAAGTCGCAAATCAAGGTTTTGCTCAAGGCTGCGTTTTAGGTCCTCGATTTCCTTCTCTGTGGTCTTGATGCTCTTCTCATTCTTTAAGAGATCGCCGATCTGGGTGTACAGATTTGTGATGAAGGCAAGCTTGCTTGATTCATAGGTGGTTTTAGCAAGAATTTCAGTTTGCCTGTCGAGCAAGCTTTTTCGGTTGTCTGCAGTATAGCCATACGTAAAGGTATGATTCAGAGAGAGCGCCGGGTTTACTAGATAGGAGGTATAAGGAGCATCGATTTCTGCCGATCCTGTTGATACTTGTATAGTGGTCTTCCCTTCATTGGGAAGTATGAAGGAGGCTGTTGCACCACTGGTGGAGAACGTGGTGCTGCCATTAAAATCGGTAGTGACGTTTCCAGTGGTTATCGTGATTCCCACCTCTTCCTTGGCTTGATTGGCTATCAGGCTAAGCTCTGCGTTCTTTTTTGAAAGTTCCAAATCCCTCATTCTACTGCTTTGAATCAAAGCAGTATCAACAAGGGTTTTCAGAGGAACAGCAAAAAGCGGTAGAGTAAAGAAAAACAGCAGAAGGATTAGAGTGAACCTTCTTGTCTTATGGATTGTATGCATCTATAGTAGACTCCTGTTGATAGTATACGATGTCCTCAATACTATCCTACGCCAAAAAAATTACAGCAACCATCTGGCCCCCAACTCCACAAAAACTACAAAAGTCTTTGCCCGCCATCCACCACAAGCTCTTCTCCGGTGACAAATGAGGCGTGCAGCAAGTAATCCACTGCACGATACAAGTCCTTCTCACTACCGGTTCTTTTCAAAGGAAGCCGCTCATTCATTGCAACAAAGTATGCATCATCCCCGTTGGAAAGAATTGCACCGGGGCTGATGGCATTCACCCGCAGAATCGGGGCAAGAGCACTGGATAAGGCCTTTGTCTGCATCAAAAGGGCTCCTTTTGCACAATAGTAGGCTGGCCTGCTTTTTGTGGGACTGCTGAGCTTGCTGTCTAGTATATTGATCACAGAGCCTTGTGCAGATCTTTCCTTCAGATGGAGATATAGGTATTGAGAGAGAAAGAAGGGAGCAGTAGCGTGCAAATCCATAAGCGAATCATACGCCTCGATTGTTGTCTGCTCCATGGTAAGGGAAGGAAATACAGATGCGTTGTTTATCAGATGGTCGATCCTGCCGTAGGCACCTGTGGCCTCGCCAAACATCTGTTTCAGTGCAGATCTGTCTCGCAAATCAGCCTGCACGATTGCACAGGATAGCTCTTTCTGCAAGTTTAGCGCGGCATCCCTGCTCTGACAGTAATGCAACACCACATGATAGCCACCTTGGGTGAGGGCTTTGCAAAGATGAGAACCAACACGTCTTGCTCCTGCAGTAACCAATACAACTTCTTTCTCTACCATAGCGTTCTTACTATACAGAGCATGTTGCCGATTGGCAATCAGAGGAGTATATTCAAGGTATGTGGAATAACTTCAATACCAAAGAAGGATGTACAGAAGCGTGAGTAAAGAAACTAAAAATGATAAGGACTGGAAAGAGACGTTCAAGAAAAAACTAAACATTGAACCGGGAGTACACCTCGGAGAACCAGGAGGAAAGGACAAGAAAAAGTTCACCTTCTCCTTCTGGTATTTTTTTATTATCTTGATGATCTTTCTTGCTCTAAACACCTTCATGGTAAGCAGACAGTCCAATGTGATCTCAATTGATTATACGCAGTTCAAATCATTGGTCGAGAACGGGACGATACGCAGAGTAGCCATAGAACAAGAACGCTACATCGGTTATCCGTTCACCAGAGAAGAAGTGGTGAGCGACCTCAGTTCGTTCTCGTCAGATACCAATCTTTCAGCATATACCCAGGCGTACAGCACCTATAAGGTAGATGACCCAACCTTCATCCCCCTGCTTGACAAGAAGGGTGTGGAGTATTACGCAACTCCACCTGTAAAACCGAGCCTTTTCTCCACCCTGCTCAGCTATGTACTGCCCTTTGTGTTCATTATGCTTATCTGGCGGTTCCTCTTTTCAAAAATGGGAGGAGGAGGACAAGGGGTGCTCTCTTTCAACCAAAACAAGGCAAAGATTGTTGCAGAGGGAGACACGGGCATCCGTTTCGATGACGTCGCCGGTGCTGACGAGAGCAAGTATGAGCTGGAGGAAGTGGTTGACTTTCTCAAACGCCCGGAAAAATATACCGAAATCGGGGGTAAAATCCCCAAGGGCGTCTTGCTTGTAGGACCTCCGGGAACCGGTAAAACCCTCCTTGCCAAAGCGGTTGCAGGAGAAGCAGGTGTACCGTTTTTCAAGATGAGTGGTGCAGATTTTGTGGAAATGTTTGTTGGTGTCGGAGCTGCAAGGGTGAGAGATCTTTTCAGGCAAGCGCGAGAGAACAGCCCCTGCATCATTTTCATTGATGAAATTGATGCCATAGGTCGTTCCCGTGTTTCTGCAGGGATAGGAGGAAATGACGAGCGAGAGCAGACGCTCAATCAGTTGCTGGTGGAGATGGACGGGTTTGACTCAAGGACAGGTGTCATCATCCTTGCGGCTACAAACCGACCGGAAATACTCGATCCTGCCCTACTCAGACCGGGAAGATTCGATCGGCAGGTCTTGATCGACAAACCAGATCTTGAAGGACGGCTCGCCATACTGAAGATTCATACCAGGAAGATAAAACTATCAGATGATGTGGATCTGAGAAAGATTGCACAAAGCGCTGCAGGGCTCGCCGGTGCAGACCTTGCAAATATTGCAAATGAAGCTGCTCTTATGGCGGTAAGGCAGCAAAGAAAATCAGTCATGCATGCTGATTTTGAGGAAGCCATTGAAAAATCAGTTGCCGGGCTGGAAAGAAAGAGCCGACTGCTCAATAGCAAAGAGCGAGAACGGGTTGCCTACCATGAAACCGGGCACGCTCTCACTGCCTATCTTACAGAAGGCGCTGAACCGGTAAGCAAGATAAGCATCGTTCCCCGCGGCTTGGGTGCCCTCGGGTATACCCTGCAATATCCTACAGAAGATCGTTTCCTACTCAGCGAAAAAGAACTGCTTGGAAATATCGACACCTTACTCGGCGGGCGAGCGGCAGAGGAGGTCGTCTACAATGAAATTTCCACAGGAGCAGGGAACGATATCTCCAGAGCAAGCGACTTGGTCAGAAGAATGATCACTGAATTCGGGATGAGCGAACGCTATAGGAACATCACCCTCCCCACCACCCAAAGTGGTATTGCCGGAATTTCAGGATCTCGTGAATACTCAGAGAAAGCACAAGAGTATATCGACAATGAGACGGCGAGGATTGTCAATGAACGCTATGCGTTGGTAAAGGGAAATCTTGAGAAAAATAAGAATGCCCTTGAAATCATCACGCAAAAGTTGCTTGAGAAGGAAGTAATCAATGGAACAGACTTCCAAGCTCTTGCAAAAAGTGAGGTCATTGTCTAATCTGCTCACGTATGATAAAGAAAAAAATTGAAGGAACGCATATAGCAGAGCATCTCGCCACCATACCAGAAGATGGACGCGAGGTGTTTCTTTTGCATAATGATCAAATCCGTGTGACAGCCATCGGGGCAACGACCCTGATCAATGAGATGCGAGCAAACCATGAGCTGGGGTTGCTTGAAACGTATGTACTTGGCCAAGCCTATCTTGCAGGAGCTCTCTTAAGTGCCACTGTGAAGGGAAACGACCGGGTACAGTTGAATATTGAATGCGGAGGACCCATAGCAGGGGTATTCGTAGAATCATGGGCAGTGGGAGCTGTGAGAGGTTATTTGAAGCATAACCCCATACCTTTGAAAGAACCCTTGAAAAGTCTCGATCTCAATGAACTCTATGGGCCTGGGTTTATCTCGGTTACCAAGTTGCTTGAAGGACACAAGAGTCCGTTCACCGGACAGATCATGATGACGTATGGCGATTTAGCCAAGGATCTGGCGCTCTACTACCAACAATCGGAGCAAACACCGTCACTGTTTTTGCTCTCCATTCACTTTGACAAGCAAGGGGAAGTCCGTGGCAGCGGAGCCCTCTTCTTGCAGGCTATGCCAGGCTGTGAAGAAGGCATTTTGGAACAATTGCAAAACCAAGCAGACAATTTGCCTTCACTTGGAGCCTTCCTTGAAAAAGGAAGATCGATTAGAGAGTATGTTGAGCAACAGTTTGCACCGTACGGCATTCGTCATCTTGCACACCAGCCTCTGGCTTTCTCCTGTCCTTGCTCAAGAAAACAGTACAGCAACTATCTTGCGAATCTGAGCAAGGATGAACAAAAAGACATCCTAAAAAACGGGCCTTTCCCTCTGGAGGTGGTCTGCGTCAACTGCAACAGCAAGTACCACTTTGAACAGTTCGAACTTGACCACCTGTTTTCAGAAACAGCGGGAGTATCACAATGATTTTTTTTGCAACCTCAGCCCTATACCTGAACGACATAATTGAAGAAGAAGCAAGACTAGCCGGCGCTACCGAGATCAAGGTGGTCAGCGGAGGTGTCGAATTTTCTGCAGACCTTGCTGCTGCATACCGATTCTGCCTCTGGTCACGAACAGCAACCCGCCTCTTACTTGGCCTTTTTGTTGACGATGACATCAGATCAGCTGATGAACTATATGAAGCGTCGATACAAATACCTTGGGAAGAATGGCTTAATCCTGAAATGACCTTTTCCGTCACAGAGACAGCAAAAAATTGTCCCTATTTGAAGAACTCTCATTTTGCAGCCATCCGTCTCAAAGACGCAATCGTTGACCGCATCAAAGAAAAATTTGAGGGAGCACGTCCGTTGGTCGACAAGGAAGACAGCGATGTTGTGTTCCACATACACATTGAAGGTGAAAATGTTGCTTGGTATGTTGACTTCTCAGGACGAGGCCTTCATCGACGCGGCTACCGTGTAGCCCAGACCGATGCAGTACTAAGCGAATATCTCTCCTGCTCAGTGCTGTACCGAAGTGAATGGAAAAAAACCATCGAGAAAACAGGCGAGATTCCGTTTCTCCTCGATCCTTTTTGTGGCAGCGGAACAATTGCCATCGAGGCAGCGCTGTACGCTAGTGAACGCGCTCCTGGATTGGTGCAGGCTCGCAGGTTCAACTTCATGGATCTTCCCATTCATGACCCCGATCTCTATGAGGAAGTAGTGGATGAGGCACTCAAACGCGCTGAGGATGCAAAGGCTAAAAACATTGCCATCGCAGCGTGGGACATCGATCCAAAAGCAGTTGCTATCGCAAAGAAACACGCACAAATTGCCCAAGTTGATCATTTGATTGACTTTCAGGTCAAGGATTTCTTGAGCTTGCAGACCAGCGATGTACCGCCTTGCTACGGTTATATTGTCACCGACCCTCCTTATGGCTTCAGGATGGATCCGGATTCCGATCTCAATGGACTGTATCGCAAAATGGGCAATCAACTGAGTACCTTGTTTGGAGGATGGCATGTGGCAATCCTTTGTGGACAGCAACAACTTCTCAGTTATGTGGACATGAAACCAGACAGGACCAACACGGTCAACAACGGTGGAGTAACCTGCCAAATCGCCCATTACTACGTTTTCACGGAAGAAGAACGACAGCAGATGATCCAAAGAGCCATCGAAAGGAAACAAGAGAGACTCTCTCGTCCTTTGAGCGAAGGCGCGCAAATGGCGTACAATCGCCTTGTCAAGAACCTTTCAGTCTTGCGCCCGATCATGGAGGAGCAGAAGGTAAGCTGTTATCGTATCTATGATGCTGATATGCCTGAATATAGTGCTGCAATAGATATGTATGAAAACAAGTACATCAGTTTGCAGGAATATGCGCCACCTTCAACCATCGAAACAGAATCTGCACTCAGACGCCTGGGAGAACTCATCGACGCCACAGAGCGTGCAACAGGCATTGACAGAGAACAAATCCATGTAAAGCAAAGAACCATCCAAAAAGGTGCAAAGCAGTATGAGAAGATGGCCAGCAGTGACAAGTTTTTCATCATCAATGAGAACGGGGCAAAATACCTGGTCAACTTCACCGATTATCTTGATACCGGGATCTTCCTCGATCACCGACCGATTCGCTGTCAGATTGCAAACATGGCAAAGGACAAACGGTTCTTGAATCTTTTTTGCTATACCGGCACGGCAACAGTGCAGGCAGCAAAAGGAGGAGCCTTGAGCACCGTCAGCGTTGATGCTTCTGCAACCTACCTGGACTGGGCGGTGAAGAACATGGAACTGAATGGATTCAAGGGTATGAATCACTTTTTCTACAAGAGTGATTGCATCGAATATCTCTATAACACCTATGATCGTTACGACTTGATCTTCTGTGATCCTCCGACCTTTTCCAATGGAACAGGCCGTGACACCTTTGACGTTCAAAGAGACCAGTTCAAGTTGATCAGGGCATGCATGATGCATCTTGACCCAAAAGGCGTCTTGATTTTCAGTTGTAATTATCGGAAGTTCCAGATGGATGAACAGTTGATGCAAGATTTTGACATACAGGATATCACAGCTTCAACGATTGCCGATGATTTTGCACGTGATCAGAAAATTCATTACACATTTCTCATCCGCCATCGTGCGCTGGCCAAAGTGGTACTGACAAAACCCAAAGGCAAGATAGTACGTCGAAAATAACAAAAGAGAACAAGTAGTTATGCAAGAAGCAACAATACCCTGTCCACACTGTAATCATGCCAACGTGCAGAGGTTGACCACCACAGTTGATTTAGCAGAGCATCCCAAGCAAAAGCTTGCCATTCTGACAGACTCATTGTTTACGGTTAGCTGCGCTCACTGCCAAAAGCAGTACAGCATAGAACATGAGCTTATGGTGCATGACAAGAAAAACAGATATGCATTACTGCTTACCTTGCAAGACAATCTTTTCGAATTGGATGCCTCGGTTTCGGGTATCGAGGCAACAGAATTTGACACTCTGCGTCTGGTTGGCAGCAATGCACAGCTCAAGGAAAAAATACTGCTTTTTGATGCTGGTCTCAACGACCAGGTCATTGAGCTGTGCAAGCTGTATCTTCTGATGCAGTCACAGCAGCATCAACTCCTTTTTGCCGAACACCAAACAGCAGAAAACAAGCTTATCTTCTCTGCCTTGGATGAAAAGGGAGCGTTGCAGTGCTCGGTTGCTTGTGACTATGGGTTGTATGCACAGCTAGAGAAGACTGTGCATACATTCTCCCTTACGCCGCATCACTTTGTTCTCGTCGATCAAAGCTACGCGTATGAGCAAATTAGAAACAGCGCTGGCCTGTAACCTTATGACAGGTATCACATCTGTAGCAGATCTCATGCTCCATCACCTTACCCTGTACGAACTCTTGTGTGCTGCTTAGGGTGGTCTGGGCAATATTTGAGAGCGCTTCCTTGGTCAAGAACGCCTGATGACTGGTAACCAGTACATTAGGCATTGAGATCAACAACATAAGAATATCGTCATCCAAGATGGTGCTGCTGCGATCTTCGTAGAAGACCTCACCTTCCTCCTCATAGACGTCCAGAGCCGCCGATCCAATCTTCTTGCTCCTGATACCTTCGAGCAAGGCTTGGCTGTCGACCAATGCCCCACGGGAGGTATTTACCAAGACCACTCCATCCTTCATCATGGCGATTGTTTCTCGGTTGATGAGATGCACGGAATCCTCGGTAAGAGGGCAATGCAAACTAATTACATCACTTTCCCTGCAAAGTTGTTCGAAACTGCAATAGGTAACGGCAAGCGACTCATTCGGATAGGGGTCATAGGCAAGGACACGCATCCCAAATCCTTTACAAATATCTATAAACACCCTGCCGATTTTTCCAGTTCCGACCACACCGATGGTCTTTCCATACAGGTCGAAACCCACCAAACCATTTAGGGAGAAGTTCAATTCACGAGTCCTTGCAAAACTACGGTGAGTGTGTCTAACGACACTCAAAAGCAAGGCCATGGTATGCTCTGCAACAGCGTAGGGTGAGTATGCCGGTACTCTCACTACGTGTATTTTCCCATAGGCTGCCTTGAAGTCGATATTGTTGTATCCTGCACACCGCATTGCCAAAAGGCGGGTTCCCCCCTCATACAGTTCATCGATCACCGTTTTTGTGATTGTGTCATTTACAAAGGCACAGACCACAGAGAACCCTGATGCCAACGCAGCAGATTTCTCATTGAGTTTAGATTCAAAATACGTAATCTCAACTTCATGTTCAGGTGCAAACCTATCAAACCACACCTTGTCATAAGGCTTTGTATCAAAAAAGGCAATTTTTGTCTTCATTTGTTTCTCCTGCTCTATAAAACCACTTCTTCAAGCACATCAATCAACAACTGATAATCCCCGTCGATTGCGCTGATGTCCGCCTCAAGCAACCGATCGGAATCCACATGCGCCCAATCGATATCGTATCCTGCGTTCATCGTCATCTGATAGAAAAAGAGCCTTGCGGCTCTCCCGTTTCCATCACGAAACGGATGCAAGGCCTCGACCTCTCCCATAAAGAATGCCAAATCATTGATGAATGTCATTCTATCAAGATTCACAAGGTAGTGTTCCTCTCGTAATCTGTTGAAAATATCTTCTGCCGCACTTTCGATATACTCAGGATTACAAAAGACCGTTCTTTTAGCCGCAGTATTGGTCCTGATTTGGCCCGCTGTAGGATAGACATCTGAAAACATTCTTTCATGAATGCTCTTCAAATAACTGAAGTCGTACGTATTCTGAATACCCTCTGTGAGCATTTGTGCAGTACGGAAATTTGCAATCGAGGCTTCAATGCGCCTTAGTTTCATCCGCTCCTTGATTGAAAAATAATTTACCAAGGTCTTGGTTCCCGGATAGTAGGAACACTCGCAAGAAGGCGCTGTATACCCTACGTCTATGCCATGTTCTTCTATATAGCGTTGAATAGTCTCATCTGCAGTCACCTCTTGGGTGAGAATGCATTTCAACGTTTCTTCCTCTGTTGTCGATAGTTCATACCCTTCTGCTTCATAGTTGAACTTGATATAGTCGATGCATGCTTGCACTCGGCCTGCTTTCATAATTATGCCTAACCATCCTTTTGCCATATCACATCTTATAACGATGCATACAGCAATACTCTCTGATCCTATGATAGTCATAGCCAAGAAGCGTGGTCAAGGGACATCAAAGAAAAAGAGCCCATCTCTGGGCCCTTTTCTCATTTTTAGCATCTCTTAGAAGGAGAAACCCATATATACGGTCCCTTCTGCGAACTGCGGGTTTCCTGTCTCGCTGAGTACAAACCCGTACTTTCCACCAACACCCATTCTGAAGGTATTGTTGAACTTGTACTCCAACGATCCCTTGGCAAAGGCGCCATACAGATAATCTCCTGTATAGTCTGGAAGCCAGGTAAAGAATCCACCAACACCAAGATTGAGGTCAACCTTGCCCAAATCAATATTGAGCATCGGGGCTGCAGAAACACTTACGCCATGATCGAATCTGCCCAAGGCTGTAGCGAAATCAAAGCCAAAGACTTCCTTGGCAACATCACGCCAACCACCGCTGGTGAGGTAAGGAGTATAGGCAACAGCAAGGTCAACACCAAGACCAAGCTTGTCATTGAAGGTAATCATGTTCTTAAGCGCTACTCCAAGCTCTGCTTGGAAATTATATCTATGGTAGGATCCAATCTTAGGATCAGTATAATTGAAGGTTCCCCCGAGGCTGATCATTGTTGCAGAGCGGCTCTCAACAACCTTCTTTTCCTTAGGTTCTTCTGCTGCAACAGGTTCCACCTCAGCAGCGACAACTACTTCTTCCTCGATGACAGGCTCAATCTCTTCTGCAATGACATCCTCTGCTACAGGCTCGATTTCAACAGGTGCAATCTCCTCTGCTGCTGCAATCTCTTCTGCTACAGGCTCGATTTCAACAGGTGCAATCTCTTCTGCTGCTGCAATCTCTTCTGCTACAGGCTCGATTTCAACAGGTGCAATCTCCTCTGCTGCTACAATCTCTTCTGCTACAGGCTCGATTTCAACTGGTGCAATCTCCTCTGCTACCACCACTGGCTCTTCAGCAACCATTGTTTCAATCGGATCCTCAGGGGGGAACATGGCCAAGGCAACAGAAACGGCACTTTCACTGAAGTGAATTCCGTCATATGACTGCTGCAAATACAGCGAATAATCTCTTGTTCCATCAAGGCCACGTTCAGTATAGCTGTTGACACTCGCATCAACTACAGTCCAACTGTCGTCATCTTCCCCATCGAGCTGATAGCGAAAGGTTGTCACCATCGGGTCTTCAAGCAACCATTCCCATGTTACAACTACAGGGACAGCAAATACTAAAGCAGGCATCAAGACAAAAATTGCCAGTATCGCGATACATTTCCTTTTCATACGTTTCAACTCCTCTGCATAGTCTCAATCGGGAGACTTCAATACCTCACAGGTATTATCTGAATCATACACGTCTGTAGCAATTATAACAAGCGAAGAAGCCAATAGTAACCCCTCTTCTTGTCATTGAGCAAAGAAATTTTGTAGGCTTATGACATGAATGAAATCAAAACCGTCGCAATTTTTTGTGGAAGCAGTGAAGGCAAGAATCCTTTGTACGGAAAGCAGGCTGAGGCATTGGGTGCTTTTCTTTCAGAACAGCAACTTTCCTTGGTCTATGGAGGAGGAAATCGAGGACTGATGGGCATCGTTGCACAAAGCCTGTATCGCAGAGGAGGCTCTGTGATTGGAGTACTTCCAAAGGCTCTGAACAGAAGCGACGTACGCTTGCACTGTGTAGAGCAGGAACTGTTTGTCGTCCCTACGATGCATGAGAGGAAAGCAAAGATGTACGAGCTTGCTGATGCTTTCATTGCTCTCGCTGGAGGAATCGGGACCTTTGAGGAAATTCTGGAAATATACACTTGGTTACAATTAGGCTATCACAACAAACCCGTTGCAATCCTGAACACAGGGGGGTTCTATGACCAGTTTTATGCATTCCTACAACATTGCTGTAAAGAAGGTTTCCTCAAACAAGACCATCTGGATGCCCTGATCATCGAACAGGATATACCTACGCTTTTTTCACGGCTGCGAGCGTTCAAAGGCTCATTGAGTGACAAACTCTTAAGCTGAACTGTAGCATAACGAAGAGCAAGACGGTACACTGTATCCATGACAAAACGTTCCTACCAAATACTAGAACTCTCCTATATCGTGGGAGGGTCCTTTTTAACCGCGATGGGTATCGCCCTTTTCACGTCACCTGCAAAGATAGCCAGTGGAGGAGTAAGCGGCATAGCCATCATTATTTTTCACACCTTGGGATTTGACACAGGACTCTCCATCTTTTTGCTCTCTGTCCCGCTTTTTATACTTGGGATAGCGATATTCGGAAAACAGTACGGAATAAAATCTTTGGCGGGTACTGTACTGCTCTCTTTTTTCACCTTCCTTCTCAACTCTTGGATGGGGTATAACGGTGTCCTTGACTACAGCAACCCTCTCTCAGTGTTGCTTTCTGCAATCAGTGGAGGAGTACTTATGGGCCTTGGTGTCGGGTTGGTCCTGAGAAGTGGAGCAAACACGGGAGGGACCGATATTGCGGCCCAGATCCTTGCCCGCTTCACCCCCCTGTCGATGGGAACCTCCCTTTTTCTGGTAGATGCGATAATTATCGCATTCAGTGCATTTATCTTTTCTTTGGAGATGGCTTTGTATGCCACGATCACCGTCTATATTGTTGGAATAACCATAGACAGGGTTGTGCTCTCGTTTGGCACTCGCTCTGCAAAGACTGTTTTCATCATCAGTGAAAAACGCAGAGATATTGAACGAGCAATCCTGGAAGAACTCGGACACGGGGGCACCATACTCTATGGAATTGGTATGTATACCGGTTTCGATCGTCCGGTTATCATGACGGTAGTCTCAAACAACAAACTGGGACAACTGACCAATATTGTTCACAGACAGGATAAACTCGCTTTCATGGTTGTCCAAGAGGCCTATAAAGTGCTGGGAGAAGGCTTCACCCCGATTGAGGAAGCAGCCTGGGCAGGCCTCTCGGACGTAACACAACAGAAACAGAAAAAACAGTAATAGATCAATACTTCCAAAGCTTGTCCGGGTAGTATCCTTTCGCGACCTTTTGAGCAAGTTGTGTTTTCACATTTTCCCGATCTTCACTATAAGTCATGCCGAACCAGCTCTCCTGCGTGGTGTAGAACCTAATCTTCCCTTGCTTCTGGGCAACAATATCACTAGCACCGTTGGGAAGATAGCATTCAGTCTTTTCACTCTCGATATTCTTGGAGATGAAAGCATCCCAGTATGAGTTGAAGTGATCGAAAGCGGAAGGGGCAAATCCAAAGAAATTCATGGATACCCACTCCTGTCCAGTCAGCGCGAGCCGACCTTCGTCTGTGTAGCTGAATACCTGATCGTTGTCATAACCGATCTTGTAGTGCTCCTGCATGCTAACCAGATAGTCGTCCTTGACATTACAGATAGCTCTGCTGACCGTGCCGCTACGACTCATGGTGTTTTTCAGGACATAGCCGACCATCGCATGCTCGGTGCTGCCTGCCTCAAGAGATGAAAGATGCTCAGAAAGGGTGGCAAAGGCATCCCTACCATAATAATCATCAGCATTGATTACACAAAAAGGTTCCTTGATGGCTGATTGGGCACATAAAACAGCATGAATAGTACCCCAAGGTTTTTTCCTGTTTACAGAAAGCTTCTTTTGCTCTTCACTGAGCAACGAATCCTGGCTTTGAAACACATAGGATGCATCCATGTTGTCTGCAATCCTATCGAAAAGCCGCTCCCTGAAATCTTTCTCAATGTCCTTGCGGATAATGAACACAACTTTCTCAAACCCGCTCTGATGGGCATCATAGACTCCATAGTCAAGCAATGTCTGTCCGTGATTCCCCACACTGTCAATTTGCTTGATCCCGCCGTAGCGACTCCCCATACCAGCTGCCATTACCAATAGTGTCGGTCTCATTCTGTCTCTCCTCTCTTGTTCAGGTAGTTTGTATTGTAACCCTTCTGAGCAAACCAAGTCAAACAGCATCCATAAAAAGGGGGTGGATAAACTGCCAAGCTTGGAGTATTCTTAGTCCATGAACAACCTACAATGGTATAAAGAGGTTTTGCAATTCTGCCAACTTTCCAAGGATTGTAAAAATTGCCCCTATAATCTCCTTACAGGAGCAGTAACTCAAGATGATTTGTCGATACGGCCTTGCTTCTCTTCAAAAGAAGCTTTGCTTGCCTTAGGAGAATGGTTGCAAGAGAGCAACAAAGAAGAAGAAAAGGCCGAAGCCTGCGCTTATGACGGTGAAGACAATCAATGGCTGAAAGACTTGCTCAGAGGTCAATTTCCCGATGAATTGGACGAAGATCTCTTCATTGAGGATGATTTTATCTAGATTACTTCAACGCTGAGCTGAATGGCGGCAGAGTACCAGCCTATGGCAAATAAATCCGGGTCAAAATCAGGAATTTCTGCAAGAATAAACCCAGTTTCATAGACTATGGAATCGTTGTTTCCATAAACCCCAAGCACCCCAAGGTCTTTTTGCATGGCCTCTGAACCTTCCACACTCACTGCTCTCGCAGTATCACTGGTAACTCGGACTCTGAAAGGGAGCATGGAACGCTGACCTGGGAGCAACGGCTCGCCCTGGTCAAGGAAAAAAGCAAACTCTCTCAAGTCCCCATGTTCACCAGGACGAATATGCAATTTGAATTGTGAGGTGTTGTTGTTGGATATCAAAGTATAGGAACCAACTTGCAAAAGGCTGTTCCTGCTCTCTGCCAAATTGAAGCTTAATGCTTGTTCGTTCTGCTCTACACGAAATAGCTCAGTAACGGGCATCACTCCTCTGACGTCCATGCGAGAGAAAGGAAGCGGGGAGGCGTACAGAGAAAAGATTCCCATAAGGATCATGAGGCTGAACAACAAAGGTGTCATTGGTCGTTTCATATCTTTATTCCTTTATCTCTATACCTAGTGTAATAAGCGCAATAACTTCTGTCAAGAGTTATCCAAACCATTCTCATATTTCTCATAGAGGCACAAATATATATCTTCTATCTTATTATATTATATATTATTAAAATATTATACCTCCTGTCACAGGATTTACAAAGGCGCCTCTTGACACGAGACTAACCTCTGCCGTACGATGACAACGCTATGGGCCCGTAGCTCAGCTGGATAGAGCGTCTCCCTCCGGAGGAGAAGGCCGTGCGTTCGAATCGCGCCGGGCTCAGATATTAAGGAAGTCACTCTTTTGGGGCTTCCTTTTTTATGGTACATCAATGGTTATCGTACAATGATGATGTCTGCTTGAAGAACCTATGCATAACTCATAAGGGCCAGGATCGACAACAAACTGCCAAGAGGGAAGATCCCAGCGACAGAAGGATGTTTCATCAAGAATAAAACTCACTTCCTTGGTTTCTCCTGCTTGAAGCTCAATTTTACTAAAGCCTTTCAGCTCTTGCCTCGGTCTGAAGACAAGACTCTTCAGGGGATGTACATACAGCTGAACAACAACACTGCCATGTATGGCAGATTGATTGGTCACTCTAGCGCAAACCTCATATAATAATTCGCCTTTCTTCGTGCATGTCAACGTTTCAAAGGCAAACTCACAATAGCTTAATCCATGACCAAAACAGTACAGAGGTTCTATCTGTTCTGTATCAAACTGTCTATAGCCCACCATCAAGCCCTCTGTATAGGTAAGAGGAGCGACCTCGCGCACCTTTGGGTCTCCTTGTCCTTTCTGCAGACGATCAAGACTCAACTTGGAATAGTCTTTCGGGTACAGACGCATGCTTCTATAATCAGAAAGATGCCTGGCCCATGTAAAAGGAAGTTTTCCACAGGGATTCACCCTGCCCTGCAAAACTGCCTGTAAAGCCGATGCTGTAGAAGACCCGAGATACGAGGTCCAGATGATTGCCTGCACTGAATCATGCCAGCTTGCCATCTGAACGGCACCACCACTTTGGATGATCACCACGGTATTCTTGTTCAAGGCCCCTGCATTCTTGATGGATTGGATGTCATGCTTTTTCAAACTCCATGGACGATCGTACGCTTCCGATTCTTCTACATTGGTAAAACCGACGACCAGAACTACGGCATCAGCCTCTTTCACCCGCTCTTGCCATGTACGAAAACGATACCAATGTCGGGGAAGAACTGTAGCATGATCCTGCATCAAGGAAGCCAGGCTTTGCGGCTTGTTACGAAGCTGTATCATGGAAGACCCTCCCCCTTGCGCCACGAGCTGGGCGTTCGATCCTCCTATACAGAGCCTTGCATCCTGCTTCAGCGGAAGAACCTGATCATTCTTGAGCAGCACTACAGAAGAACAGGCAACTTCATAGGCAACCTGCCGATGTTCGTCGCTGCCCGCCTGATATGCAGGGTCAGAGAGGGGTTTGGAGAACAGGCCAGCCTTCTCATACGCGTTGAAAAGATGAAGTACCTTTGCATCAATGGCATCTTGATCGACAACGTTTCTCGCTAGGGCATCCAACACCTTCTGCTTGGAAAGATGTTTTGGAGCAGGCATCTCCAAATCAACCCCACAGGAGAGCACCTTGTCTGTACTGTAGAGAGAGTTCCAATCACTGATCACCAGATGTTCAAATCGCCACTCCCCCCTGAGAATACCGTCAAGCAGGTATGGATGCTCACTAGCATACGTTCCGTTTATCTGGTTATAACTGGTCATCACTGCAAGAACACCACATTCTACTGCCCGTTTGAAAGCTGGCAGGTACATTTCGCGCAGTGTCCGTTCATCCACTATGGAGTTGGACTTATGTCGATCGTATTCACTGTTGTTGCAAGCATAATGCTTCACTGTGCAGAGGACTGGGTATTTCTGCACAGCCTGTATGTATGATGCTGCCATCTCTTTGGCAAGATAGGGATCTTCTCCGAAGTATTCAAAATTGCGGCCGCACACGGGAACCCGCGCAATATTTACGCCTGGACCGAGCAGGATACCAATATTCAAAGCTCTACATTCCTGTCCAAGGACATCCCCCACCTTGGAAATCAAATCGGTATCGAAGGTTGCTGCCATGGCGAGCGAAGCTGGAAAATCAGTAACGTCAGCATTCCAGCCCCTCAGTCCCATGGAGGCATCGCTGCACCAAATCCGCTTCAAGCCTACCCGTTCGATTGCGCGGACACAAAATTCGTCCACCCCTACTAGCAGAGAGATTTTTTCTTCCAAAGTAAGAGCGTCAAGCAAAGCCTGAGCAATACTCTTGTCTCGATCAACAGAAATGCTGAGCGCCATCGGCTGTGCATCCAAGACGACGTCACGACAAAACAGCATTTGCTGCATGCGTTTTTGCACCAATTTTTTCAGTAATCCTTGTATCCACTGTATAGCCATCGTGCTCTCCCTCAACAATTATAGCATGTATAGCCTTGCCTTCGAATGGAAAAACTCGGTACTGTTAGGACTATGAGTATACGAGTACTGTTTTTAGGTGAGATTGTGGGAAAACCCGGGATACATACGGTCAAACAAGCCTTGAAGGATTTGAAAATTCAGAAAGAAATTGATCTGGTCATCGCCAATGCAGAGGGAGCTACAAACGGGTTTGGACTGGGAAAAGCCCACAGCATGCAACTCTTGAAACTAGGAGTAGATATAATCACTGGTGGAGAGAAGATATATTACAAGCTTGACATGGTGGATTTCATTGCAAAGAATCCACAAATTCTTCGCCCTGCCAACTACCCCCAGCAAAATCCAGGACGAGGTGTAAAATATCTGACGGTCAAAGACCAGAAGGTGTGTGTCATAAATATGTTGGGCAATGCGGATTTCCCCCGCACCCATCTGAGCAACGCTTTCAGCCTCGCCCAGATGCTGGTGGACAAGGCTGTGGAGGAACAGAACATTGTCTTGTTACACTTTCATGCATCCACAACTGCAGAAAAACAAGCGATGGGGTTCATGCTTGATGGAAAGGCATCTGCTGTGATAGGCACTCACAATAAAGTGCTCAGCTCTGATGCAACAATCCTCAAAGGAGGAACAGCCTACATTACAGATTCAGGTCGTTGTGGAAGTCAATGCAGTGTGGGAGGCTTTGACAGCCAGATAGAAATCGAGAAACACATCACCCAAATACCTGTACGTTCAAGAGAGTGTTGGGATAGCTTGCAATTGGTGGGTGTGCTTGTTGACATTGATGATAATAAGAAAGCTACAGCAATCGAAAATATTTGCATCGATGTGGAGAATCAGTGACGATGTATGAGATAGTAACGGTAACACAAATTCTCACAAATCAAAAGATCGAGGTTTCCTGCATCAGCAGTGCATGTAATGGTTGCAAGGGTGCGGCCTTCTGCAATACCAAGAATAAAACGTTTGAGGCTTGGAACAAGCATCAGCTTTCAATCATTGAAGGGGATGTTGTTGAGATTTATCTTCCGAGTGGAAGGACCATTGCATCAACATTGATGACACTTATTGCGCCACTGCTCTTTTTTCCTGTTGCCTATTATGGTGCAACATATTTTGGGTTGTCCGAAGGCCCTTCCTTCCTTCTTGCTTTGGGAGGTATCGCACTCGGTCTAGTACTTGTGTGGCTCTTCTTCAAGCACCAAGGCAAACACTATTTGCCTGTTATTGAAAAAAACCTCTCTCAAGAGAGGCAAGATTGAGATTGCCCAAAGAGTAAAGCACAGGTATACTCAAGACATGAGAAAAAGGTTTCTTTTTGGCATGGTTCTTGCATCATTTCTATTAGCCTCCTGTTCCCTTGCTGTTGAACAGGAGTTTTTGGCGCGTACGCATCAATTGCCAGACCTGCAGTTGCGCAATGCCTCCTACAGCCTTGACCGTGGAGAAGATCAGCCGTTGTTTCTCGAAGCCTCCCTCATCTCCTTCTATGATGCAACAAATCAGGCCATCCTCACTGATGTGACCTTTTATCAGGAAGATGGAGAAAAAGCCATCGTCTTACGAGGAAAAGCCGACAGGGCAGAAGTACAGACACAGACCTACGACGCGAAGCTCAGTGGATCCATCAGGGTGGAAAAGCCTGCTCAGCAGTTGGTCATTGAGGCAGATGAACTGCGATACAACCATGAAGAGTTGATTCTCACAAGTACGGAAGGCAGTCCCATAACCCTCATATTTGAGGGGAACAAGCGGGTGGTAGGAACCTCTTTAGTGGCAGAGCTTGCAACATCCACCTTCACCTTCGGATCATTGGATGAAGGGGTGTTTGAACTATGAAAACCCGATTTCTTTTGTTTGCCCTAGTGTTCTTGCTGTTGCAGGTGCCTCTGATGTCTGGAGAAATCATATTCTCAGGTGGATCCACCCGGATCAGGATGCAACAGGGCTTTGAAACCATATCTCTTTCAAACGGGGCCCGGGTACAGAGTGATTCAATCGTACTTGAAGCTCGGGAAATCACCCTTTCCGGATCTGACTACCGATACGTTCGTTGCACTGGCAATGTCCGCCTGTATGATGATAAGCGAGGAATTTCACTTTCTACCCAGAATCTTTTCTACGACCGGCAGAAAGACATTGTTCTGATCAACGGATACGTTGAACTTGAAGATACCACGAATGAGGTGCTGGCATCTGCTTTCAGCATGGAGTTTAATCTTGCGCAATCGCTGGTATTGCTGCAGGTCCAAGTAAAGCTGCTGAAAAACACTGATCGGGGAACAATGGAGTGTAAAGCAGACTCTCTTTCCTTCGATCGTGAAAGACGAATCCTGACGCTTGAAGGCAGTGCCGAGATTGACTGGGCAAGAGACTTCTACGAGGCTGAATACATTACAGTCGACCTCAATACGGAGGAGATTTCTATGGGAGGTTCTATCAAGGGGGTCATTTATGGATAAACCCTCCATCTGCACGTTGCAAGTGCAACATCTGGCTAAATCATATGGGAAAAAAGAGGTGGTCAAGGATGTTTCGTTTTCCATGCAATCGGGGCAGATCATAGGCCTGCTTGGCCCCAACGGGGCTGGCAAGACTACAACCTTCTATATGATCGTAGGATTTCTCAAAGCAAAGCACGGATTGATTTTGCTCAATGGTGAAGATATCACCGGCTTGCCAATGTATATCCGCAGCAAAAAAGGCCTTTCATACCTGCCACAAGAGCCTTCAATTTTTAGAAAGCTGAGTGTAGAAGATAATATCCGGCTCGTAGTGCAAACCAGAAAAGACCTGGACAAGAGGCAACAAGAGGACAAGGTGGAACAACTCTTGCACGAGTTCGGAATTGTAGAGGTCAGAAGACAGAAAGGCTATACCCTCAGTGGTGGAGAAAGACGCAGAACTGAGATAGCCCGTGCCCTAGCGAACAATCCACAATTCCTGCTTCTTGATGAACCCTTTGCAGGCATCGATCCGAAGGCAGTCTTCGAGATAAAGCAGCTTGTGCGCGACCTCGCCGGCAGAGGGATAGGAATCCTGCTCACTGACCACAATGTTCGTGACACCCTTTCAATCACAAGTTGTTCCCATATTATAAATGCGGGTACCATCCTTGTGTCAGGGGGCAAGAAGGAATTGCTTTCAAATCAAGTTGCAAGAGACATCTACTTCGGCAACGACTTCGGGGAGGACATGTGATGAACTTTTCACCACAGCTGTCTTTGACACAGAAACAACAACTGAAGCTCAGCCCGCAGTTGCTGCAATCATTTGAGCTGATGGCATTGCCGCTGACCGAGTTGCAACAGAAAATCAAGAGTGAAATAGAGTCGAATCCAGCTTTGGAGATCCCCTCTTCCTGGGAGGTTTCCTATGAGCGTTACGCACAACAGAAAGTACAACGCGAATCGACAGGCTTTGATGATAGCTATACCGATTCATCCAGTTACGGCAGTGACAGGGGCTCGTACGATTATGAGGCCAGCGACCGGCAGCAGAAGTTCATGGAGAATGCTCTCTCTTTTGAAGAGACCTTGCAGGAACATCTTCTGAGCCAGCTCGGCTGTGAGATACTCACCGATGAAGAGTATTTGGTGGGAGAGATCCTGATTACCAATCTTGACGCAAATGGTTTCTTTCTGCAGGATCCAAAGGACCTTCTGAATGAAAAACAACTCTGCCATCTGGAAAAAGTGCTCTCTATCATCCAACGGTTCGATCCTTCGGGGGTTGGGGCCAAAGATTGGAGAGAATCACTGATCCTGCAAGCAAAAGGAAGGGGGTTGCATACAGAAGAGTTTGCAGCATTCTCTGCTTTGGTGTATGAGAATCTGGAGCTCATGAGAGCGAACAAACAGGAGCAGGTTGCAAAAAACCTCAAGATCGAGCTTCAGGATCTAGAAGCCTTATATGAGTTCCTACGAACATTGACCCCGTTCCCCGGCCAAGGTTTTGCAAGCGGTCCCCAACAGTATGTGGTGCCCGATCTTTCCATCAAGCTTGAAGAAGGTTCATTGGTGTTGCGAATGAATAACTCCTCCTTGCCTGAACTGAGCATAGACCCTTCTTTTGAGATGCTTTCTTCAGAGCTTGAGGATTCGCCTAAGCAGAAGCAGGCGAAACAGTATATACAACAGCAACTCAAATCCGCAAATGAGCTCATTTTCCAAATCCAGATACGCAACCAAACCCTCTACAAGGTTGCCCAGGTTCTTTTTGAGCATCAACAGGAATTTTTTCTCTTTGGTCCTCAGTACATCAAACCACTTACCCAGAAGACCGTAGCACAGCAGATCGGGGTGCATGAAACGACTATAAGCCGTATATCTACAGCAAAATACATAGATACTGACTGGGGAATCATCCCGATCAAGAAGTTGTTCAGCAATGCTGTCGGAGCCGAGGGGGCCGAGCTCTCAAAACAGGCAGTCAAGGAAACGATTCGTCAGATTCTCGAGGAGCATCAAGGCAAGAAAGCGCTCTCGGACCAAAAGATATCCGACATTCTCAAGGACCGGGGAATATCGGTGGCCAGAAGGACTGTCGCAAAGTACCGCAATGAACTGAATATCGACCCGTCTTTCGTTCGGGGTACAAATTAGAAATGGGGCGCTTTCGCGCCCCACCCTTATTGCTTGTAATTCTAATGTTCCTTGATTTTACCTTTCTCCTTTCGAGCTGTGGCTTCAATCTTGTCGGTAATCAACTCGATACCCTCATACAGCTCGTAGCAATCATAGCTGACCATCTTGATGGTACCCCAGGAAAAGTGTAGCTTTGCGTCGATATGGAACCCCTGCCCGACTGTTTCTCGTGTTATCACGATATCCAGATCATGCAGATACCCTTCCGCGAACTGCAATTTTTGAAGCTTCTTATCCAAAAATGCACGGGTCTCATCACTCGGGTTGTAGCGGATGCCTCTGACTGTCAAATTCATAAGCCCTCCTTTGACTATGGTCATATATAAAGGATAAAGCTTGCCGGACCAATCGTCAATGGACAAATTGCAAAAGGCGTTGAATTGTCTTAATCTATGCATATATTTATATAATATATAATATATTAGACTCTCTCTAACATTGCAATTTTTCCCTGTTTTTTTCAAAATCCGGTCTTGCGAAAGTTCATTTACAATTGTATAGTAAAATATGCGATTATCATGCGCACCAAAGAGGAGTAAGCATGCCAGAATTCACCGTACTGGATCTTTTGGATCTCGACTTGAAAGAACATAATCATCTTCAATTGAGTTGTATTGCCGGAAGAACCGGTTTGTCCAGAAAGATTACTACAAGCAAGATAAGCAGGCCCGGCCTGCCTCTCAGTGGATTCTTTGATGAGTTCAGCAACAACTCCATCCAAGTATTCGGGCGTGGGGAACAGGTGTACATGGCCAAGCTCGAATCCGAGCAAAATCTTAAGAGCATCGAGACTTTGTTCAGCTATGACATTCCTTGTTGTGTTTTCTGCGATGGGGGCCATCCTTCAGCACAAATCATTGAGATGGCCGAGGAGTCAGGGACGTCGATTCTCAAGACCGATCTGCTTTCCTCTGATTTTTCCAGACGACTCTATCAAACCCTTGATGAAGTGTTTGCACCTACCCAGACGATTCATGGCGTCTTTGTCGAGGTCTATGGCATTGGTGTTCTGATCACTGGAGAAAGCGGTGTAGGAAAGAGCGAGACTGCGCTGGAGCTGATTGAACGAGGTCATCGTTTGATCAGTGACGATACGGTTAAGCTACGCAATATCAGCGACAACTATCTGATCGGTATGGGAGAAAACCCTCTTTTGGCCCATCATATGGAGATAAGGGGGATCGGGATCATCAACTTGGCAAATCTGTATGGGGTTGGAGCCATACGAGACCGAAAGCAAGTGCAGCTTTGCATCCATCTGGAACCTTGGGACGCAAAGAAGAATTACGACAGAGTGGGAGAAGCTGCCTTGGAGGATATCTATTTGGGAATCAGCATTCCCAAGGTTATCCTGCCAGTCAAGCCAGGAAGAAATATTCCGGTCATCATTGAGACGGCCGCCCGCAATGAAAGACTGAAAAAGCTCGGGTATTACTCAGCAAAGGAATTCGACCAGAGTGTTCTAAAATGGCTGGAGAGTGAATCAGTGCGCAACATGTATTATATTAACGAGGAGATACTTTGATGGTGAGCAAGGAACTGAAGGTATACAACAGGGCTGGCATCCATGCCAGACCTGCAGCTTCGATTGTAAAAGTGGCCAACCAATTTGACAGCGAGCTGTACCTGGAGAAAGACTCCATGAGAATCAACGGCAAATCAATCATGGGCATCATAACACTTGGAGCAACCCACCAAAGCACCATAATCATGACCTGCGAAGGTCCCGATGAACAGCAAATGGCTCATGCTGTTGAGCAACTGTTCGAAAACCGGTTTGAGGAGTGACCTATGCGAGAACTTACCCAACGCCAGAAAGATATAGCCTTTTTCATCAGCAAGTTCATCAGGGAAAACAATTATGCACCATCGGTTCGTGATATTGCACAGCATTTTCAATTCTCTGTGAAGGCGGCACATGACCATCTCAAAGCCCTGGAAGCTAAACAGGTGATCAAGACAACAGGAGGTGTCTCACGCTCCATCGAGATCATCGGTGAAGATTTTTTCCCTCGTGAAGAGTTGATAGAAGTTCCTGTGCTCGGCTCCATAGCTGCAGGCAGGCCCCTTATGAGTGAAGAAAACACAGAGTATTGCCTCAATCTTCCCACAACAATGCTTAAAAATACCCGAAATACGTATTTTGCGCTGAAAATCAAGGGTGACAGCATGATTGAGGAGGGTATCTTTGATGGAGATATCGCCGTCATCCGAAAGTGTGAAGTGGCACAGAGCGGCGATATTGTCGCGGCAACTGTCAGTGATGAGGAACCAGGGATAACACTCAAAGAGTATCGCCCCCAAAAGGGATACGTAGAGCTTCGTCCTGCAAATGCAACAATGGGTCCTATTATTACGAGATCGTGCAAGATACACGGTAAACTCCAACTTTTGATTCGGAACTATTCATGAGTGATGCTGCTTACCTGCTCCTAGGCCCTGAGACCGGCGCAAAAGAACAAGAACTGAAAGAAATAAGGAACCGTCTTAAAAAGCTCTACGGCCCAGAGATTGAACTATGCCGGTTCTATCCGTTTGAGACTGAAAATGGGGAGATATTCACAGCCTTGCACAACAACTCCCTGTTCAGTGATTATCGACTTGTCATCCTAAGCCAAGCCGAGAATGCTAGTGTCGCGCTTTGCAAAAACTTGGCTGAGTATCTAGCACACCCTGTTGATACTGCCACCTTGGTGATCATTTCAAGTGAACTGTCCATCTCACAAAAAATCATGAAAGCAGTGGACAAGCAACACACGAAGGTTTTTTATGACCTTCTGGAGAATCAGAAATCCGAGTGGATTCGCACCCATTTTCGAAGAATGGGTATTTCCATCACCGCCGATGCCGTAGATTTGTTGCTTGATAAGACTGAAGACAACACACAGGAGTTGAGGACTATCTGCAACCAGATTGGCCTGTTCTGGCAACTTGGTCAAAAAACCAGACCGATAGAAGAGGACGATGTACAGACCTACATATTCCACAGTCGCCAAGAAGATGCATTCTCCCTCTTTCCTCTCATAGCAAGAGGAGATCTTAAACAAAGTCTTCAATCGCTCTACAGCATGCTCGGAAGCGGCGACAGCCAGACACCTGTTCTGTTGGTAAGTGGTTTGTTATGGCAGTTCAGACGCCTCTCTTCGATAGCAGAAGCGTGCAGTAAAGGCTTGAGTGAAGGGGAAGCTTTTGCCCAGGCAACTGTCTTGGGCAAGGCAAGTGCCTTGAGAAAGCCGAAGGATAAGAGCACCTATCACTCAGCTCTTGCGCTCTTTGATCTTCAATCTTTGCACTTGATCATCTCCTGCTTGGCAGAAGCAGATATTGCGGTCAAAGAGGCAAGCGACGGCCAAGCAGTGCTCATGCTCGAGCGGCTTCTGTATCGGATCATCGTCAAGAAGGGAAAACCGTTGTTTGAAGCATCCTTTGCAACGCTCTAAAGAGAGAGGTCTTTCAAGATCCGTCTTGCAAGACTCAAAGGCAATCGTCCTTCCTTCGCCAGATCCTCTGCTTGTTTGCTCAGGATTGCCTCAAGGCTGCCATATTGCTTCATCAATTGTTCGCTGCGCTTCTTCCCGATGCCTTGCACTGACTCCAAGAGTCTGAAAGAGGCTTCTTTACTCCGTGCCGCTTGGTTTGCACTGGTGGCAAAACGGTGGCACTCATCACGTACGGCAATGACCAGTCTTAGAGCAGGATGATCCAAGGGCAGCTGCAAAGGCTCACGATCGTCATCAAAGACTATCGTCTCATACTGCTCTGCCAAACCGATGATGGGAATGTCAAACATACCCAGATCGTCGAGAATTTCTCGTGCAGCATGCACTTGCCCCTTTCCCCCATCAATGATCAGCAATCCCGGTCTTTCAAGGTTCTCGTTGAGAATCTTGGTATACCGTCGGGCGACAGCTTCCCGGATTGACTCAAAGTCATCAATCTTACCTTCCAAACTCTTGATGTTGTATCGTCGGTAGTTGGGCTTGTCAGCCTTTCCATCCCTGAATGAGATCAAGGAAGCTACCGTATACTTGCCGTGCAACTGGGCAATATCAAATCCTTCAATCAAGGAAGGCGGTTGTAAAAGATTCAAGACTTCAGTCAAAGCTTGGAGAGCCTGGGTGTTGTCGGTGCTTTTCAATCGTTTTTCCACATCCCTGAGGGCGTTCTCCCGAGCCATCCGAAGGACACGGTAGTGCTTTCCGTCATGGGGCAGGGAAACCTCCAGCTTTCCTCCAAGCTGTTCAGAGAAGTATCGTCTGATCAACTCAACGTCTATCTCATGAGAGACATACAAAAACTGTGGAAGCTTCAAGCCATCGGCATAGTACTGCACAAGGAAATTCAGCAACGTCTCGGTTTCATCGCCGAGGGTTTCAGCCCGATAGAGAGCCCTACCGATCAGTTGGCCGCTGCGCATCTGCATCAGGCTGATTGTGCATAAGGGACCACGCATCTCTATTGCCGCATAATCTCGACTTTCCTGAACAAAATCCTGGACCTGCTGTCCTGTTTCAACAGCCTTGATTGCCGCTATCTGATCCCTTTTCAATGCTGCTTCCTCAAAACTCAAGGCTTTGCTTGCATTGATCATTTCTTGTTCGAGTTTTGCAATCAGGGTTTCGGTACGTCCTTCAAGCAAGTTTCGCACCGCATTGATGGTTGCATGGTATTGTTGTTCGGTAACCAAATCCGCACAGGGTGCCAGACACAATCCAATATGGTAGTACAAGCACGGCTTATCTCGTTTTCTCAAAGGGGTTGCACATCTTCTGAGAGGAAACAGTTTCGCAATCAGATCCAGATATAATTCCAACTTCCCCCCATCGGGATACGGACCATAGTAAGAGGAGCCATCATCAATGATTCTTCTTGTCTTGAAGACTTTAGGAAACGCTTCATTGGTGATTCGGATTACTGGATAACTTTTTCCATCTTTCAGGGAGATGTTGTAATGCGGCGAGTATTTCTTGATCAGGTTATTTTCCAAGACAAGCGCTTCATACTCGTTTCCTGTGATTATATGTTCTATCTTGGCAATCTTTCGCACCAAGGCTACGGTCTTCGGACTCCTGTTGGCAAGAAAATAACTCGAAACCCTTTTTCTGAGGTCCTTGGCTTTTCCGACATAGATGATGGTACCCTTCTCATCCTTCATGATATATACACCACTGTCATGGGGCAACCAGCGTGCTTGATCCTGGGCGGTCAGGCCCTCTCTGCACTCACTTCCCAGGCTTTCAATTTCAGACAACGAGGTGTAGATGGGTTTTTCATCATGCTTTTTATTCATTATACCCCGAGCATAGCTACCAAGCCTTGTTTTGGCAATCCACTCTCATTACAATAGCGGTCATGAATCATCCTTTGTTTGAAACACTCGACCATGAGGAACAACAATACTTGAAAGAACTCGATCAGAGACATCACTTCAGTTTCCAACAGCAGCGGCAACTGATTGAGAACGCATGCGACTTGGACATGTGGAATCTTGGCCCTCTTGCAAAATGGATCGATGAAGAACAATGTTCTCATCTTCAGGGAAAAGCCCGGGCAAAAGCTATCATGGAGCATCATCAGGCCTTGATGGACTGTGAACGTACAAAGCCCACCTCTTATGCAGATTTCGTTCCTCATACGCGATTGGCTGACAAGTACCAAAGCCTTTATGTCTCATCCGACACCTTGATGGGGCGTTGTCCTTGTCCTGTCGAGGGAGAGAAGACGCGCTGTTGCAACCTAAAGACGCTGGATGTGGTCCAACAATGTGCGTTTGGTTGTTCTTATTGCTCGATACAATCTTTTTACAATAGCCATGAGATAAGAGTGGTAGAGAATCTTTCACAACGCCTCATGGCGATGGACTTAACAGACACGTGGCATATCACTACAGGACAGAGCAGCGACTCGTTGCTTTGGGGAAACGATTTCGGCACCCTCGATGCTTTGGCAACCCTCGCCAAACGATACGAGGACCTGATAATCGAACTCAAAACGAAGAGCAAACGTAGTGACTATCTTGAGCTTGATCTTCCTTTGAACATTGTTTCCACTTGGTCTCTCAATGCTCCAACAATCATAGAAAAAGAGGAACACCTTACCTCAACGCTTGAACAGCGACTTACAGCGGCAAAGCGCGCGCGAGATGCGGGAAGAATCATAGGATTCCATCTGCATCCGATGGTTTACTTTGAAGGGTGGCAGGAGGAGTATCACTTTCTGATAGAACAGGTTACCAACTCTTTTCTTCCAAATGAGCTCATGATGTTCAGTTTGGGGACCTTGACTTTTACCAAGGCTGTCCTACGGGAAATGAGGAGCAAACGGTACGAGAGCCGTGTTCTGGACATGCCACTTAGCCCGGCATCGGGTAAGTTCAGCTATCCACTGGACATCAAAAGAGAAATGTTCAGCTTTGCTTTCCAACAGTTTCCTCTCTCATGGCGACAAGGCTCCCCGTTCTTCTATCTCTGCATGGAAGACCCGAGTCTTTGGATGGATGTCTTTGGATGGGAGTATCCCAACGACAAGGCTTTTGAAGAAGCCATGAAGACTTCATACATGAAAACCTTGCATCGCAAGCTCGGGTCAGAGAAAAAAGCCTAGTTCAATTTTTGCTCAAAGAGCTCCTTATCCCTTCCTTTCAAGGATGATTCCTTTCCTGCAAGAAGGTCTTTAAGCGCAGACAGTTCACTCTTGCTTAGACTGATGCCCCCAAGCTTGTGCTCCTCAAAAGCTTCTGTTGCAATGGGGCATACACGACGAACCATTTCCAGAATGGTCTGGGCATATACCCGTATTTCGTACTGTGCATGACTGTCTAGACGGAGCTTGAGGAAATGCAAGAGATTGTGCAAATCCATCTGCCAATACCATTCAGTATAGAGGGACAAGGGGAGATCGATGCGGCTCAGTTCACGAGCAATCCCCATATCCAAGAGTGTTTGGTAGGTCTCATAGCTACGCTTCTGGTCTTCCCGGAGCAGGTCAAGAACTTGCTGTGCCGTCTGGTCATCCACAGCCTCTGCAACCCTGCCCTGCTTGTTGTCATCACTTTGCTTGTTGATATGATCTCGATCGGGAAGATAGCACTCATCACTCATAACGCTGTAACGACCGCTGATCTCATTCACCCTGCCGGTCCTGTGCCGTATCCACTGTCTTGCTACAAATATAGGCATCTTTACATGAAAGGTGAAATTCACCTGCTCAAAGGGCGAGGTATGGTCATTGCGAAGCAGATAATTGATCAGGCCCTTGTCCTGCCGATACGTCTTTGTGCCGCTTCCATAGGAAACGCGGGCACTCTGAACGATTCGGTCATCACTTCCAAGGTAATCGACAAGCCGTACAAAACCATGATCGAGAACGGGAAATTCCTTGTCCAAGATTTCTTCTGCTGCTTCTACAATGCAATGTGCCATAGATATACTCCTTCATAAAAATCAAAACCATGGTACTTGAATCATCGCTCTCCTGCAAGAGAAGGCACTGAAACTACAGCAGATTCATACGCCCGAGCAATACACCAAGGGCGGCACTGCAGGCTGTCTCTGTTCTCAGGATGCGCTTTCCAAAGGAGGTAAACACAAATCCGTGCAAAGAGAAAATATCACGCTCATTATCTGAAAATCCTCGTTCCGGGCCAATGGCCAATACCACTTTTGGGTCGTTTTGCAGCTCAAGCGAAGCTAGACGAACACCTTCTCTGACATTATCGAGCACAAGACGGGTTTCATCAGGGGCCAGCAGGTGCATCGCTTCTCGTATAGAAGAGGCAAATTCAACCGTACTCAAGCCACAAAAACCGCTTTGCATCGCCCCATCGAGCAATACTGAGCGATATTCTCCACTTGTATACAGATTTGCCTTCGCATAGGATTTCTCACCTGTATCGGTACTGCACAAGATGATTCGCTCAACTCCGAGACTCACTGCTTCTCGTAAGATCCTTCGCATACAGATCGGCCTTACCTGACCAACAAGGAGGGTGACTGGGTATAAGCAAGCAGATCTCTCATCTTCCATGACAAAGGAGAACTCAAGATTTTTCTCATCCATCTTGGTGATGGCAGCCTTTCCTTTTCCCTTATTGACGACTCCTGCGATAAAGCTGTCGCCCTCCTTCAGTCGAAGGATTTTTTTTATATGTATTGCCCGCTCATCGGCCATCGAGAGCGTATTCACATCTTTCAATTCTGCAAAGAGGATAATATTCATGGGTACAAGTATAGCATAAACAGGCGAAAGACCTGTAAAGTTTGGGCATGAAAAATGCAATTTACATCGCAACCTCACATGACTGCGCGGCTAATTTGGCGGGAGAATCTCATCTCTTGACCTTGGACTACGATCATCTGCTTTTCTTGTGGGAAAACGACCCTTGCATCGTTATCGGACGGTATCAAAATCCCTTCAACGAGTGCAATCTCAAAAGAATGGATGAAGATGGGATACAGCTCGTCAGAAGGCACAGCGGAGGTGGAGCGGTCTATCATGATATGGGCAATCTTTGTTTTACGCTCATCTCGAACAAGGAGACGGGCAGCAAGGAAGAGAATTTTTCCTTGGTTCTTGAGGCTCTCGCATCACTGAATCTCGATTGTGATCTATCAGGGAGAAATGATATATTGCTCGATGGGAAAAAAATTTCAGGCAATGCTTTTCAGACCACTGCATCAAAGTTTTGTCATCATGGCACCTTGTTGATCGGCAGTGATCTCTCGGTTATGGGCAACTACCTGACTCCAAGTTCAACCAAGCTGACCTCCAAAGCCATTAAATCGGTAGCAAGCCGAGTGGGAAATCTAAAAGAAAAAAATCCTGTCATCACCAACGATCTGGTCAAGGATGCTCTTATTGCCTCATTCAAAAAACGGTATGGGGAGGCTGAGCTTTATTTTGAGGACTTCACCACCAGTGAGCCGGCTCAGAAAAACTACCGCTTGTTCGGCGATCGTTCCTTGATCTTGGAAAAGACTCCACAATTCTCCCATTGTTTTACGCATCGTTTTGACTGGGGGGAGATTACCCTGAACCTTTCGGTCGTAAAAGGAATCATCACCGATATTCAGATATTCACCGACGCCTTGGACACTTCAATTGTCGAGCGGACAAGGATGGTGTTGCAGGGGTGCAGATACGAGAAGTCTGAGATTGAGTCGAGGGCAACAAACGGCGAGCAGACCGATGTCCAGCAACTGCTCACCCATTTGGTCACTCTATTCTAACGACCGGTTCTTCCGGAGAGCGCGATCAAGGATTTCAGCCGTTCAACCCTCCACTCTTCCAAATCCAGACTCTGGACTCTCCAACTCCAGTTGCTCTGGTTGCAGGTCGAGGGGATGTTCATTCTGCCCTCTTCTCCCAAGCCAAGCCAATCTTGCATGGGCAGGATGGCATCCTTGCTTGCACACAACATCATCTGCCTGATCAATTGCCACACTACTTGGTCGTCAGGACACTCCAAATATCGTCGAACAACATCCTTCGTCCCCTCATCAAGAGTATCGTACCAACCTTGTGTGGTGTTGTTGTCATGCGTACCGGTATACATGACACTTTGGTATTGGGCATTGTGCGGCAGATACGCATTGGTCGCGTCGAGTTGCCCGTTCTCCACATTGAAGGCAAATTGCAGAATTTTCATGCCTGGGAAATTGTTGCTGTCCCTGAGTTCTTCTACATCATCGGTAATAACTCCCAAATCCTCTGCTATGATAGGCAATTCACCCTGATGTTGAGAGCGAAGAACGGAAAAGAACTGTGCCCCAGGAGCGGACACCCAAGTTCCATTCATGGCTGTCGTTTCACCTTGTGGGACTTCCCAATAGGCAGCAAATCCACGGAAGTGGTCGATGCGGACAATGTCACACAACTGCAGGGTTTTTTCAATGCGTCGAATCCACCACGAAAATTGTTCTTTCTGATGCTCAGGCCAATCAAAGACAGGGTTGCCCCACAACTGCCCTTCTGCTGAGAACGCGTCGGGTGGTACTCCACTTGAAACCGTCTGCTTGCCTTGCTCGTCGATTTTAAGAAGATGTCGGTTGGCCCAGGCATCTACGCTGTCAGGTGCAACAAATATAGGAATATCCCCAATGATTTGAATGTCGTGTTCGTTGGCATACTGTTTTACTTTTTTCCATTGGCTGAAGAAGAAGTATTGCTGCACTTTCACAAGTTCAATCTCTGCAGCATATTCTGCATGCAGTGATTGCATTACCGACTCTTTCCTGAGTCGAATCTCCATGGGCCAGATCTCAAACCAGCGAGAATCGTTGTACTTGTTGCAAAGCACTTGGTACAGGGCATAATCATCAAGCCACCAGGCGTTTTCTGAGACGAAGGCGTCGTACTCTTCTCTCTCTTGTGTCTCAGCGTCCTGCAAAAAGAGCAGGGAGGCTTTTTTCAACAACGGCTCCTTGAAGGAACGGACAAGCCCGTAATCGACTCGATCAACAGAAAAAGTTGGGCAATCCAACACATCTTGCACATCGAGATACCCATCATAGGCAAGGCTCTTGAGATCGATCAACAGCTCATTTCCTGCAAAGGTAGACCTCGCCGCATAAGGACTGTCCCCATAGCCTGTAGGACCCAAAGGGAGTATTTGCCATAATCGGATATCAGCTTTGACAAGAAGGTCCAGGAACTGAAATGCTTCTTCTCCAAGAGAACCAATACCATGCTTTGATGGCAATGAGGTGGGATGCATGAGCAAGCCACAGCGTCGAATGTTGTGTTTCATATACTGACTATACCCAATATTTTCTTGGTTGGCTATCCAAAGAGAATCGAGTTTCTCAGCTGTTGCTTGTTCTAAGTGGAAAAATAGGATATACTTGTGCTATGAATTCAGTGCAGGAAACAATACAATTTGCCGTAGGGGAACACGTGGTGTATCCTCTTCAGGGTGTAGGCGTCATCAAACGCATCGAAGAGCGAACGTTCCGAGGTGTACAGACGATGTACTACGTCATATACCTTGACATTTCTGACATGACGGTAATGATTCCTGTCGAGAAGTCCAATGAGATGGGCATCAGGCCTATCGTTGCACAGAAGGAAGCGCAACAAGCGATTGATTCGATCTCAAGTAAATACGACCCTATGCCGGTCGACTGGAAAGCCCGATATCAGATGAATGTTGATTTGCTTAAGCAAGGGTCGATTGCCTCGATAGCGAAGGTGGTGCAGGCTTTGTACCATCGCAGCAAGATCAAGGAGTTGCCGGTACAGGAGCGAAAGCTTTACGATAACGCTCTTAGATTGTTGATTGATGAGACCTCGTTTGCTCTTAAGAAAGACAAAAAAGAGATTGAGATGCTCGTTTTCTCCAAACTGGAGAAGTAATATGTCATTTCCCCCACATGCTGTAATTGTCACTGCTGCCGGAAGCAGCGAACGGTTCAACAAGAATAAAAGCCTTGGAGTCAAGAAAGAGTATCTCTGCATAGACGACCATACAGTACTGTATCGCTCGATTATTCCTTTCTTTGAGGTTCCGAATTGCCAGGCAATCTTGGTGACCTATCCAGAAGATATGGAAACTCAATGTGCACTGGCTCTTGAGGATTTGCTTCAACAGAACCATATTCCCATTATCCTGGTCAAAGGCGGAAAAGATAGACAGGAATCCGTATTTCTTGCTTTGAAGATGCTTGCTACCATGGCCTTGCCTATCCAATACGTCGCCATCCATGATGGAGCCAGATGTTTTCTCTCCCCCGATTTGATCATCAGGACCCTTGCCACTGCGACAGTCTTCAAAGGAGCAGTCCCTGCCCTACCTGCAACCGATGCTCTGAAAATTATTGACGACAACGGGATGATCACCCACCATATAGACAGGACTCATTCTGTAGGGGTCCAGACGCCGCAGATATTCAAGTATCCTGAAATCTGGGACGCTCATCAAAGAGCTCGATCGAGCAGTGAGAGCTACATCGATGATACCCAGATTTTCACCGACTTCGGCCAAAGTGTTGGAATATGCATGGGCGATAGGGAGAATCGTAAAATCACCTTTATTGACGATATACCCGACGCAGAACAACAGATTGAGCAGTATCTGACAAACCTTGAGGAAGCCAAGCGCACCTCTGTAGCAACACAAGCACTTCATCAAGCAATGGATGAGGTACGAAGGGAGCAACAAGGGTCATGAGAATCGGAACAGGATGGGATCTTCATCGGCTCTCTACTGGACGTAAACTCATTCTTGGGGGTGTCGTTATTCCCAGCGAGAAAGGCGAAGTTGCCCATAGCGATGGAGATGTGCTGGTACATGCCATTATTGACGCTCTGCTTGGGGCACTGGCAAAAGGTGACATCGGGTCTCATTTTCCAGATACAGATCCTGCATACAAGAATGTGAGCAGCCTCTCTCTTCTCAAGAAGGTCATTGAGGAAGAACTATCTCCCTATCAAATAGAAAATATTGATACAACCATTATTCTGCAACAACCTAAATTACGAAAATATATAGAAGTGATCAGAAGCAACCTGGCAACAGTGATGCAGCTTCAACTAAACCAAGTTTCAGTAAAGGCAAAAACCGCCGAAGGAATCTTGGGAGAACTAGGCTCAGGCGATGCCATCATAGCTGAGGCGGTCGTCCTCATTCGCAAGAAACCGTGTTGACATAACCCGTTTAAATACTCTATAGTTGTGCCTGCGCCCAGATGGCGGAATTGGTAGACGCACTAGGTTCAGGTCCTAGCGGGGTCACACCTGTGCAAGTTCGAATCTTGTTCTGGGCAACGGAAGTTAACTACTTATGCTATAAAATGCTATTAGGATAGTTAACTTCCTTTTTATTTGCCCAAAAACCAACTCAAAACCCCGACGGGACACTTTAAGACAAACCTTATCTCCATAAGAATAAATCGCGTATCTAATTTGCTAGAACTTTATTTGGTTGGAAGGTACCCATCTCTACGATAGAGCAATTCTATAAAATCATATCTGACACTCAATTTCTTTTTTTCTAGTAGTGTTAGCCGTATTTGGTTCTTCGTATAATCATATCGTTTGAATTCAAAGCAAGAATTACACGAATAAAGACACTCTGAGTTGTCCTTTTTGATGAAGATGTAGGATATGGCCTTTTCATCCTTGTGTTCAATAAGGAAGTCAGCCCTGATCTTCGAATAAAAAGGAGAATTTTCCTGGCAATATTTCCAGTTGGTACTTTCATGCTCAAGAATGAATTCCAATTTTGACAATACTCGTAGACGGTCTTCTATTTCATGAATGTGGGGACTGCGACTGAGTTCTTTATAAGTTAAGCTTCCATCCAATATTTTATTGAAGTTGATAGTAGCATTTCTTTTAAGATGATACATATCTTTTAGTTTGTGAAGACCAGCCAAATGACAGAAGTTTTCCTCATTGAAAGTGATTGTCAGATTGGTCGTTTTACCTTTATGACCAAACGTCAGCAGGTACTGGGTATGCAGCAGTCTCTTGAATTTGAGAGCACAGTCGAAGAGTATATCTGACATGGTTGCCTGCTCACTTTGTGGTTTTATCCAATAATCAAGAAAAAGCCCCGCCTTATAAAAGCAGAGCCTTTAAAAATGAGACATTTTCTTTCAATCCAAAATCTATCCAAGTTGTGGTAAATGTCTAACCCTTATAAAACTCCACAAAGACTGCATCTTGGAACAGTCGTTGCTTCAACGTTTGAAAAACACACAAGTTGTTTTTCTAATTGAATATTATTCTTGTTACGTCCAGGTGTCAAGGCTTCTCTAGTGGATACAATCAATCCAACCGGGATGATATTCTAGCAACAGGTAATCCAAAGCAATGATTTGAAAAGACCTCAATACCAATATTGAAACCGGAATCATTTCTCAACAACGCACTTCCCTTCAATCTTCATTCGGATACAGCAACCCAAGTGCTTTAACGTGATTGTGTTCATAGGTTCAGGTCCTAGCGGGGTCACACCTGTGCAAGTTCGAATCTTGTTCTGGGCACTTGAAGGCAAACCTTTTACTACAATGAAATTGTAAGGGGTTTGCCTTTTCTTTTATGCACAAAATCCCTTCCAATTTATCGACCCATTTTTGGCACTGTGCACAGTTGTGTGCACAGTAAAAAGGAGTTTGAAGGGATATGCGCGCAAGAGAACCATTTACATTGTATAAACGAAAATTGAAAAACAAGATTGTTTTCTATTATGTCGCTTATGACGAACAAGGTCAGCGCAAGAAGTTCTCAACGGGGTGCACCACAAAATCACAGGCACTTGCCTACACGATGGAATTGTACAAATCAAATTCTCTCATCCCGGTAAAACAAGAACCTATAGTAGTCCTGACATTTGGAGAGTACGCCAAAGACTGGTGGACCCCTGATTGTGAATATGTCAAAGCCGAGGCCCTTCGTGGAAGGGAGCTCACCAAGCAATACATCTCCACAAATAAACAGCTGCTGGAAAAATATATTCTCCCCACCTTCAGATCGTCAGCATTGGTTGATATCTCATCTGCGAAGATCGAGGCATGGCAGCGATATCTTATTGAAAAGAAAAAGCTTTCACCCAAGTATGCAAACAACATCCTCTCAATCTTCTCTGTCATCCTGGATGAAGCCAGGAGACAAGGTCATATCTCCAAGAACCCGGCCAGGGAAGTCAGGACACTTGCAAACAACAGCAAGCAGCGGGGGATCCTCTCTTTTGAGGAAGCTCGTGATCTTCTTACCAACCTTTCGTACTGGGATAATCCGGTTGCATATACCGCTTCTCTGTTGGCAGCTTGTACAGGCATGAGATTGGGCGAAATTCGCGCCCTACGGCCTTGTGATCTTAGAGATGGATATATTCACGTCGAACACAGTGTGGACATCAAGGGAGCCCTAAAATGCACAAAGACAGGCGATACCAGGGATCTTCCCATACCACAAAGCCTGATGGACGCATTGCGAACTCTAGCAAAGCATGCAGGAAAGCAAGGACGACTCTTTTCTGTTGCCGGGGTACCGATGGGCTCTTATGCCATCCGTGACAGTTTCTACAGGGCAATGTCCGTTAAAGGTATCACAGAAGAGGAACGAGCAAAAAGAAATATTACATTCCATTCCTGGAGACATTTTCTGAACTCCCAATTGTTGTCAAACGGGATCAATGAAGCAAAAACCAGGAAGATTACCGGTCATTCAACTGCAGAAATGACAGATCGCTACACAAAGTTCCTGGTGAATGATTTTACGGATGTATTACGAATTACGGAAAGTATTGTCAGTGACAATAAATTACACTTTCATAAAATGCATATAATCAATTGCCCCTAGATGTACAATTTAAGAAAAAAATAAAAATTATCCCATAGCGACAATTCTGTGTTACTATAAAACTGGCATTAGCGATTACAATCAAGGAGATCCTTATCTTATGAAAAAAGGTTTCAGTTTTCAGTATTTCATGGAGGCAAATCCGAATATTCTCGGCAATAACGAATTGAGAGAACCCCAGACTGAGAGTTATCAGGAAGCTTTTAACCACTTTAATTTAAGTTCCGATTCATCTCAGCATGCTATTATTCAAATCCCAACGGGTGTTGGTAAAACCGGAGTGATGGCATTGCTTCCGTTTGGCATCGCTAATGGAAGAGTTCTTATTATTACACCCAATGTGACAATAAGAGAAACCATTACGAAAGAAATTGATCCATTAAATCATGAGAATTTCTATTTGCAAAGAAAAGTATTCCAATCCCCAAACCAATTACCGAGTCTTGTCCAATACAAGGCAAAAATGCGTACATCAGTTTTGGAATCTGCAAATTTTGTTGTCCTTAATATCCACAAATTGCAAGCTAGATGCATCGATGCACTCATCCATCGTCTCCCCGAGAATTTTTTCGATATGATCATTATTGATGAAGCTCATCACTCCCCAGCCAGAACCTGGAGAGAAGCAATACAACATTTCTGTTCTGCAAAGGTAATCAAACTTACGGCAACCCCAGTGAGAACTGATGGAGAATGCCTCGTCGGAAAGAAAATATATGAATACAGATTAAGTAGAGCTATGCGTAAAGGTTATGTTAAATCTTTAAGAAAATGGGAACATGTTCCTGGCAACCTCAGATTGACCATTGATGATGTCACAGATAAAGACTATTCCGTTGAAGAAATCTTAGCAATGGGGTTGAAAGATGAACAATGGATAAGAAGGTCAGTTGCATTTTCTCCTAACTGTTGTGAAAGTGTAGTTAAACGGAGTATTGAATTATTAGAAGAAAAGAAAGAACTCTCAACTCTTCCACATAAAATAATAGCTGTAGCCTCCAGTATCAAACATGCAGAGATGATTGAAACATTATACAAGAAACAAGATATAAGAACCCTAATTCTGCATAGTGATTTGGACGAAGAAATAAAAAACAAAGCCTTTATTGATATCGAGAATAACAGAGTTGACGTAGTTGTACAGGTGTCTATGCTAAATGAAGGATATGATCATTTTTTTCTTTCAATAGCTGCCATATTCCGACCGTTCAAAAGTTATTTACCTTACACACAATTCATAGGACGAATTTTACGTATAATACCAGAAAGCTATTCTCCCTCAACCGAAGACAATATTGGTTTGGTCGTTTCTCATAAACATCTTGCTCTTGACGAATTATGGCAATATTACAAAAAGGAGATTGATGAATCCAATATCATCCCTCATTCCTTTAAGTTTCCAGAGGAGGATCCTCTTGAACCAAAGCCAGGACAAAAGCATGATCTTAGTTTTGGAAACGCACTTGAATCCGGGTCTGAGGCATTTATTTCCGATGACTATTTGAATACCGAGTTAATAAATAGAGCTGAGCAGGAAAAGAAGGAACGTAAAGAAAAAGAAGATAAGTTAATGGAACTTCTTGGTATTGATCGCAGCAAAGCAAAAGAATTTTTGTATCAAAGCCAAAAATCAGAAGGAGTAGATTATAAACGCCCAGATTTGATTTATACTTCAAACAGAAAAATGCTGGATTCCAGGATCAGAGAAGAAATTGTGCCAGAGTTGCTGGTTGCTCACAATATAGAACCAGATGGAATAGAGTTGATTTCTACTAAACTTTTTTCTGTTTATCCTTATTCTTGGATTGCGAAAAAAGAGTATAATAATGCAGCAGCACTTGCGGTTTACTTAAATATTTATTTGGGGCAAAAAGTAGGCAAAAAACGTGATGACTGGGAACTTGAAGATTATGCCTCAGCCTTTACAATTCTACCTGGAATATGCGAATATCTGAATTCATTTCTATATGATCTTTTTTAGGAGGAACTGCATGGCAATTAATGACTATAGGATACAGAAAAGTATAGATAAGGTATACCAACTAATCAACCATCCGTTGGTTACACCAGCCTCTTTGCTGGAGAACCTTAACATAGAGAATTATTCGAAAATTGTATACAGCAAAAAAGGGGATCTGCTAAATGTTGAATTGACATGTAGAATATTGGGCAAAGAAATGAAATATCTATACTCCTTTAATGCTGAACAAAACCTGCAGACAATCATTACCCAAACAGAAAATGAGGAACCATATCTTGTCTTTAACCGTACGGATGAATTGAAATCTGCCCTAGCAAGTTACAATAAAGTAGTTGATGAAAAAGTATGCTGATGATTATGAGGCTTGATTTGCTAAATTACAAATCAAGTCATTTCTATCGAAGTTAAATACGTTTGAAACTATTTTCTCCTCATTAAAGAGCAAAATAATTCTAAATACTTAACTCTACGTTATCTTTTCGATGTATGCAAAATCGGGTATTATCTTAAATTATGACGATAATGGAATATAACTTGGAAGCTGAACGTGCCAATCATGTTCAATTTATCGAAGGAAAACACAAAAAAGCCTTTGGGCAATACTATACTCCAGTAAAAATTGCGCATTTCATGGCTTCTCTTTTTCCTAAAACTGCTCGGGATCATGTCAAAATCCTTGATCCTGGAGCAGGAATTGGCATATTAGCCTGCTCCCTAATTGAAAGAATTAAGACAGAACAATGGCCACTTGATCATCTGGATGTTGATGCTTTTGACATCGACTTCAATGTCACTGAATCTCTGCTAGCAAACTTAAAGAATGCCGCCAAGGACATTCCCGCTAGCTTGCTTGTGTCAAATGAAAACTTCATCGAGAATGCGTGTCAACCAGTTTTATTTGCAGACCACAAACAGTATACGCACGTTATAATGAATCCACCATATTCTAAAATCAATGCTAAATCCAAGGAAAGACTCTTGCTACGCAGTATTGGTGTTGAAACCGGAAATCTCTACTCTGGTTTTTTGGCTGCTGCAATCCATTTAACTGTTCGATTCGGTCATATTGTTGCAATCATTCCAAGGAGTTTCTGTAACGGCGCCTATTTCCAGCCTTTTCGAAAGTATCTGCTTAAGAATTGCTCAATCAAACAGATCCACCTTTTCGAAAGCAGAAAAGATGCGTTCAAAGAAGAATCAGTCTTACAGGAGAATGTGATCATCCACTTACAGAAAGGAGTTTCTCAGGAACAAGTTTTAGTGACCTATTCCAACAAATCTGATTTCTCCAAGATTAAAAGTCAATACTACCCTTTCAAGGATATTGTCGACCCATCAGATGCGTCTAATGTGATTAGTATTCCAGTCCCTGGCATCAAAGTAGAAGGACCTGTCTTTACGCCGAATCTCCCCAATTTAGGGGTAACCGTTTCTACAGGCCCCATAGTTGATTTCCGAATGCAAGAATTACTTGAGGAGGATTTCATTGACGGTTCTTTCCCATTACTATATCCTTCTCACCAAAAGGACTTTGTACTCGATTGGCCAAAAACCGGAAAAAAACCCAATGCTATTAAAGACAACCCAATTGTAACTAAACAACTGTTTCCCACAGGCAACTATGTCATTGTCAAACGTTTCTCCTCTAAGGAAGAAAAAAGACGGATAGTTGCCTCAGTTATAACTGAAGAGTCCTTCCCCACAAAATTCTTTACAGCAGAGAACCACCTCAACATTTTTCATTCCAACAGACATGGAATAAAAAAAGAAATCGCTTACGGATTGTTTGTATATTTGAATACTACATACGCCGATGAACAGTTCAGGCTTTTCAGCGGTCATACACAAGTCAACGCAACCGATTTGAAGAATTTCCCCTATCCATCTTCTGATGTTCTTGAAGCAATGGGAAAGGCTGCAATGCCATATGAAACTTTTGACCAGGTAATCTTTGATATGATTTTTAACAAGGCGGTTAAAACGAATGGATCTTATTGAACAGAAAGTAGGAGAAGCCCAGGACATCATTTCTCAACTCGGTTTACCAAAGGCACAACAAAACGAGAGGACTGCATATTGTCTTTTAGCCCTCTTGAATATTAAGCCTGAGAGTTCTTGGGACCAGTCAGAAAATCCGCTTATTGGAATCACGCCGATCATGACATTCACATCCAATAACTATAATAAAACGTATGCACCAAATTCTCGTGAAACATTTCGGAAGGAAAGTATGCACCTATTTGTTCAAGCAGGTTTGGCAATACAAAATCCAGATAATCCAAACAGGCCAACCAATAGCCCCAACTGGTGTTATCAGATTGCTCCTGAAGCATTAGATCTGATTAAGGCATATGGAACGCATGAATGGAAGAACAAGCTAAAACAATATTTGCAAATCAAACCCAGTTTGGCCAAGACATATGCAGCAGAGAGACAACAGAACAAGATCTCTGTTCAGGTTAATGGAAACATGAAAATCGACTTGTCGCAGGGCAGTCATAGTGAACTTATTAGGCAGATAATAGAGGAATTGGCCCCTCGCTTCCTTCCTAACAGTACATTGATATACGTTGGGGATACAGGGAAAAAAGACGGATACTTCGATGCTGATGTAGCCAAAGAAATAGGATTGCCATTCGATATACACGGAAAAATGCCTGATGTAGTTTTTTACAAGAAAGACAAGAACTGGTTGATCTTAGTAGAATCAGTAACGAGCGTTGGCCCGATGGATGGGAAACGTATCATTGAGCTCACTGAGCTTTTCAGTGCGTGTTCTCTTCCAAAGGTTTTCATCACCGCGTTTCCCGATAAAGCCACTTTCTCAAGATTCCTCCCTTCAATTGCATGGGAAACTGAAGTTTGGGTTGCGGATAATCCATCACATATGATCCATTTCAATGGGGATAAGTTTCTCGGGCCATATTAGAATTGAAATATGTAAAAACAGAATTGAGTATTTTCCAATATTTCGAAGCGCTTTTCGACACAATCCGAATTGCAAGTACAGTTAAAGCTTCTTCGAATTATTGAATTGTCGACTAGTTTTATCAAGCTTCAATATATCCCTTATCCAATAGATGTTTTTTTGCAATGTCCAGATACTTATTTAGATTTCTGTTGACATCAAATAACTCAGCAAATTTATAGGCATATAATTCTATTGGGCCGAACTTTCTATCAAATATCCATAGCTGTGGCATCACTGCGTTCCCTGCATCTACAACCATAAGAATCTCTTTGAAAAGTTCTGTGTTATTGTAATACACTTTCACGTAATGACTACTAGCTTGCTTATGTAAGAACCCATTAATCCATTCTTCATGATAGTTGTTATTTATTGCGTTGTCCGAAGAATGGTCGAAAACAACTCTGAGATTTACATCATGTAAATAATAGACCTGTAGTACATTGGTAGCCACATCCTCAGGAGTAGACCAGTCAGCAGGCTTAGACCAGAAAAGACACGATTGAATTGCCTCATGTGAAAAAGTATCACTAATCTTTTTCAAATACTTATTTTCTGGTATGTCTCGGACAATCAGTCGAATTGCATTTGCAAGGTCCTCTTCAAGTTTTTTTCTTTTCTTCTTAATACTTTCTTTATCGGAAACTTCTGTCGAATCGAGTGAATATTGAATCGGGCGTCGACGATGTACGATATCAAATGGAATGTTTTCAGGGCCTCCATAATTAGTGTTCATAACCAGAATGATTTTCGATTCACCCAATGAAAATAAAGTATAACCTAATTCTAAGAGAACATTTGGATTAGGTACAATTTTCTTCGAGGGATCTCCTGTTACATTAGTCAAATCTGCAACATAGATATCGGATTCTTTAATTTTCTTAAAAATTGTATCGGTAATACTCGGAATTCCAGGAACTCCCTGAGTGTCTGAATCAACGTGATAATTTCCTGAACCAACTAATTCTTCTAATGCTTCAGAAATCGCGTCTCGAATAAAATAGCGATTAGTGATTTTGTTTGAATCATTTTGCCAGGAATAAAACACTTTCAACATCGTTAAGACTCCTTTGTGTAATCACATATAAAAAATATTGCCGATTCAGAATACGCTTGTTATCCGCCGTCATTTATCGTGACCATTTATCTCACCACAATTTTGCAATAATGTGTCAAAACCTAAAATCTGCTTATTTGTTGAAAAATAACTGACAAGTTCCTTAGCCTGGACTATCAATGCTTTCATTTCCTCAAGTTTTATGTCGATTTTAAATGTTTCGGCTTCAATGTCGTATGTTATTAGCTGATCAGTGATATCTAGAAAAACTATATGAAAATACAATCCGGTTTTAACTGAAAACACATCAATGAGAGACTCAATTTCTTTCTGGTTTAGTGAGAAAGAGTGGTAAAGGTAAAGTATGTTTCTACTGAAGGTTTTATACTTTGGAAGTTTGGATACTTTTGTGTCAAAACTTTGAACGATTTGATTATAAAATGAAGAGGCGTTAACCAATCCCTTGCTTGGGGACATCCCAATAACTGTTCCATCTTCCCTGTAGAATAATTCACCATGGAAATCTTTAGTAATTTGAGATGGGATATCATCCCGATTTTTACCAAAATATTTTCTTGCTAGTGAATTTGAATATCCCTCGTGATTACTCATGCTGCGAGTTATCTCTATACCCGTCGAATTATTTAGATTGATCCAATCAGGACCTTCACTTTTTATATAACCAGGAGAGTAACCAGACCAGTACTCCTTGATTATCAGCATTGCAAGGATCTCGGAGAATATTTTTAGGTGCTTAATAATGCCTCCTGCCCTTCGCTAGATTGAAGGGCCCTAGCTAATATGGATGGCAATGTACCCACCCTACTACCTTACCCAGGATATTTATCCCGTCGTCATGAGCGTCTACGGTAATTGGTCGATAATTCTTATTTTCACTTATGATGGCTATCTGTTCATGGATCCTGTCAAACTCAAGACGTTTTACAAGGACCTCCCCTCTTAACGAAACCACATATAAACCGTTCTCATCCAGATATCCTCTGGCAAAGACAACAACATCTCCTGAGAAGATCTGAACACCGGTCATGCTGTCGCCTTTAACAACTGCTGCAATAAGCCTTGTTGTATCCAGGCCTCTTGCCATTCTCTCCAGGATCCTTACATGTCCGACATACTCCCCTGGTGAAGTCAGAAATTCCTCTCCATGACCTGCTGAAATTTTCTGAGGGGCAATGGGTACAAGTATGGTCGGCTCTTCGTCATCTTCGATTTTTACGGGTCCTTTCGCACTATAAAGATAAGGTTTAACAGATTCAGACACAAAGCAATCATCTGGGAGGGGCAGCTCATCGCCGGTGATCAGGTATTCTGTGGTGGTTTCAAAAAGCTTGGCGATGGAAACGCATACATCACCACTTGGGATGTATTGTCGTTTTTTCCAATCTTCAACAGTACGATGGCTCTTTCCAATCTTCTGCGAGAACCTTGCTTGAGTCATCCCCTGATTATCACGTAGCGCATCCACGCGTTCCCAGAACTTATCCATGTACATAATTTACCCTCAATTTAGTTTATAACACGATTTTACCGTGTTGTTTTTATGATTTTCTATTTTGCTGTTGACTTAACACGTAAATACAGGGTATTTTAATTTTATGAAAACGGTAAATACAGTGTATGTTGGAGTTCGAATCCCACAAGAAGTTGTCATCAACGCTAAAAAGTATGTCGCTGAGCGCCCTGGTCTCACTCTCTCAAAGCTTTACGAACTAGCTGTACACGAATACATAACCTCTCATGGGGTTCAGATAAACAACAAAGAAAGAGGAGCTAACAATGGAATTACCTGATCGCTGCATCACCATCAAGGAACTGACAAAGATTCTGAACATTTCAGATCGTAAAGTACGTGATCTTATTGCGCGGCCTAAGAACAGCAAGGATTACCTGCCCAACCATCGGATCGGATCAAAGGTTGTCTTTTATCCAGAAGAGATCAGAGTGTGGCTCACACAACGATAGAGTACCGGGTATCCGGTTTGATTTTTTACATAAGGTTTGCCGGGGTGCGGGAAACCCACCCCAACTTTTTAGGAGATTTGATTGATGCTGATTAGTACGGAGGAAGCTGCCAAACGACTAGGGATAAACCGGAGGACCGTTCTTCTTTGGATCAAGACCCAAAGGCTGCCAGCCTACCGACTATCCCGCTGCTGGAAAATTGACAGTGATCAACTCGATCAATGGATTGAGAGCAAGAGAGTAAATATTCCCAGGAGGCAACAATGAAGGATCTGATCTTGATACTCATTTTGGTACTAATCGCCTGGGCGCTCATAGAGGTCGTAAAAGTCCAGAGCATGAGCGATGAAGAAAGGAAGAAATACGGTCATGGACCGAAAGGACAAGGCAAGTGAAGAATATTGTGCATCTGTGTGATTGCCTGGAATTCATGAAGAGACTTCCTGACAAGCATTATAAATTGGCCATCGTAGATCCTCCCTATGGTGGTGGAGGAAAGAATCCCTGGGCTGGAAAGAAACGGGGAAGGTTTGGTGGTCTATTCGATAAATACCACATTACCCAAGACGATATATCGAAACACCCCGTCATCAAGGTCAAGAGAGATGGAGGTGAATGGGTGGATAAATACAAGGTTGAAGGACAGCCGGGGACCGATATTTCAAACTGGGATTACGCACCTGGACCTGAGTACTTCAAGGAACTCTTCAGGATATCCGAGAACCAGATCATTTGGGGAGGTAATTACTTTGACCTTCCCCCTACCAGATGTTTTGTAGTTTGGAGGAAATTGACCATCAGCGAGAACTTCAGCATGGCGATGGCCGAATACGCCTGGACCAGCTTCAATGCAAACGCAAAAGTATTCGATGCTGCGCCACAGGGAACCAAGAAAAATCCGAGAATACACCCTACACAGAAACCTATATCTCTCTACAAATGGCTTCTCAATAGATATGCCAAGGCAGGAGACACTATTTTTGATTCCCATGTAGGCAGCGGATCAAGCAGGATTGCCTGCCATGATCTTGGATTTTCATTTGAAGGGTGTGAGATAGACGAGTTCTATTGGCAATCACAGGAAACACGTTTCCTTAATCACGCACAGCAGCAGGCAGCATGACACTTGCTTTTTATATAGATAGCGACGAGGGGCGACTCCTCCCTTTGTGACCGGTCGGCTACCGGGAGATCGCGAAACAGCCCTGGGCTACGCAGTCTTGTAGCAAGCCGGGTCCGTATGCAATTGGAAGCACGGGGTGATCAGCAACCACCCCGGATGCAGGTTCGAATCCTGCCGGGTCCAATATACAAGCTCACATCCGATTAACCATCAAGGAAGGTATGAATGATCACTATCCAAGCACTGAACAATCTTCAACAAGCAGCTCCCGAGACGAACATGGTTTCTCTGCACACTGCTTTCAGTGACTTCTGTTCGATAGGAATAGAACCACCTGAAACTATCACAGAATACTTCAGGGATTTTCTTTCAAAGGCAAGAGAGCTTACAGCTGGAAGCGAATGCAGGATTCATCTGATGAGAAACGGAGAACTCCGGGTTAATCTGATCCTTCCTGACCGTATCTACCCAATAATCCCTGATGTTTCAAAACCCGTCTATAGGATTTTAGAAATAACCCAAAGCAGTTCGAAACATCAGGCGATTATCAGAGATCAGCAAGGCCATGAAAGGGTTGCCTCTGTTGGACAGTCTACAAAATCTCTTCAGGAAGAGTGTAAGGCAGGACCCCAACCACCTTGAGGCATTCGCGACAGACGACGGCTGTGAAGTTTGTAAACTTACCATCATTAGCGGTCTTAATCATCCATTCTTTCTGATCATCTTGTTCCCACTCAGAAATGTGATCAGCGGAATAGTTAACAGTCACGGGTTCAAGGATGTTCCCACAATGAGGGCAATTTACAGCTTCACAAAAGAAAAGACCTTTAGTTGTTTTGGACATCTATTTTCCTTCGGCCAGATAGGCCTATTACAAGTTAGAGAGAGCATATCACAGGTTGAGGAAAGATTCAGAGGTGTTTAGGAAAGGGCCTGCTGCCCCTTCAAGCAGCGGATTATCGGGACTGTGGTGGAAGCTAGGGGCGGAACTCTAGTTTGGTAGACACAGATACAAATCTCCTTAACCAGCAGGAGTTAACGGTTTCCGGGTGGACGCACCCATGCAGGGTTCGAATCCCTGCCAGTCCCATTACCAGAAATGGTAAAAGCCGGGAGCGTCCGGTCCTTAGCTTGAGCGGGGCCGGACATTTTGGAGAGTTGGCCGAGAGGTTGAAGGCACCCGTTTTGAAAACGGGAGGGTGAAGAGCCCCGGGGGTTCGAATCCCCCACTCTCCGTAGATCAAGAAAAGGAGCAGCAATGAAAGACATCAACATCGTATCCCTGACAGGTAGGCTGACCAGGGAAATGGAGATCAAGTACACCCCGTCTGGGACCGTGGTGGGGAAGTTCTCCCTGGCGGTGAACCGGAACAAAAAGCGGGGTGACAAATGGGTGGATGAGGCCTCGTTCTTCGAGTGCGCCTATTTCGGCAAGGCAGCCGAATCGTTGGCGCAGTACATGGTCAAGGGCAAGCAGGTTGCCATCTCAGGTGAGATGAGGCAGGAACGCTGGACATCCCAGGACGGGCAGAACCAGAGCAGGGTTGTTGTAGTTGTTTCGGCATTGTCCCTGATGGGATCCAAAGAAGAGACACAGCAGAGCAATAGAGCCCCCTCCCCTTCCCGGGCTCCCCAACAGAAACCCTATGCAGGACCGGAGGCGTTTGAAGATGATGACATTCCGTTCTAGGAATAGAAGCCCGAGAGAACGTGCGCTTGCAGACTTCCAGAAATTAAGAAGATACCAGGAAGCTTCCAGCAACGGATACGTGCGCTGTGTGTCGTGTCTGAAGCCCATGCCTGTGAAGGAAGCCCAGGGCGGGCACCTGGTGAGTAGACGAGTCAGGGCTACCGAATTGGAGAGAGACAACGTCTGGCCCCAATGCCCAAGATGCAATGGTCCCCTTTCGGGGAATGTGATCGCCTACCGCTCAAACCTGGTGAAGATGATCGGCGAGCCCAGGGTGAAACGGATCGAGGACATGGCCAATGCCTCCGAGGGTGACGAGGAAGCGATGGGAAGGCTGGATGACAAGGACAAGCGAGCTGTTGTTTCCAGAAAGAACGATGACGACTACAAGCGGCTCTCGTCGCTGTACAGGGCTGCAACCAGGCAGCAGCAGAGGGAGAAGGTTTCATGAAGGTAAAGGATCTGGTTTTCAATACTTTGAACAATGAGATTGCTTTCGCACATCTTCCAGGCAAGGGCGTTGTGAACGTCGGCAAACGGGGTGAGTGGTTCATCTGGAGCATCTATCTTCGTGTCGACGATTACAACGAGTTCTGCATATTGCACGGGGAGTCGGCGACGATGGATCTGGCCAAGAAGCATGCATCCGTTGCCTGGGCTGATTTCATCACCAAGTTCATAGAGCTTGAAGAATAGGAGGCCTGCATGACTACAGCCGAGGCGGTTACGGAAGTTCTCAAGGAATGGGTCCCTGGGACTGCACTGTATGGATATGAGATTCACAGGAAGGTACTGAGAAAGCTTGATGCTGCCGGGACCAAAAAGAAGAAAAAGCCCCTGGATGCCACGGTGCTCAGGCGAATGCGCGAGAGGGCCGACCTCTACGGGGTGAGGGCGATCAAGCCAGCGGACAGCCTGTATTACAGGGAGGAGAAGAGGCAATGAACATTTTCTATCATTTCACGACAAAGGATCTTGCCCATCCCATCAAGATAGAGGGCCTCACACTCGGGATGACCCCTACCAGAAACGGTTTTGTAACCATGACGCAATGGCTTACCAAGGATGGGGACCCGATGAATCAGGAAGGGCTCAAAGGACCACGCAGCATATACGATCGGACCGAGGCGCGGGTGAAGGTGAACATACCTGATCCGTTCATGAAGAAGGTCTATTCATTCGATGATTTCTGCGAGCAGTTTGACGAGCTGTATGGACGGGAGCTGTTACCTGATTTCAACACCTTCCCTGAGCTCTCAAAGCATTGGTTCGTTTTTGTAGGCCTTATCCCCGCCTCATGGATACAGAATGTCCGGTACTACCATCAGGGACCTGCCAAGCTGCCACCGTTAGCGGCTTCTGCCATTAGGAGGCGATAGCATGAAATACACCATATTTGGATTCAGTCAGCGAAGGCTTTTGGATCTGAGGCTCAATACTGAGGACGCGCTGGTCCTTGATTGGTTCGTGACATTCCAGGGCTCAGGCCGCATGAGATCGATGACCGTCGACGGGGTGGCATGGTACTGGGTGAACTACAGCGGGGTGCTCGAAGACATCCCCATCGCAGGAGGCTCGGAGAAGACCATTTCCAGGCGCTTTCTCAAGCTCGAGGCGGCCGGGGTGCTTGAGCACATCACCATCAGAGAAGGCGGTACCTTTTCATGCTACCGGCTCAACGAGCAGGTCTACACCTCCCTCATCACTGACACCCCGCAATTGTCTGAAAAGGCTTGGACAAATCCGTCCGACCCTGAGACAAAATTGTCCGAGGGTATCCAGGGGAAAGATCACCCCGGCAAGGACAAAACTGTCCAGGGTGAGACGTTTTTGTCCTACGGTGGGACAGAAATGGGTGACGGGGTCGGACAAAAGTGTCCGAGGGGGTCGGACAAAACTGTCCGACCAAAAGACTCTCTTACTAGAATAACTCACTTACCAGAAGAACTCAGAGAGACCCCCATAGCCCCCACCGGGGGAACCGATGCGGCCAAGACCTCAAAGCCGAGGTTTGTAAAACCGACGATCGAGGAGATCGCAGCCTACTGCACCCAACGAAACAACGGCATCGATGCCGAGGAGTTCTTTGACGCAAACGAAGCAAAGGGCTGGCTGGTGGGAACCACCAAGACCCCGATGGTCGATTGGCAGGCGACGGTCAGGACCTGGGAGCGCAAGCGCAAACAGGACAAGCGGGAAATCTCCAAGGGTCGCTACCACAGCGAGACTACGAAACCGGCCCCGATCACGGGGTGGAAGAAACTGGGAGGTGCAATGTGAAGGCAGGATACAACATGGCTGAGGTCCTGAAGCAGAAACGGCGTGAGATCGAGATCACCACCTACGGCCACGAGCTGACCGATGCGGAGCGTGACGCACTGGACCGACTCAACGAGAGCCAGGCCGAGCAGCAGAGAGAGAAACGCAAGGCAAAGGAGTTCAACGAGTGGAAGACCAAGCAGCTTGCACAGATACCGCCCCGCTTCGTAGGCAAGACCTTTGACAACTACAAGACCTGGAGCAACGACCATCGCGAGATTGTCAACCATCTCAAGACCGGCAGGAGCGCCATCATATACGGCGGAAACGGGGTGGGAAAGACACACCTTGCTTTTGCAGCCATCAGGGCACAGGTCGAGCTGGGGATCAGCAGCCGGTATGCCCTTGCCTTCGATTTTTTCACCGAGGTCAAGCGTTCGTTTCGGGATGACTCAACCGATGCGATCCTCAAGCGTTACGCTACTGCGGGGTATCTGGTGATCGACGAGGTGGACAAGGCCTTCGGTAGCCAGACCGAGTTCGTGTACCTCTACTCGTTGATCAATGAACGCTACAACAGGATGCTGCCTACCGTATTGATCACCAATGCAGATGAAGCCGAACTGGTATCAGTGATCGGATCCTCCACTCTCTCACGGGTTGCAGGGGACGGGGCCATCATCGAGCTCAAGGGACAGGACTGGCGTCAGAAGGAGCGGGCATGATGGAAGTCATCGAGCTACGGGGTGAACGGGTCAATTCGAGGGTTACAGCCTTGCGTCCCGAAAGAGCCAAGGTTGCAACAGGACTCAACAAGCAGGTTGCATTGGCAATCCCTTTCTGGCCGGAGGTGATCACTACGACTGAGCTGTCGGAAAAACTTGGGATTTCCCCACCCTCCGTGACTTCAAGGATCGCTACCGTTCAGGAAGAGTATCTGATCTTCCAGCATTTCAAGGGGTATTCCAGGATGAAGCCTGACTACTCGAACATCAACCAGAGGAGAGCACGGTGAACGACTGCAGGGTAAGGACAGAAGAACTGGTTGGAAGATCCTATGCTGCTGAAGGCAGGACCTGGAGAGTGTCGACGGTGCTGAAAAGGCACGACGGTATATTCCTGTTCCTTCGCAGGGCTGAGGGGAGCAGGATCATCATGAGGGAGGTCCTGCTGGATATGGATTGCATCATCGACGGAGGTGAGGATGAAGGAAGTTGTACCCAGGCCGGGACGCAAGATAGGGGCAGCAAAGCGCGAGTGTGCAAGGATGCAGCTCATCGAGATATGGAAGACGGGAAAGTCGGAGCAACTCCCACCAAAGGTGAGGCTGGCAGTCGAGACGTTGGTACCGGAGCTGGGGAAGGTCAGGCATGATCAAGAGACGATGTAAGACCTTCGGTTGTGCAAACCTGCACACCAACAAGAGCGGGTACTGCAATACGTGCACCTGCAAGCATGCAAGCGACTACACAGACACCAGAGAGTCCTCCAACGATAGAGGGTACAACTACAAGTGGCGTGTCTTTTCCCAGAACTATCTCAAAGAGCACCCAACGTGCGCCATATGTGGTGCCCCTGCCACGGTGACCGACCATAAGGACACCCCTGCTGCAATCATGCTCGACCTGTACGGAAGGTTCGACATGGACCCGTTGCATTACCAGCCTCTATGCACCAGCTGCAACACGCGCAAGGCAAAGGAGGACCAGCAGAAGGTTGAGCAATACTTTGCAAGGAAAGAAGTTGGATACCCCCGGGGGGAGGGTCGAAAAAACGCGTCGCCACCCACGACCGCGCCGGTTGGGTCTGTCAACACACACGGAACTTTTTATAAGGGGGTATGCGTCGATGGCGAAGAGGAATAAGGCCGGTCTTTTGGCGAGGATCCCCCGCGCACCTGAGTATTTCGGGGAGGCTGCCAAGATAGAGTGGAACCGGCTACTCAAGATACTGGTTGAAGATAAGCTGGTGACCACACTCGACCTGAATGTACTCGAGGGGGCATGCATGAACTACGGCATCTACCGCGACATGTACGATGCAATCACACTCAACGGGTCCCGGACTATGGCTGAATATATTGACGAACGGGGTGGAAACAGCCAGAAACAGGGCGAATTGACGACACTCAACAAGGCTTTCGACCAATATACCAAGATCCTTCGCATGTTCGGTGCCACCCCTGCAGCAAGGCATACGATGAAGCTCTCATCCAAGGATGATGCACAGGATGAGGACAAGGCTCTGGCGGAGGAGCTCGGTCTTTGAGCGGAAAGAGGATCTCGTCCGAGCTGAGAGAGCGTATGGAGGCCAGGCAGAAGGAGCTTTTTGAGCGGTATGTGAACCTGGTCCAGTCAGGGGTGAGAAAGGCAGGCCTTTCAGAGCGCCTGAAAGTTGACAGGCACATTGCAGACCTTCAGCGCACCGATTGGGAGTGGACCTTCTCCTGGAAGGTTGCACACAAGACCCTTGTGTGGATGCAGGCAAACCTGCGCTTCCCCTCGGGGCTTTGCCAGGGAAAGGCCCTGGTGCTGGAGGGGTGGCAGGTGTTCGACATCGCCACCCTCTTCGGGTGGGTTTCCAAGGATGATCCACGGCAGCGGCGCTTCACCACCGGTTACTGGCAGGTCGCACGAAAGAACGGAAAGAGTACGATCGGCGGCGGTGTTGCCGATTACCTTGCCTTTGGCGATGACTATCCTGATGCGCGTGTCTACATCGCAGCCTCCTCGTTGGAGCAGTGCCAGGAATCATTCGGAGCCGCCTCAAACATGCTCACCCTGGGCTGGTACCAGGGCAAGGTGATTGTAAGCGACACCAAGAACAACAAGCAGATCGACCTGATCAAGTCCAAGGCGTTTGTGAAGGGCATAAGCGCCAATCCCAAGGACGGAAAGCTTCCCCACGGCCTGCTGCTTGATGAGTACCACCAGCACCCGGACAAGAAACTCTACAACTCGATCGACTCGGGGCGTGTGGCAGACCCGACGGCCATGATGCTGATCATTACCACCGCTGGCATAGAGCTGGGCGGTGTTTGTCATCAGGAATACGAGAAGTGCAAGCAGATCCTGATGGGGGCCGAGGAATCCGATAGGTATTGGATATCGATCTACGAACCCGACGAAGGCGACAAGGACGATGATCCTGCCTCCTGGGAGAAGGCCAACCCCAACATGGGGGTGTCGGTCAACACCGGCATGCTCAGGGACCGTTATGACAAGTGCAAGCTCACCGAGTCGGATCTGGTGGACTTTCGGATCAAGAACATGGACAAGTGGGTCATGGGATCCACCCGTTGGGCGAACATGGACATCTGGCTCGAGCGTTGTTGTGATCCCTTCGATATCGAAGAACTCAAGGGCCGTACCTGCTACGGGGGGCTGGACCTTTCCAGCACCAGCGACTTCACAGCCTTCGTGCTCACCTTCCCCCCACGCAACGAGGGGGAGAAATGGAAGCAGCTGTACATGTTCTGGGCCCCGGGTGACAACGTCGTTGCTCTTTCCCGGCAGCTTCGCAAGCCCTTGCAGGATTGGATAGCCAAGGGCTTGATGCGCGCTCCACAGGGTCCCGTGGTCGATTACCTGGATGTAGGCAACTTCATCAAGGGTTGCATGGAGACCTATGACCTCCGATTGATTGCCTGTGATGCATGGAAGCTTGAGCTCTTTGCAGCCAAGGTGGGTGATTGGTTCGAGTCCATTGCGGCCAAGTTCAGCCAAGGCATGAGGAACATGTTTCTGCCTGTCGACCAATACAAGGAGGCATACCTGACAGGAACAATCACCTGCGGGGGGAATCCTATCCAGACATGGATGATGGACTGCGTGGAAAGCTCGACTGACACCAACGGCAATGCAAAACTGGTCAAGCCCAAGCTGGAACGGACCAAGACCAGGATAGACGGGGTGATTGCCTCGATCATGAGTTTCAACACTGCAGTGGACAATGAGGGACAGGGAAACCTTGATGCAAAGGAGGATTTTGTATTCTTCTAATTGACATATAACTATCTGGTGGTAATATTGGTTTAGTACTGTGTGTCCTCCATTTTAGTCTTGATGATGGTATTGCTTTCTTGCGTGACGATTAGCTTTTCATTGAGTTTCAAACGGTTGATTAGACAGAGGAGTTCGCTTTCTACTGAGGGAGCGAAAGAAGTGTCGATAAGTTTCAACGGAGGGATGTTGATGGATGTAGTTGTTATGATGAGTACGTGTATGGCGGAACTAGGCATTTGTGGGGAGTGTTAACCTCACGGAAGAAGCAGTGCTCGGATTCAAGATGTTGAAGGAATAAATGCCAAGGGTTCGAATCCCAACTCTTCACTTGATTTCTGAAAAGTCACCATCGGGCTGCATTCTGATGCACCGGTGGTGGTGTTATTTTTGGCAAGCCATTAAGTCATTCGTTTAGAGGAATAAAACCTTTTTTCGCTCCCAACTTCTTTACTTATTGCTTGTTGATTATTACTTTGAGTGTAAAGAGGTGAAAAATGAAGAAAGTAATTGGTTTAAACGGAAAAAGTAATTGTGGCAAATCTCGTACTCTGTACTTGCTTGGCAAGAGCTTGATTGAAAGAGGATATGAGATAACAAGATCGGAGGACTCTCTCAGCAAATATTTTTTTAGTGATTCTCCACAGAAGCAGCAAGGGCCTGGGTGTGATTTCAGGGCAATCTTCTCACTTGGAAATAAAACGGTCGGAGTTACCTCTTGGGGGGATAACAAGGAAGAGATGAAAAAGAACCTGGATTTTATTGAAGATGGAATCGAGTGTGACTTTGTAGTTTCAGCCTCTCGAACAAGTGGAGAAACTAAAAAACAATTACAAGATATCCGAGACGGTTACGATGCCGAATGGTTCTGGATCAAACAAAAATATGTCGACCATAGTGACTATGAATCAAGAGAACAAAGAAACCAGAAAATGGTTGAAAAGCTTTTAGCATTGATCGAATAGTTACCTAAGATAAACTGGCATGAAGTAATTTTCCTGTAACAGCCTTGGTTTCTTTCGATTGCTTTCCATTCCCATTACTGCCCCCTGCCTCTCATCGAGGATTGCAGGGGGTTTTCGTATGCTTGACCCATGGGATTGGGCAGGCTGTTTCACAAGATCAAGGATTCTATTTCCGTCTCGGTGGGCAAGAGCCTGGACTGGACGGACATCACCTCATTCGGCAAGGACAAGGCGCTGGAGAACAGTGCCTTCTGGATCTGCCTGATGAACCTCGCCCGCACATTCGGCTCGCTTCCCATTCACGCCTACACCAAGCTTCCGAACGGGACAAGGTCCACCGATACCAACTCACCCGAGGCGATCCTGCTGCGCCATCCCTGCCCCTACATGAACCCCTACGCCTTCCGTTTCTCTATGAGTATCAACTTCGAGCTCTACGGGGTTGCGTATGCCAAGATCATCCGCTCGACGGTGGGAAAGCCCATCGCCCTGTACCCGATCGCATCCACGCTGGTTGTGCCCACGGTCTCAGGCGGAAAGCTGGGCTACCAATACTCGCCAACCGGCGAGATCATACCCAAGGCCGACATGCTGGTCATCCTCAACCTCACTGCCAACGGCATCCTTCCGCTCTCCCCTTTGGAGTATGTGAAGAAGGACCTGGCCGTGGCGGACAGTGCGAAGGTGATGCAGCACAACTGGTTTTCCCGCGGCACCATGCTGGGGGGCATCGTGAAGGTCCCTGCCAACACGAGCAAGGAGACAAAGGACGAGATCCGCACCTCCTTCCAGACCGGCTTCGGCGGCACTGCAAACTCCTTCAAGACAGCCGTCATCCCCGACAACACCAGCTACGAGCCGGTGAAGATCGACAGCAAGACAGCAGAGTTCCAGGAGGCGCAGAAATGGACCGTCAGCGAGGTCGCCAGGCGCTTCGGGGTTCCCGAGGCCTTTGCTGGCGGTTCGGTCAAGGAGACCTATGCCAACGCGGAGCAGCGGGGCATCGACCTGGTGCAGTATGCGATCCTCCCCCGCTCGGTGGCCTGGCAGGATGCGATCAACGACGCCCTCTTCGGCCACGATGCAGGCAGATATGTAAAGATCAACCTCAACGGCCTGATGCGAGGCGATGCAGCCACACGCTCGGCCTACTACCACAACGCCCTGATGGACGGGTGGATGAGCGCCAACGATGTGCGGTCACTTGAGGACATGGACCCGATCGAACACGGGGACCTGTACATGGTTCCGATGAACTACGTGCCGCGCTCGGTTGCGGCGACGACAAACCCCTACACCTACCAGGGGATCACGACAACGAACGAATCGATTACCGGACAGATCAGTATCAAGCCGATGATAGATGCCAAACGACTGGAGGACCTCTCCTACATGGCCGAGCGGTCTGCAGCATCGGCATCCCAGAGAAAGGCGATTGAGAAACTAGCCAGGCGCCAGCTTGCAAGGGAGATCAAGGCCCTTGAGGAGCTGCTCGCATCGGGTACCGGATCGGCGGATTTGCTTGAGCAGTTCCGTCTTGCAACCGAGAAGATCGCGCGAGAGTTCGGCAACCAATACGTCGAGGCCTTCTCGGCCATCGCCAAAAAGATACAGCCCATCGTGCAGCGCCAGGTGAAGACAGGGGCCTCAATCGATGCTGACGCATTCGATCGCTTCGTGAAGTCCTATGCATATGCGGCAAGCGACCGCCATGCATCCTCGCGGGTGTATGCGCTGTCGAAAGACCTGGAAGGCACTCCCGATGACCAGATTGCTGGCGTGGTGGAAAGCTCCACCCAGAACTGGATGTCCACGGTGCCCAACCATGAGGCGCAGACCGAGACCAACCGGAGCGCAAACGCGATGACGGTGTTCCTTTTCGCGGCGCTGGGAGTGAGCGTGATGCACGTGGTGGCAGCCGCTGACTCGTGCGAGTTCTGCAGAAAGCTTGACGGGCGAGTGGTGGAGGTAAACGGCTACGTATTGAAGGCAGGAGAAGATGTTGACGACGGGGAGGGGAACGTGATGAGGATCAACAAATCCAAGAAGCATCCCCCCTTCCATGACGGGTGCACCTGTTCGGTTGCACCGGGGAGATAGGAATGCCGAGGGACAAGAGACTGAAGCTGCTGCGCGAGTATGCGACGGCATCGAGCATCAGGCGCCTGGGGGATGAGAGGCTTGCCGAGCAGGCCGGGTCGGTGAGCGCCTGGAGCGCCCCGATCTGGAACATCGGAAGGCTCAACCTCAACGGGAGGCTGTATACGGAGGAACTGGCCAAGCGGCTGGTTGCCCAGAACAAGGCCACCCTGGCCTACGACTCGCACCGCCACGAATGGGGCGAGGCCTACCTTGCTGCGGTTTCGGTGGTGAAGAACCCGCGAATCGAAGCCGATCAATTATGGGTGGACATCTATTTTGTGGACAAGGCCTACAGCGAGAAACTCTCGGCCATCCATGAGGCGGGTGTGGGCATCGGGGTCTCCAGCGTAGGCTACGGGGAGACAGACAAGGACGGGGTGGTAAACGCCGCCACGTATGAATTGGTACGGTATTTGGATTTCGTCACCGATCCTGCCAACGAGACGTTTGCAGGACCCGAAGATGAGACGGCAAACGTGAAGAAGGAAGAGAGCGCAAGAGGTCGGGAGCCGGGCGGGGTGCCGCCGGGATCCACCGGGGAGCTGTCCCTGGAAGAGCAGAAGCGGCGCATCGAGATATTACGACAAGTCGAGGCACTCGACTGAGGAAGGAAACATGACTGCAAGACAACTGCGTGAGAAGCTGGCCCAGCTGCGCAAGGAGCGCAAGGGCCTGTTCGAAAAGATGACCGACGGCTACAAGGCCGAGGATGTATCAGCCTACGAAGAGAAGGCTAAGGAAATCCACGACACCGAGTATGCGCTGACCGAGGCCGAGCGCATCGAGCTGGACGACAGGCTGGATGATGAGGCCGCCAAGGCCCTGCAAGACGGCAGCAGGGAGAAGATCACCGACGAGGAAAAGAAGTTCATCACAGCAATCCGCGACGCCGTCGCGGTGGGCAACACCTATACCGGTCTGGTCCCCTCAACGATCGCAAGCGAGATCGTCAAGAAGCGCGAGAGCTACGGGAAGCTGCGAAGCCGCTGCCGACGCATCACCCTCTCAGGGGACTACACCATCGCCATCGACGGCGACCAGGTGACCGCCGAGTATGTGGGCGAGGGGCAGAAGATCCCCGAGAAGACCCCGGGCCTGGGCAAGGTGACCTTCACCGCCTACAAGCTGGGCGTGCTGGTCAAGGTGACCGAGGAGTTCATGGCCGACGTGGCCGTGGATGCGATCGCATGGCTTGTGGAGAACATCTCCCGCGCATTTGCGAAGAAGGAGGACACCGAGATCCTCAAGGGTACCGGAAGCGGTGACAGCCACATCACCGGCATCCTGACGGTGGTTGAGACCAATGCCATCACCAGCGCGGCTGCCGACGTGATCACCCTGGATGAGATCAAGCGCCTGATCGGGGCCCTGGGCGAGTATGCAAGCGGGGCGGTGCTGATCATGAATGCAGCGACGAAGACCGAGATCAGCCTCCTGAAGGATGAGAACGGCCAGTACTACTTCCCCCCGATGGCCGAGCTGACTGCAATCCAGGGCAAGGAAATCATCACCCTGGATGATGTGGATGCAATCGGGGCCGGGAAGCGGGCGATCATCGCGGCAAACCTCTCCTACTACCAGCTTGTGGACCGCCAGAACATGAAGATGACGGTGCTCAACGAGCTGTATGCGGAGACAGATGAGAAGGGCATCAAGGCCACCGAGAGGCTTGACGGCAACGTACTGCGCCCCGAGGCGTTTGCGGTGCTCGCCTGCAAGGCGGCGTAGGGGGTGAGTGATGGCCGACCTGATCACGCTTGATGAGTTGAGAAGCATCTACGGCTTCACCATCGCAGTCGGAGGCAAGACCGAGGCGATGTATGAGGCCCTCATAGGTGCGGCTTCTTCGGCATGCATGAACTTCGTCGGCCGCGACCTCGCCCTCAGGGACGTGGTGGAGTTCCAGGACGGCAACGGCCATGACCGATTCATTCTGGACAACACCCCTGTATTATCGGTTACTTCGATATCGGTGGATCCGATGCACCGGTTTGATACCCCTCTTTCGGAAAACCAATACCGGGTGGATCCACAGACGGGGATCGTCACCCTGTACGGGTTGAGGGTCCCGGCCGTGAAGGACTGCATACGTATTTCCTACAAGGCCGGTTACGATGCCATACCCGATGATGTGAAGGCCGCGGTGGCCGACACCATCCAGATGATGGCAAGGCGCATCACCGGGGTCAGCGGCGGGGTGACCAGCCGCACGATGGCCGACGGGGGGACCGAGCAGCTTGAGACGGTGGCCCCCACCGACTATGCGAAGTTTCTGCTTCGCGCCTACAGGAGGAACGTGGTCAGATGAGCAGACCCAAAAACTCGCTGCGCATCGAGATCGATGCAGGGATGGGAGAGCGGATCAGGCGCCTAGGGGGATCCCTGGGCCCGATCATGCGCTACTCGGCATCGGAGATCGCCGACGACCTCGCCTTTTTCATCCGTGAGACCTTCCTCACCGGAAGGGCCCTGGAGAAGAGGACCAAGGAGACGTACGGCAGCGTCAAGGGCTACGAGGCAAGCAGGGGTCCCGAGGGCCATTACGTCGATTTCGGGGTCGGGGTCAACGGGCACCTGAACTACCTGCACCGCTGGAACGGGACATCGCGTGAGTTCATGCGCCCCGCCAGAGCGGCCTACGAGGCCACGGGGCGCTGGGTGGACCTGGTCGAGGAGAACCTTGAGCGCATGGGCCGGAAACTGGAGGTGCTGTGATGGTTGCATTCAATACGTACGAGGTCGCAAGGGGCCTGTCCGAGTATCTGCAGTCGGCGCTGCCCGAGCTGATCGCGGCGGAGGGCCTTGATGCGATCGAGCAGTGGTCGATCGGCTACCGCGACGTGGCTGGCGGGCTGCAGGCCCACCCTGCCCTGCTGATCAAAAGCGACCGCGATCACATGGGTCCCGACGGACCCTGGCTGCAGAGGATGGAGACGGACCTGGCGCTGGTGTTCCGCTGCGAGGAGGCCGAGGAGGGCTACAGGAGGCTGTGCGCCTACCAAAGCCTGCTGGACTCCCTGCTGCGTGACGATCCCCATCTGGGGGGACTCGTCGCAGAGGTCGTCAAGGCGTCGTTCTCAAAGGCGAGGGACAGCTCGCTCACGCTGTTCTTTTTGTTCGTCGACCTTGAGCTCGACATCGATGTGATTGCATACAGGAGGGACTGATGGCAGTCAAGTGCAAGGGCTGCGGGCATAGGATAGAGGGGAGAAAGCTCCCACAGCTGTGCCCCAGGTGCGGAGGCGTGATGGTTCCCTTCGTCATCAAGACTGAGGGGAAAGAGAAGAAGGAAAAGCTCCTCGAGAGGCTCGAGGATTGACGGGGGATAGGATATGTCTACACAGGTTTTGACGGGCAAGGACGGCAAGGTGAAGGTGGGGACCGACGAGGTCGCCTACTGCGACAACTGGACGATGGACCTGAGCCAGGAGGCCGTGGAGGTGCTCAGGCTGGGAAGCAACTGGGCGGGGGCCCAGGGCGGCAAGAAGGGTGCGTCGGGCAGCATATCGGGCAGCTACAGCGAGAGCGAGACGGCTCTGAAGGCGATCATCACCTCATGGCTGGGTGAGGACGAGGTGCGTGCGGACCTGCACCTGGTGCAGAGTGCGACCAAGGAGTATTCGGGTCCTGCGGTGCTGAGCTCGTTCAACATCTCCACCCCTGCAGCAGGCAAGGTGGGGTGGTCTGCGAACTTCACCTTCGACGGTGCGCCCACCGAGGGGGAACCTGCAGCATGAGACTGAGCATAGCGACTACGGGCATGTACGAGCCGACCTGTTTTGACGGCGGGAGCCCGGAGGAGACTTCGCGGCCCCGCGTCCATTACAGGCTGCTCACCGGCGAGCAGGTGGAGGCGGTTCAGGCAGGAGGTGACAAGGATGGATGGGCCGACATCTGGAGGACCCAGGTGACAGCGCTTGAGGGTGTGACCTTCGAGGTCGACGGTGTGGAGAGACAGGTACCCGTCAAGGAGGTACCCGACCTGCCGGGCACCTACATCCTCTACTTCGAGGTTGCCCAGCACATCCTGAGGAAGAGCATCCTGAGCCCGGGGAATAAAAAAAAATAGCGCTCACCTACAGCCTGCTCTGTGAGGGGTACACATCCAGCTACAAGCGCGTGTACGGAGATCCGGGGAGGACGACGGTGCTCAAGAGCGGGCATGAGGTGCGCCTGGACGACATCGCAGCCATCCTCTCCGATGCGGGGGATGCCTATGATGCCGTCGCCTTCTTTTTGCGCTGGAAGATGATGGGATGGCCCTACCGGGGAGGATGGGCCGAGCAGCCTGCAAGATTGGCTGAGATCGTGGAGCTGCTGGATCCGTTGGACCGGCTGTACCACCCGAGGATGATATAGATGGCCAAGGATGTACGGATACGGGTGTCGAGCGACACAGCCCAGGCCGAGGCGGGGCTGAAGAAGGTAGGCTCGGCGATCGAGGGGCTCGAGAGCGGCAAGGCTGCCAAGGACATGGCGTCCTTTGCATCCTCATTGGTGCGCACAGGCATCGCCGCTGCGGGCATCTCGATCTCGCTTGCCAAGGTCGTCTCCACGGCAAAGGAATCGGTGGCCCTGTACGCGGTCCAGGCCAAGGCCGAGACCTCTCTTGCTGCGGCAATCAAGGCCACAGGGCAGCAAAGCGAGTACACCCTCGGCAACCTACGCGAACTCGCCTCCTCGCTGCAGGCTGTGACAACCTACGGGGATGAGGCGATCCTGCCCATTACCCAGCTGATGCTGCAGACCAAAAAGATCGGATCGGACATCATGCCACAGGCCACCGAGGCGGTGCTGGACATGTCAACGGCCCTGGGAACGGGGACTGCGGAGAACGCCAAGAAACTTGCCAGGGCGCTTGAGAACCCGGTGGAGGGGATCAACCTGCTCAAGCAGAGCATGGTCGTGCTCAGCGAAGAGCAGCAGGCATCGATCAGAAGGTTCGTGGAGCAGGGCGATGCGGCCAATGCCCAGCGGATCATACTCAACCAGCTGTCGGCCACCTACGGGGGGCTTGCGCGCGCCCAGGGGGAGCTGGATGTCGCAAAGATCGAACAGATCAGCAACACCATTGGGGACATCAAGGAGAACCTTGGCCAGGCGATCGTGGACAGCCTCAGCCCTGCGATGGATTGGCTGCTTCAGAAGCTTGGCGAGGTGAACGACCGCATAGCCCAGGCAAACCGCGAGGCGGGTCTGGTAAAGCCCTCGGACATGAGCGATGCCGAGCTGCACCGCACATGGCAGGCTCTTTCCGAGCGTGTGGACCGGTATCGCGACCAGGTCCAGAAGGCTCAGGACATCGGCGACGAATCATCGGTGGTGCTTGCCCGGAACCTGATGGATGAGATACTCGCCTCCTACCAGCCGGTTGCCGAAGAGGTCAACAGAAGGGCACGGGAGGCTGGTTATGCCTCGGCCAACGCATTCGGCGAGGCATATGCACAGCGGCTTGCAAGGCAGAGGATCGAGAACCCGCTCACGCTCTCCGATGAGAAGGCATCGATGAGAGCCCTCTCCCCTTCCTCCTTCGTCCCCTCATCCACAATCATCGCCGTTACCGCAAAACAGGAGATGGCCCAGTTCGCAACCGCCCAGGCCGATGCATACCGCCTGGTCAGCGCCACCGCAGGGTACCAACGGATCCTGGTCGAGCAGGAGAACGAACGGCTGAAGGTCTTGAAGGAAAGCAACATCAAGGCGATGGAGAACCGCAATCTCACAGCCAGCCAGGTCGAGGGCTACCGCGAACTGAACAGCCTGCTGGACGAGCAGCTTGAGATGAACCGGCAGCTGCTTGCGGGCAAGAGCTCGGTCGATGCCTTCATCGAGGAGCAGTCCATCCATGCACGGGAGACCGCCGAACAGGAGCAACAGCGGCTTTTGGCCGCCTACGACATCGCCAGGGCCTACCAAAGGCAGAGCGATCTCACCGACGGGCAGCGGCGAAACATCGAGAAGATCGTCTACGGGCTGCAGCAGGCGATGCAGATCGTTTCCGATGAGGGAAGGATCACCGCCAGGCAGATCAGCGAGGAAATCGAGCAGGCCTTCGAGGAACTGATCCCCACCAAGGGCATCAAGGCCATCGCCAAGGATGTGCAGCAGGTCTTCACCGGGATGCAGGATTTCATCAGGGACAACTTCTCATCCATCATATCCTGGGGCGTGAATGCGATCCAGGTCTTCGAGGATGCATACCGCAAGGCCTCCGAGGCCCAGATCAGGACCCTGGAGAAGCAGATGGCAGCCGAGAGGAAGCTGCAGGAGAGGCAGACCAAGGCGATCACCGGCCAATACGATGCCAGGACGCAGAGCCTTGCGGACAAGTACGCATGGGGCCTGATGAGCTACGAGGACTACATGGCAGCCCAGCTCGCCCTCGACGAGGAGAAGACGGCCAGCGAGGAGGCTGCGGCCTCGCGCTACGAGGAGCTGGAAAAAAAGAAGGAACAGATCCAGAACGAGGTCTCAAAGAACGCATTCGACAACCAGAAGGCACAGGGCATGGCCCAGGCCTTGATCCTGGGAGCCCAGGCGATCCTGCAGGGCTACGCGACGCTGGGACCGATCGGAGGCTCGATCGCAGCTGCAGTCGTGGCAGGGGTCACCGCGGCCCAGGTTGCAACCATCTCCAGCCAGCAGTTCACCCCGTCGGTTGCACTCGCCCAGGGCGGGATCGCATACAGGCCCACCACCGCGCTCATCGGAGAGGGAGGAGAACCCGAGGCGGTGGTGCCGCTCTCACGGGCTGCGGACTTCGGCTTCGGCTCCAACAAGGGATCCGGGACCCGGGTGACCAACGTCTATGTCACCGGCCCCACCTACAGCGGCGACCAGCTTGCCCAGAGCATCGCCGAGGGCATCGCACGCGGGCAGCGCATCGGGCGCATTCCCGGTTGGGAGCACTAGATGGACAAGGCAACCTACATCCTCCACCTCGATTTCGGCAGCGGCTGGGAGGACTTCAGCGACCGCATCATCCTTGCAGACGGCTACACACCGCGCATCTGCATAGGCAAGGGTGGAGCCCATGAGATACAGACGGTGGACCTGAAGATCCATAAGGCAGCGGGCCTGGGTGCCAGGCTGGCAACCGCCGACGAGCCGGTACCGGCCAGGCTGCTGCGCAACGGACTTGTCGTGATGGTCGGCATCATCAGGCCCTACAACACATCCAGGGCAGCACTGAACCGCATGGATGCGATCGGCATCACCATCCTGGACCGCTCCGCGACGCTCGAGCAGTACGTCTTTGATTCCAAGCGATGGACGGGCCTGACGCTGATCAACCGCTCCAACCCCCCAGCCTCGCTGATCCACAGGCTCTTTGCCGAGGCGGGGGTGCAGGAGGGCGACGTCCTGGTGGACTTCGACCGCAGCGAGGCCGTACCCTGCTACTCGCTCTCCAACGGCGAGACCGTCAGCAACCGGATCCAGGAGGCGCTCTACGAATACGGGCTGACATACCGCGCCACGGCCGAGGGGAAGTTCAGGATACTGGACATCGCCCCCGATGAGGTGCTTCCCCAGCTTACGATCAGGAGTGTGGACCTGAGGACCGAGTTCTCGCTGGTCCGCAGCGACAGCTCCAGGAAGGGTGCGGTGGTGCGTTGGCATCCGGTCCTTTCAAGGACCCAGGTCCCGGTCTACGAGTATGAGTTTGCCGGGGAGTCGGCCACCGTGGCCGGGGGAGGGATATTCCCCCCGCTCTCCGACGCCCAGGGCTACCGCCTGCCCTACGACATCTCCGAGCTCACCGACGGCAGGCTGCTGTCCATCGAAAACCCCTCGGTGGAGTATGAACCGGCCTCGTTTCGGGCAACCGTCCATACCGACTGGGGATCCGACGACTGCAGCGCGTATCTTCGCTCGACCACCTCCTCGTCCCAGAACCTGACAGCCTTCCGAGTGGTTGCCGATATTTGGTACCAGGGCAGGAACCACAGCCAGCAGGTGGTCCAGGGGAGCAATCCCCGCACCTATACGGCAAAGGTGATCAGCGAGGCTGCAAGCGCCCGGAGGCTTGCGCGCATCCTCTCGCTGCGCCAGACCATCGGCCAGCAGTCCTACCTCTTCGAGTCGGCCGTCTCGATGGAGCCGGGGATGATCGTGCGGGTCATCGAGGACAAGGTGTCGTTTTTGGATGTGACGCTGCGCATCCTATCGCGCGAGTTCGATGCCCGGGCGAGCCTGTACCGCTACACAGCAGAGGGTGCTGCGCCCATCGACCTTGCAATCCCCGTCGAGCAGATCGACGCCCTGGAGAACGCCCTGGGCAAGGGCAGGCAGGGGCCCGAGGGGCCGCGCGGCAGGAGCTACCGAGTCGAGGTCGAGTCGACAAACGGCATCATGTTCCGACCCGGCACCCAGTACACTCGCCTGGTCGCCCATGTCTACGACGATACGGGGGAGATCACCGAAAGCGTCAGTGCAGCGAACCTCTGCTGGACGCGAAAAAGCCAGTCTGCGGTCGGCGACGAGGCTTGGAACACCGCCCACGCATCGGGCTACAATGAAATAGAACTCACCCCTGCCGACTTTTACGGCAGTACATCTTTCAAGTGCGAATACAAGGAGGTCCGCTGATGGCACAGGTTTTGGCTACCGGACAGATTACATTCATCGACTACAACGATGCACTCTCACTGACAGGGTTCATCAATTCCACCCATCCCAAGACACAGGTCTACTCAAAGGACGGCGGAGGCACCTACTCGGCAAACTGGGCAAGCTCGAACAACCTGCTCACGCCCAACGTTTTCCGCCAGGCAGCCGGGGCTGCGGGGTTCGACCTGGTCTCGCCCACAGGTGGCAACGGGGTCGGGATCACAAATGCAAAATGGACGATCAAGCTGTTCACGGACAGCCCGGTGACCATCGCAGCAGGAGCCTCCAACGCATCCTTCGGCTCGGTGGGGGCCTCCGCGCCCTACATCCTGACGCTGAACAAGAATTGCATGACCGAGGCGAAGCCGAACCTGGAGTGCACATTCAGCTGCACCTACACCGATCCCTCGACCTCGCTTTCCATCGATTTCAGGACCTCGGTGACCTTCTCGCTGATGAGAAGCGGGGGCAAGGCCGTGTTCGTGCAGATCTACGAGGCCAACGGCCAGTACGTGATCAGAAACGGTGCAGTCTCCACCTCCAACCTGGTATTGAAGTTCGCCGTCTACCGGAACGGGGTGAAGGATACCGCGGTGACCGGCTTCGCACAGTGGAAGTACCGCGACCCGGGTGGGAACTGGACCAACGACGGGTCTGCGATCACCCTGTCGAACACCGATCCTGAGACCGCCGCGACCAAGACCATCAATGCAGCGACCGTCGATGCGATCACCAACTCAAGGACCTACCGCATCGAGTTCACCGACAACGACAGCGAGGCCGACGTACAGGGGACCGTGTATGCAAACGAGATGTCCATCCTGGATCTCACCGACCCGTACCAACTGGAGTATACGGTTGCCGGGGGGACCATCTTCAAGAACGGGGAAGGAACCAAGACAATCCATTTCCGCCTCTTCCAGAACGGGACCGAGGTGGACCTCATCAGCGGCTCCTACAAGCTCTACCGCCTGACGCTGCGGGACCAGAACGGCAACCTCACCTACTTCAAGTCGGCCTTCGACCTCTCAACCTCCATCAGCGGGGCGGTTGCAGCCGGGGCGTCCTCGCTTGTCGTTGCCTCGGCAGGGACAGGGTCAAAGGCGATCGTGGCCGGGGACCGTCTGGTGATCGAGCCGGGTGTGACGGGCAAGCAGGAGATCGTGCAGGTTTCACCCTCCTATGTATCGGGGACGACCATCGCCCTTGCTTCCCCGACCCAGTACGCCCATGCGGCATCGGTGAGCATCAGGTCCGCGAACAAGAAATGCGGGCTGACCGATACGGCCAAGGTGGTCACCATCACTGGAGACGACATCTTCAATCTCGGGTCCACCGACGTGGAGGTGCTCGGCCTATGAGACTGCTGGCAGCAGCCACCATCACATTCACAAGCGCCGACGATCCGGTGACCGCGTTGCTCTCGACCGATCATCTGCTGGTCCCCTGCGACTCGATGGGGATGCCCAGGATCGCCCTGGGCTCATCCCCACTGACCTCCAGGATGACCATCATCCAAGGAGGTGCCGAGCAGTCTGGGTGGTCCTTCAGCCGCACCCAGCAGGGGGTTGTCTCCTCGGTCGATTCCTCGGGAGTGGTGTCGGTGACTGCGATCAGCGCCGACAACGGATATGTCGAGGTGACAGCCTTCAAGACGGGCCAATCTTCGCTGGTGAAGAAACTGACCGTGTCGAAGGTATACCAAGGGGATACGGGGGAGACGGGGCCGCAGGGACCGATGGGCAACCCGGGCGCAGTAGGGGTAAACACGGACGGCAACAAGATACAGGTTGCAGGCTTCGACGACGAAGGTGCTTTCGGGGCAAGTACCGGCATCATCTACAACGGATCGTCAAGGATTGAGATAAGCTTCACTGAATACACCTGCACGGCTGATGGTGAAGGATACATCGTTCTGGTGAACAACAGTGTTGCTTTTGCAAAACTGACCACCGCTGTGATAGGTACAGGAGAGAACATCAGCTACAGGATGATTTGGGTGGATTTCAATGACCCGTCCGAGGAAATTGCACCGAACCTTGTGGCAGGCAGATTCATTGTCAGCTTTGGCAGCGTAACAGAGGCTGAGATGATCCAGCCCGCCCAGCCGGAGGCGTTTCTCAAATCCAATCTCATGCAAGTCCTGCTGGAGGCATCTTCTGCCGGTGATGCAAAGCTGAAGACAACAGCAATGGCGATGGGAGCTGACAGGGTATTCCAGACACTGGTTGCAATAGAAGCGTTCATACGTGACTTGTATGTACACAACATCGAATCGGAAGGGTTCTCAACCGATGCACAAGGGTTCCCCAATTTGGGATATAAGCTGGGCAGAGACCCTGTTACAGGTGAGGTTGTCGCCAAGATAGCTAACTTGTATGCAAAGAATGCGAATATAAGCGGCAACTTCTTCAACGAGGGATTCAAGACACTCGACCCCTTTGCTGGAACTACCGTAACAACCTATACAACACCAAAGACAATCTATAAATATTCCGAGGCTTTTGCATTGATACCGGATGCAGACATGCTCCAGTCACTTAGCGGTACATTTGAAGGGTTCAGCTTTTCTCAGGCTACCAGAAGAGCCTCAAGAAGGATTCTTCTGGACAACCACACTTCTCCAACCTCAGTCAACGTCAGTGCTGGTAACTGGTACATCCTGAAACGTTCTGTTCCTACTCAGATGTTCGGGCAGAGTTTCTATGTGGAATGGCATTTCAGTTATAATGGTAATATGGGTGCTCGAAATCTGTTCAGAACAAAAGCGGGCGATTCTGTAAGCACCATAAGAAACGATTTTCATGCCTCTAAAACAGTTGATGATGAGTATATCTACCTTTACAGGGATGACATGACCCTATGGCAGTCAGGCAAGGGTTCGGGGACATACTCCGGCACATACAGCCTAAACAGCACACGAAATGAAATAACGGTAGTCCCTCGAAGTAGTGCCCTATGGGGCACGGAGACCGCAACTTGCAACTATCTGAGAGTCTATACTTCAAAAACTTTCAATAGTGTCGTCCTTGCAACAGCATCGGACTATCGGGAAATACCAGACCAACCGAATGCCTACTATCTTTCCTCATTGAAGACTTTCAATATTGGAGGGACCACACAAGATTCCTCCACAATGAAGAAGTACGTCTCCGGAACAGATTTCTACAACAGATTCTCGAGCATTCCGGTAGGGGCGATAGGTGATGTCACAGGAGCTATCTCATACAACGGCGCTCCATATCCGGTGAATAGACTGCAGAAGACAGCAAACTCAATCATATTCTGGTCAGGAGCAATCCAGATTGTCGTGAACAAATTCCAGAACGGAACAAATATCGGTGCATACACAGACCTGAAAATTACATCCAACATTGTATTCGGCAAAATCGACGGAGGAATCGAGACCATGCACATCCTGCCGTTCGATGGTGCGCACAATACCTATGATCTTGGGCAGAACGCTAAAAGATTCCGTTCAGGATACTTCAATAGTCTTGTTACTAATGGATTGTCTTCAAATGGCAATATTGGAGTTACTGGAAATGTTGCCGCATCCAATGAGCTTAGTGCAGCGAAAATGTCTATAGGTGGAAGAGAATCATTTTCATGCAGGGCCTGGGTGAATTTCAACGGTACGGGTACCGTAGCGGTCAGGGCTTCGCAGAATGTCAGCAGCATCTCGGACCTGGGCACCGGATACTACAGGATCAACTTCTCGACCCCGATGCCCGACGCAAATTATGCGTTCTTCGGATCGGGGAACACAGACCGCAACAACTATGACAACCTGCTTTCCCAGATCATCACCATCTCAAGCCACGTACTCACGACCTCCCTCACCTTCCAGTGGAAGGTCGTTGCAGGCGGAGGCGGGCTGGGAAGCAGGGATACCACGGTGATCACGGTCGCCGTCGTGAGGTAAGGAGGATATTGGCATGAGGATAGTTTTCAGGAACCCCGACAATTCGGTGGGGATAATCTCACCGGTCTCTTCCGTCGTCGAAGAATATGGCCTGACGGCCTTGGCGGAGAAGGATGTACCGGCAGGGTTTCCCTTCTGGATCGTGGAAGATTCGCAGATTCCCTTGGATCGTACATTCCGTGACGCATGGGAAGTTCCGCAGCAATGGGGGGATCCTTTCGGGTTCGGTTCCAATTCGGATGAGTTTATGGAGAAGGTTGATGTTGAGGATAAACAATGACAAGGCGGTACTGATCGCCCAGCAGCACATCAGGTCATGGAGGGAGAACGCTTTCTCCGAGAACGACATACGCATACAGAACGCCCTGGCAGACGAGGACGGGACGGCAAGGCTTCAGGCCGTGCTCTACAGGGAGTACCTGCGCAACCTGCCCCAGTTGTGCATCGGCAAGGATGTTGACGCACTGAAGGCGATATTGGACGGGGTGAAGACATACAGTGAATTCATCCTGGTGGAGGCAGCCGATGAGTGATGTGATATGGGTTGCGGTCATCACGGGCTCGGTGACCGTGGCCAACGCTCTGCTCTCCAGAAGATGGAGGAAGGACGACGAGCTGGGCAAGCTGCGCGCTGCGATCACAACCCTCTACCGGCAGGTGGACCGGATCGCCAAGGGCATGGACATCGCACTGAAGAACGACCAGGTGATATTCGACGCACTGCGCAAGAACCAGATCAACGGAGAGAGCGAGGTGCAGGACAAAATCATGGAGGACTATTTCCGTGAGTGTGCAGTGGCCGGGTTCAAGGCCGATGCAATGGAGGAATGATCATGGGATGGAAAGTGGTTGCAGCAGTCGTTGCTGCATTGGTGCTGGTGATCGGCTTCGGGATGGAGGCCTACAAGAAATGGCTGCGCGAGGACAAAGCCGGAAAGAGAGAGATAACCGCGGTGGCCGCCCTTCTTTCTTTGGTGCTCTCTGCATCATTCTCTTTCGGCCTGGACTTCCCCGGCCTGCCCTGGACGTACCCGGGCTATGCAGTCGGGATATTCCTGCTGCAGTGGTTCATCGACCAGAAGGCGATCAAGAGGATCTGCAAGGCCCTGGGGCTCTTTGCAAAGGCGAAGCTCAAGGGTTACGGGGTGGAGGAAAAGGATTTGGGGGTATTGGATGAATGAACTGGCTGGATTGGTCGGAGGGGCATTGGCCGTGCTTCTGGCGGGCTTGTGGGCGCTCATCCAGCGCAAGCTGAACAAAGCCCGGCGCAGGGCCGAGAAGGCAGAGCAGCGGGCCCAGAGCGCGGAGCTGAGTCTCAGTATTGTGGAGACCGCGGCAAAGGCCAAGGATGCCATTCTCGCTGGCCAGAAGGAAAGGAAGGAGCAGAAGGATGCGGTGGATCAAAAGATCACCGAGAGTTCGAATAAGGAGGATCCGGATGAGAAGAGGCAGATGCAGCAGCAGATTGTTGACAATATTGGTGACCTGTTCAATGCTCGCAACGCTCCTCGTTAGCTGCAGCAGCACCAGGGCATCGGCCCCGGTGGTCGAAGCGCCCTCCTTCGAGATGGTGAGACCTTCCAGGCCGGTGCTTGAGCAGGTGGACATCCCCCAAGGGACTGTGATTCCCGATGCGCTGCTGCGCAACTACAACGCCCTGGCTATGTATGCACTCGACCTAGAGGATTATGCCTGGGGCGGGGATGTCTTTGGAGGGATTGAGAAATTCGTCTCAGATATGATGGAGCTTTACAAGCACTAGCTTTCATCGATAAAATATGATTGCAACTTAGTTCTACCCGAAGGAGGGGTGCTGGATGAATCCTGCACCCCTCATTTTTCAGCAAACGCCTTATGAAGCAGTACCTCATCATTATAAAGTATCCTGATAAAGATGCGGGGTGTCTGGGGTTCAGAAAGAATGCCGACGGGAACCGCCCTCAGGCGCAGCTCCTCAAAGAGCACCGGCAGCTCAATCTCATCGTTGATGTCCCTGATGACCAAGATGCCCCCATACTTGTTTTCCTGGATCCTGATCTCAAGGACCACGGTCCCATCCTCCTTGCAGAAACGGTTCCGATGGCACCGGTACCCGTTCTCATTCAGGAGCGTTTTGTATTGATATTCAAGACCCAGGGATTGCAGCATGCCTTCTGTTTCGGTGTTGATGTGGAAATGTGTCAAAATAACCTCTATGAGATGAACTTATTCTATTTTTATACGCTATTCTTGTATATTTCAAGAACATTTGAATCTTGCCCTTCTGTCAAAGGTAAGCTATAGTTTTACTGTACTCAGTTGTGGGCACAATAAAACTACATTTAGAGTCATAGCCGTTCACACTGAAACATAGTAAAGGTTTTATATATAGGATTTTATGCAGTATACTACATAACGCTACATACCCTATATCTGGGTTCAGGTCCTAGCGGGGTCACACCTGTGCAAGTTCGAATCTTGTTCTGGGCACTTGAAGGCAAACCTTTTACAATGAAGGGTTTGTCTTTTTTTATGCATAAGGCATTTTTCTCATTTCACTTTTGCTGTATGATAGGTACGTATTGAGGTGTTACTCCATGTCCTTTGAATTTGATGAGCTGGTCAGTAAAATGAAATACAACCCCTCTTGGAAACTCATGGCAGCCGATCATGCTCCCTTGATCATCAGTTTCCTTGACAGGGTATTTAGGGAACGCAACCTTCGACAGGTGGATGAACAAGAGTTGATCATGTACCTCCAAGATTACCTCTATGAACTGAATGAAGGCTCTGAGGTTGTTCAATTTCCCCGAAGTGCTCAAGAGTACCTACAACAATGGACAGAACCAGACAAAGACTGGCTGAGGAAATTCTATCCCCAAGGAAGTGACATACCACATTACGATCTTACCTCCGATACAGAACGCGTACTTGGATGGATCGATACACTGTTCTTTAATCAGTTCATCGGTACAGAGAGCCGCTTGAACACCTGCTTTGATTTATTAAAACAAATAGTGCAAGGTGCAGAAAAAGACAAGGACACCCGTATTGCAGAGCTGCAAGAGCAGAAAAAACAGATAGACCAGG
>Ga0334894_1000208_pt1 | contig 84551 bp, 64 predicted proteins | sample GraSluR3_MG_6_FD_207225 | JGI IMG/M metagenome (GOLD analysis project Ga0334894, IMG submission 207225) | Sludge microbial communities from methane-producing bioreactor in Wageningen University, Netherlands - Granular Sludge_12_05 R3 | ecosystem: Engineered > Bioreactor > Anaerobic >...
ACTGATGGGTCGAGAATGCTCGACAGCAGAAAGCTGATCGTCGAGGTGAGCAACGAGGATTTCCAGAACACAACCGCTGGTGAATTTCAGGCCACGATAGCACTGCAAGTCACCACTCTCTAATACATTCCATACCCGATACTAGAGCTGTTGCCCCCTTGCACGGGCAGCAGCTTTCTTTGTTACTGACTAAATAATATTAGGCAGTAGTGTAAAAAAAAAGAAGCTAGGTATTCCCTAGCTTCTTCTATTGGTTTGATGTCAAGACAATTTTATAACTTCTTCCCAAGGTACATTTTCTTTACCAAAATGGCCATAGTTCATGTTTTGTTGGTAAATGGGTTTCAGCAAGCCCAAACTTCTGATTATACCTGCAGGAGATAGATTGAATTTCTCCCGCACTAGATCTTCTAGCTTTTCATCATCCATGATGCCTGTAGAAAAAGTATCGACATATATGGATATGGGGTATGGTACACCGATTGCATAGGAAAGCTGAACTTCACAAACACTACAATAGCCGTTTGCCACTAGGTTTTTTGCTACAAAGCGCGCCATATAGGCAGCACTACGATCAACTTTTGAAGGATCTTTACCACTGAACGCCCCTCCTCCGTGTCTACCCATGCCCCCGTAGGTGTCAACAATGATCTTTCTGCCGGTAAGACCTGTATCGCCTGCCGGACCACCAATGACAAATCTTCCTGTAGGATTGATGTATATCTTGGTTTTATCATCAAACAAGCCTGTCTCACCAAGAACAGGATGTATGACTTCCTTGGTAAGGTAGTCAACAAGGATGTTTCTTTCTGCCTCTTCGGTGTGTTGATGACTGATTACGACAGAATCAATATGGACAGGCTTGCCTTGCTCATACTTCAGAGATACCTGGCTCTTGGAATCGGGTTGAAGAAAAGAAGCTTCTCCATTTTTTCTTAGCTCACTCGCTCTTTTGAGCAGCTTGTGTGCCCACATAACCGCAGCGGGCATCAACTCTGCAGTCTCGCTTGAAGCATAGCCAAACATCATTCCTTGGTCTCCTGCTCCTTGTTCCCCATACAGAGAAGTATCGGCGGTCACCCCTAGTGATATGTCTGCTGACTGTGTTTTGGTGAGGTTGACAACCTCGAGACTTCGGTAGTCGAAACCACAACCGTCTTGGGTATATCCAATGTCCTTTACAGTAGATCGTACTATCTGGTCGATATCCAGAGAAGCATTGGTGGTGATTTCACCCCCGACGACCACCATATCGGTTGTTGCAAAGACCTCACAGGCTACCCTGCTATGGGGGTCTTGAGCGAGACAAGCATCAAGAACTGCATCTGAAATCTGATCACAGACCTTATCGGGATGTCCTTCGCTTACTGATTCTGAAGTAAAAATGTGTGAACCGTGTGAAAGCATACTACGCCCTTCCTTATAAACTGCGGAAGGAGGAACTCAACTGTGCAAATTGCTGCGCTCCCCTTTTAGCAAGTTTCTTTAGTGACGCCCGCAAGCCGGGAGGCTATCAAATCGACGTCATTGTCAGCAATCATAACAAGTGTCTAAATAATATACAAGAGTAATTGGATTTTTCTCTTTACATAACAATAAATGTTATGATATATAAAATGTTATGAAGATAATAACACTAACCACTGATAAGGAACTGCAGGTATACATGCATCCAAAGCGTCAGCAGATACTCCATATGCTTGAAAGAGAAGGATCTATGACCGCCAAGCAAATCGCTTCTGAATCAGGAATGACTCCATCGAGTGCAAAACACCATGTCCTGAAACTCATGGATCTTTGTTTGGTTGAGGTCGATAGGAAAGAGATTATCCATGGAATTACAGCAATATATTATAAAAAATGTCCAGTAACTGTAAGTTTCGGTTCTTTGGAAAAGGAGAAGCGTAGATTGGTCACCAACCTGATGCATAAGCAGGTATATGATGAGTTATACAGCAAAGAACGTTCTTTTCATGATGGGGAAGGACATTTTAATGCAGATATGCTCTCGGGAGTAGTGCATCTAGAGAAAGAACAGGCTGACGAACTGTATTCGCTGATCCGTCGATTTCTCGCTGAGAACGATGAGAAGAAAGAAGGGACAGAAGCCTATGTCTATTCATTGGTCGCCTTTAGAGCATAAAGCTTTTTTAGGAACCTTTTTTGTCTCTTTTCTTGCTCTTGGGGTAAGCCTACCGGCAATGAGCTTGATCATTACCAGCAAGGGGTTTTCCTTATCTTATCTGGGTCTTGTACTCTTCATCTACTCAATTGTCGTGATGATTTTTGAACTCCCCAGTGGTGTCTTTGCTGATGCCAAAGGAAGAAAGTTTAGTTTCGCATTGGGCCTGCTTTTCTCTCTTATTGGTACTATGATTCTTTTTTCACAGAATATTGTTTTGCTTTGTTTGGGCTTTGCCTTCTGTGGCTTAGGAAGAGCATATGGCAGCGGGAGCCTTGATGCATTGTTCATTGAAAAGGGAAGATCAAGTGGGGAAACTTTGGAGAATCTCGTATTCTCGCTCGACGTTGTCAGTGCTCTTGGGTTATGCCTAGGATCTCTTCTGGGAGGGGTTCTGCTAAAAATAGGGGCGAAAGGAGCTGCCTTGACCCATCCCATGTTGATTACAAGAGCAGCCTTGCTTTGCCTTACTCTCATAATGACGGTCTTCGTCATCAAGGAAAATTCTATGGATGAGGTACATGCAAAGAGTGTTTCCCTTCAGCTTGGGTTGTTGAAAAAGGCGTTGCAGGATACCCCGTTCATCGGATACTTCTCTCTTAGTGTTATTGTGCAAGGAATGCTTCTTGCCTCCTTGGAGAGTTATTGGCAACCATATCTCAAAACGTTGCTTGTAGATGATTCCTTGCTTTGGATACTGGGTATGGTATCAGCCTTTATGTTTGCTGCAAGCTTAACCGGTTCTTTCTTTGGAAAGCTTCTTCTCCGTCATTGCAGAGCTGTTGTTTTATACTGCTTGTTGTTTGTTCTTGTTTTTGTCTTGCAGTTCTTTCTTACTCTGACGTTCTCAAGGCAATCTTTCATTGCATTGTTTTGTCTGACCTATCTGCTTATCGGGATGCTCTCTGTTGTGGGCATGTACGTAATGAATGTGGTTGCGAAGGATGAGGTGAGAACGAGTCTGCTCAGCCTCTCGTCGTTTTGCATACAAAGCGGAGGGGTTTTGATTAATCTGCTTGCAACCTTGCTGCTTGGGTGTGGGGGAATTATTTTGTTCTGGAGGGTTTGCGCAGCAGCAAGTCTTATCTTGATTCTACTTTTATCAAAACCCCTTCTACAACGATTTCCATGCATCACAGGACAGTAGCTCTCTCAGTTCTTTTGCTTTTTCTGCACTGAACTGTGCTCCTCGTTGGGTGATGATCTCTCCAGCAAGTATCGAAGCTATGGTTCCCGAATCCTCTATGCTGTATTGATGGTACTGTCCATAGAGAAAACCTGCTGCATATACATCCCCTGCCCCAGTCGTGTCTGTAGGCACAACAGGACCTTTTACCGGGATTGAAATGATGGTTCCCTCATGGCTGATATATGACCCTTTCTTTCCATTTTTTACAATTGCCGTTTTACAGAGTTTTCCCATGGATCGACAACACTCATAGGGATCGTAATTGTCAAAGAGAATTCTAGCTTCTTCCCTGTTGGCAAACACTATATCGCAATGTTCCTTGATAAGTTTCAGAAAGGGTTCACGGTATCGACCAACAGCAAAGGGATCGGCAAGATCAAAAGAGACGACGGTATTGTTTATTTTTGCTATTTCAAGGGCTTTGGTTATAGCCTCCTGCTGGCTTTGGGTATCCCACATATAGCCTGTAAAATGGAAGAAGTCAGCGTCTCTGACCGTTTTCTCGTCGACATCCTTCGCTTCATAGAGCCTGTTTGCTCCAAGAAAGGTGTTCATGCTTCTTTCGCTGTCTGGGGTGATGAGAATGACAGTGGATCCTGTCTTTTCTGCATCAGTGACAACCAGTTGGTCAGACACTCCGAGTTCTTTGAGTCTTGTTCTATAAATTTCTCCATTCTCGTCGTTTCCGATCTTTCCTGCCAAGGTGGCTGGTATTCCTAGTGAGGAGAGTGCGATGATGGTATTGGGGCAAGAGCCTCCACAGGAGTAGGATGTTTGACGTTCTTTACTGAGAATCATCAACTCCTGCATGCGTACACTGTCAATAAGGGCCATGGTACCCTTGTGTATGCCTAAATCAATGATATCTTGCTCCTCGACACTGACAATGATGTCGATGAGAGGGTTGCCTATTCCATAGACCATGTGAGCTTGCTTATTCATGTATGCTCATTCTATCATTGCTTTGCACCCTATGACAACAATGACCTTGCTAAAGTAATAGCTCAAGGATACGATTGAAGGGGGAGGCTTGAATGGCGTCATATAGGATTATTGGGGGAACAGAAGCAAGCGGTGAGGTCAGTATCAGTGGTAATAAAAATGCTGCATTGCCGGTTTTGGCAGCAACCCTGCTTACCGATGAACCTGTACGGTTGCTAAATATGCCAGACATAGAAGATGTTCAGGTCATGATTCAGCTGCTCAAGGCTCTAGGCTCTCTTGTGATACGAGAGGATGCCCATACGTATGTGATAACGTCAGGATCAAGAAGAGGTGTGTTGGAGCGTGATCTGGTGGAAGCTGTGAGAGGTTCCATCCTTCTATTAGGCCCTCTTTTAGCAACGATGGATGAAGTCTTTCTCCCTCCTCCCGGCGGTGATGTCATTGGTCTGAGAAGACTCGATACTCATTTCATCGGACTGTCGGAACTCGGTGCAAAATGTTCCATCAATGAAGAAGGGATGATCCATATCAAGGCGAACCAGAGCAGACTTCGTGGGGGTGATGTTTTCTTGGATGAGTCTTCGGTAACCGCTACTGAGAATGTCATCATGGCAGCGTCTCTCGCCCAGGGAGAAAGCATCATTAATAATGCAGCAAGTGAACCTCATGTACAAAACCTATGCCAGATGTTGATATCCATGGGATGTCGTATTGAAGGAGTCGGTTCTAATCGTTTAAGAATCAAAGGAGTCAAGCGTCTTCATGGATGTGAGTTCCGTATCGGTAGTGATTATATGGAAGCAGGCTCCTTCATTGGTCTTGCGGGAGCAAGCGGCGGGCAAATATTACTGAAAGGGGTGGAGCATGAACATTTAAGAATGATTCGCCTAGGGTTTGAACGTATAGGTATCAGTTTCATCACAGATGGCCCTTCTTCCATACTTGTTCCAAGAAAGCAAAGAAGAATATTGAAAAAAGAGGTGGGTGGGCATACTGCAAAGATTGATGACGCCCCTTGGCCCGGGTTTCCTGCGGATTTGCTGAGCATCATCACTGTCTGTGCAACACAGATGGAAGGCTCAATCCTCATCCACGAAAAAATGTTTGAATCCAGGATGTACTTTGTAGATTGGTTGATTCGTATGGGAGCAGACATTATTCTTTGTGATCCTCATAGAGCTGTTGTTCACGGCCCCAGCGGGTTGATAGCCTCGCATGTTTCCAGTCCGGACGTACGAGCCGGGATGGCACTGGTAATAGCTTCTGTCTGTGCTACCGGAGAGAGTGTGATTGACAATATCTATCAGATTGAACGAGGGTATGAACAGCTTTGTGCTAAGTTGCAAGCCCTCGGCCTTTCTATAGAGAGAGAGGCGTAACTCACTGTTTTTACAAGATTTCCGACCTTTATCCACAGGATTGTCCAAATGTTATCCACAGGTTATCCACAAGCACTTTTTTACCGTATATACCAAGTAATTTGGTGCTGTAGGACATTGCTGTTGACCTTATGCTTTTATACACTATCAGGCATAGTGACAAGTATTTCTTTTATATAGATATAAAAGAAATGTAGAGATGTTGTTTTAATGCAGAATCTATATAAATTTCATTGCCGTTTTATAGTGCTTGACAAGTGTTTTCCAGACCGTTGATAAACGAGATATCCACAAGTTATCCACAGGCAGTACTCACTTGTGGATAACTCTGTAACTCGCGTTACAAGGGGAGTTAGCTTCTCTTTCTTTTACTCGGGGAAGAAGGTTGTTATGCTAAGAACTTGTGGATAACTCAGCATGAGATGATAAGGATTATTTTTCTGTTAATATTACTTCGATCAAAGAAAGCCTATTGACAAAACCCTCTGGATAATTATATAAAAGCATTGAGTTAGTAATAGCTAACAACGGAGGATTTGTATGCCCTTATCTTTTGTACAGGCTGGAGAAATCAAAACCATACTCTCTTTGCAAGGAGATGACAGCATGAAGCGTCATCTTTTAGATTTAGGCTTTATAGCTGGCCAGACAATAGAGGTTATAGGAAACAGCAGCCAGGGTCTTATCCTTTGTGTAAAAGGTGTACGCCTTGCCCTGAATAAAGGGTTGGCACATCGTATCAATGTAGCATAAAACGTTTCACAACGAGGAGAATACCATGACAATGGGAGATTTGCGTCCCGGACAAAAGGCACGTGTTTTGTCCATAGGTACACAGGGAGCAATGAGGCAACGAATTCTGGATATGGGAATTACACCAAACGTAGCGGTAGAGCTTATCAAGGTTGCTCCATTAGGGGATCCTCTGGAGCTTAGTTTGAGAGGGTATCAGTTGAGCTTGCGAAAAAGTGATGCAGCACTGATTGAAGTTGAGCTTCTATAAGGAAGTTCAATTTTTTACTCATTAAGTTAGTTGTTACTAACAAGAAGCCAAGGAGAGCACATGTCTACCACTATTGCACTAGCTGGAAACCCAAATTCAGGAAAAACCACAGTATTCAATATTCTTACCGGTTCACGCCAGCATGTCGGAAACTGGCCGGGGGTCACTGTTGACAAGAAAGAGGGTGTTTATCGCAAAGATCCCAAGATTTCCATTTTGGATCTTCCCGGCACATATTCTCTCAGTCCGTATAGTGCTGAGGAAATCATCACCAGAACCTATATCGTCGAAGAGCGACCCTCTTGTGTAATTGACGTACTTGACGGAACATCCCTTGAGAGAAATCTCTATCTTGCTTTGCAAATCATGGAAACAAAAATTCCTACCGTCCTTGCGGTCAACATGATGGATGAAGTAAAGAGCAAGGGTGACATAATTGATTTCAAGAAGCTTGAAGAAGAGCTAGGTGTTGCTATTGTTCCCATCGAGGCAAGAAACAACAAGGGCTTGGACGATTTGATGGATGCTGTTAAACAGACCATTGCATCTGGTAGAAAGCCGAAAGAGCTCGATATCTACAAGCTGTCCGGTTCAGTTGATGAGGATACCTTGGCTGACAAGAGATATGGCTATATCACCAGCTTGATGGAGAGGGTTGTTCAAAGGAAAAGCAGCACTTCTACAGTTAAGCAGGAGAGCAGGAGCGATAAGCTTGACAAAGTGCTTACCCATAAGGTGTTTGCCCTTCCTGTTTTTGCTGTGGTGATGTACCTCTTGTTTGCTGCCACCTTCAGTGAGAATTTCCTCTTTATCGAAGGGCTTCCCAGCCCTGGTGTTGCTCTTGCAACCTTGGTAGAGACGCTCTGGGGTTCCTTGACTGATCTTATTTCATCTCTTCTGGGTGCTGCAAATGCAGCAGACTGGGCGCATAGTCTGGTCATCGATGGGGTAATGGAGGGCTTGGGAGCAATTCTGGGATTCTTACCGTTGATCTTGGTGTTGTACCTGTTGATGAGCTTCTTGGAAGACAGCGGATATATGGCCAGGGTGGCTTTTGTAATGGACCGTATCTTCAGGAGATTCGGACTCTCTGGTCGTTCCTTCATTCCTCTGTTGATGGGTTTCGGGTGTTCTGTTCCTGCCATCATGGCAACCAGGACCTTGGACAGTGAGAAGGATAGGAGAATTACAACCTTGCTGTGCGGGTTCATGCCTTGTGGAGCAAAGCTTCCCATCTTCATCATGTTTGTATCCTTGTTTTTTGCCGATGGAAACAAGACCTTTGTACTCTTCTTTTTGTATATGCTCAGTCTCTTTATTTCGATTTTGGTTTCTCTGTTGATCAACAGAATTGCCTACAAGGGCCAAGTTTCAAACTTCCTGATGGAGCTTCCCCAGTACCGTCTTCCTACCCTTCGTTCTGTTTGGATACATGGCTTTGAGAAGGTTAAAGGATTTATCCAGAAAGCAGGTACTGTCATTCTGGCCGCCACTATCCTGATTTGGGCTCTTTCCAATTTCAATATGGCTTCCTTCACAGGAACCAATGTTCAAGAGAGGGGTACAGCGCTCTCAGAGATGGATGAATCATTCCTCGCTTCTGTTGGTAAAGGTGTAGCACCAATCTTCAAGCCTCTTGGCTTTGGGGCTTGGAGACCGACGGTAGGTGTTGCTACAGGATGGATAGCCAAGGAGATGGTCGTTGTAACCCTTGCTCAGCTCTATTCTGAAGATGTGACTGAAGAATATCTTGAGTCTTACTTTTCAAGATTCGATCGACAAGAACTGGCAGAATTTGGATTTGAGGAAGGCCTCTATTCTGAGGAAGATGCCTTTGACATCTATACGGAAGCCGTATTAATGGAAGGTTTGGATGATCAAGGTCTTAGAACTCTTCGAGCTGATATCCCAACCAAACAAGCAGCTCTTTCCTACATGGTGTTCAACCTTCTCTGCATGCCTTGTTTTGCAGCGGTGGGTGCAATGAAGAGAGAACTGAAAACAGTGAGAAGGACAGCCGGGGCAGTAGGAATCCAGATGCTTACAGCATATGTGGCTGCTCTTTTGATCAACCTTGTCGGAAACTTGATTTTTGGAGCATGAATATGATCAATTATGTAATAGGATTGGCTGCCATTGGTTTCTTGGTTTGGATGGCAGTTCGCCAATACAGGAAACAACGGTTTAGAAAGGCTCAGAAAGAGATTCTTGGAAGCTGTAGCGGGTGTTGCTCTTCTTGCAGCAGCACCAGCTGCCATTAGGATATCTTCAGCTCCAGATCCTCTTCTGTGATTCTGACAACCTCTCTTTCCTTGCTCTTTATCATGCATCGACGTAGGATTGAAAAGAGTTGACGGACGTTTCCTGGCCAGCTGTATTCCTGCAACAATGCAAGGTCTTCTTTTACAATGGTCCTCCGCTCATTTTGTCTTGAAAAGAAGTGGGAGCAGAGAAGAGGTATATCCTCCTTGTGCTCCCGCAAGGGAGGCAGGAGGATGTGTACATCGCAGATGCGGTAATAGAAATCACTTCTCATCACCTGCTTGTCAACCAATTCAGAAAGATGCTCATTGCTGGCAGTAATCAGCCTAAACCGTGATGTATAGGTATGCGTATCACCATATCTTCGATAATTTCCATTTTCTAAAAGGCGCAAAAGGTGACCTTGAAACGTCAAGGATAAGGTTTCCAGCTCATCAAGAAAGAGAGTTGTATTGTTTGCCTCATGCACAATTCCGTTCAATTCATTGTTTCCATCTGTAAAGGCGCCTTTTGCATGACCAAAGAACATGGCATTGCCGAGTGATCCAGAAAGCAGCGAACAGTTTACAGATACAATCTTTCGTTGGGGAAAGCGAAGATGATGAAGATAGTTGGCGGCTATTTCCTTTCCGGTACCAGTCTCTCCATAAAGATGAATGGCACAATCGTTCTGTGCATATTGGGCCAATTGTTGTTTGACCGTTCGCATGGCAACACTGTTTCCTACAAGGTTGCATCCTTCATATTTATGTTCTTGTTCAAAAAGTTGTTCGTAGTGTAGGTATTTTTCAAGGGTTGAAAGAAACGCAGTCAAAGAGAGATTGGTTTTTTTTTCTTTGCGTATGTCTAGGTTTTCAAATGTGTCAAGATCAAATGCTTCCTTGCCCTCGATGAGTAAAACAGGAGGGATGTTGGTCATTTTATTCAATTTTGCCAATACATTCGCTTGGTTTGTTTTTCCAAGTTTGTTGTCTATAACCAAAAGATTTGGTTGTTCTGTTTCCAAGGCATCAAGCAACTTTTGTTCTTGAGTAAATGTAGAAAGAAAGGGATGGCTATAAAAGTTCTTAAACGTCTCCTTGAGGCGCCAATCAGAGGAGATAAGAAACAAAGACATAAGAGTACACCTCACTTGTGCAAGATATGTACAATAAGCTAGGCAGAGACTAAATAGGTGTAAATTTGTACATTCAGCATTTTGTGGGCGAAAATATGATTTTTCTACTCCTTTTAAAAGAGGTGTACCGGTTTAGTTTTCTCTTTCTGTCATCATTACCTGTATGGCAGAAAGGGCGTATATTCCAGCAGTTTCGCTGCGAAGAATGTTGGTCCTGAGAAGAACCGGCTCAAAGAAGTGTGCTTCAAGAAAGGCACACTCCTCTTCACTGAATCCTCCTTCTGGACCTATCAACACAGCAATGCTTTTCTCCATAGGATGATTATTCACTAGTTGGCTTAGTGTCCTCTGTGTCTTTTCCCTGCTGCTCTGGTGAAAAAATATTGCCAACCCTTGATTATTCCACCATTTGGGGAGTTCTGAAAGAGGGATTACTGTTTTCTCTAAACAGGTGGGGATGGGTGAGCCACTTTGTTGGATTGCTTCTTTTATTTGGCTTTCCAGCCGATCAAAGCGTGCTTGTAGGGCAGTTTCTTTTTTATCAGAGAGATCCACAACACAATGGCGGCTCTGCACCAAGGCGATAGTTGAAACTCCAAGCTCTGTCGCCTGCCTGACAATCTGTTCTTCCTTCTTCCCTTTGCAAAGGCATTGCAGAAGGACAAGCTTGGGATAAGATCCTTGATAGGCGGGCAAGGAGTCGGTGCTTTGGACTAGACGGGCTGCTTGCTTTTTACAGGAAAGCATACACCCTTTTTTTTCTATAGCCATGAGGGTAAGTTGGTAGACTTCTCCCTCTTTGTCACGTCCTAGTATGTGCTGCCCAACCTTGAGGCGAAGCACCTTCGTTAGGTATTGGCTTTCTTTTCCTTCCAAATACAACGAAGGTTCGCCTCTAAAGGATTGGGGAAGCAGGTATTGTCTCATGTACCGGTCCTGATGAACTCAATGGCACGCCTGAGCTGGACATCGAACAAGGCATCAGCCTTAGGTCTCTTGTCATAAGGTATTCTCGTAAGATACTCGTTGCGCACCAACAGTGATAGAACCTCTTCGCTGATTCCCAACTCGGTATGTGTTTTTGCAAATTCCCTGATGTTTTCTACGCTCATTTGGGGGTGCTCATCCACATACAGGCTGATAATCTTGTCGGACATCAACTTTTCAAATGCAGCTAGTTCCTCTTCTTTCAACTCTATACCTTCTACCAAGATGTCAGGTTCAATTCCTTTCTCATGAATGTTTTCACCATTCGGGGTGTAATAATGTGCCGTTGTTACTTGCGCAAAACCCTCTCCGAACCTAAATACATCTTGTACGATTCCTTTTCCGAATGTTTTGGTACCGACCAATATGGCTCTATTGTTGTCGCGCATCGCAGCAGCAAAGATTTCGGCAGAGGACGCAGATCCTTTGTTGGTTAAGATGACGATAGGAAGGGAAGCTGGTACATCACTTTTTCCTGAGGCAATGTAGCGCTGGTCTCTCATCGTTCCTTTTCTCCCTTGGATTGTAACCAAGCTCATCCCCTCTTCCAAGAAGATATTGGCCGCTTGCATTGCACCGTCTACGGCGCCTCCGTTGTTGTTTCTCTGGTCGATAACCAAGCCGACAATATCTTTTTCAAGAAGTTTGTTGACATGTTCGAGCAGTTGTTTTCCTGTTTGGGGCGTAAACTCAGAAAGGATGATGTAGCCGATATCTCCTTCCAAGACAGCGCTGTCGACAGTAGGTGTAGTGATTCTCTCTCTGGTCAGGGTAAGGTCAAATGATGTTCCGTTTCTGTACACGGTAATGGTGACTTGTGTGTTCGGCGTTCCCCGAAGCTTCATGCTAGCCTCATAACTGGTTAGCTCATCAACCTTTTCCCCATCAATATGGCTTATAAGGTCCCCTGCCATCAAGCCTGAACGCTGAGCAGGAGATCCAGGGAAGGGAGAGACTATCGTAATCATATATGTCTCAGGCTTGTCTGGATTTCTGCTTTCTGGAGCAGGTTTGTTCAGATACGTGCCGATTCCTCCATAAACCCCACTGGTCCCCTCTTGGTATTCCTTTGCACGAGATGGCGGGACATAGAAAGAATAGGGATCATCTAGCGAGGCTATCAAGGCAGTTGCAAGATCGTTGAACATCTTTTGCCTGTCAACCTCGTTGATATAGATGGAATCGACGTAGCGATACAGGCGCTCTAAAGCTGCCATGTCGACCGTTATTTGATCAGCTGCCGAATCCTGCCTGAAAGAGGTGGGCATGGGGGAAGCAAGAATGCTCTCTACCGAACCACCACCAAAGACGGGAAGGAGGATCAACAAAACTATGAAACTCAGGCTTAGCCTACGTATAATGGTTCTTTTCATACTAAGAATATACATCATCCTGGCCGAAACGGCTAGGCTCAGTAGTATTGACCACACCAATGTTGCACATTACACTTGCCCCATGACGCTATTTATCGATTTTCCCCGATGGATTTCTCCTTATATAATTCCTTCATTGCCTTTTCGATGGTATGGGTTGATGTATGTGGTGGCCTTTTCACTTTCCTATCTGATGATACGTCTTCAGGCTCGAAAGGGAGAAATTTCCCTTGACGCCGACCAGACTCTCAATTTGGTACTATTTTGTATTGTTGGGTTGATCTTGGGCGCCCGCTTGTTTTCTGTCCTCTTTTATGATGGGTCCTTTTATTACTGGACTCGTCCTTGGATGATCTTCTGGCCTTTCAGAGGAGGTCAATTTATAGGGCTCCCGGGAATGAGTTATCATGGTGGGCTTGTGGGAGCCATAGCTGGAGGGTGGATTTACAGTCGCAAATACAAGATTGACTTCCTTTCTCTTGCAGATACGGTAAGCATTGCCGCTCCCTTGGGTTATACTTTTGGACGATTGGGGAACTTTATAAACGGAGAGCTGTTTGGAAGAGTTTCCACCCGCCCTTGGGCTGTGATGTTTCCTGATGCTCCTCGATTTTCCACCAATTATGCCTGGGTTCGGGACATTGCTGATTCTTTGGGTCTTGCGTATCAGAATGGACAGTTGGTGAACTTGCCCAGACATCCAAGCCAATTATATGAAGCGTTCTTTGAAGGAATTGTACTCTTTCTTTTCCTCTGGTTTGTCATCAGGCCCAAAAGAAAGCATCTCCCAAAAGGGTATGCCTTGGTTTGGTATATGGCCGGCTATGGGTTTGTCCGTTTCTTTATTGAATACTTTCGTTCTCCAGATGAGAATCTTGGATATATCATAGCTTGGGGGAAAGAATCGGATAACATTTCCATCTTTCAATCTTTTTTCAACATTTCCATGGGGCAGCTGTTTTGCCTGGCCATGATCGTTGCTGCAATAATCTTTGCCGTTATCTTGAGGCGGCGTGAAGGAGAAGGTCGTGTCTCACATTAACAAGCGGGTTGAAAACCTGCGCTCTCTGCTCTCTGAACACCAGCTTGATGGTTGGATCATCAATGGTACAGATCCTCATCAAAGTGAATATGTCTGTCCCCGATGGAGAAGTCGTGAATGGATCAGCGGTTTTTCCGGAAGTGCCGGAACTGTGGTAATTACTGCCTCAGAAGCTTTGCTTTGGGTGGATTCACGTTATTACATTCAAGCGCAACAACAAATAGAGGGGAGCTGTTTTCGGATGATGAAGTCCGATGATCCTAGTTGTCCCTCGTATCCTTCTTACTTGAAAAGTACACTTGCTCAAGGAGCAAGGATAGGCATCGATAAAGCAACCCTTACTGTTTCTGCAAAGCAAGAGTTGGAAGAGGTGTTTGCTGAAGACGTGACGTTGGTAGGTTCGCAAGATCTATTAGATCAAATCTGGCTCGATCGTCCACTGGTTCCTTCTGAGCCTGTATGCCTGATCAGTGATGACATTGCAGGTTTTTCCGTCTTGCAGAAATTGACCATGGTACGACTGGCAATGGTGCAGGATAATGCCTCTGTTGCGGTACTATCATCCTTGGATGATATTGCTTGGTTGACCAATCTTCGTGGTTCCGATATTTCCTACAGCCCTGTTTTTCTTTCCTATCTCTTGGTGGGAAAGACGAAAGCCTGGCTTTTTACCGATTCTCGACGGTTTTCCAAAGAAGTGATGCAAGAGGTGTCTCAAGAGTTTGAAATACGAGACTATGACAAGATTGTTTCTACTTTGCAGGAAGTCTTGCAAGAAGACGATGTCATTCATTACAACCCACAGAAGACCAATCTTTTGCTTGCACAGACATTTGCAGGAAGAAGTTGTGTTTGTAAAAGAGAAATCACGACCGACTTGAAAGCCTCAAAGAATGAGACAGAACTTCAGGGCATGAGAAGAGCTCATCTGCTGGATGGGGTGGCCTTGGTCAATTTTCTTGCTGGTCTTGATACACAGAACGGGAAATACACAGAGATAGAGCTTCAGCAGAAGCTCAAGCAACAGCGGATGAGAAATGAGGACTGTTTATCAGAGTCTTTTTCTCCCATCAGTGGTTGGGCTGCTCACGGGGCTATGTGTCACTACAGTGCAGATGAAAAGAGCAACGCACGCATCGAGGGCGATGGTCTGCTGGTCCTGGATACCGGCGGTATGTATCGCTACGGTATGACCGATGTAACTCGGACCATCCTCTTTGGTTCTCCGACAGAAGAACAAAAGCGGGACTATACGTTGGTGCTCAAAGGTAATCTTGCCTTGGCTTCAGTACGCTTCCCTGAAGGAACCTGCGGGTATCAGTTGGATGTTCTCGCTCGCCAGTTTCTTTGGCAGTATGGGCAGACGTATTTCCATGGAACCGGACATGGTGTCGGATTCAGGCTCAATGTACATGAGGGTCCTCAATCCATCAGTTACAAACCGCTTGCAGTACCCCTTAAAAAAGGCATGGTACTCAGTGATGAACCTGGGTTGTATAAAGAAGGCCGATACGGTATCAGAATAGAGAACCTCGTGGCAGTAAAAGAAGATGTAAAAACTGAATTTGGGCAGTTTTACAGCTTTGAAGTCTTGACCCTCTGTCCTTTTGAACGCAGATTGATAGATAAGAATTTGCTTACAGAGCATGAGACAGCAATGATAGATTCGTATCATCGTTGGGTGTATGAGGAGTTGAAGGATCTTGTTGATCCGAATGCATCATCCTATTTGGTTGAGGCAACACTCCCATTGTAATTATTATTTTAGAAACAAGATAAGGAGTATCTATAATGGTTGAAGCATTAAAGAAGATGGGAAAAATTTCCCGCAAAGGACCTGTGGTGCTTGTCATCATGGATGGTGTAGGTTTTGGGAAATACAAGGAAGGTGATGCTGTAGCTTCTGCATACACACAGCATCTTACAAAGCTCTATAAAGCAAACCCATGGACCAAACTCAAGGCACACGGCACAGCCGTTGGTCTGCCAAGTGATGATGATATGGGCAACAGCGAGGTAGGACACAATGCCATGGGTTGTGGCCGAGTGTTTGCCCAAGGAGCGAAATTGGTTGCCAACTCCATATCAACCGGAGCAATGTTTGAAGGTGATACCTGGAAGAAACTGAAAGACAACGTCAAGCAACAGGGCGGTACCCTGCATTTTATTGGTCTTCTCAGTGACGGAAACGTACACTCCCATATAGATAATCTGAAGGCCATGATTTTACGGGCAAAGGATGATGGTGTTGCGAAGGTTCGTGTTCATGCATTGCTCGATGGCCGCGATGTCGGGGAAGTCAGTGCTTTGGATTATTTCGATCCGTTTGATGAGTTTCTTGCGTCAGTGAGTGATGATTCCTTCGATGCAAAGATTGCCAGCGGTGGTGGAAGAATGATCATTACCATGGACCGCTATAATGCAAACTGGAACATGGTCAAGAGAGGTTGGGAAACTCATGTCCTCGGCGAAGGAAGAATGTTCAAGAGTGCTCATGAGGCAATTGAAACCTTGCGCGCAGAGACAAAAGCAATCGACCAAGATCTTCCTCCATTCGTTATTGCAGAGGATGGCAAGCCGGTTGGAACCATCGAGGATGGAGACAGTGTCATTCTTTTCAACTTCCGGGGAGATAGGGCTCTGGAGATCACCAAGGCTTTTGAAGCAGAAGAGCTTACCGAGTTTGACCGAAAGCGGCATCCAAAAGTAGAGTACGCTGGAATGATGGAATATGATGGCGATCTTCATGTTCCTGCTCAGTATCTTGTCACCCCTCCGGCTATCGACAAGACGATTGCCGAGTATCTTTGTGCTTCCAAGGTGAGACAGTTTTCCATCAGTGAAACACAGAAATTCGGGCATGTTACCTACTTCTTCAACGGAAACAAGAGTGGAAAGTTTGACGATTCCCTTGAGTCTTATGTCGAGATTCTCAGCGACATCGTTCCTTTTGAAGAAAGACCTTGGATGAAATGCGCCGATATTGCTGACCGTGTAATACAGGAAGTGGAGAGCGGATCGTGGGATTTCATCAAGCTCAATTTTCCAAATGGTGACATGGTAGGACATACGGGAAATTACCAAGCAGTACTCTGCTCCATGGAAGGCATGGATTTACAGATAGGCAGGATCCATAAGGCTGTCATGGCCGCCGGTGGCGTCATGGTGATCACAGCAGACCATGGTAATGCAGATGACATGTTTGAACACGCTAAGGATGGCAGTGTGCAATACAAAGAGAACGGTGAGCCGAAATCCAAGACGAGCCACTCCCTCAACCCTGTTCCCTGCATCATCTGCGACAGCAACTATCAGGGTGAGTATAAAACTGAGTTGCGTGAAGGCCTGGGTATCAGCAGTATTGCAGCAACCTGCATGAACCTGCTCGATTTTGAGGCGCCAGAGGAATATGATCCAAGCATCATTGTCATGCAGTAGAAGATTTGAAGTGGTATAATGAATGGAGCCTACGGGCTCCATTCATTTTCAGGAGGCCTTTATGCAATACAAAGAATTCGGAAGGACTGGTCATCAAAGCAGTAGGGTAATCTTTGGAGCTGCCGCCTTATGGGATGTGACCCAGCAGGAAGCAGACAAGACTCTTGGCCTCTTACTCGACCATGGTGTCAACCATATAGATACTGCTCGAAGCTATGGTGATGCCGAGCTACGAGTAGGACCTTGGATGAAAAAACATCGATCTGATTTTTTTCTTGCATCCAAGACCGGAATGAGAACCAAAAAAGAAGCTCTTGATGAGCTTAAGGAGTCTCTAATCCGTCTAGAGACCGACTATCTTGATTTGTGGCAGCTGCACTTTTTGGTGGATCCCTCAGAATGGGATACAGCAATGGGGGAAGAAGGAGCTTTGGAAGCGGCGGTTGAGGCAAAAGAGCAAGGTCTTATCCGTTTTATTGGAGTTACCGGTCATGGAATCGGAGCACCTAAAGCACATCTAAAGAGTCTGGGTATCTATGATTTTGATTCGGTATTGTTGCCCTATAATTATCCGATGCTGCAAAACAACGTATATAGGAAAGATCTTGAGCGTCTATTATCTATCTGTGCTGAGCAAAAAATTGCAGTACAAACAATAAAGAGTCTTGCTCGCGGTGAGTTGGATGACAAGCCCAAGGTGCACGCAACGTGGTATGATCCTCTTACCGATGAAACATCAATAGAGAAGGCTGTTCATTATGTTCTGGCGAATGAACAACTGTTTCTCAATACCACCGGTGATATTCATATCCTTCCTTCCTTACTCAAGGCTGCGCAAGAACCGATGACCAAGCCTAGTGAGGAAGAAATGCAAGCTCTTGTGAAAAGAGAGAAAATGAAGGCGTTATTCAGCTGATTTATGTCCAGATATGGTATGTTCTGGTAACCAGAATCAAGGTGGTTGTTCCTGCAACGTAGAGAACAAGACCTATGATATTGTATAGGGTGTTCTGGCTTATGGTCACCAGAGCGTTTCCAATGATCATCAAAATGAAGGCAAGACATCGGGTAAAATTTTGCCTGCTGAAATGATCTTCAAACATTGCGATGAGAAAGGTTAACACAGCAAGTATATTTATCAGGATCGTGACTCCCAAAAACAAGGGATTTGTAATAATTGCTTCTCTTAGAAAAATCGGGCTGTTTGTTGAGGATGGCACCATTATGGACAAAAGCAAAGCGCTCGCAGCCCCAAAGAATGAGTACTGTCCCAACTTTGTCATATTGATGGATTTTTGGAACAATCCTGAAGCAAGAAAGAGAAATGACGAAAAAAGCAGTGCAAAATGATACAGCACCGATATGGTGTAAGGTCTGAACAACAAGTGGTTGGACAGTTGTTGATACAGAGGAAGTATTTTGATGTTTCCCAAGCTGATCATGAGAAACAGCAAGGGAAGGACCCTTGCCTCCGCCCCAATATTTGCCCTATAGAAGAAGCAGAGTAATAGGGCTGCAATCAGGGCCACCCAAAGATGGATCAAGGAAGGAATCAGATGACTTCTGCTGTATATCCAGGTCTCTTGTTGTACAGAGTTCAGTATTCCTTGGATAAGAAGGAGCGTGAGCAGCAATGTGATGAGTGCTTGTATTCCAAGAAGGATGAAACGAAGGTTTTTTGCCATGCTTGTTACTAAATGCAATCCTGATACGCTGTTTCAACCCGTACGCCCATACGTTGACAGGTATAGGCAGAACCGAAGGCGGCTATATAGGAATCAATGAGCGTTCCCAGTCCATTGAGGAGGGGCATCAAGGCAATCATGGTCATTTGTGCCCCATAGAGGTTGATGTCCAAGAACTGCAAGGCGATGATTGAGATGAAGAATACTTCATATCCCAAATAAAGCGGGCTGGCATAAGCAAAGAGAGCACTGCTCAGAGCAACGAAGAGTATGACTTTGTCCGAGGGCATGGCAGCTGTAGAGGCAAAAATCAAGCTCAGGACGCTCAATGTGGCAATCATGGCCGATCCTCCGCGGCCGATAAGTGTGTATAAAGGAATTGCAGTTGCGCTTACTCGTTTCTGGCAACCAAGATTGTGTCTTGAAAGAGAAACTGTCATCGGACTGGAGAAGAAGATGCTTCCACTGAACAACGCTGCAGTGGCAGGACCAAGCATTCTATATAAAATTTTGTAGGGATTGACCCTGAATCTGGTTACCAAGCCAAAAAGAAGAGGAAGAATAATCAGGACGACACTACAGGTCCCGATGAGAAGCATGATCAAGAACCGGTGGGCTACAAAAATGGTACCTTCCCTTTGTAGATTGCTGAACCAATAGGCAGCTGCAAAGAAAACAAAAAACTGTCCGACAGAACTATAGGACCGACCAAGACGGAACATAGTCTCGCTCAGCGAATTCATGGTGACGTAGGCAGGACGAATGACATCAGCATTGGGCTTGAGGAAATAGCCGAAGATAAGGGAAACTATAATGATGGGAAGCAGGAAGCTTTCTGCATTTGCCAACGTATAGAAAGGGTTTATGGGCAATAGCGACTCAAAGAGCGAGGATAATGATTGCGGGGCTAGCGCAAGGAGGCTGGATGCATTGGAGCCTGCACTGCTGCTGGCCGGGAAATATGTCGGAAAGAATCTAAACACCATGGCCCCAAAAAGAGCAAGGAGCAAGGTGGTTATGATGCTCCAGAAAACAGTGGTTCTCGAGAAAACCCAACCCTCATCATCCTTGCGAAGGGAGGCAATTCCTGATGAGAATCCAAAAAAGACAAGAGGGATAAGGACAAATCCGCCGACTTGTACCAGCACAGCTGTAATGGTATACATCAGCTGTTGAAATACCCCAGATTCCCCAAACAATAGCGTAGCAGCCAACCCAAGGGCTGTTGCAGCCAAATAACTTATCCACGTCTTCATAGTTTGTAAGAGTATCTTATCAGCCTTGCCAAGTCAATCAAACCATTCTTCTATGCCAAAAGGTGATCGAGCTTGTACCCGGCTTTCATCTCTGCCTCCATAAGCACTGTAACATAGGTTTCTATGTTGTTCATACCTTTATTCACTGCAAGCGATAGCGCGGAGAGATAGATAATCTCTTGCATTGCCTCCTTGGTGTACCAACGAACTTGTTTGTATTCATTTATCTGTGCATAGGTTCTGAGGTGAGAATCCTCAAGCAGGGTTGCCAAAATTTCTTTAGGATTCTCTATCCCGTCATCGACCATGTTTGAAGCGCTGGCAAGAACAGCCGCACTGTGGCAGATTTTTCGATTAATGCTTTGGTCAAAACTGAAACCACACAACTCTTTGCTGAAAAAACGCGAAAGTAATAAGGTGTCGCTTGCCTGCATCGCTTCTGAAATGGTTGAGTTTTCATCAATAAACGGTTTGAGGAAGAAAGCCGCGGCTATTACAGCCTCCAACTCATCCAGTATTGCACTGCTGTGTAAGAACAGGCGTGTCTTTTCATCCTTGAAAAGATTGGTCAAACGTTGCACTTCATTGAGCATCTGTTGAGGAGCGATATCTTTCAAAAGAGAAGGAATCGATTTTTTTGCTGCCGGATGAAGATTCTCCACTGCAGCAAAAAGATGTGCATAAGATTCAGCTAGTGTAAGGATCAGCTTTCTCTCGGTCTTGCTTGTTGCCTTGCCTTGTATAATAAGTCTTATTTGTTTGAAAAAGTTCTCTGAATGAAGGTTGTCCATTGCCTTGTATACCGGCTTCAGGCGAAGAGCAAGAATCTCCTGCTCCAGATTTGCAACGCCGCTTTCCCCGATTTGTTCATACAGTGCGAGATAGGTTCCGTCTACATCCTCAATCTCTCTGACGTTCAAGATTACTTTAGTCTCAAACCCTCTCAGATGTACAAAGAAACCCTCGTCATACACCTTCAACGAAGGTTTCATGTAGGTAAGTCCCTCATTGAACGATTCGTAGATCAGATAACGCCTTCCTCCCACCGTAAGAGCAAGCGACTCGGCAAGACTTACCGTAGCCGTCCTTTTTTCATCTTCCATTTTGTGTAATTTGGGGGCAGAAGTCTTAATCCAACCTTCAACAGCCTCATACTGGTTGTTATACAAAACCATCACGCGTTCTCGTTCTGTTCCATTCACATAGCAGAAAGCTGATTGTTGTACCGTTCCATCACGATATAGGTCAAAGAGCTCAAAGTAATCCACCCCACTGAAGAGGTATCTTTTTTTCAGAAGTGGGAAGATTCTTTTTTGGTGCTGTTCTATAAGATGGGTGTTTGGCTGCTCATTCCAGTATGCTCTTCTGTACTCCATGCCATACTTTTCTCGGTACCCTTCAATTTGTCCATGTCCGAACATCGGAAGTCCGGGCATTGTGACAAGCAACGTGCATACCCCAAAATACTTGTCCCCATCACCAAATTGGGCAATGGCGGTTTCTTCGTCGGGGTTGTTCATGAAATTCACAAACCGCTTCAGAATCTCCGGTTCAAACGCTATTGTATTTTTAATTGTTTCACGGTACTTCTGGTTTTCCTGATTCTTGAGCATATTCATGAAAGCACTGTTGTACACTCTGTGCATGCCAAGCGTTCTGACGAAATATCCTTCCATCATCCAGAAGGCTTCAGCCAGCAAAAGAGTGTCAGGAAGTTCGTTATTAATTCTATCAACGACTTCTCTCCAGAACTCCTGGGGGATTTTCTGGTTGAAGAGTTCCTCATCCATACCATATTGAGCTCTTCCTGCAATATCACCCCCATATCCAGGTTTCGGGTACCACAGCCGTTGGATATGCTTTTTCGCAAGGGTCATGGCAGCATCAAAACGAATGATCGGGAAGTTTTTGGCAACATGCTTGATTTGCTGATACACAGCCTCTCTAGTCATGGGGTTGAGGAAATCAAGTTGCGCAGTATCGTTCCAGGGCATCGAAGTACCGTCATTGCCGTGGAAAATATAGGTTGTTTTTCCGTTTCTCAAATCCCGTCTCCTGAAGGTGACCGCAGCATCACTGCGATCATAGTAATGGTCCTCCAGCTTGATCTCGATGTCAGGGTTGTCAGAGAGATTGGGTCCATCATAGGTGTAAGAAGGGAACGGGGGATAGGATTGTTGTACAAAGTAGTCGCTGTGGCTGAAAACCCAGTCTCCATCGATACCGCAATGATTCGGCACCATGTCACTTGCAAGACGGAGGCCTCTTGCGGCACAGCGGGACCTGAGGTTGTCCAAAGCTTGCCATCCACCGATTAAATGGGCAATCTCATAGTTCTTAAGTGAATATGCAGAGGCTTCTGCATCAGGATTCCCACAAAGGTTCTTGATTTTCTTGGAGGCTGAACTACGTTCCCAAAGCCCTATCAGCCATAGGGAAGTAAAGCCCCAACCAGAAAGCCTGTCCAACTCCTCGTCAGGAATTTTGTCCAATGTATCGATAGGATATCCATATTGTTTGGTAAGCTGATCAAGCCAGACCAGAGTTGATTTGGCGAGCATAATTACGTTGGGCATCCAGTTTCGGTCTGCCGTAAACGCTTCGTACTCTTGATCGAAGTGGGTATAATCAGGTACGACCATGGCAGGTCGTGGGCCTCCTCCCTGCATTGGCGGGAAGTGTGGCTTGTCCTCCTCTTGGACAAAATCAACTGCGCGAAGGAGCAGCGTTTTGAAATTCTGGTCTATCAACTCGCTCCATGTTTCAAGGATATAGGAAATCTGGTCAAGTAAAGAATCTGGATAGAGTTTTGCCGGACGTGTGAGGAAGGTAAAGATATCCTCATCGCTGTTGGACATCAAGGCACTTGTTTTTGTGTAGCCTCCAAGCAGAGCTGTTACCGCTTGAGCTGCTTTGGGGAAGATGAGGCCCTCGGGAGAAAGGAAGGGTTTTGCTGCTTGCAAGAGAGCGGGATTTTCCTGCATGACTTGATGCATGAAATATCCCCTGAGGGATTCCTCATAATAAAAATCGATAGGAAGGGCTTGCTCCACCAAAAGAGGGGAAGGAAATTCCTTCATATAGAAGGCCAATACTTGCTGCGCGGCATGGTTTTTATTGATAAGTGCGGTCAGACGGGTGAAAAAGTCGGGTTCTATATCGCTTAAGTAATGAGAAAGAACACTTTGGTAAAGCTGGTGAAGGACTGCTGTAGCATGCAGTTTCCCTGCTGAAACCCAGTCATTCCCTCCTTTTGCCTTTACTTTGCTGTTGTATATATGGGCGAGTTCTGTTGCCTGTTTGAAGAGCAGGGGAAGATCAGAATCCGATGGAAACAGTGCTGGAAAAAAATCCATTTCAGTTCTGGTTCGAACCGAAATGCGTAAGTCACGTGTAATCAAATCACGCCTCCCATAGAGGATCGTCTCCTCTAGTCAGTATGGTAAGTATACCATGAGAGCGCAGCATTGTAATTACTTTTGTGATAATCGAAGTGTGTTAGACTAATGTTTTTGTTGCTGGTAGGTTTGAATTGCAGTCTAAAAGCATGTCTTTTATAAGGTTGAAAAGTAAGGGCAGGGCTATTTCTTCCTCTTTTGTGAATCTTTGAAGCACAAAGGATGCCACCGACCCATGTTTCGGCCTCCCTATTCCGATACGAAGACGGATAAACTGATCGCTATAGAGATGTTGTTTTAAAGATTTGAGTCCATTGTGTCCTTGAAGCCCTCCTCCTCTTTGTAATCGTATGGTTCCAAAGTCGAGCTCAAGGTCATCATGCACCACAAGAAGTTCATCAACAGCGACATGATAGAAATCGCAAGCGGCGCGAACAGAACGTCCACTCTCATTCATGTACGTCAAGGGCTTGAGCAGTTTTAAACTTTCTGTTTGAGCAAAAAGGCCTTTGTGTTTTTCCTTCCAAGCAAGGTCGGGATACAGATGGTCTGCCACCATCCATCCAACGTTGTGGCGAGTAATCGCATACTCCCTTGTAGGGTTGCCGAGAAATACAAGAATCTTTACCATGTCGTATCATACAAACTATCGTCAGGAGTGCAAAGATGTACGTATTGGTCTTCTATGTACCACAGTCACATTTACAAGAGGTAAAGCGTGCCGTTTTTGAAAGTGGAGCTGGTAAGATGGGCAATTATGACTGTTGTTGTTTTGAAACTCTCGGAACAGGACAATTTCGACCACTTCCTGGCAGTTCTCCTTTCATTGGGGAGGTCTCGGTTCTTGCTCAAGAGCCAGAGTGGCGGGTAGAATTGGTTGTTGATGAAGAACATGCAGCAAGCTCTGTACAAGCGCTCTTAGATAGTCACCCGTATGAGGTCCCTGCATATCATTTAATCCCGGTCTTGACCCTTGATGGGGTTGAGAGCAGCGAATAGGAGCTTCTATGGCAAAGACGATTGCCCAGATCAACGAGAAGATTAAAAACGGATCCGTCGTGGTGGTCACGGCAGAGGACTTCAGCAAAATGGCCAAGCAGCAACCTCTCTCCTGTCTCTGTGAAGAGGTTGATATTGTTACGACAGCCACGTTCGGTCCCATGTGTTCAAGTGGGGCTATCATCAACTTCGGCCATTGGTCGCCTGGGATCAGAATGGAGGAGATTACTCTCAATGGAGTCAGTGCGTATGAAGGCTTAGCTGCTGTCGACACGTATATCGGAGCCACCAGCGAATCAAAATTTGATCCCACCTATGGGGGAGCGAATGTAATTGAGGACCTGATCAGTGGAAAGGACGTACGTCTTCATGCCCGAGGCAAGGGAACCGACTGTTACCCCACCAAGGAGATAGATACCTGGGTGAACAAGCAAACGGTAAATGAGTTTTATCTTTTCAATCCTCGAAATGCGTATCAAAACTATGCAGCAGCGACCAACAGTACCAGTCGCATCAAATACACCTATATGGGCAGTCTGTTACCTCGTTTTTCAAACATTACCTATTCCACCAGTGGAGAACTCAGTCCTTTGCTCAATGATCCATATCTCAGAACCATCGGTCTCGGGACAAGGATTTTCCTTGGAGGAACCCAGGGCTATGTCGTGTGGAACGGTACCCAGTTCAATATGCGCAGAGAACGCAATGAGATGGGAATACCCAAGCTTCCTGGAGCTACGTTGGCTGTAATCGGTGATGCAAAAGAGATGTCCACTGATTTTATCAGAAGTGCTTATTATGAAAAATACGGAGTATCCTTGTTTGTTGGGATAGGGATACCCATCCCGGTTCTTGATGAGCAGATGGCCAAGCAACTTGCCATCTGCAATGACCAGATTGACACGACCATTTTGGATTATGGACAGGAAGGTCATCCGCAGGTCGGCTCTGTAACCTACGCACAGCTAGCGAGTGGGCAAGTCCTCCTTGATGGGAAACCAGTAAAGACCGCACCACTATCCTCTTTGGCCAAGGCGCGGGAGATTGCACAGCTTCTCGCCTCTTGGATACAGAACAAACAGTTCTATCTTACCGAAGCTGTACATACGTTCCCGGGCGACAGTTTTGTAAAACCCTTGGTCAAGAGAGAAGGAGGTGTTCAATGAAACGCCGATATGCACTCAGATTTTCCCCGACTTTGGTGGAGCAACCGATTGTGAGCAAGCTTGCTCGAGCCTACGATGTTGATATAAATATCTTAAATGCCGATGTTGCCAGTGGTCGCGGAGGCAAGTTGATTGTAGAACTAAGCGGAAGTCAGGATAATCTGGATAAGAGCGTAACCTATCTTGGTTCCCTGGGTGTCTTGGTTTCAGAGATGGTGAAAGAGTTGTTGTTCAACCAAGATTCTTGCATACACTGTGGTGCTTGCACTGCAGTATGTTCATCAAAGGCTTTGTGCTTGAACAGTGAAGCAAAGCTCAGTTTTGATGTATCTCTTTGTGTCGTTTGCGGGCTTTGTGTGCATGCCTGTCCGCTTCGTCTGTTCGAGGTTTCCCAAGAAAGGGGTGCCTGAGGATGTTCCAGAATCGCACCTATCGCTACAGCATGGGAAGCTGCAGATTCTCTAGTTTTTCTCTTGCCATAGCAGAAAGCGATGTATGGATAGGTTTTCAAGGCGACGCAGAAGGTGACGTGATTCGAAAGGAAACAGCCTCTTTTATCAGGCGCTTGAGGAGCCAGATCCTTGCCTATGAGGACAAGGCCTTCCTCTCCTCATTGGTTCCTCTCTCCCCAAAAAAAGAGGTTTCTGCTTTTCTCAGAGGTATGTTTGATGCTGGTAAAAAAGCTCAGGTGGGGCCTATGGCCAGTGTCGCCGGCTCTGTAGCGCAAGAGGTCGGCCGTCATTTGAAACAGGTTTTTTCTCTCTCGGAGATAGTTGTTGAGAATGGTGGAGATCTTTATATTGATGTCCTTAAACCTCTCTCTGTGCAGCTTTTTGCCCCAACTAGTCGCTTTTCAGGTAAGGTTTCTCTCATAGTAGAGCCACGGTTTTGTCCGCTTGGTCTTTGTACTTCTTCAGCAACGTTTGGTCATTCCATGAGTTTTGGAAAGGCTGATGCTGTGATGGTTGCCTGCTCTGATGCAGCCTTGAGTGATGCCTATGCCACAGCCTTTTGCAACAAAGTACAAAAGAAAGAGGATGTGCAAAGGGTTTGCGAAGAACTGGTCGCCAAACCAGAAGTCCTCTCTTCTATAATAGTCTTAGACGATACCCTGGCCGTTGGCGGCCGCTTGGAGGTCAGCACCTGCAATGAATAGAACACAATACTTGAAACACCTTCTTACGAAGCGGATGCTTGTGCTGGATGGCGCAATGGGAACAATGATTCAAAAACAAAATCTCAGCGACGAAGATTTTGTTTTTGAAGAGAAGAGAGCCCTTGGATGCAACGAACTGTTGAATCTGAGCAGGGGGGATGTGATTTTTTCCATCCATACACAGTATCTTGATGCCGGTGCCGATATCATCGAAACCAATACATTTTGTGCAAACGCCTTCAATCTTGAGGAGTATGATTTGGTCGATGAAGTTGAGATCATCAACCAGGCTGCGTGCGAAATTGCGAGGGAAGCTGCCGCTGACTTTGAGTCAAGGACGGAGGGGTATGCTTTTGTAGCTGGTGTTCTTGGACCCACGAACAGGGCTCTTTCTTTTTCAACAAGAGTGGAAGACCCTGCATATCGTCAGAGCGAATTTTCAGATTTTCTCGCCATGTATCGCCAGCAAGCCAAAGTATTGCTCGCAGGAGGGGTCGACCTGCTTTTGGTTGAGACTGTTTTTGATACATTGGTTGCCAAGAGTGCCATTATTGCATGTCTAGAAGAAATGAAAAGCCAGCAGAGAACGATACCCCTGATGGTCAGTGTTACGTTCAGTGACCAGAGCAGACGAACACTCAGCGGACAGACCTTGGAAGCCTTTGCAGCATCTCTTTCGGCCTTTCCACTCTTCAGTCTTGGTTTGAACTGCTCAACAGGCCCAGATCAGATGATTCCTTTGTTGGAGGAGCTTTCTGCTATAAGTCCTTTTTATGTGAGTGCACATCCGAATGCTGGATTTCCCGACAAGGATGGTGCCTATACCCTCACAGCAGAAGCCATGGCCTCTCAGATGTTGCCTCTGTTGCAGAAAGGTTCCCTCAATATCCTGGGAGGATGTTGTGGGACGACGCCCTTGCATATACAGGCATTAAAAGAAGCCTCCCTGCAAGCAACAGTAAGAGAAAAACAAACAACAGAGCATGCGTTGCTTCTTTGCGGCCTTGACGTGTGCCGTGCTGAAAAAGATGCCCTGCTGATTGTCGGTGAACGAACCAATGTAGCTGGATCGAGAAAATTTGCCCGTCTTATCAAGCAAGAAAAGTGGGAGGAGGCCCTGCAGATAGCCCGAAGCCAGGTGCAGGAAGGTGCACGGGTGTTGGATATTTGTATGGATGCCTCTATGCTCGATGCGAAAAAAAGCATGGTGCAGTTTCTCCGTCATCTAGCAAGTGATCCTTCGGTGGCTAAAGTCCCTTTGATGATTGACTCCTCTGACTGGTCGGTCATAGAGGCTGCCTTATGCGAGGTTCAAGGAAGAGGCATTGTAAACTCAATCAGCTTGAAGGAGGGTGAGGCTCTCTTCGTCTCAAGAGCAAAAGAGATTGCCCGTCATGGGCATGCCATGGTTGTCATGCTTTTCGATGAAGAAGGCCAAGCCGTTTCCTATGAGCGAAAAATATGCATCGCAAAACGAAGTTATGCCTTGTTGAAAAAGGCCTGCATCAGGGATGAGGATATCATTTTTGATGCGAATGTATTGTCGATAGCCACCGGCATAGAAGAGCATGATACGTACGCACGCGATTTTATCCAGGCCACCAAGACATTGAAACAGCTCTACCCTCATTGTCATACCAGTGCCGGGGTAAGCAATCTCTCCTTTTCCTTTAGAGGTAATGATGCGTTGCGCTCTGCCATGCATGCAGTGTTTCTCGAGCTTGCAGATCTTGATATGGCGATCATCAATCCATCATCGTTGCAAAAAACATCAGACTTGGATAGAGAGGTTCGAACAACGATTGAACAGGCCTTGCTTGCACAAGAAGACGATCTTTCAGAAGTGAGATCGCGCTTGATTGCCTTGGCAATAGAGATGCAGACAGAGCAAGAGGATGAGAAGCCCAAGATTGCGGCAAGTGAAAAGAATCCAAGTGAGCGTTTGTATGATGCGGTGCTCAATGGTCAGAATGATTTTCTTGCACAGGATCTGGCTCAATTGGCAGAGGTGGACCCAATCCAAATCGTGGAAGGGCCCTTGATGGATGGAATGAAGGAAGTTGGGCGTCTTTTTGGCCAGGGAAAGTTCTTTCTTCCTCAGGTTGTTCGCAGTGCAAGAACTATGAAGCTTGCTGTTGATATCCTGCAACCGCGTATAGAGGCTGTTCTTGAGAGTAATATTGCTCTAATAGGCAATCATAAGAAGAGAACAGCGGTTATGGCGACAGTGAAAGGCGATGTGCATGACATCGGAAAGAATATCGTCAATCTGATTCTCAAGTGCAATGGTTTTGAAGTAGTCGATCTTGGCGTCATGGTCCAAGCCAAGACCATCTTGCAAGCGGCAAAGGACCATAAGGCTGACTTGGTGGGGCTCAGTGGTCTGATTACTCCCTCTCTCAAGGAGATGGAACACGTTATTACCTTGTTTGAAGAACACAAGGTCCCTGTACCGATTTTTGTCGGAGGTGCAACCACCAGCGAATTGCATACTGCAGTAAAGCTAGCAGTTCTTACTTCCCAGCCTGTGTTGCATACCAAGGATGCTTCAGCAATGGCCATTGTAGCAAATGAGGTGATGGGAAAGAATCGGAAGCAGTTTCTCTTTGAGGTTGCCTTGCGGTATGAGAAGCTCAGAAGTGAACACCAGAGCGAGCAAAAGACAAAACAGGCAGATTCGTATTCGTATGATAAGGCATTGGCAATGACCAATCAAAAGATCGAGGGATGTGAAGCTAAGGAGTATGGCATTCACACCTTGGACAAGTTTGATATTGATCAACTGGTGCAAAAGATCAACTATAAGATGTACTGTGCTGCTTGGAAGGTGCCTTATCATTCAGAAGAAGGGAAGAGTCTTGTTTCCCAGGCTAGGGATTTGTTGGCAGAGCCTTCCATTATGAAGTTATTTGAGAATGGGTGCAGGCTCATATATGGAACCTTCAAGGCGAAGAGCGACCGTTTTCGAGTTGAAGTGCAAGACAGTAGCTTCTATTTCTTGAGAAATGAACAGAACGGCCTTTGTCTTGCTGATGCGATAGCTATAGAAGATACAATCGGCTTGTTTGTCAGTACCGCATCACTGGGTATGGAAGACTATTTTGCCCGTCTTGAAAGAGAAGGGAAGATACAGAGGTTGCTCTCGCTCAAACTCTTAAGCGATCGGCTTGCTGAGGCTTTGGCCGACGAGGCTGAAACCCTGATCAGGCAGATGTGGGGTTGCAAGCAGCCTACGTATCTCAGGCCTGCTCCTGGGTATCCCTCATGGAGTGACCATAGTGAGAAACAAACGCTGTTCTCCTTGCTTGGAGCCACAGAAAAGATCGGGGTCCATTTGACAGAGAGCTTTGCCATGAATCCTCCCTCCTCTGTTTGCGGCATGCTTATCGGGGGCGAGAATCTGCGATATTTTTCACTCGGACATATTGGAGAAAAACAACTGCAAATGTATGCCCAAGCAAAAGGTCTTTCTTCCCAACAGCTTGCCACGCTGCTCAGTGGTATGGAATACTAAGCATATGCAAGTAATCGATATCCTGAACGAGGCAAAACGTCCCCTTTTTACTTTCGAACTGGTACCTCCTCTCAAGGGGGGGAATGTAGAAACCCTGCTTGAGGCAGTACGAACTCTTGCTGTCTATGAACCGGCATATATCAATGTAACCAATCATCAGCAAGAGGTCGTCTATATTGAACGAGAGGACGGACTGCTTGAACGTAGGACCGTACACAAGCGTCCGGGCACCATTGCTCTTTCTGCCTTGATACAATACACCTTCAATATTCCCGTTGTAGCCCACTTGATCTGCGGGGGGATGGATGCCGATCAGTTGGAAGACGCCTTGGTCGAGCTAAATTTTTTGGGAATTGAGAACATTCTTGCTCTTCGAGGAGATCCTCCGAATGGAGTGAAGCGATTTGTTCCTGTTAAAGGAGGTTATGAGCACTCCGATGGATTGGTAACACAGATAGCCAGACTCAATGAGGGGCTGTACTTGGATGCTCAGTTGCAGAACGCCCAGAAGACTCGTTTTTGTACCGGTGTTGCAGGATATCCTGAAAAGCATGCAGAGGCGCCAAACCTCTCAATTGATATCCAGATGCTCAAAAAGAAGGTCGATGCTGGAGCACAATACATCGTAACGCAGATGTTCTTTGATAATGCAGTGTACTATCGGTTCGTCGCTGATTGCAGAAAGGCCGGTATTACGGTTCCTATAATTCCTGGCCTCAAACCAATCGGAAGCCGACGCGATCTCGCCACCATTCCCCAAACCTTCCATGTCGATTTTCCCGATGATCTCATGCAACTACTAGAGGGTGCTACAAAACTTTCAGAAATCAAGGAAATCGGTGTGCATTGGTGCACAGAACAAGCGAAGGACCTTATTGCGCACAATGTCCCCGGGGTGCATTTCTACACCCTTGGGAAAGCCGACACTGTTGCGCGCATTGTAAAAGCAGTGTATTAACGTGAGGTGAGAACCCCGGTCTTAGGGCAGGAGCCTGTTTTAGGGCATTTACTGCAAAATGGACTGACAGGGGTGCAGATCAGTTGCCCATAGCGTACCAGCAATTCATTGAGAGGTATCCAGAATCGTTTTGGCATCACTTTTTGAAGCGCAAGTTCTGTTTGCTCTGCTGTTTTGGTGGAAACCCAGTTCATTCTGTTGGCGATTTGATGGACATGGCAATCTACACAGATGGCATCGATTCCAAAGCCAAGATTAAGGGTTAGGTTTGCCGTTTTTATGCCGACGCCCGGTAACGCGAGCAGCTCTTTCTGGTTGTTTGGTACTTTTGCTTGGTGTTTCTCAAGTAAAATTGAGCTGATTTGTCTGATTGTCTTGGCCTTTGTCTTATAAAAGCCGGCAGGATACAGAGCTTTCTCAATCTCAGAGGCAGAAAGCTCGAGCATGCTCTTTGGGTCTGTTGCCAGTGCAAACAGACGTTTGCTTGCATCGAGGGTGACCCCATCCTTCGTCCTGAGACTTATGATTGTGGCTATCAAGATGCGAAAAGGGTCATTGCTCTGCTGGGCAATAAGAGAGACAGAGGGTAGGATTTCCCCCTCTTGTTCGATTGTTTTTCTAAACTGTGTGAAAATATCATCCCAATAAGCTTCATCCATGGTTTCTTGGGTACCATGGAAGCGGGAAAAAAGCAACGCTTACTTGATTTTTTTTGCTGTACGCTCTAGCGTAGCTTTATGATAATCGTACTGCAAAAACAGATCAGTGATGCTCAAAAAGAGTCCATCCGTTCATTTCTCGTGCAAAAAGGCTATACCGTAAAGGAAATCGTTGGACAGGAAGAGACTGTCTTGGGGGCTGTAGGGCAGAGTATCCTCGATATCCGAGAGGTGGAAATGCTCGGCGGTGTGGCGAGCGTGGTTCCTATAAGTAAGCCATACAAGCTTGCTTCACGAGAGCTCAAGAAAGAGGATACCATCGTCACCGTAGGCAAGGTGAAGATTGGGGGCAACCGGATCGCCATCATGGCAGGTCCGTGCGCAGTTGAATCACGAGAACAGATCATGACAATTGCTGAGTCGGTACGAGAAGCAGGCGCTGTCATTCTTCGTGGTGGGGCTTTCAAGCCTCGTACCAGTCCTTATGCTTTCCAAGGTCTTGGAGAAGAGGGGTTGAAATACCTCAAGGAGGCTGGGGAGAAGTTTGACATGCCGGTCACTACGGAAATTGTGAACCCGAGCGATGCTCCTATGATGGCTCAGTACATAGACATGTTCCAGATTGGTGCTCGAAATATGCAGAATTTTGAACTTCTGAAAGCTGTTGGGAAGACCGGAATGCCTGTTCTGCTTAAAAGAGGGCTCTGTGCCACGATTGAAGAATGGCTTATGGCAGCTGAATATCTCATTGCCAGCGGTACCGATCAAGTGGTGCTTTGTGAACGAGGTATCAGAACGTATGAACGGGCTACGAGAAACACCTTGGACATCTCGGCAATTCCTGTTGTTCAAAAAATGACCCACCTTCCGGTTATCGGGGATCCAAGCCATGCTACAGGTCTTCGGGATATGGTAAGCCCGATGAGCTTGGCCCTCATTGCAAGCGGTGCCTCGGGTCTGATCGTAGAGGTACATAATAATCCTGACAAAGCATTCAGTGATGGCCCACAATCGCTGTATCCTAGTCAGTTTGAAAAACTGATGAGAGATATTCAGGCTCTCAGTGCGGTGGTAGGCAAGTCACTGGAACGCATTCCCCGTCTTTCTATGACTTCTCTCGAGAGCTCCAAGGAGATTGTTCTCAATACATCACAGCTCGTGGTGGCCTTCCAAGGGGAGAGAGGCGCTTACAGCGAGCTTGCGATCAGGCGTGCTTTTGATGAGCAGACCGAGGTTCTTCCCTGTCCCTCTTTTTCTGAGGTCTTTGAAGCGGTTCTTCAAGGAAAAGCAGCATATGGGATGATTCCTATGGAAAACACTCTCGGCGGAACCTTGCTTGAGAATCTTGATTTGCTGGACCGGCACTCCTCAATCCAGGTAGTGGGGGAGCAGCAAATCAGAATTATTCACAACCTCATCGGCCTGCCTGGTGCAAAGAAAGAGGATATAAAGGAGATTTACTCGCATCCCCAGGGTCTGGCTCAGTGCAGTGAGTTCCTTTCTCACAAGATGACCCAAGCTAAAGCTATTCCCTTCTTTGATACTGCCGGTGCTGTTGCTTACATCAAAGAGTGCAAGGATCCTTGTAAGGCGGCGATTGCAGGTCTTCCTGCGGCTCAGGTTCATCAGATGCAGGTACTTGAAGAGGCAATTGAGAGCAACCCTCGGAATTATACCCGGTTTTATATCATCTGTCGTGAAGAGCAGAGCGCTGTATACCGTTCAATCGCCCCTGTGAATAGAGCCTCTCTCCGGTTTACGGTGCATGATCGGCCAGGTTCTCTCTTTGAGGCTCTTTTGGTACTCACCAAGCATGGGTTGAATATGAAGAAGTTGGAAAGTCGTCCCATTGCAGGCAAACCTTGGCAGTACTCATTCTTTGTTGAAACAGAGCTCGGAGAGTTGGGATCTTTCGAGAGTGCCTTGGATGAATTGAGAGGGATTTGTCATTCTGTACAGGTGCTTGGAACCTTTACTTCCAACCGATAAAATGGCTAGCGAACGTTCCTTCGTCCCGCACCGACTGATCATGGGGTTGCTCTTCTCTCCGTTTATACCTCTCGATACCATCTGTGAGGAGCTGACCAAGCTCTATGGACCTATAGTAAAGAGAAGTGAGTGCAACAGCTTCTCTTTTACTGATTACTACAACGAGGAGATGGGAGGAGAGCCCCAGCGTTGCTATCTATGCTTTGAACAGCTGGTCGATCCTTCTACGCTTGCCGACATCAAGCACCAGACGAACGCTCTTGAAACAAGATACAGTATCGATGGTGCGCGCAAGGTCAATCTTGATCCAGGGCTTCTCTCTCTTGCCAATGTGATTCTTGCTACCACAAAAGGAAGAGCTCATAGAATACCTCTTTATGGAGGTATTTATGCTGAGCTTACGTTGATGTATGTAAATAAGGGTTTTCAGAGTTTTGCATGGACCTATCAGGACTATAATGATGAGAAGGTTAAGAACCTTTTTTGTGTGTGGAGAAAAGAGTATAAGCAACAATTGAAGCAAGAGGGATATCTATGACTCTTTTGGGGTATGAAAGCTTGTAGCAAGACTCTTTATTTGCTTCTCTGTCTCCTTTTCATAGGGTGTGAGATACAACCCTTGTTGTATCAAGATGTTGTGGTTGTAATTCCCAAAGATCATCCTTGGCAGGAAGCTACACATTCAGAGCTTTGGCATACCCTCTTCTATAGTGACGGCAAGGGGGCGCTGAAGAAGATGCACCTACCTTCCTCAGTAAGGTCGATCCAGGTAAAAATCAGGAGAGACTGTCTTACAGTCTTCTGTGCCTACCCACTTTCCTATATGTTTCCATATGGAGGCTTCTATCAACCAGGCGATAAGAAGGTTGTACACCTTACGCAATCAGGGGGGGCGTTGGCTAAGCTTCTGCTGGATTCCTATACATACAACCCGAGGGTGGTGGAGAATATTGATGCAAAATATCTCACCTCTCTTGTAAAGGATGCTTCTCTTGTTGATGGGCAACAGTTGATGAGGGATGTGCTCAATGGAAATTTCTCCCCCGATACGATTAAGCTGTATGAACCTTGTCCTGTCACTCTTGAGGATATACCACAAGGATACTGGATAGGAGAGCGTATTTCCCAAGAACCCTTCTGGAGTTTTTGGGGAAGGGAGACTTGTTTGACTGTCAAAGGAGGTCTTCAGCGGTATTTGAATAAAGACGATTCTCTTTGTCTTACCATTTATGGTGACCTTAAAAATAATCGCTGTGTCACCAGTTTGGGTAAAGCACCCATTTGGTAGGATATAGCTTCCCATTTTCTACAGAAACAAGTAGAGTTTGACTATGGAATCTTTGCGTGAACTCTATAGAATCGGTTATGGTCCCTCAAGTAGTCATACGATGGGTCCTCGTGCAGCGGCAATTCGCTTTTTACAAGAGCACCCTGACGGGCACATGTATGAAGCCGATCTCTATGGCAGTTTGGCTGCTACCGGCAAGGGACACCTTACCGATAAAGCATTGAGAGAAGTGTTCTCGGCCTCGCAGAAAGAGATTGAAATCGTCTGGTACCCTGATATTGAGAAGCCCTTCCATCCAAATGCTCTTACACTTCGTATGCTTGGTTCGGATATTCAGCAAACCTATTACAGTGTCGGGGGAGGAAAAATCATTGCAGAGGGCCAACAATCCGACCAAGTCCCTCATGTCTACCCAAAAGAGTTCTCAAAGATGCGCCAGATCCTGAACTATTGCGCTGAGGAAGGAATGCAGATCTGGGAATTTGCCCTACAGTGGGAGGATTCAGAGATTCTTTCCTATATGGAAGAGGTTTGGAAGGTAATGAGCGAAGCTGTTGAGCGGGGTGTGGATGCTGAAGGCGTGCTCCCCGGAGGGTTGAAACTTCCTCGAAAGGCAAGTGGTTACAACGCCAAAGCCAGTGACTTATCCAGTGCAATGGGAAACGCAGCCCTCGCGCTCAGTTATGCCTTGGCAGTCAGTGAAGAGAATGCAGGGGGAGGGAAGATAGTCACCGCTCCTACCTGTGGTAGTTGTGGAGTGCTTCCAGGAGTTCTGTACTTCCTTTCCAAACAATACAAGCTTCCTAAAATAAGGATTCTCAGGGCCTTGCTGACAGCAGGAGTCTTCGGCAACGTTGTAAAAACCAATGGTTCCATCAGTGGTGCCGAAGTCGGGTGCCAAGGTGAAATCGGAGTGGCGTGTGCCATGGCCGGTGCTGCAGCAACTCAATTGATGGGGGGCTCGATTTTTCAGATTGAGTACGCGGCAGAGATGGGCTTGGAGCACCATCTTGGTCTGACTTGCGACCCAATGAGAGGATTGGTCCAGATTCCCTGTATTGAGAGAAACGCGCTGGCTACCATGAGATCCCTCGACCACTGTACTTATGCATTGCTTGGTGATGGGCGGCATAAGGTGTCTTATGATAGTGCCATAGAGGTTATGCTTGAGACAGGGCAGGCTCTTCCCTCGTTGTATCGTGAGACCTCAAAAGGCGGTCTTGCAAAAGTATTGGGATAATCCATTGTATAATAAACGTTTGGGATGGCGCATGCCTTGACATGCATATAGCTGTTGGCTACTGTTTACATAGGTATGGATACAGCTGTTGAGAACCGACCTCGCTTTTGCAGAAGCTCATTGGTAAGCCGATTTTTTGGCTTGTTCTTTTTGCTGTTTCTCAATACACCTACGATTCTTTTTGCAGGAATTGTGTTGCAAGTTTCTCCAACTGAAGGGTATATAGAAGTCAGGATAGTTGAACCGAAAATATCACCTTCGCTTGTTACCGATGTGTGTGATGTATATGTCATAGCAAAACACCGCAGCATAGGCTACCTGTATCTCTCCTATTCACCACTCTCTGATGGGAACAGGGTATTGGAGTATCAATTGCTTGATGAAAATAATCAGATATTGCCACAAGATAGCAGATTCATATATCAGCTCGATGGGGCTGTAACACAACACGTTCCCTTTGGACGCATCAGAGCGCGATTTCCAACAGGGATGCAAAGAATGCAGAGCACCCTTACGTTTCATCTTGTTCTTGAGTTATAAAAAAACCACGCTTGAGCGTTCTCTAGCGTGGTTTTTCAGCAGTTATCGAACTACGATATTCACTAACTTATCCGGTACGACAATTTCTTTGACGATGGTTTTTCCTGCAAGCCAAGCTTGCATTTTTTCATCACCCTTTGCCAAGAGCAGTGCTTCTTCCTTCGCAAGACCCATGGCAACAGTTGCCTTCGATCGAACCTTGCCGTTGACTTGGAAGACCATCTGGATTTCGTTGTCGATGGTAAGAGCTTCCTCATAGGTAGGCCAAGATACTTTATAAAGGCTTTCACTGTTTCCCATTCTTTCCCATAACTCTTCAGCAAGGTGGGGCACGTAGGGGCCGAGCATCTTCACCAGCGCAACGGCTATCTCTTTTGAAAAGGTATCAACTTTGTACAACTCATTCACCAAGACCATCATCTGACTGATGGCAGTATTGAAATTCAGGGTTTCGGTATCATGAGTGACTTTCTTGATAGTCTTGTGGAGCGTCTTTCTCAGCTCCAAAGAAGGCTCTTCATCGGATATGGTTCTTTCCTCAAAGAGTCGATAGATCCTGTCAAGGAATCGGTATACGCCCACCAGACCTGTGGTCGCCCATGGCTTGGAGACCTCAAGCGGACCCATGAACATCTCATACATGCGCATGGAGTCAGCTCCATACTCCTCTATGATCTCATCGGGGTTGATGACATTCTTCAAGCTTTTGGACATCTTGGCTATGACACGTTCAAGTCTCTGCCCTGTTTCCTTTTCAATGAAAACATCAGTCTCAACTTCCTCAACCATATCGGTAGGTACAAGACTCTTATCCTTGCGCTGATAGGCATAACTGGTAATCATACCCTGGTTTACCAAGCGTTTGAACGGTTCTTTTGTGGAAACCAGACCCAAATCAAAGAGAACCTTGTGCCAGAACCGGGCATAGAGCAAGTGCAAGACAGCGTGTTCTGCCCCTCCGACATACAGGTCCACAGGCATCCAATACTGTTCTTTTTCCTGAGAGACAAAACGCTCGGAATTATTAGGATCGAGATAGCGAAGATAATACCAGCAAGATCCGGCCCACTGGGGCATGGTGTTGGTTTCACGTTTTGCAGGGCCTTTGCATACTGGACAGGTTGTATTCACCCAACTGTCGATCTTTGCAAGAGGACTTTCTCCTGTTCCACTTGGTTCATAGCTGCTTACCGGTGGCAAAACAAGGGGAAGCTCGCTCTCATCCAAAGGAACCGTCCCGCAGGTAGGACAATGAACCAAAGGAATCGGTTCTCCCCAATAGCGCTGTCTGCTGAAGATCCAGTCTCTTAATTTATAGTTTACAGCCTTCTTGCCAAGGTTCTTTTCTTCCAACCATTTGATCATGGCCTGGATTGCATCATCCTTGTCCAATCCATCAAGAAAGTCACTGTTTACATGAATGCCGTCCTCGGTCCAAGCCTGCTCTTGTACATCAACCTCGCTCTTGAGGACTTCTATGATGGGAAGCTCGAACTTCTTGGCGAACTCCCAGTCACGGCTGTCATGGGCTGGAACGGCCATGATGGCTCCGGTTCCATAGCTGATCAAGACATAGTCTGCAATCCAGATGGGAATTCTCTTTCCATTGACTGGGTTGATGGCATAACTACCAGAAAACACGCCGGTCTTGTCTTTTGCCAAGTCTGTGCGCTCAAGATCGCTCTTATGGGCACTTGAGGCAAGGTAGGCTTCAACGGCCTCCTTTTGGCTTTCTTTTGTCAGTTGGGCCACAAGAGGATGTTCTGGAGCGACTACCATATAGGTGGCACCGAAAAGGGTATCGGCACGGGTGGTGTATACCTCCAAGTGAGCGTCGAGGTTCTCGACCTTGAAAAGGACTGAAGCGCCTTCGCTTCTTCCAATCCAGTTTCGTTGCATGAGTTTTACTGATTCCGGCCAATCTACACTATCCAAATCAGAGAGCAACTTGTCGGCATACTCGGTAATCTTCAGCACCCATTGGCGGATGTTCTTGCGTACAACCGTGGTTTGACAGCGTTCACACTTGCCATCCTTGACCTCTTCGTTGGCCAGGCCGGTTTTGCAATTATCACACCAGTTGATGGGCGTGTTTGATTCATACGCAAGACCTTTCTTGAACAACTGGATGAATATCCATTGGGTCCAGCGGTAATAGTCGCTGCTATGGGTAGAGACTTCCCTGTTCCAGTCATAGCTGAACCCAAGGCTTTTTATTTGCTTACGGAAGTTCTCGATATTTTTCTCAGTGGTGGTCTTTGGATGGGTTCCAGTCTTGATCGCATAGTTTTCTGCAGGCAGGCCAAAGGAGTCAAATCCCATGGGATGCAGGACATTGTAACCGTTCATGCGTAAGAAGCGGCAGTATATGTCTGTTGCTGTGTATCCCTCAGGGTGTCCTACATGAAGGCCCGCTCCGGAGGGATAGGGGAACATATCCAGGACATAGACGCGTTTATCTTCTGGTACGCTCTCGTCCTCTGTAACCGCAAAGCTTTGGTTTTCTTCCCAATAGCGTTGCCATTTTGTCTCAATTTCGTGGAAGGGGTATTTGCTCATGAAAGCAATCATACCTTTGAGGCGCGCTTGCGTCAACGCTCACTGCATACTCCTTAGAGGGTTCCGTCGTCAATGGTGGGAGAAAATTCAACGGCCTCCATTCTGTTCCCCTTCATGGAAATGATTCTAAAGGTTCCAAATGTTGATTGTACCAATTCGCCTTCTTGGGGGATGTCTCCGATAAGGTCAAACAAATAGGCTGCCACCGTTGAGGTTTTCTGTCGTTGTTGGTCATCACGCAAGTCAAGTTCGTCGAGAAACTGTTGGAATGGGGTGTCGGCCATAACAAGAAAGGTGCCCGGTTTCTGTTCTTGCTTGACGATGCGGTCGGGAAATCTTCTTTCATGTTCATCATAGAGTTCTCCAAAGAGTTGCTCTGCTACATCCTCCATGGTGACTACTCCACTGAATCCCCCATATTCATCAAGTACAATAGCCTGTTGCAGTTTGTCTTTTTTAAACAGGTAGAAGATATCATCAAGATGCATCTGCTCAGGAACAAAGATTGGGTTTCTCATGATTGATGAGAGAGGTTTATCCATCTGCTTCTTCAGTTGAGCTCTCAGAATATCCCTGACCAAGGCTATTCCGACGATATTTTCTGCACTGCCGTGAAAAACCGGGATCCGGCTGAATCCGGAGTTGACAATCGAGGGAAAGGCTTCCCGTAGGGTAAGGGTGTCGCTGAGGCAGAATACATTTGTTCTGTGCGTCATAATCGTCCTTACCTGTGTTTCACTGAAATGGATTGCACGTTGCATGAGATCGGATTCATACTGGTCAACCAAGCCCTCATCTTCAGCCGCATCCACCATATGCATCACCCCTTCGGTGGTGATATGAGGTTCTGCCTTGCTTGCAAAAAGACGGGTGATTATATACGAGAAGTGTCGAAGCACCCACACTACAGGAAACAACATAATCGAGAGAAACCGCATCGGATAAGCCATTAGGATGGCAATCTTCATGTTATGAGTCAAAGCAATCTGTTTTGGGGTGATTTCTCCAAAGATCAAGATGATCAAGGTCAAGATACCTGTTGCATATCCTACAGCTTTGTTTGAGAAGAATTCGATGGCGAAGGTGGTCACCAAAGCAGAGACGGAAATGTTCACTACATTGTTTCCTACCAAGACGGTGGTGATGAGCATATCACGCTGAAGAGCAAGCTTGTAGGCGAGCTTGCTTGCACGCTTTTTCCGGTTTTCCAATGTTTTCAGCTGGACGAAAGAAAGCGAGGTGTATGCAGTTTCCGTTGCAGAGAATACTCCGGAGAGTATCAAAAGGATAATAATGACTGTTAGTTGTACCTGCATGTACACCTCACAGCCATGGACAATAAGAATGGGTGTTCTAGAGAGCACCCTTGACTAGGTAACGGGTCTTCCATATTGAACCTAGTATAACAAGAGATATAGTAAACAGACAAGTAAAACAGAAAAAGCTGTGATTTTGGTTTTTTTGCTTCCTCTTTTGATGCGTGAAGCATTGAACCCACAAAAAGGGTAGAAGAAGAAGAGCGTATCCATCACAAGCAATACAAGTGGATAGGGAAAGAGAGAGAACGCATGGAAAACGATAAGCAAAGACCCGGTTGCAAATACAGAGGCGAGGGCCATTTTTGAGAGTAACGAATTATATTCAGTGTGTGAAACATTACTATCTTCCAGGTAGATGTTTCCAGGAACAGGAAAACTCATTGAGGTGAGGAGAGGAAAGAGCAATCCAGTGATATAGGCAGTATCCCACTGATGATACTCAACGACCACCTTGTGTCTTTTTGCTACAAGATACATGGCCAAGGACCTGACAAGTATGGTAAGGGATGGCAGCAGGAGCAGTAGAGGCCATCTCTCTGTATTAGCCTGTGGGAAGTTAAACAGCATAGGGATGTTGATCATGAAAATTACCGGGAGGAAGAGAAGGGTATTTGCAAGCAAGGTATATACCAGAGCTTTCCCATTGGTTGCCGATGGTACAACCTTTCTCTGGTCCAGGCTCTTATGCCAAAGAAAGTAGCCCATGTCAAAAAAGCGAGAGGCGTGGTGGTAGACTCGAAACATACCTTGACGAAAACGCAAAGCCTGGCCAAGCAGTCCTATGCGCAAAAAGCCTCGACGTTCAAGTTGCTTGAATGAAGCTGGGTTGTCCCCTTCAACGCAGCCGGCAATGTCTGTACAACCTTTGCTTTTGCAAAACAACAGAGCTTCATCAATTAAACGGCCCGCTAGGCCCATACCGCGATGATTGCTGTCTGTATAGAGCCAGCCTATATACCCCATGGTGACCGTCTTGTTTACCTTATAGACATCAAGATTCAGACCTGCAACAATGCGCCCTTCAAAAAGAGCCACCAAGGTTGTATTGGGATGAAGGAAGAAGATGGAATGAAGGTTTTGCTCAAAACATCTTTTCATCAAAGACTGTGCTTCTGCAACTTGGTCTTCTGCTAAAACTTTGATTGTATATTCGTTCATAAGGAATTCCGTTACAGTTGTTTTTCCATTTCTGTCTGTGTAAGAAATAAGGAAAACCCACTTTTTTGAAGCAATGCTTGCATAGGCAGGTAGGACTTGTCAACGTTGAGCATGCTTAAAGACGGCGTTGTTGCATGTTTTGAGAGCTCAATGATAGCGTTTTGAGCAAATCCTTGACTCCGGTCATGCTCGTTGATGTAAATTTGGGCTATCGAACCCTTGATTTGGTTGAAGCAGACATACCCGCGTTTCTGCTCTTGTGCAACGATATCCATGACGCGAAACGCGCCCTGAACCACTGACTCATTGTTGTTTTGCCAACTTGCAACACAATCTCCTTTTTGCAGGGTAATGCTTGTTTGATCGACAAGCCTGACGTATCTTTGTTCTTTATCAAGAAGCTTCTGTGTTTCGATTTTATAACAGAGCAAGCTTCGTTTGTCAGAAAAGCCGTGTTTGCGATAGAGCTCCCTGGCTCTTGTGTTGGTGTCGATTACCTCAAGAATGAAGGTTTCTACCCCATTGCTCTTGAGATGCTCAAGCGTTGCATCAATGAGCAGGTGGGCAAGGCCTTTTCCCTGGTAGGAGGAAATGATGCCTGTAGCCCCATCATAGGCAAGCGAACCTCTTCTTCCTACAAGCAGGAATCCGACTAAGCGCCCCTGATCAAACAGTCCCATCGAATCTTCCTTTCGATAGCCTATACTATCTGTATGTGAAACCAGTTGATCCATAGTCATAGATACAGGGACATCATATGAGCTAAAAGCTTCGTTGAAGGTTTCAAGCAGGGAGGAAAAAGAGATTGTCTTGAGCGTATCGGTCACCACCATTTTTTCCTCCGAAAGTACAAGGCCATCGAGCTGATGATGAAGATGCAGATAAGCAAGATTGCATAAAAGCCCCACCAAGCAGAGCTGAAGGGAATGTACTCGAAGTTCATACCGTACAATCCACTGAGAAACGTCAGTGGTATGAAAATGGTTGAGATGATGGTGAGTATTTTCATGATTGCATTCATTCGGGTATCGAGGCTGGACAGGTATACTTCCATGAGTCCTGATACCGTTTCACGCAGCATGTCACACTCCTCAGAAAGCCAAGAAGCGTGGTCATGAATATCTTTGAGCAGAAAAATGGTGGTTTTATCTACAAACTCACTCTCTGAGCGTATCAAGGAGGAGAGGATATCCTTCAAAGGACTGGTCAACCGCCTGTGTTTGAGAATCTGGATTTTGTGCTGATGAATGGTGGTAGCATCAGTTTGTATGGATTTGCCTACAACAAGTTGTTCAAGCTGTTCTGTCTTGATTTCAAGTTCATCCGCTCTGACCAGGTATTGATCCACCACTCGGTCTATCATGGCATGAAAGAGCATGCTGCTGCTTCCTTTCTTCAGTTTTGTTTGCCCTGTTTCAAGTTGGGCTTTCAGCTGCTGAAACAACGGTGTGCTTTGCTCTGCCACAGACAGGACCCAATCCTTGCCGACAAATAGGGAAAGTTGTTGTTCCGGGGTGCTTTGGTCTTCCAATACTCTCAGCGTGACAGCTATATAGGAATCATAGAAGTCAACCTTGAGCCTTTGGTTGGTGGAGAACACATCCTCCAGGCTAAGGTTGGAAATCGAGAATTGCTTTGCAATGGAAACAATTTGTTGCATGTCCTCCAGGCCCCTGATCTGGACCCAACAGCGTTGCCCTTCAGCTGGAAGTACAAGACCTGTTTGTACAGAATAGGACATCTCGTTGTATAAATGGGTTTCAACTACTGTTTTCTGTGGCTGTCTTTCACCCACATATACCAGTGATCCAGCAGGTATTCCTTCTTTTTTCTTATGGGATTTTTCATGGTTCATGTACTGTTTCTCCTAGAATGAAAGAAATCCAAGGACGAGCAACAGCAGGAGCAACGTCCTTTACTGCTTGATGTATTCTAATCCTCTGGTTCTTGTGCATTGAAACAAGCGTTTAGAAGTAGGTCTACTAATCGAGTAACTTCTAATAATTAGATTCAGAACAAGAAAACGGTCCATACCCTAAGCCTAGTACAACAATCTTATGACAGCAAGAGGAAAAATTGCGATGAAGGGTGACTATTTTGCCACGAAGAGGGAATTCTGGTATAATGCATAGTTATGGCAAAGACAACGTATGATGAATCAAAAATTCTCACGCTCAGTGCGCTCGAGCACATCCGAAAGCGACCAGGCATGTATATCGGGCGCCTTGGCAATGGAACGCATATTGATGACGGGATCTATATTCTGATCAAAGAAGTGATGGATAACAGCATTGATGAGTTCATCATGGGCTATGGAAACAAAATTCAGTTGCGGTTACTAGATCATGAGATCAGGGTCCGTGACTTTGGCAGGGGCATCCCTTTGGGCAAGGTGGTTGATTGTGTTTCAATCATTAATACCGGCGCAAAATACAACGATGATGTATTCCAATTTTCCGTAGGGCTCAATGGGGTGGGAACTAAGGCCGTCAATGCTCTTTCTTCGCATTTCAGTGTTACCAGTTATCGTGAAGGCAAGTATTGTACAGCGACGTTTTCCAAGGGAATACTTTTGTCTGAGAAGAAGGGAAAAACAGCAGAACAGGATGGCACTGAGGTTTGCTTCACCCCTGATCCAGATTTGTTCGGTGATTACCAATTCAACGAAGATTTCATAGTTTCCCGGGTTTATAGCTATGCCTATCTCAATACAGGGCTTTCTTTGATATTCAACAACAAAACCTATAAGTCGACCCATGGACTTCTGGATTTATTGGACAAGGAAGTTGGTACTGAGAACCTCTACACCATCATTCATTACAAGAGTACACAACTTGAATTTGCCCTTACTCATGTTGGTGGTTCTTATGGGGAGAATTACTTTTCCTACGTGAATGGACAGCATACCACCGATGGAGGTACTCATCAGAGTGCCTTCAAGGAAGGGATTTTGAAGGGAGTGAATGAACATTTCAAGAAAAACTGGGCTGCCCAAGACGTCCGTGAAGGGGTTGTTGGTGCAATTGCTGTACGGGTAAAAGAACCAGTATTTGAATCACAAACCAAGAATAAGCTCTCCAATACTGAAATCCGAACCTGGATTGTCAATGAAGTGAAAGATGCCATCATTGATTTCTTACTGAAGAACTCTGAGCAAGCCAACAAGATATATCAGAAGGTCATCAACAACGAAACGCTTCGCAAGGAGCTCAATGAAGTAAAGAAAGGAGCGAGGGAGTCGGCAAAGAAGGTCTCTTTGAATATTCCGAAGCTCAAGGATTGTAAATACCATCTAGGGCAGAGCAGCGCTCATCAGGATGAGTGTGAACGATCGATGATTTTTCTTACTGAAGGAGACAGCGCTTCAGGGACCATAACGAAAACCCGAGATGTCATGACGCAGGCGGTATTCAGCCTTAGGGGGAAAATCGTCAACGTTTTCGGCAAGAAAAAAACAGAGATATACAAGAATGCCGAGTTGTATAATATGATGGTTGCCCTTGGTATTGAAAACGGGGTGGAGGGGCTAAGGTATGGCAAGGTCATCATTGCTACTGATGCCGATACCGACGGGTTTCATATCAGAAACCTGTTGATGACCTACTTTTTGACATATTTTGAGGATTTGGTGTTATCAGGACGTGTGTACATTCTGGAAACACCCTTGTTCAGAGTGAGGAACAAGAGCCAGACGGTCTATTGCTACAATGAAAAAGAACGTGATATGGCAATCAGCCAGATCAAGAACAGCGAAGTGACCAGATTCAAAGGCCTCGGAGAGATAGACCCCAAGGAATTCGGGCAATTTATCGGAGAGGATATGCGCCTGCTTCCTGTTTCCATCCCTGGCATGAACGAGATGCACAAAACCTTGGAGTTTTATATGGGCAACAATACTCCTCAACGACGTGAATTCATCATGGAGAATCTTATCTGATGACCCAAGCAAACTCAATTTTTCGCCAGAACTTTCTCGAATATGCAAGCTATGTCATCAAGGAACGGGCAATCCCTGATCTTGTGGATGGATTCAAGCCGGTCCAGAGGCGCATCATCCACTCTCTTTTTGAGATGGATGACGGGAAATTCCATAAAGTAGCCAACGTCGTAGGATGGTCGATGCGTTACCATCCTCATGGGGACTCTTCCATCTATGAAGCTTTGGTGAATCTGGCGAACTGCGATCTCTTCATCGAGCGACAAGGAAACTTCGGCAATATCCTCACCGGCGACAGTGCCGCCGCCGCGCGTTATATTGAGTGCCGGCTTTTACCATTTGCCAAAAAGGTTCTCTACAATCCTGAGTTGACACAGTTTGTGGACTCTTATGATGGAAGAAACCAAGAACCGGTAGTATTTCCTGCAAAGATTCCCGTAGTCCTCATTCAGGGGGTAAGCGGAATTGCGGTAGGCATGAGTACCTATATTCTTCCTCATAACGCACTAGAGGTTTTAGATGCAATGGCAGCCTCATTGAAGGGTGAGAGCTTTGTCTTATACCCTGATTTCCCTGGTGGGGGTATCGTTGACGTTGAGGACTACAAGGATGGCAAGGGCTCTGTTTCCATTAGGGCTAAACTCAACACCTCCGATCCCAAGCGTATAATCATCGAGGAGCTTCCCTATGGAACCACAAGTGAGGCAATGATCCATTCGGTTGAGGAGGCCGCAAAAAAAGGTAGACTGAAGATAAGCTCAATCAACGACTATACTGCTGAGAAGGTCAATATTGAGATCAATCTTGCCCGCAATACCTATGCCCAGGAAATTGTCGATGCGTTATACGCCTATACTCACTGTGAGACGAAGCTTTCGATAAATCCCTTGGTCATCAAAGACAATATGCCGACCATCATGACTGTCAGCGAGATATTGAACTATCATGCCCAACACCTTGTAACTGTCTTGAAAGCCGAGTTGGAGCTTGAGCGTGGGCATCTGTTGGATAAGCTGCATGCTCGAACTCTGGAACGGATTTTTGTTGAGGAACGGATTTACAAGCGCATAGAGCAGAAAAAAAGCGCAGAGGAAGTGAACAAGGCGGTGATTACTGGGTTTAAACCTTTTGCCGATCAGTTGTTCAGGGCCCTTGATGATGAGGATGTAGAGCGACTGCTTAAGATTCCCATCCGCCGTATCAGTCTTTTCGACATTGAAAAAAATCGTCATGATATCGACCAGATAAACAACGCTGTCGCTGATATTGATGCCAAGCTTGCCAACTTGATCGGGTATGCTCTCTCGTATATTGAAGAGTTGAAGCAGATGCTCGACAAAACAGAGCATAAAAGGAAGTCAAGCATCAAGACCTTTGAGCTGGTGGACGTGAAAGAGGTTGCTCTGAGAAATCTTGCTGTCAAGTATGATGCCACCAACGGCTATCTGGGGTATGGGGTCAAACAGGGAAACACCCTCTTGGAAGTCAGCACTTTCGACCGGGTGCTGCTTATCAGAAAAGACGGTACCTACCAGGTAATTGATGCTCCTGAGAAGGAGTTTGTCGGCAAAGGTCTTCTGTACTGTGGGTTTGCCGACAAGGAAGAGTTGGCAAAGGTTACCTTCAGCATCATCTACCAGGAGAAGACCTATAAGTATCTCTTTCTCAAGCGTTGTCAGGTTCTTGGCTTCCAACTGAAAAAACTCTATTCCTTGATCCCAGAAGGGAACTACAAATTGATCAAGCTCTCTACTTTTGAGAATGCAGAACTAACGGTCACCTACAAGAAAAAACCCGGTCTGAGGATACTGGAAGAGAAGTTCTACTTCTCCGACTATCTGGTAAAAGGGGTGAAGGCAAATGGTGTAAGGATTGCTGTCAAGGAGGTTTCTTCCTTGAAGCTCAGGGCAGTGAGAGAAGTGGTTCATCAAAACCCGAGTGAACCATCCCTTTTCGATGATGAAGATATGGAGAGCACATGATGCAGCTTGAGAAAAGAATCCTCTATGAAGATAATCATCTGATAGTAGTGAACAAGCTCTGTGGAGAGTTGGTGCAAGCAGATAAGAGCGGGGATGAGACGCTTGCAGATTTGGTCAAGGAGTATCTGAAAGTTACCTATAATAAGAAAGGCAACGTATATTTGGGAATTCCTCACCGTCTTGATCGTCCTACCAGTGGCATCGTTGTGTATGCAAAGACTGAAAAAGCATTGATTAGACTCAATGACCTATTCAGGGGAAGCTCTGTGAAGAAGGTCTATTGGGCTATTGTCGATACTCCTCCCCATGAGATGGAAGGTACCTTGGTGCACTATATAATCCGAGACACAAAAACAAACAAAAGTACTGCCCTGCCGATTGAGAGAAAAGGTGGCAAGCTGGCCAAGCTTGACTATCGGCTTCTTTGTGCTTCTACCAATTACTATCTCCTTGAAATCTTATTGCACACCGGTCGACATCATCAGATCAGGGCGCAGCTTGCCGCTTTGGGTATCCATATAAAAGGGGATCTCAAATATGGTTTCAAGCGATCTAATCCAGATGGTGGCATCTGTTTACATGCCCGGATGATCAGCTTTATGCATCCGGTCAAGAAAGAGGAGATTGTCCTCACAGCCGATCCCCCTGACGATGCTCTTTGGAATGCCTTTCTTTCATCTCGATGAACAAACACATGCTGCCGATTCTGGCAGCATGTACTATTGATAGCCATCACATCGAATTTTTTTGCTTGACAAATAAGAAATCATCCCTCAATCTTCATATGTATGATGTATGACGTTATAGAAATTGGGGGAACTGTCCATGGCTGAACACACGATTGCTGCCATCTATACCGGAGCTGCTTTAGTAAAACCTCTTTCGGATCTAATGAAAGAAACTCTTGGGGATTACAAGGTGATGAATATTCTAGATGACAGTATGATTGCTGACATCATTGAGGCCGGTACCTTGACCAAGGCGGTCAAGCGAAGACTCTATGGATACTATGAAATAGCTTGTGCTTCAGGAGTTGAGGCAATTCTCAACACATGCTCCTCAATCGGGGACGCCGTCTATGGTGCACGGGATTTTTTCCCGATTCCCATTCTTCGTATTGATGAACCGATGGTCAGAAAAGCAATAGAGCTGACCGATTCCATTGCTGTGTTGGCTACTCTTCCTACTACCCTTGATCCGACTATCAGTCTGATCGAGCGATGTGCAGCTGAGATGGGTAAGTCTGTAAGGACCGTCAGCGCACTGGCCGATGGAGCTTTCCGCGCAATCACCAATGGGGATGCCCAAAGGCACGATGAGCTGATTGCACAGACAGCGAAGCAGGTTGCAGACTCCTGTGAGGTTATGTTATTGGCCCAAGGCTCCATGGCAAGAATGGAAGCTCCGCTTGCAAGTCTGACACAAAAGACCGTTCTTTCCAGTCCCAGACTGGGAATCCTGCAACTTAAAACGTTGTTTGAGGGAACGCTCTGATGACATTACAAGAGCTAAAGGCCATGTCTCTCCAACTGAGGAGGGACGTGGTTGAGATGGTCTATCGAACCAAAGACGGTCATCCCAGCCCCAGTTTTTCTGTAGCTGATATTGTGACCGCTCTGTACTTTGAGGTGATGCAACTTGATCCTCAGAATCCTGCTTGGGAAGATCGCGATCGATTCGTGCTTTCAAAAGGACATGCCTGCCCTGTTCTCTATGCGGCCTTGGCTAGAAGAGGGTATTTTGATGTAGAGGAACTGTATACATTGCGCTTTCTCAATACTCGGTTGCAAGGACATCCGTACGCACCGAAGACCAAAGGCTTGGATGCTACTACAGGATCCTTGGGAAACGGTGTTTCAATCGGACTTGGCATGGCTTTGGCTGCGAGGATTCGTAATAAGTCCTATCACGTGTATGCCGTCACCGGAGATGGTGAGCTTGGAGAGGGGATGATTTGGGAGGCGGCGATGGCAGCAAGCCATCACAACGTAGGCAATCTTACAGTGTTCATAGACAACAACAATTACCAGAGCGGAGGAACTGTAGAAGAAGTAAGCGGTCCATATCCTATTGAGGATAAGTGGAAAGCCTTCGGCTGGCATACCCAGAGCATCGATGGACATGATATCGAGCAGCTTCTCTTGGCAGTGGAACAAGCAAGGGCGGTTACAGACAAGCCCTCTGCAATCATCTGCAAGACCATCAAAGGAAACGGGGTTTCCTTCATGGTTGGTGAGAATTCCTGGCATAAGAGAGTATATACCGATGACGAGTACAAACAAGCCATCAAGGAGTTGGGAGGGGCTGTATGAGCACTGTAGATAGTACCAGAGAAGGGTTTCGAGATGCTCTGCTTGCTTTGGCAAAACAGAGGGATGATGTTGTTTTCGTTTCCACTGACTCTTTGAAGGTCGTTAAAGGAGAGCCCTTTTTGGAAGCCTATCCCGACCGCGTCGTTGAACTAGGTATTTCTGAACAGAATGGGGTGGGCGTCTGTAGCGGCTTGGCCTCTAGTGGATTGCTTCCCTATATCTGTACCTATGCAGGATTCTTGACGATGAGAGCGTGTGAGCAGATGCGAACCTTTGTTTCCTACCCGAACCTTAAAGTCAGGTTCATCGGTGCCAACGGTGGTTTGCATGGAGGAAATCGAGAAGGAGTTTCCCACCAGTTCATCGAGGATGTCGGTATCCTTAGGACCATGCCCAACTTCACCATACTCTGTCCTGCCGATGGAAATCAGGTATATCAAGCTATGCTCGCAAGTGCGGATGTTGATGGTCCTGTCTATATTCGTATCGGAAGCGGTCGGGAAGACAAGGTATTTGCTGATGGAACACCATTTCCCATCGGAAAAATGAGAGTAATTGCAGATGAAGGCTCTGATGTGGCACTTTTTTGCCATGGGTTTGTAACAAATCGAGTCCTTGAGGCTGCAACAAAGCTTCAGCAAGAGGGTTTCGGCGTGAAGGTTGTGGAGGTTGCAACCATCAAGCCGCTTGATACAGAGGGTATCGCAAGCATACTCAAGCAAACAGGATGTGCAGTAAGCATTGAGGACCACTCTATCATCAATGGATTGGGAAGTGCCATTGCTGAGGTCATCAGCGAGGGTAATCCTGCCTATTTGGTACGGCTGGGCCTTCAGGATGTGTATGGCGAGTCAGGGTTCCCTGAGCAACTGCTCGATGCCTACGGTATGTCTGTAGAAAACATCGTACAGGCAGCAAGGAAAGCTTACAAACAGAGACAAAGGTAACAACTCCGGCTTTGCCGGGATAAAAAAAGGAGAAAATTTGTATGAAGAAGTTGATTGTTATTGCGTTGGTAGCCCTGCTCTCAACAGCATTGTTTGCCGCAGGCCAGGCAGAATCGAGCGGTCCTACTGCAGCAAAACCCTTGGTGCTCAGGTATGCACACATGAACCCTGCCTCCAGTCCAGCCGGTATGCAGGCAACGTATTTCGCAGATAGGATTTTCGAAGAAACCGGTGGCGCAATCAAAGTTGAAATCTATCCGGCCAGTCAGCTTGGCTCCATCTCTGAAATGGCTGAAGCTGTGTCCATGGGTTCGATTGCCATGCACCATAATACCTATGGTGGTTTGCAGCCTCTGCTCAATGACCTTGGTTTGTTCGATACCCCCTATCTCTACCGGGACGTCGACCACTTGCTTAAGGCCACCGATCCTGAGAGTTCTCCCGCGCTGATGGAACTGAACCAGAAGCTTATTGACACCAGAAACATCAGAATTCTGTATTCGTTCTACTTTGGTACACGAGAGCTGACGGCAAATTTCCCTGTTTACTCTCCTAAAGATCTCGCAGGAAAGAAGATTCGTGCAATCCCCTCTCCGATCTACCTCGCAGCGGTGGAAGGCATGGGTGCTGTAGCAGTTCCCATCGACTGGGCTGAAGTTCCTGTTGCTCTTTCCACCGGTGTTGCCGATGGACAAGAGAATCCTGTAAGCACCTTGGTTACCAGCAGCATCTTTGAAGTACAGAAGTACGCAATGATGACTGACCACATCATGGGAAGCGAGCCTGTTGTCATCAATGAGCGAGTATGGAAATCACTCACTCCTGCACATCAGGAAATCTTCAGAAAGGTAGCTCGTGAAACCCGTGACTGGGCTTCCAACATGGTACTTGAATCTGAAGAACGTGATATCCAGAACCTAAAAGACAAGGGCATGACCATCATCACCGCCGCTGATGGTTTGAAAATTGATGAGTTCCGCGCTTCTGTTTCCAAGGTTGTAAACGAACGTTTTGGCAAAGCTTGGGGCAAGTACTACGAGATGATCCAAGCAATCAAATAAGTAGTCATGCAGGAGTGGAGGCAGAGCATTGCTCTGCTTCCACGTATCTAATGGTATAGAAGGATGCTCGTATGAACACCACTCTTAAAAAAATAGCTAGAGGTTATGAAGCGGTAGCTGTACTATTTCTACTTCTTTTATTCTTTTCTGTCATGATTCAGATCATCATGCGAAACGTATTTCATGCAGGATCGATCAAGCTTGAGGAGCTTGCGCGATTTTCCTTGGTATCCTTGGTATTTTTGATGATTCCCACCCTTACTCTGCGTAAGCAGCATATAATTGTGGATATTGTCCTTTTATACCTTCCTCAAAAAATCAAGCGATGGGTCTCTGTTGTAACACAGGCCTTGGTATTGTTCTTTGGCTTATATGTGCTGTGGGCCGTTGCTACCATCATGCAGTTCAACTGGAATGTCAGAACCCCGGCTCTTGCCATGCCGAATGTGGTTTTCTATATCCCTATTACCTTGGGTATTGTCGCCATGGTTGTCTTCTCTTTTGCTGGCATGATTGCATCCTTGCTGAATAAGGAGGTTCTTCTATGAGCGGTTCATTGGTAATCTCTTTGTTTCTCTTTCTTCTTGCAACCGGTCTTCCTATTGCAGTGAGTATGGGACTTCCCTCTGCCCTCTACCTGATTATGGCAAACATACCTCCAAGTCAGCTGATTCAGCGCATGGTCACCAGTCTCAATTCCTTTCCCATGCTTGCAGTTCCTCTCTTCATTCTCGCCGCTGGTTTGATGAATAGTTCAGGGATCACTGAACGTCTGTTTGAATTTGCCAAGTTGCTGGTGGGAAGAATGAAGGGTGGTCTTGCTCAAGTGAACATCGTCGCTTCCTTGATCTTCAGCGGTATTTCAGGGGCGGCCCTTGCTGATGTCGGAGGCCTTGGGAATATCGAGATTGAGGCGATGGACAAGCAAAATTATCCAAAGACGCATTCTGCTGCAATTACGGCAGCCTCTGCTGTTATAGGGCCGATTTTTCCTCCGTCAATCCCCTTGATCATCTACGGAGCTGCAGCTGAGACCTCCTCGATGAGATTGTTGATAGCCGGCATTTTTCCCGCCGTCATTATCGCCATGGCCTTGATGGTGCAGGTAGGATTCCGTGCCCGAAAGTACAACTATCCTCGAGGTGTTGAGAAAAAGTACTCGGTTTCTGAAATTCTCACAATTGTCAAACGAGGGCTTCCTTCCATGCTGATGCCTCTGATCATGATGGTTGGTATGCTCAGTGGTTGGTTTTCTCCAACCGAAGTTGCCGCCATCGCAGTGACATATGCCTTGATACTCAGTTTTGCCTATAAGGAAATGAGCTTTAGGTCATTTTTCAAGACATGTCTCAGTACATTGCAGTCGACTGCAAGCGTTCTGTTCATCGTTGCCTCTGCAGCAATTTTTGCTTGGGTGCTTACGGTAGAACAGCTTCCCCAACAGGCTTCAGCCTTGATGCTGAGCATCTCTGATAATCCTGTGGTATTGCTGATTCTCGCCAATATGATTTTGCTCCTTGCTGGAATGTTCTTGGAATCGACAGCCGCAATCATGGTTTTGACCCCTATATTATTGCCTCCTTTGATGATTGCAGGCGTCAATCCAGTTCATTTTGGATTGGTCATGGTTTTCAACTTGATGATTGGCATGATCACCCCACCGGTGGGAATGAGTGTATACATGCTCAGTCCGATCGTCGGTCTTCCGGTTGGGAAAGTCTTTAAGGCGGTCTTGCCGTTCTTGGCTTCCCTATTGGTTGCGCTGGTGATTCTCACCTATATTCCGCAGATTTCTTTGTGGCTTCCGAATCTTATATTTGCCTAGAGGTATCAACATGAATACTACGTATTTCCATCGTGTTCACGCACAGACAGCTACTCGATTCTGGATCAACAACCCCACACTCGAGCAGGCCAAGAAGGCTATCGAGGAAGGTGCAGTTGGGTGTACCACAAATCCAAGCTATGTTTCCAAACTTTTCTCAAGTGAAGAGGATATGAGCTTTGTGCTCAGGACAATTGATCTTTTATTGCCCTATGAGAAGAATGATTCGGTTGTTGCTTCCAAGGTGCAGCAAGTGATGGTGGCTCGTCTTGCCGATGTATTTCTTCCTCTCTATGAGAAGAGTGAGGGGAAGGTGGGATTGGTTACCATCCAGGGCGACCCGTTTGCCGAGACAGATACCGATCTTATCATCGAAGAGGGGCTGGTCAATCATACCATTGCCAAGAATATCTGTATCAAGATTCCCGTGACTAAATGGGGTATTGAAGCAATCAGTGCCATGGTTGAGCGAAATATTCCTACGATGGCTACAGAGGTGATGGGACTCAGTCAGGCGGTATCGATTTGTGAGGCGTATCAGAAGGCCAGCGAGGAGAGTGGATTTACGCCTCCTTTCTATGTCACCCATATCACAGGAATTCTTGATGACCATTTCAAACGGGTGATTAAGGAACAGAACCTGAGTATTGATGATAGGCTGGTCAGGTACGCTGGGCTCTCCATTGCAAAGAAGCAGTATGAAATGCTCAAAGATAGAAACTATCCTGGGATCATGATGGGTGGGGGAGCTCGAAAACTTGAGGATTTTACTGAGTTGGTAGGGGGAGATCTTTCGATCACAATCAACTACAAAGGAAGTGCAGAAACACTTATCGAGCAGGATGCGGAGGTTGTCTCAAGAATTGAGGATAATCTGGATGCTTCAGAGATTGAGATTTTGAAGAAAGAGCTGCCCGATTACCAAAGAGCCTTGGATATCGATGGCATGCAAGTGGATGAATACTATGACTATGGCGCAGTGGAACTTTTCAGGACAGCCTTCCAAGGCGGTTGGAATGAACTGCTTGCTTTGATACAAGAAAGAAGGGAGAGCCGATAATGGATGAAAACAAACACAGAGGAAATCTTTTTACCGACAAGAAGGTCTGTCGCGCAAAAGGCATTGATCGAGTTACCCTAAGCTATGATGAAGATTCAATGCTTTGCTATTTCTATCTTGAGAAGGATTCAGTGCTTCAAATGCACACCCATATCCAAAGCCAGAATGGCTTTGTGGTGAAGGGTCATATCCATTTCATCAAAGGAGATGGAGAGGTTTTGGATCTTAGGGCGGGAGACAGCTATTACTTCGCCTCAATGGATCCACATGGGTCCAAGGTGATTGAAGATACCGAGTTGATCGAATGTTTTGCCCCTTCTCGAGATGATTACAAGGACTAGTGCATGTTTTCTTGCTTTCAAGTCAAGCTCTTGGTATGATAGGTGTGTTGCAGGTAGGGGGTATCCATTCTCATGGAAGACATATTCGCGGTGCGTGAAGCACGGCCATCAGCTGTTGAAGGGGTTATAGAAAAGATCAAGGAACTCTTGATCGAGCAGAAGCTCGCCCCAGGGGATATGATCCCGAATGAGATTTCCCTTGCCGAGAGCTTGAAAGTAGGGCGGGGTACGGTGCGCGAGGCATTGAAAATTCTCTCTGCCTACGGAGTTGTGGTAATCAAGCAGGGGCACGGAACCTTTGTCAGCAGTGCCTCAAACAAAAAACTGTTTGACCCTCAGCTATTTCAGATTCTTGTCCAAGATCGAGACTACCAGTCTTTGACCCAGGTAAGGCAGTTGTTGGAAGAAGGGATCGTCAAGCTGGTCATTGAATTTGCCTCGGATGAGGAGCTTGCCCTTCTTGACCAGACAATGGAGAAGTTCCAAGCGGAATTGGCCATGGAGAATGCTTCAGCACAGCATGCGGCATCATTGGATCTTCGCTATCATAGGCTGTTGGCACGATTCTCCCACAACAGCATTGTTGAGAACATCTATACGTTTGTCATAGAGCTCTTCACAAAGACAATAAATCCGATTCATGAAGGGGTGGATACAGTGCACCAGCATCTGCACCATGCAATCATGAACCGTGATAGCGATAAGGCGGTGGAAGCTGTCCGTGAGCACACCGCCATCTGGATAGCTGGGTATGAAGCTGCCAGGAAAAAGGCCTAATCGAGCAAGACAACCCCTTCTCCTTTGAAGCCGTTTACCTTTACGGTTATTTCTTTTTCAGTGCGGGCATGGATGAAATGTTCTGTTTCATTGAAGACGGCAAGTGCTTCGAGGGCTTCAAAGTCCAAAGAACCGCTGCGATACGCAGGATTGACGGTAAGATACAAACAACCCAGGCTTGTCATATTCTGAAAGAAGTGTGTCCCTTGACTTGGTTCGACTTGAAAGCCTTGCAGTCCGGTTTCAACAATCACCTTGGATCGGGAAATTTGTGACCAGGTTACAGGGATTCCCAACCAAGGGTCACAAGAACCCAATCTTCCTGCTACAACTAAAAGGTAGTCCTTTTCTTCTAGAACCAAGGTTGCATTAAGCTTGTCGAGTTCTTTTGCCATATCTTTCATCGCAGAAGCTTCAAAACTCTTATGCTTGAGGAAGATTATATCGTTGATTCCTTCAATTTTTCCGTTGCCCATGACGGTCTTGGCGTATATGGCTGAGCGATTCTTTTCTTCTTCTGTGATTGTGACATCGCTTTCTTCATTTCCTATAGCAATAGGGCGGATTTGTAAAAGGCTGAACTCCTGTTTCTTGGGAGCTTTTCGGTTCAGGTTGACCGCAAACTCTATTTCTACAGGGATGCCCATCGCCTGTTTGCCCAGATTCAATACATCCTTCACTATCGGGGCAAGCGGGAAGGCGTCGTACTTGAGTATGCCGTTGAAGGTGAGGACTTTCTGTCCCTCGGCCCTGATCGATTCACTGAGCATTCCACTGTCCATATCGTAGGTGCTCGCTACATATTTCAACGCTTGTGGATGCTTCTCTGCTTCACTGATATCCAGCAATTCAAGGTTCTCCAACCCTCCTTCTTGCAGCGGGTGGTATCCACTTTCAAGGTTCAGAGCATAAAAGGTATGTTGGCTGCTGCTCTGGTTGCCTCCAAGAAATTGAGCAGGCCGTTTGGGATGGGAAGGACTGAATCGCAACGCCGAGCCATTATCGACTACTGATTTTCCAAAGCCGAAACTGAGCATTCCTACCCCATCCTCGGGCTTTTCTCCTCCAAGGGGATAGTAGTTGAGGGACCGGGCAACTCCACTGACATTCGGATACCAATACGAACCATGTTCACTGCCGATGACTTGCTGGATGATTACAGCCATTTTTTCTTCTTCCAGGATGTGGTCGGTTGCTTTGAGGTATTCCTTGGCGCTTCTGAAGTATGTTGAAGCCCAGACTGCACGTACTGCATCACAAAGCTCGTTGAGTCTCGTCTCGAATGAACCGACATTGGGAAGCATGCATGTTTCATAGACTCCGGCAAACGGTTGGAAGTGCGAATCTTCCAATAGACTTGAAGACCGTACACAGATCGGCTGATGGATGACATTGACTATTTCAGAAAGATTGAGCACCAGGTCTGGGTTCAAGGGTTTTGAAAGGAATATGTTCAACAACGTCTCATCTGGAAGATCTGCGCTAGCTATATCGCTGAGGTTGTGCTCTTCAATGAACTGGGTAAAGAGTTCTGTAGTTACTACGACGGTTCGAGGAATTGAGAGATACACATCAGGATATTTCTCTGGCAGCTTTGCCGAACGAAGCACCATATCGATGAACGCAAGTCCACGACCCTTGCCTCCAAGAGATCCTCCGCCAATTCGGCTGAAGAAGAGGGTTTCATCATAATTGTTTCTACTGAATTGTGCGATTACCCCTTTTGTGCGTTCGCTGCGGTAGGTTCTGATGATGTCGGTGAGTTTTTTTTGGATGTCTTGGGCATCTCCATGCAAGGGTATTTGCAAGTCCTTGATTTTTGCTGCGAGGACATAGAGACTCTGGGCTCTAAGCCAGCGAGAGAATTCATTTCGTCTGCAGTGGTAGTCGAAGCTCTCGGTGGGAATCGAGGGGAGAATGCGTTGTAAATCTCGCATTGTTTCGGCTCGGGCTATTTCTTGCATCGTCTTAGGATCTCGGAAGATGAAGGGACCAAATCCATAATGGCTTGTCATGAATTTGTTCAGTTCAAATAATAGAGATGAGCTGTGTTTCCAGATAAAGAAGGCTCCACTGTCCTCAACAAGCTCCTTGGCTGTGTTGTCGCTGCTTTGTACCAGTACTGGTGTTTCGGGATCTTGGGCGAGTACCTGTCGAGTTAGGAACAGGCCTGCATGCTTATCTTGCTCTCCTTCCTTCAGGTAGGACATGTCTGTGATGATGCCTAAAATATTGTGCCGATAGGTACTGTACAGCTGATAGGCTTCTTCATAGGTTCTTGCAAGGACAATCTTTGGTCTGCCTCGCATTCTCAGTGTTTTTCCCCAGTTGTTCAACGCTTCAAGGATTGCTGAACGGTTTTGTTGAATCAAGCAGGTATACATCATGGGGAGATAGGAAGAATAAAAGCGAATTGAGTCTTCAACCAAGATAATGACCTGGACGTCCGCCTCATGAGTGTCATGATCAAGGTTCATCTTGTCTTCCACGAGTTTGATCATGGCTAGGAAGATGGTTGGGTCCCCTTGCCAATAAAAGAAATAATCGATTGCTGGACAGTCGGATCCTTTTATCAGTTTGTTGCGTTTATGACTGGATGAGGGTGAGAGTGCAATGACCGGCATCTCTGGGTCTATCGTTTTGATGGAGATCGCTAGTTGTTCCACTGATTCGGGTCCGAGGTCGAGCATGGTGATCACCAGTTCAAATTTTCGGCCTTTGATGAGTTCCAAGGCCTCTTCTCCACTGTTTGTGTGGGTGATTTTTGGGGGGTTGTTCAGTCCTAACTGTGTGTACTCGATGTATAGCTCTTCTTCTACTCGTCCGTCTTCTTCCAGGAGAAAACGGTCGTAATCATTGCATATGAGCAGTACGTTGTAGATGTGTTTCAACATAAGGTTGCTGAAAGGCAACCAGGTGGGGTCAAGTGTATACATAGTTTGTAGTTTATCATGTAGGAAACATTTTGAGCAATTTTTCAGTAGTTTAATGATATTGACTAAAAATTCAATAATACTGCATAAAAATGCATATTATAGCAAAATATATAAATATAATTATGAATAACTCAATTAGTCGTTGACAGAATGCGAGAGCGGGTTTACGCTTTTTAGACAAGTAGCGACTCTAGTCCAAGGAGAAAACCTAGATATGTACACCCTCGATGCGTTAATGGAAGAGCTGGAAAGAAAGAATCCTGCCGAACCTGAATTTATACAGGCGGTGAAAGAGGTTCTTGAGAGCGTAATAGACACAGTAAATGAGAATCCAGTGTATGAGAAACACAAGATTCTACAAAGAATGACAGAACCGGATCGCGTCTTCTCTTTTCGAGTGGAATGGGAGGATGATGAGGGCAATATTCAGGTAAACAGAGGGTACCGAGTACAATTTAATAATACGCTAGGTCCTTACAAGGGTGGTTTGCGGTTCCACTCAAGTGTGACGCTCGGGTCCTTGAAGTTCCTTGGTTTTGAACAGACGCTCAAGAACAGTCTTACCACGTTGCCCATGGGTGGTGGAAAAGGTGGAAGTGATTTCAATCCCCGAGGGAAGAGCGATGCAGAAATTCTTCGCTTCTGTCGTTCCTTTATGACAGAACTCCAGAAATATATCGGCCCGGATACAGATGTTCCTGCAGGGGATATCGGTGTAGGAGCAAGGGAGATCGGCTACCTGTATGGTCAGTACAAGCGAATCAGGGCTGAGAATACGGGAGTACTCACAGGCAAGGGTTTGGGCTACGGAGGATCTTTGGTTCGTCCTGAGGCTACAGGGTATGGTACGATGTATTTTGCCAAGGCCATGCTTGAAGCACATAATGATTCATTTGAAGGGAAGCGTGTTTCTCTCAGTGGTTTTGGGAATGTGGCTTGGGGTGCTGCCGTGAAAGCTACCCAATTGGGCGCAAAGGTGGTTACCATCAGTGGTCCCGATGGCTACATCTATGATGAAGAGGGTATTGGCACCCCTGAAAAATGGGCGTACATGAATGCCTTGCGTACCTCCAACAATGACGTTGTTGCCCCGTATGCAAAGAAGTTCGGCGCTGTTTTTGTTCCAGGGAAGAAACCTTGGGAAGTTGCTGTCGACTTGGCATTCCCTTGTGCCATCCAAAACGAGTTGAGCTTGGAAGACGCCAAGACCTTGGTTGAGAACAAGGTGCAGTATGTTGTTGAAACCAGCAATATGGGTTGCCAAGCCGATGCTGTTACTTATTTTATTGAGAATCGAATTCCTTTTGCTCCCGGAAAGGCTGCAAATGCAGGTGGTGTGGCTGTCAGCGGACTTGAGATGAGCCAGAATGCAATGCATCTTAGTTGGACAAGCGAGGAAGTTGATTCTAAGTTGTATTCCATCATGACGAGCATTCACGAAAGTTGTGTGCGAGAGGGAAGGGAAGAAGATGGGTATATCAACTATGTGAAGGGGGCGAATATCGCCGGCTTCAAAAAGGTTGCCGATACCATGGTGCAGCTGGGTTATTAGTTTCATTGTCTTTTATGTGTATCAAAAGGACCTTCCTGTCAGGAGGGTCCTTTTTTAATGTGTTACCACTAGGCTTTTGACAAAAAGGTAGGGATGTCCTTGTTTTTTATGGATGAAACTAGATGTTTGCTACCCAAGTTCCTCTGTATTTTTCTTAGAGTAATAATAGTCGATCACTTATTGCCAGTAAGGAATTGAGTAGCTTTACAAACAGTATTTTTGGTCTCTTTGATAGGGTTGTTTTATACTTCATACCATAATGCTATTATACTTATATAACACTATATATGGTGTATCAAGTGCTTTTCAGCGCTATAAATACTGGTATGTGCTTGCCATCTTACTCTCTCCGTGCTATGGTTGAAGAGGGTCGACCAAGGTCGACCCCGTGTTATGCAAGAGAAGCCTTTCCTGTAATAAAGTTATAAGAAAATAAATTAAAATAGAGGAACTACATGAGCTCAGTAAAGAATGAATTGAGTGCGTTGGGTAGAAAAATCTTTCTTGATAGATATGCATTGAAGGATGTAAGAAAAGAGACTTTGAAAATTGGTGATATCGTTGTTGCTGTAAGTAATCCGCTGACAGGACAACGTGAAATCGGGGTTGTCACTGAATTGGGTCAAGGTGACGAGATTACTGTAAAACTTGACGATGGCATGGTTTTGCATGTCAAGCGTGAGGATGTCGACAAGCCTCTTGAGACCGACCCCGCCCAGATGCTTGCTCGTGTTGCAAAGGGCATATCCTCTGTTGAGAAACCCGAGGTGCAAAAAGAGTGGGAAAAAGAGTTCAATTGGCTTCTGGAGGACTGGAAATTCGTCCCTGGAGGCAGGATTCTCACCGGAGCCGGAACCGACCAAAACCTTACCTATTTCAATTGCTATGTAATTCCCTCGCCGAAGGACAGTCGCGGAGGAATCATCAACTCGTTGGGTCAGATGACTGAGATTATGAGTCGCGGAGGCGGGGTGGGTATGAACATCTCTTCTTTGCGTCCTCGTCACAGTTACGTCAAGGGCGTCAATGGGCGTTCAAGCGGTTCGGTTAGTTGGGGTGGCCTTTTCAGCTTCGTGACGGGTTTGATAGAACAGGGCGGCTCTCGTAGGGGAGCTTTGATGCTGATCCTCAATATATGGCATCCGGATATTCTTGACTTCATCGATGCAAAGCGAGAAATGGGGCGGATTACCAATGCCAATATCAGTGTAGGGATCACTGATGATTTCATGGCTGCAGTGCGTAGCGATGGTGATTGGCAGACCTACTTTCCCGATACCACCGATCCTGCCTACAATGATAGCTGGGACGGGGATATAGAGAAGTGGAAGGCCTCTGGTCATAAGGTTGTCGTGTATCAGAAGATGAAGGCTAGAAAGATTTGGGATGCGATAATCGAGAGTGCCTGGGCTAGTGCTGAACCAGGGGTATTCTTCATCGATCGTTACAATAAGATGTCCAATTCTTGGTACTATTCTTCTATCCAGAGTACAAATCCATGTGGAGAACAAGGCTTGCCACCTTGGGGTGTGTGCAATCTTGGTTCGATTAATCTTAGTAGATTCGTTGAGGGAAAGAAGGTTCTCTATGAGGATCTTGGGCGCGCCGTTCGCGCATCTGTACGGTTTTTGGATGACGTTATAGACGACACTCCTTATTTCTTTGAGGAAAACAAGAAACAGCAGCTCAGTGAACGAAGAATCGGGTTAGGCACGATGGGCTTGGCTGATATGCTGATCAAGATGGAGTTGGGCTACGGTACTCAAGAGTCTCTCATCTTCATTGAAGAGCTTTACAAATTCATCTGTATTGAAGCGTATAGTGAAAGTTCGGATCTTGCCAAGGAAAAGGGTAGTTTCCCTCTGTTTGATGCTGAGAAATTGCTTCAAAGTGGCTTTATGCAGCAGATGCCAACGAGCTTGAGAGAGAAAGTAAGGACACAAGGTCTGCGTAATGTCACTCTGTTGACCCAGGCTCCCACCGGTACCACCGGTACAATGGTCAATACGTCGACAGGTATTGAGCCATATTACTTCTGGGAGTGGGAAAGAACCGGTCGTATGGGAACAAACCTCGAACGGGTGAAGGTGTATGACGATTGGGTTAAAGCTCATCCTGGACAAAAGAAGCCGGACTACTTTGTTTCTGCAATGGACCTTGCTCCAGAGGGACATGTGAAGGTGCAGGCAGCAATTCAGAAGTGGGTGGATTCTTCTATTTCAAAGACAGGCAATACTCCTAAGGAATATACGGTTGAGCAGACCGGTAAGCTCTATGAGTTGCTGTATGACTTGGGTTGTAAGGGGGGAACCACCTATCGTGATGGTTCGCGCGATACCCAGGTGCTTACAGTCAAGAAAGAAGAAGAGAAGCCTGCAATAGTTTCTCGTCCATCAGAGCCAAAGCCAAGAGTGCGTTCTACCGTGCTCAAGGGTACCACATATCGTAAGGCGACCCCGATTGGGACTGCTTATATAACGGTCAACTGTGATGGCCCCAACCCAAGTGACATTTTTGAGGTGTTCATCAATGTGGCAAAGGTCGGTTCCGACGTAGCTGCCGATGCTGAGGGCTTGGGAAGGTTGATCAGTTTGTTGCTGCGCATGCCTTCTCCCTTGACTGCCGACCAACGTGCCCAGGCTATTATCAGTCAGCTTTCAGGGATCGGTAGTGGTCGTTCCATGGGTTTTGGCAAGAACCGGGTGATGAGTCTTCCTGATGCTGTGGCCCAAGTGTTGCAGCAGCATATCGGATCTTCTGATTCAGATCGTGAAGCTTCACGGCTTCCTGACGAGGAGGATGAGCTAGAAGACGCAGGGCAACTCGATCTCGGGCTTCCCTCTTCAAACAGCGTGAAGCCTGATATCTGTCCGATTTGCGGTAATGTCACCTTTGTGAATATTGAAGGTTGTAAAAAATGTTTCTCTTGCGGCCATAGTGAGTGTTGACCATCATTGAGACGATCCGTACTCTCTAGGCAGGGCAGGGATCAGATGAATAAGACCAACAGCCCCCGACCTTATGCGACGGGGCTTTCTTTATACCGGGGATTACCAAGAAGTATTTATATTCTTTTCATCGTCAGGGTTTTCAACCGTTTTGGGGATTTTGTTCAAATTCTTTTGGTTCTCATACTTACCGGGAAGCTTGGACTGAATTCTTCACAGGCTGGATTGTTCGTTTCTGCCAGTATTCTTGCCACCATGTTCGGGCAGCTTTTCAGTGCATATGGTAGTAAGCGATGGCATATCAAATCATTGTTGGTGTTCTGCCAGTTGGTAGTGAGCGCTTCCTATCTTCTTTGTGCTGTCAGTTATCTCACTCAGCCACAGTTCATACCGTATCTAATCTTACTTGCCAGTCCTTTTCGGGGCGGTACTGCCCCGCTTACCAACACCTTGGTTGCCCAGTTCAGCAAGCCTGACGAGCTGGGTCGTTCTTTCAGTCTTTTGTATCTGGGGACGAATGTGGGAGTTGCCATCGGCCCGGTGGTAGCTTCTTTGTTGTATGTTAGATCACTGTTCTTGCTTTTTTTGTTTTCATCCTGTTTGTTGCTCGGAACCACCTTGTTGCTTATGTGCGGTATTCGCCAGATACAGGTACAACAAAGTTTTGAAAAAACAAGAGTGAATTTGCATATTGGCAAGCCTCTTTGGTTCTTTTTTGGTCTTTTCGTGTTCTACAGCCTTCTGTACGGGCAAAATACGTTTACCCTGCCGCTTCAGTTTTCTGCGCTGTACGGTCAAAATGAAGGCAGCAGCATGTTTGCTTCCTTGATGATGGTCAACGCCATTACCGTACTGGTTGCCACGACGTTCCTTACTTCTTGGACATACAGACTGGGGCAACTTTCCTGTATGGCCTTGGCGATGCTTTTTTATACCATAGGCTACGGGATGTACGGATTCTGCACCTCTTTTCTTTCGTTTTTGGGAGCCACCGTCATCTGGACGCTGGGTGAGATATTGATGGCGACCAACGCCAATGTGTTCGTGAATGCCTATAGTCCTGTTGCGCTCAGATCACAGGCGAATGCATATCTGACTACTTCTTCCAGTCTTGGACATGCTCTTGCTCCTACCTTGGGTGGCTTCTTTCTTCTCGTTGGCGACTATCGTCAGCTTTGGCTTCTTGGAGGAGCTCTTTGTTTTCTGCTTGGATGCGGTTATATTGGGATAAATAAATACCTACAGAAATGATTAATAGCTAAGGGATTACAAATAATAGAAATCTAAGTGGTGAAGGTTGCAAACGATTCCTTATTGGTTTATTATTGGTTTTTGGAAAACCAAAAAGGTTTTTCTTTATGTAAGCAATGGAGTGACCCTTTCCGGGCCACATCAAATACTGTTTAATGGAGTGTCAAAATGGGTAACAAAAAAAGGGTTACTATTGACGGAAACACCGCTGCCGCGCATATTGCATATGCCTTCAGTGAAGTAGCCGCAATCTATCCTATCACCCCGTCCTCTCCCATGGGAGAGTTTGCGGATTCTTGGTCTAGTACCGGACGTAAGAATCTTTGGGGTAAGACGGTAGAGATCATGGAAATGCAGTCGGAGGCAGGTGCGGCAGGAGCTGTTCACGGTTCTCTTTCTGCTGGTGCTTTGACCACCACTTTTACGGCAAGTCAGGGATTGTTGTTGATGATCCCCAACATGCATAAAATTGCCGGAGAGATGATTCCAACCGTTTTCCACGTGTCTGCAAGATCTCTTGCCGCACAGTCCCTCTCAATCTTTGGTGATCATTCTGATGTCATGTCTTGCCGCAATACCGGTTTTGCCATGACCTGTGCCAACAATGTACAGGAAACTATGGATTTGGCTTTGGTTGCTCATCTTGCAACTCTTGAGTCTCAGGTTCCTTTCCTTAGCTTCTTCGACGGCTTCAGGACTTCCCATGAGCTGCAGAAGGTAGAGGAGATATCCTACGATGACCTCAAGCCCTTGATCAAGGAAGAGTATGTACGCCGCTTCCGCGATCGTGCAATGCGCCCAGAGCGCCCGATCCTCAAGGTCGCAGCACAGAACGAAGACGTATACTTCCAGGGTCGTGAGACAGTGAACCCGTATTATGAAGCACTCCCTGAGATGGTTCAGAAGTACATGGATGAGGTAGAGAAACTCACCGGCAGGGCATACAAGCTCTTTGATTATGTTGGTGATCCGGACGCTACTGACGTGGTCATCATCATGGGCTCGGGTGCCGATACCATGGAGTGGGCAAGCGACTACATCAACAAGAAGGGTGGAAAGACCGGTGTTCTGAAGGTTCGCCTGTACCGCCCGTTCAGTGCAAAGCACTTTGTACAGGCTCTTCCACAGTCTGTAAAGCGTGTTGCTGTTCTTGACCGAACCAAGGAACCAGGTTCTCTTGGTGAGCCTTTGTACCTGGATGTCATCACCGCTTTGAGCCAGATGGACAGAACCGGTATCAAGGTTATCGGTGGTCGTTATGGTCTTTCTTCAAAGGATTTCACTCCTAGCCACGCAAAGGCTGTATTTGACCACCTTGGTGGCGATGCTTTCACCAACTTCACTGTCGGTATCATCGACGACGTGACCAAGCGCTCCATTCCTGTCAAAGAAACTATCGACGTTTCTCCTGCCGGGGTCGTGTCCTGTATGTTCTGGGGTCTTGGCTCTGACGGTACAGTCGGTGCCAACAAGAACTCAATCAAGATCATCGGTGACAACACTGACTTGAATGCACAGGCTTACTTCTCCTATGACTCAAAGAAGAGTGGCGGTATCACCGTAAGTCATCTCCGCTTTGGCAAGAGTTCTTTGGACATGCCGTGGTTGATCGACCATGCTGACTTTGTGGCTTGTCACAATCCTGCCTACATCGGTCGTTATGACATGCTTGGCCCTCTTAAGGAGAATGGTGTATTCCTGCTTAACAGCCAGATTCCTTCTGAAGAGGTCTTCGAGCACCTGACGAAGGAGATGCAGCAGCAGATCATCGAGAAGAAGATTCGCTTCTACAACATTGACGCTCTGGAGATTGCTGAAAAGGCTGGTCTTGGTACTCGTATCAACACCGTCATGCAGGCTGCCTTCTTCAAGATCAGTGAGGTTCTTCCTGAGGCTGAAGCCATTGATTTGGTCAAGCAGTACATCAAGAAGACCTTCATCAAGAAGGGCGAGGATATCGTCAAGAAGAACTGGGCTGCTGTTGATGGCGCAAGCGACGCTTTGCATCAGGTTGCAATTCCTGCGACCATCACCAAGAGTTTTGAGCCTGCTCGCTTGATTCCAGAAGATGCCGATGCTTTTGCAAAGAACATCATGGAACCTGTGATGCACCTTAAGGGCAATGAGATTCCTGTCTCGAAGATGTCCTTCGACGGAACCCTGCCCACCGCTACCGCCAAGTTCGAGAAGCGCGGTGTTGCACCATTCGTCCCACAATGGATTGCTGAGAACTGTATCCAGTGTAACCAGTGTGTACAGTCCTGCCCGCACGCAGCTATTCGTGCCAAGCAGATCGACCCGAAGGATCTCGAGGGTGCTCCAGAGACTTTCAAGACTTTGAAGTCTTCCACCAAAAATACTCGTGACCTTCAGTTCAAGATTCAGATTTACACTGAAGATTGCCAGGGTTGTGGTGTCTGTATTGAAACCTGTCCTTCCAAGAACAAGTCTCTTGTGTTCAGCCCCATTGCCACCGAACGTGAAGCTGGAGAGATTGCAAACGCAGAATTCTTCGAAGCTCTGCCGTATGATGTTCTTGACGGTGCTCCTGAGACTTCTATCAAGGGTCTGCAGTTCAAGCAGCCGTTGTTTGAGTTCAGCGGTGCTTGTGCAGGTTGTGGAGAGACTCCCTACGTCAAGATGGTCAGCCAGATTTGTGGTGACCGCATGGTTGTTGCAAACGCCACCGGATGTTCTTCCATCTATAGCGGAACCTTCCCGACCACTCCGTACACCGTTCGCCAGAGCGATGGACAGGGTCCTTCCTGGGGTAACAGCCTCTTTGAGGATAACGCAGAGTATGGTTTGGGTATGAGACTTGCTGTAGACTCCAACCGTGAACAGTTGAAGATTTACATCGACCAGCTGCTTGCTCTTGGCACTACCGATGCTCTTAAGAGTGCTATCGAAAAGTCCCTACAGTTGTGGGAAGAGTCCTCTGAGGCTGCCAACGATGCACAGAAGGCTGTCAAGGCTGCTCTTGTTGATGCTATTGCCCAGGCAAAGAGCGATGAAGAGAAGGCTTTGCTTGCAAAGATCGATGAGCTGAAGGACTACTTTGCTGATAAGGTCGTCTTCATCATCGGTGGTGACGGTTGGGCTTACGACATCGGATACGGTGGTGTTGACCACGTTATTGCTTCAGGCCGAAACGTCAACATCCTCGTGCTCGACACCGAAGTTTACTCCAACACCGGTGGACAGGCCTCCAAGTCTACTCCTATTGCTGCTGTTGCAAAATTTGCCAACGCAGGTAAGGAGCTCGGCAAGAAGAACATGGGCTTCATGTGCATGACCTACGGACATGCTTATGTTGCTTCCATTTCTCTCGGTTCCAACCGCTTGCACGCTCAGAAGGCATTGCAGGAAGCTGTAGCATGGAAGGGTCCTTCAATCATCTTCTGTTACGCTCCGTGTATCAACCATGGGTTGAACATGCGTTTCAGCCAGGTTGAGATGAAGAAGGCTGTAGAAGCTGGTTACTGGCCGCTGTATCGCTTCAATCCTGCCCAGGAAGAAGGCAAGAGATTCAGCTGGGATGCAAAGCCGATTTCCGGTTCCTTCCAGGATTTCATCAAGGGTGAGGTTCGCTACACTTCGTTGTACAAGACCAACCCCGAGAATGCTGAAGACCTGTTCAAGAAGGCAGAGGCCGATGCACTCAAGCGCTGGAGTTTCTTCGAGAAGCTTGGTCCTTTGATGTAAGCATTCCTTTTTCATGAGTATTCCAACTGGGGGCTGTCACACTTGTGGCAGCCTCCAGTTTTGGGAAACAGCCTTTTTATTTTATTTGACAAACGAAACCAAGATGCGCATGATGGCTGATATGGAAAAGGTTTTGATCACCATGCACAGCGGTTCTGCAGGTACAGAGCCCAATAGTGTTGCCTATCTAAAGTACGCGCTTAAAGCTCGAGCAGATATCATGGAAGTTGATGTACACTCTTCCAAGGATGGAAAGATCATCCTCTCTCATGACCAAGATTCTGTGATTTCCGATCTTTCTCTGGACGAGGTGCTTCTCAAATGCAGCATGGCGGGTATCAAGGTGAATCTGGATATCAAGCATGTACAAGCTATAGAGCCGGTTGTAGCATTGTTGAAACAGAACCAGTACCAAGACCAAGTGATCTTTACCGGCTGCCAGGAAGAAGAACTCTCTCTGTTACATCGATTGCTCTTGTGCCCTTTTGCACTTTTTAATGCTGATAGATGGGACAGAGTGCAATCATATTCCCACTTCATTCACACCACAATTACTCGTGCCAAGAAGGCGAATGCTTCCGCTTTAAACATTAATGCAGAAGACGTCGAGCCTGTTTTGGTACACGCGTGCAAAGAGGAAGACCTGCCTGTCTACGTTTGGACGGTGGATGAGCAGATAAGAATGGAAGAACTGATCGCAATGGGGGTAGCTTCCATAACCACCCATGAGGTCGAGCTTCTCAGAAGCCTATTGGCACGTTCATAAGGATATTATTCACAGAAGCATCTTTTAGTTCGTGAAGAAAATAGTTGTTAGAATCTGAATAAACCTACCTTGGTATCTTGCATCACTCCTAGTCTGGCATATGTTGTAAAAGTTCCATTTGTAAGCATTTCCATAGAATCACGATAGCGGGCAATGATATGTATCGGTTTTTCATTGTCTGTATTGATGATCCAAGAACGGGCATCTTTACTATTTACGCGGACACCACTTCGATGACCAAAAACAGGAACTTCATCGATGGAACAAGAGCATGTTTTATTTTTTTCTTTTGTAAATAATACAAACAATGCACTATAAGATCCCTTTTGTATAGTTTTCAGTTCTACAGTGTTTTTGTTATGTAGTTGATTGTAATGTGGTGAATAGTATGAAGACTCGATTGAGGATTTTGACATGGGATGTAGTAAAAAACTAGTCAGTCGGCCAGTTTCAAAGATAACTTTATGATGCTCTAAGGTTACCAATCCTTCGTTTGAAAACTGAAAATACCATGTATAATCATGACTAGCATTACAAAGCAGAGTATCATGAATCAAGAGTAATGATTTTCCTAGGACAAGGATTTCTCGTTCATGAAAAACAGGATTTGGTTGGTCTAGAACATAACTATAACTACATCCTTGTGCATAAGACCAATTATCAAATTCCTTCATGATACGGCTTCCACACAGTCCCAACTTCTCATAGGACCATGTGCCAGTTGGCTTTGTTGCTTCTTTTCCGTCAACTATGAGGGTTGAATGGTTTTTACTGCTTTTCAAAAGTAATCGGGGTTCTGTGTTGCAATATGTATATCGTCCACTGTCTACCAAGATATCTTGTCCATGTGAGACAACATCGATATGAAGTAAATCAGCATGACCATGACCTCCTCCGAGAGGTCCGCATCTAAAATGACAACAACTGTCATAACGATCCCATCCTGTCCGTAAATATATATTTCCACTTTCCATGCCCCCGAATGATACAAAAGTAGGCTGTTGCGTTTTACGGGTATTGAAAGCGATTAATTCTTTCTCTTTTGCAAAAAAACAAGAATAAGGTTCCAATACAGGATAACAGCAGATATCCAATTCACGTTCTTCAAGCAAGAAGGAAGCTCGTGTAAGGATGTCCCGGATATCTGTGTCATCAGAATCACTTTGTAAAAACTGATGGCGGTTTGGTTTTATGCTACCCAGCATATATAAAGCCATTGATCTTGCTGTAGTTATGATTGTCGAATCGAGAGTCCACCGTACTTGTTTTGCATCTCTTATCATGGAGAGAAGTGCTGATAGTATTTCTGCTTGATAAAGCGGTGATTGCTCCCATTGCATGCCGTCTGGTAGAATCTGCACAATAAGAGATTGGACAATCCTTTTTTGTGCAAGCAGAGCTGTATCTTTATTTTTCAGAAGAAGGCTTGCCTTGAAAAGCCCAGCATTCTGGATTATTCCCCAATTTGAAAAATGGAGAAAGGAACTATCCTTGGAAACGAGATATTGCAGATGCATAGCTACTCCCTCTCTGAACCAAGGCTCCTGTTCAGCCTCTAGTAACGTCATAGCATCAATCCAATGCATAATGCGCATTCCTGCATCAAGGCTTCTCCAAGAAGTATTTTCGAGAGAGGGGTTATACTCGGCGTTTATCAAGAAATCAGTTATATACTCCATAGCTTTTTTAGCATATGATTTGTTACCAGTGAGAACAAATGCTTGTGCAAGACGAAGCACAAAGGCATTTCTGCTGAGCATGAACGTCCACTCAGGATCATCATACATCTGAAAATTCCAATTGATTTCATTTTCAAATGTATGGCTTATCCAAGTATTCTCCATATCCCAAGGCATGGAAAACTGAAAACATTGTCTTAATTCTCGTTGAGCATGCTCGAGCAAAAGTTCAAGGTATTGTGGAAAATTTTTTTCTATATAGGAATATAATTGTGTTTTCATATTTATTACTTACCAGTAAGGATCCCATGATTGTGAGACTCTGGCCAACGCCTCTCTATAAAAATAGTCTCCCCAAATAGAACATTCATCAACTCCTCTATCCTTACAAGAGTTATAAGGAGAGGTTTTTGCATAGGTACTGTGAAGTAATTGACCATCACAAGAGGTTGAATCCTTAACTGCACACGTGCGGTATAAAACTCCTAAAAGGCGCTCTGCTGCATTTCTGTAATAGCTTGCTTTTTCTGGTTCAAGATGTATTGCCATTTCCAGCATGCCACAGATAGCAATTGCACTAGCAGAGGAGTCTCTGCTCTCCTTGGATCCTGTGGTGAATGTAAAGTCCCAATAGGGAAGCCAGTCTTTGGGAAGATGTGAGAGGAAAAAATCTGTAACACGTGTGAAAAGATAAAGATATTGAGGGTCTTTCGTATAGCGAAACACCAAGGCTGTTCCATAAATACCCCAAGCTTGGCCACGAGCCCAAGCTGAGTCATCACAAAAGCCTTGGGCAGTAACACCTTTCAGTGGTTTACCTGTCTTGTGGTCGAAGTAATAGGTATGGTAAGTTGAATCATCATCTCTTAACACACAATCCATCGCAGTTTTGCTATGGATAATTGCTTTTTTAGCATACTCCTCATTTTGAGTAACCGAGGTAGCCCAGAAAAGAAGAGGGAGATTTAAAAGACAATCGATGATAAGGCGATAATTACATTCTTCATTGAGAGGTCCCCATGCTTGGAAGAATTGTCCCTTTTCTTGGAATCTTGAGAGAAGGTTGTCTGCGGCCAACAAAGCTGCCTCTTTTCCAATATTACTACCAACAAGCTTGTAGGCAGCAACACAAGAAGGGGAGTAGAGAAAGCCCATATCGTGATGATCTACATCGATTTTGTTTTTAATTCGATGCAAGAAGCTTTCTACTTGTAGCAAAGCTGCTTCTTTGATTGCATCATTTTGGGTATGCTCCCAGGTCAACCAAAGTTCGCCCGTCCAAAAACCTGTTGTCCACTCAACATTTTTACTTTTTGGATAGTAATTTTGAACGGTATGGGAGTATTTAAAATCAGTGGTAAAAGAGGAAAGGCTCGCTAAAGTGTTTTGTGTAGCATATTGAATGGCACTAGATAGTTCTTCATTGGTAATAGGTAAAGTATTCACTCTCTCCTCCTATATATGAACAGTTTTAGATGCAATATTTTCAAGTTTTGAAAGATCAAGTTCAATGCCAAAACCTTCTGTAGCGGTGTGCATAGAAATTAGGTTGTTGACATTTGATGTAGTTAAGGCACGTACTACAGATCCATAGCCATCACTATCTCCTTCTTTTTCAACAGCTTCAACCCAGGAGGCTTGAAGTCCGATGGCGATTTGTTGCCAAGCTGTACAGCCGGGACCGATAAGGCTGTCATCCCCAATCATCAAACCTCCTCCAAAATTCTTAATGTGTAAGCCGAGCTGAACAGCATCAAACAACGAAGCAGCAGAACCGGGATGGATGTTATAATAAGCACCCATTCCAGGTTTAATTATTTTTGAAGCTTGACGAGCTGGACGTAAAGGATAATCAGGGATCAACGGAAGATCAGGACACATTTTCTGTAAAGCAACCCATCCTTCCATAGTAAGTTTTGCAGGGTCCTCACAGGCATCCAGTCCTAGTAGTGAAAATCTATTCAATGTTTCTGCAATACTTGACAATGGCACCTCAAATTCTTGTTTGCTCAAGCCACAGTTCAAATCACCAAGAAGAAAGGTTGATTCACGTTTTGTATATGAACGCACTATTTTTATAATCTCTGAATCAAGTACTTCATTTCCAAAGAGCTTAACTTTTACAATCGAGGCACGATTGTTTTCTGTGATTTGCTTTATTGATTTCTCCACTATTTTTAAATTATCAGCAAGAATCACTGAGGCTCCATAAATTGGTGCTTTTACCTGAAGCCCAAGATATGATAAAGCACTCACTTTTTCTAGTTTCCCTATCAGGTCAAGCAAGGCCATTTCCAAAATTTCCGTCAAACGATCGCGCCAAACACCCATATTTTCGCGCACCAACAGTAAGGCCGTCCCAAGAGGTTTTCCTTTAAGTTGTTGAAGAATTGCTCCCCATTCATCAAGTTGTATCTGTGGTTGATTTACACTGATGATGTTTTCACCCCATCCTTGTTTTCCCTTGGCGAAGAGCCCAATGAATATATGTTGCCTACTTGTCCAGGTTCCAAAACTGAAATGTCTTTCTGCATGGACATCTATGAGGTACATGGAAATATTTTCTAGGATATCTGGGCACATGAAGGGTGAGTTGTTCATGCTTGAATCTCCTTATTGAGATGCATCATAAATGGATCTTTCGATTCTTTAAGCCAGTCTAAAAGGATTGTTTGAAGCGGATGATCGTTAGCTGGTTCTTGAGGATGAAGCTGCAGTGGATCTTTTTCTAGATCATAGTAATATCTTTTAAGTTGAGGTGTTGTCTCGTAACCAACATCGACTACATAACAGTCATTTTTTGTTCGAATGGCTCTCCATCCAAAGGCTTTTGGATTGAGATCTGCTTGTGCAAATGCTTTAAGGAATACGTCTCGACCAGGGCAGGCAGCAATGTAGCATACCTTATCAAGAATTGTTTTTCCTTCAAGAACTGGTTCTTTACAACTAGTTCCTTCCATTGTTGATGGAATTGGCACAGAAAGCAATTCAAGAATAGTAGGAGCAATATCAGGACTTCCAATTACTGTACTATCGATTTTTTTCTCAATTCCCATACCCCCAATTACTAACGGAATACCAATCGATTCTTCATACCAGACATGCTTTCCGATGAGCTTGTGGCTTCCAAGCATTTCTCCATGATCGGCAGTTAGAACAATCAAAGTATCCTCAAAGAGCTGTTGGTCTTTAAGATATGAAATCAATTTCCCAAACTGATCATCCAAGCCGGATATGGCAGCATAATAATCTCTTTGCAGTTCTGTATAAGTTTCTTCATCAATGGGAAACGCTTCATAAGTATGATGCATTACATCTCCAAGCTCTACATTTGCTTTTCTCTCCAGCTTTTTATGTTCATACAGGTCTTTATACTGTTGGGGTGCCGTATCATAAGGACTATGAGGAGGATTCCATGATATAAACAATGCAAAATTCTGATTTTGATTTCTGTTCTCCAAGAACTGTAAAGCTACTTCTGTTTCATGGATGGGCGACCATTTGTTGATAGTGATTTTTTGTGGAGAGTCGCCCCAATAGTGAGGGTTGAGATGATTGTCCCAAGCGTTATAGGTATGCCAGAAATCAAAACCATGTCTCCTAGGGCCCAAAGGTGTATATGCATCCCAATTTAAGGCTCCCGATACAGGTTTTTCACTATGATTAGATTCTGGTTCATCCAGATGCCATTTCCCGATATATCCAGTTTGATAACCTTCCTGTTTCAGGATATCACTTATGCAAACCTCATCATCAGCAAGTCTCATGGAGGTCCCTGTCTTACAGTTTGTAAATACTCCGGTTGAGAGAGGGTGTTTACCGGTAAGCAGGCTTGCTCTTGCAGGAGAGCATAGAGGGCAGGTGCTTACAGCATTGGTAAAGACTGCGGATTCTTGAGCAAACTTATCGATATTTGGAGTTACCACTGATTCACAACCAGCATAACCTACAGCAGTTCTTCTCCATTGATCAGCAAAAATGAATAGAAGATTTTTCATTGTATTTCCTTTTCATATTGTATCCAATCGCCCTGGGAAACTGCCCACGTTTTCAGCATTTGATGCAATAATTGTTGCTTTTTGTGATATAGAGGGTTTGCATACAGATTAGTGATTTCTTTTGGGTCATTGGCAAGGTCGAACAATTCACCTTCTTCACCGTCAAATACATATTTGAAATTTTTATATACAATCATTCTTCTTATATCACCAAAGGCATGATTTCCATTGTAAACACTGAAAATAGGTTTGCTTTTTGGTTCCGTGCCTTCAAGTACACAAGAAGCGAGGGAAGCTCCTTCAAAGTTTGATGAGGTGGAAATATTCAATAAGTCTAAAATAGTAGGGACAATATCAAGGTGTGATATTGCCTCATTGTGCGATGATGCTGGTGCTTTGCTGTCATGAATGACTACAGGAACCCGTACTGCTGATTCATACATTTCCATCTTTTGATAGTTTCCGTGTTCTCCAAGTTGTTCTCCATGGTCAACGGTTAATACCATGAGAGTGTCATCAAATAAACCTGTGTTTTGTAAATGGGAAACTATACGACTCAGCTGATCGTCACATAATCGACATAAGGCATAGTGAGCAGCCCAAGCTTCCTTCCATTTTGTTTTATCAGCAAGAGATCCAAGTTGATTAGAAGCTCCTTTTTCCCTTGATTTGGGAGCTGTTTTCGGTGGGATTCCAACAGTTTCTGGTAATGTTATTGCATCAATTGGAAATAGATTCAAATATGATTTGGGTACAACCAGAGGGGGATGTGGAGCCCAGAGACAAACAAAAAGGGCAAACGGTTTCTCTCGTTGTTCGCTGAGAAAGTCAATTGCCTTATCAGTAAACCAGACATCCTTGAAGTGTGAAAGATTATGAGAATAAAGAGATACTTGTGCATTGGAATACATTCGGCTTTCATACACACCGTCACAGAGTTCCAAAATTTCTGAGCGTTGTGTCTCGTGAGGTTTAATTGAAATCCCTTCGTTTTTTGCATAGTTCTCATAACTCTGATCATCTTCCCAGGCCGAGAATGGGATGCTGGTTGCCAAGGAAGGGTTTATACTGATGTGGTTTACTCCGATATGTGCTACTTCATATCCTGCCTCATGAAGCATATGATGCAAGGTTTTGTGGTTTTTTGCCAACTTGCCATCTAAGTCGTTTAAGAGCATTCCTGTTTTTAGTGGGTTTTTCCCCGTAGCGAGCGAAGTTCGAGCTGGTACACAAAGAGGACATGATGTATAGGATCGCTCAAAGTATGTTCCTTGAGAAGCCAATAAGTTCCATGTGGGGGTAACTGTTTCTGATCCAACAACCGTCCCTAGTGTATCAAATCGTTGTTGGTCAGTCATAAAGAAAAGAAGATTTTTTTTCTTTTTGTGCATGTTAAAACTGGTGGTTTGCCTGGTGAGGACAAACCACCTCTCCTTACTTGATGTTTTTACAATGAAAGATAGCGTTGATAGGCATTTGAATAGATCTTGATATATCGGTCGAGACCCATTTGCCCTAGCCGTCTTATATAACTATCCCATCCTTGCTCTATGCCTCCATTAACTATCCAGTTTGCATAGTTTTGTGCAACGAAAGCTGAAATATCGCTTTCCAGTACAGCGATTTCTTCTACTTCTGATACTGTGAAATAGACCTCAGGATAGACTTCTTCTGCAGGAACATTGTAGGGAGCAAAGAAAGCATCCAACTCGACTCTTTCTTGCAGATTTGCATTGAGGTTTAGCTTGGAAGCTATTTCCATGGTTACCGCACCAAGGCTGTTTACTCCAGGTGAATAATCATGGATCATTTCTGTGAAACTCTTCCCAGCAGGAATAGGTAAGTAGCTGTATCTTCCCTCATCAGTAATGTACAGAGTTCTTCCAAGCAAGCCTTGATCAATTTGCAAGGATGTCTCTGGGACAAAATGAAGATCAACCCATCTCATCAAGGCTTCTGGGCTCTTACAATCTTTGGTAATGGCGAATGAGCCTTTTGCATTGATATAAGAAGTATAGGTATTCCATATTTGTTTACCGTCTTCACCTTTTAGGGGAGCCAGAGCAACATAATCAGGCTTGTTGTTCCCTGCAGCAGATGATAGACTCCATCCGACAAATGATCCAACAATCTTTTCCGGTGATTTAATCTTTGCAATATAGACATTGAAGTCATGGGTAAATCCTTCTTTGTCAATTAAGCCTTTCTTGTAAAGGTCATGGAAGTATTGAATTGCCTTTTTGTAAGGTTCTGTGACCGCTGTGTAGACAACTGTATTGTCCTTCACTATAAAATGATTCATCCTATCTAGTTGTCCAAAACTTCCAAACAACGAGAATAACCCATTTTCTTTTCTGTTGTATAGGAAGGTAAAGGGAATTTCGTCATCAGTTCGGCCATTTCCATTAAGGTCATTGTCTTTAAAAGCTTTCAGAACAGCTTCAAATTCAGTAAGTGTGGTAGGAATTGGCAAATTTAATGTATCCAACCATGTTTTGTTGATGAACATTTTATCGTGAGTTGTTGGAGAAAGCTCCGTAAGAGATGGCAAAGCATAGATATATCCATCTGGGGCAGTAAGAAGTTTTCGATAGGTTTCATTTTGAAGCAATCTCTTTACATTAGGTGCATACTCATCGATGAGATCATTAAGTGGGATGAGCAATCCTTGAGATGCATATTTGATAACATCAATGTCGGTCAGAATCCCTTGTCCATAAAAAGCATCAGGAAGATCCCCTGCAAAGATCAATCCTTTTTTCTCTCTCCATCCGTCTTCACTGCTCATATTCCAGTTAATCTTAATATTTGTTTCTTTTTCAAGATTCTGGAAAAATTCAAGATTAGCAAAATTTTTATTATGCCTCGTCTTAGCAGCCATTTCAAATGTTGTAACTTCATTTGTGATAGGCAAACCTGTTTGATTTACCATGATGGTAGGGGTGGTGGCTTTACCACTGTCTCTGCTGCCTTGAGCAAAGAGTCCATGCGAAATGCAAAGTATGCATAATAACAAGATTCCAGCTTTTTTCATAACGAACCTCCGTGTTTTTTTATGTACAGATCAGCCCTTTACTGAGCCCATCATGACACCTTTTGCAAAATATTTTTGTAGGAATGGATAGATCAGCAATACTGGCAGTGTAGATACAATTATCAATCCATATTTAATCAACTCTGCAGCTCTTTGTTGTTCCAAGAAGCTTTCCACATCGCCCATCATATCTGCTGCTGCCTGATTTTGGATGAGAATTCCACGAAGAACCAGTTGCAAAGGATAGAGCGACTCATCCCTTAGGTATATGAGTCCATTCATAAATTCATTCCAGTGAGCAACTCCGTAATAAAGTACCAATACTGCAATTATGGTTTGGGAGAGCGGGAAAACCACTTTGAAGAAGAATGTAAAATGAGAACACCCATCTATAGAAGCTGCCTCAAAAAGCTCCTCAGGAATTGAGTTCTTTATGTTTGTTTTTGCAATAATTACATTGAATACGTTTAAAGCCGGGAGCAGCACCATTACATAAGGAGTATTGTAGAGACCTAGGCTTCTCATAAGTAGGTAGGTAGGAATTAGGCCACCAGAAAAATACATCGTGAACATCATGAAAAATGTAAGAAACTTTCTGGCAAAGAATTCTTTTCGTGAAAGGGGATAGGCGAAGGACATGGTAAGTATGATATTGATACAGGTTCCGAATGTGGTATAGAGAATGGTATTTTTATATGCAGTCCAAATAGAAGGTTCTGCAAAAATTCTGGAATATCCTGTTGTATTGAACCCTACGGGAAACAGAAATACTTTTCCGGTGTTGATTGCATCAGGTTCAGAAAATGACGCAATAACAATAAAATACAGGGGATATAATACTAGGAATGTCACCAAAACCAGTAAAGAAATGTTTACAATATCAAATATAGTATCTGCGTTTCTATTAAATATACTTTTCATGCTGTGTATCTCCTTACCACAAACTGTGTTCGCTGGTTCTTTGTGCTATTCGGTTTACACTTACAAGAAGAAGAATGTTGATGACGTTGTTAAAGAGTCCTATTGCTGCAGAATAACTGAATTGGGCATCTATAAGCCCAATTTTATAAATATAGGTAGGTATGATTTCACTGGCGCTGATGTTCAATCCATTTTGCATGAGATAAGCTTTTTGAAACCCGATATTCATGATTTTCCCAATTTCAAGAATAAACATCATGACTGCAGTTGGAATGATTCCCGGAATGTCTATGTGGCGTACAATTTGAAATTTGCTTGCCCCATCAATTTTCGCAGCTTCGTATAAATCGGGGCTTATACTCGCTAAGGCAGCGATATAAATTATTGCATTCCAGCCAGCATTTTGCCAAATTCCTGATAGAACAAAAACAGGTCTGAACCAAGAGGGGTCTCCGAGAAAAAATATGGAGTCCTTTCCGAGTGCTTTAAGAATTATGTTGACCAGTCCGCTTCTGGGAGATAGAAAAATATAAAGCATACCCGTCAACACAATTATGGAGATAAAGTGGGGACAGTATGTTACTGTCTGTACAAATTTTTTGAATCGATATTGTTTTAATTGGTTGAGCATGATAGCAAGGAGAATTGGGATTGGAAATCCAAAAATTAATTGAGAGATACTCAATGATAGCGTATTTCTGATCAGAGGCCAGAATTGGTATGAATTAAAGAATCGTTCGAACTGCCTAAATCCCACCCAAGGGCTTCCTGTTATGCCTAAAGCGGCAACATAATTCTTGAATGCAATTTGTACACCGTACATTGGAAGATAATGAAAAACAATATAGTAGATGATCGGTAGGAGACAAAGTACTAAAAGTTGCCAGTCCCGAATCCAGTTCTTTTGTAGTGTACGTACAATGTGTTGCCTTTTTTTCATGCGATGTCTCCAGTCTCTTTGTAATGACAAGGTCAGTATGGTTTGGGTTTTTTTTCATCGCAATGATCTGTTTTTTTTCTTATATGCATTTCTTGCATACCTAACTATGCAGTAATTAATTAAGTATGCAATTTTTGGAACGCTATGCACAAAACACCTAATAACATATTGCAAAATATAGAAATAGTTACTTATCTAGTAAGAAATCCCAAGTTTATTGTAGTTTCAAAGAGTGATGCTATACTGATGACTATGAGGTACAGCAGTGAAGTTACAACTCAGGCATAATCGATGGTTTTTCAAACATCTTTTTTCCTATATCCTTTTGCTTGTTGTTCCACTGATAATCATCAACGGTTTTTTTGGAAAAAGAATCAATGAGACCTATCAGCAGACTGTGGTATCCCGGTTGGAATCTGATATCTTGACACTAAGAAATACCTTGGACAACGAGATAGAACTTCTTTTTAGTACCGTTAATCAAATTCAACTCTTGCGGACTGTCAATCTGTATGATTTTGAAGATAATCCTCTCCAAGCAAACGCAATCAAGACACTATTGAGAACTTTTACCGTGACAAATAGGTTGATTGAAGATATTGTTTATTTTCCCTATGATCAAAACTATGTCTTCACTAGTTCAACAACAAGTAAAGTAGACTTTTTCGTGCAAGAAGTATATGTATCGACATTATTGGAGGCTGATGCCTTTCTACATGAGTTGTATACTGTAAAATATCCTAAAGCCTATCCTGTGAAGCTCTATAATAAAGAAGAAGGTTTGGTCCTCGCCTTTCCCTTGCTCACAGATTATGCAACAAGTGATGGAGTCTGCCTTTTTTATGTCAGCAATAGTATTTTGGATGCAATGATAAAGGCGCAGCTTGTCCAATATAATGCATCATTGGAGATTAAGGGGAAAGACGGAACGCTTCTTTTTGCAACCAATAGGGGAAAAGATAATTCCAAGGAAAATTCTCTTTCTTTTACCATATCTTCAAATATTATATCATGGGATTTTGCTGTACAGGTTCCTCGAGAGCAATCTTTGCTTCAGGACTTGAACAGGCTTTCTCAAATGCAGCAAACCAGTAATATGATAGTGATTGTTGCTGTTCTCATTCTCATTTTCTTTCTTATGTTAATAAATTATACTCCCATTAAAAGATTGCAGAAGCAAGCAATAGGACTTTTCGAAGGTGCCAATAAGAAGCAAATGGGAGAGCTGGAAGATATTGCCAGGAGTCTTGAATTTCTCAAGAATCAGAATAGCAACCTTGCCGAAAAATGGGAAAAAAGCAGAGAATCTGAACAAAACATTGCCTTGCAAAGATTGTTGAGTGGATATTACAAAACGATTGAACAATTTCATGCACAAGTTTTGGAGCTCTCTATTTGTTTGATGCATCCCTTCTATTTAGTATCCTGTATTCATATTCAGGAAATCAATTTAGAAGTTGATCAATTGGCACTCCTTATGCGAAAGAGTTTGCCTGAGAGCTTGAACTGTTATTATATCTTCACCCCTATTCCGGATAGAATCTACTTCATCAATAGTGAATCAGAAGAAGGTTTGAAAAATCTTCCAGAAATCTATGAGACAATGAGAAAAACAATCGAAAGCAAGACAGGGTTGAGTATCACTATCGGTCTTGGTTCTGCTTATTCAGAGAGTTCTGCAATACCACAATCATTTCTTGAGGCTCGTACGGCTTTGGACTATCGTTTTCTCAAAGGGAAAAATACTACCATAGTTTTTGGTGAGGTCTCGAAATCGATGAGTTATTCGGTGACGTATCCGCATGCTCTTCTTGATAAGTTGCATATTTCCTTGAATGCTTATGATAATCAAGCAATAGAAGAGCATGCAGAATCACTTATTCAATTTCTTTTACAGGAGAATATTCCCCTGTTTCTTGCTAAAAGTATTTCTTTGGATATGATGACTCTATTCTTTGATCATCTTCCTTCTACCTTGCAAACACAAGAAGAATCTCAAAGAGACTTTTTCCTTCTCAGTGATATCGATACCATCCAAGAAGTGGTTGAGGTTGTACAGTCAGTGAAAAAGCGTTTAGGAAATATGGAAAAGCCCAAGCATTCAGAGGCTACAAAATCATTGTTGTTGGATATTACAGCATATATCAAGGATCATTGTTTTGAGTGCAATTTCTCCATGCTGCAGGTAGCTGATCACTTTTCGATGCAATTGCCGACCCTGAGTGTTATGTTTAAAGAATTTACTCAAGTAAATCTCCTTGATTATGTTACTGTCTTACGTATGGATTTTGCAAAAAGATTATTGGAAGAGACAGAACTGCCCCTGAAAGATATCAGTCTTCAAATAGGGTATTATAATCTTTCTAGTTTTATCCGGAGATTCAAACAGCTTAATGGTATTACTCCGGGTGATTATAGAAAACTTCATCATAGCATTTATACTTAGAAACTCAAAATAATTGACAAGACTAATTCCAGAATCTAAAAAAAATCAAGATTGTTCACAAAAATTTGCATGTACGCTGTATTAAGACCGTGTGACACTGGATACAGAGAAAATCCATTAGGAGGGTTTTTATGAAAAAGTTAACGGTTATCATGTGCTTGGCACTCGTACTTGCAGCTCCCGTTTTTGCCCAAGGGCAAGCAGAGAGGGGCATTGAGATTGGTAGTGCAATCTACAAATTTGACGACACCTTCATGACCGGTGTCCGTAATGCAATCATTGCTGCTGCCGCAGAGACAGACGCAAAGGTTGAGGTAGTCGATTCCATGAACATTCAGGCCACTCAGAATGAGAAGGTCGATTTGTTCATCACCAAAGGCATGAAGGCTATGCAGATCAACCCTGTTGACCGCACAGCAGCCGGTGTTATCATCGACAAGGCCAAGAAGGCAAATATTCCCGTAGTATTCTTCAACCGCGAACCTCTTGCTGAAGACATGGCCAAGTGGGACAAGATTTACTATGTTGGTGCACGTGCTGAAGAAAGTGGTACCATGAGTGGTCAGATTATTGCTGATTACTGGAAGGCAAATCCTGGCATGGACAAGAACAAAGACGGTGTTTTGCAGTATGTCATGCTCAAGGGCGAGCCCGGACACCAGGATGCTGAGCTTCGCACTGAGTATTCGATCAAGGCTTTGCAGGATGCAGGGATCAAGGTTCAGAAACTCGCTGAAGATACCGGCATGTGGGACCGCGTACGTGGTCAGGAAAAGATGGCAGCCTTCCTTGCAAGCCAGGGCGACAAGATTGAAGCAGTCTTTGCAAACAACGACGACATGGCCCTTGGGGCAATCGAAGCTCTCAAGGCAGCAGGGTACTTCAAGGACGGCAAGTTCATGCCTGTCGTAGGTGTTGATGCCACCGCTCCTGCTCTGCAGGCTCTTGAAGAAGGCACCTTGCTTGGTACTGTACTCAATGATGCTGTCAACCAAGGCCGCGCCACCTTCAAGCTTTCCTATGAACTGGCAAAGGGAAATACTCCCACCAGCGCTTCCATCGGGTATCAAATCACTGACGGAAAGTATGTTTGGGTTCCCTATCAGAAGGTTACCAAAGAAAACTATAAGCAGTTCAGATAAGAGCTGAGATGTAGTAGATACCCTCCGGGTTACCGTGCAATCCGGAGGGTTTTTCTAGAGAATCTACGCCCCGGTTTTACCGGGGAGGCGAGGAACGTCATGTATGTATTAGAAATGAACCATGTCTCCAAGTCATTTCCCGGCGTCAAGGCTTTGGACGATGTAACCTTGAAGGTGAGACCAGGGACTGTACATGCCCTGATGGGTGAGAACGGCGCAGGAAAATCTACCTTGATGAAATGCCTTTTCGGCTTGTATACCATGGATGAAGGATCGATTTCCTTCAACGAACAGCCGGTGAAAATTTCAAACGTCAAGGAAGCCCTCTCTTTGGGTATCTCTATGATTCACCAAGAACTTCATATGATTCCTTATCGATCGGTGATGGAAAATATCTGGTTGGGCCGATTCCCTCGGATCGGAGGATCAAAAAGCCCAATAGTCGATCATTCTACAATGTATGATAAAACAGAGGCACTCCTCAAAGAGTTGAACCTGACCTCGATTGCTCCCACTGACTTGCTGAGAACGCTCTCGGTAAGCAAGGCTCAAAGCGTTGAAATTGCTAAAGCAGTTTCCTATGATTCCAAGATAATAATCATGGATGAACCCAGTTCCTCCTTGACGGAGAATGAGGTTGAACACTTGTTTTCCATCATTCGTTCACTGCGTGAGCGGGGTGTGGCTATCATCTATATTTCCCATAAAATGGAAGAGATCCTGAAGATCAGTGACGAAGTTACGATCATGCGCGACGGAAAGTATGTCGGGACTTGGCCTGCACAGCAGCTGACGACGGCGACAATCATCAAGAGAATGGTCGGCCGTGATCTTACCCATCGATTCCCGTCTGCAGAGAGCAAGATTGGAGCAGAGTTGCTGAGAATTGATGGCTATACATCTCCAAATCCGAGAAGTTTCAAGGATGTATCATTCACCCTGCACCAAGGTGAAATCCTGGGTATTGGAGGATTGGTGGGAGCTCAAAGAACAGAAGTTATGGAAGCTGTTTTTGGTCTTCGTCTCCATAGCGAAGGCAAGCTCTTTGTAAAGGGTAAAGAAGTATTTTGCAACAGTGCATATGACGCAAAGAAGCTTGGAATGGCTTTGCTAACGGAGGAAAGACGAGCAACAGGAATTTTTCCTGTCCTCTCTGTTCAAGAAAATTTGGTCATTGCAAATTTGAGAGC
>Ga0334894_1000209_pt1 | contig 84227 bp, 81 predicted proteins | sample GraSluR3_MG_6_FD_207225 | JGI IMG/M metagenome (GOLD analysis project Ga0334894, IMG submission 207225) | Sludge microbial communities from methane-producing bioreactor in Wageningen University, Netherlands - Granular Sludge_12_05 R3 | ecosystem: Engineered > Bioreactor > Anaerobic >...
GTACACGCCATCGCTGTCGCTCCAGGCGAGGGATATACCGTATACTTCAAATTCAATACTGTCGTCGGTGCTGGTTACTATTTCAAAGGCCATACATTTATTCCTGCGGATTTTATCCAGTATTCCAGCTATATCGTCAATGGTTTTAAGGCATATATAATTGCAGTCTGCCCTTTCCCTTTCCGGTATATAAGATGCATCCCCCGGCCCAAAAAGCCTTTTTGCCCTTTCAACAAGGCTGCTAAATTCCAGTTCCGACAGCTTTTTTGCCACATTGTCGGTATTTGGAGCCGGACTTTTGCATTCATCAGTGTTTATAACAACGGGTATATCCCTGTGGATGGCAGCAAGCTTCTTGCTTAAAAGGGCCTGCTGTACGTTGTTGGACAAATTTTCCTTCAGTTTTCCCGCCGGCATGGAACTTATGCCCTCCAGCACTGCCTCCAGGCTTCCGAACTGGTGCAAAAGCTTAAGGGCGGTTTTTTCGCCTACCCCCGGAACCCCGGGAATATTGTCCGACTTATCGCCCATAAGGCCCTTTAAATCTATAAGTTTAACCGGAGCCAGTCCGTATCTTTCTTCTACCCCATCAATATCGTACAGTTGAAAATCCGATACCCCCCTTTTGGTATATATAACCTTTACGCCGCTGCTAATAAGCTGCAGCGCATCTCTGTCCCCGGTCACTATTAATACATCTATTCCCTGGTTCTCGCCGTACCGCGAAAGGGTGCCTATTATATCGTCAGCCTCAAAGCCTGCTGCTTCCAACCTGTTTATACCCAAAACATCCAGCACGTCCTTTAAGACCGGCATTTGAGCGGCCAGTTCATCCGGCATGCCCTTCCTCTGCGCCTTGTACTCCGCGTACTCGGTATGCCTGAAGGTGGCTTCCTTCCTGTCGAAGGCTACGCTGATATATTCGGGCCGGTATTCCTCCAGTATCTTGAACAGCATTGTCAGAAAACCGTAAACCGCATTTGTGGGCAGCCCCTGCCTTGTGGTAAGGGGCGGCAACGCATAAAAAGCCCTGTTTACAAGGCTGTTTCCATCAATAATAACCATTTTGGGATTACCCAATTTGAACACTCCCTCCGCTTCCCTATAGTATTTCACCATAATAGGTAAAAAACCTCCAAAAAGACAAAAAAAAGAAGCATATATAAGCTTCTTTTTACATATACACGAAAGTTCGCAATCACTGCGCAAACAGGAGCTGCAGGCTCTGCTCCATATTTCCCATTAATCGTTGCCCAATAAACTTTTAAGCCCAATACCTCCCAGGGCGCTTCCTTCACCCTTATTCTTGCCGCCTTTTTTCCCGGCGGCATACAAGCGGTTGGCAAAGCGGCTGAAGGGCAGCGACTGCAGCCAAACATGACCTGGACCTGACAACGCAGCCAGGAACAGACCCTCACCGCCGAAAATGGCGCTTTGAATATTGCCGGCAAATGCCACATCATAGTTTACCGTGGCTGTCATGGCCACGAGACACCGGTTAAAACCCGGTCCCTCCCAGATTGCCTGTGAATTCTCCGTTGGAAACGGTAAACCAGTGGGTAGCGCCGTCGATGAACGAGGCCGCCTCAGGGACAACACAGAAGATGGTTGACGGTTCGGAGTCCATGCCGTCAAACCGTGCGCAGGAGCCATCGTTTCCGTCAAATATGGTTCTGTAGGTACAAAATTCCGTTATAGGTGTAGCCTTGTCAAATCCCGATACAGTTTCAAAGTAGTATTGCGCTGCATAGCCTCCCGTGGTTTTGACATATTCAAATACAACAACAAGCTCGCCGTTCTTATAGCCTTCCATCCTCAGAGAGTCCGATGCATCATCATACATGGCTCTTATCCCCAGTGCGCTGCCGTCGGTATCAGTGCCCTTAAGATTATAGCTGCCCGCACCGTTGTATGTGAGGTCCGCATCTTTGGCCCATGCCGTTTGAAGCATCATTGTTTCCATATCCTTATCATGCTTACCGTAGACACTGAAGGATTCACCCAAAAATTCAAGGGGAAGTACATAGTTGAATATTTTCAAATCAAAGGCGGTGACCATGGACACTTTTGTGGAAACAATCTCATGATTTTCGCTCTGTTCTAGCACATACCCCTGGAAGTCATCCCTTGCGTTTTTATAGCTTCTATAATTTTCACAAAGGACGCCCTTTCCGTCACCGGCCTGTGCAGAGTCTGTCTCCTGCCCTGTTTGCTCCGGCTCAACCTGCCCGGCATCGGATGCGGGTGGTTCATTTTCCGCCGTTGTGGTGTTTCCGCCGCAGGCAGTAAGGGAAAATAACAGTAGAGTAACTAATACAACCGCTACCAGTCTTTTCATTATGACCCTCCTCATACTCAGTTTTGAATATAGTATGCGCATAATTAATTTTACGGAGTTAGGCATCGCTGCCACCCATGTCTGTCTCAAGTATTTGTACTCCCTGCGGAATGGTAAATACATCGTCCGGGATGGATCCAACCTCAAGATTCTTGTATTCTATAACAGTTTTAAATCCGCCGTCATCCGTTTCTACCCGCAGAGGTATCCCGTATTCCTCTGAAACCCACATTTTCATCTCTTCATGACCATCATCATTTATTAGTACCATTACTTTGCATATAAGCCCGTCGTGAGTAGCTGTTTCTACTATCCTGACCTTTTTGGGGTCGATGTTGTCCGTGTATTCAGTAGGTTTTTGAAATCCCTGAACCATCTGCATGTCGATTGCCGTTTTCATAGCCATATTCTGGTCCGGCATGTACGTATATACCTCTGCCTTGTCAAAATCCATAATGCTTATGAGTATTTGACCGTCCACAGACGTCTCATTTTTAACCCGGTTTCCTTTGACCCAGGTTTTAAACTCTTCTTTTTCAGGTCCGGCGGTCATTACAATTTCAAAATGCAACCCGTCAATTCCCCTGGCTCTGGCAAAAATCTCGGCAACATCCCCTCCGCCGGAAGAAGGCGCCGAGTCGGTGCCTGCCGTTGGCGTTGTCTCCGGCTCCGCTGCCGGCACCGGTGAAGGTGCTTCGTTATTGCCTCCGCAACCCGATAACAGTAAAGCCACGCAAAGCATGCACAACAAACCGCATGCCAATAACCTATTTTGCATAATAATGCCTCCTTTTTGGTTTTAATTCTGTTTCTGTCCACAGGTTATTAATTCTATTTAGTACCGAAGATATTACTGAAAAAGGCATAACCCCTAAATATCTATGCCTTTTCTCTCTTTGCGTAAAGATGTATCCCAACCCTTTAGCTACAGCTTAATTAACGAAGCCTGTTTTTCGGCTATTTCTCCTATCACCGGCAGCTTAAACCATGTATGTTTGTAGGCTTTCACCATAAGTACAACCCAGAGGACCAGGGATACAGGTGCAATTACAATTGCCAGTATCCAGCCTATCACCGGTATCAACCCGAGTATAAAATTTATCACCATCAAAGCAACTGTTACAAGAATGGACTGCATTGCATGAAATTTTACAAACTTGCTTTCCTTCTCAATTACAAAGAAGATAATTCCTGTCACAAAGCCGAATATATAACTGAAAAGGGCCGCCATGTTCTCATCCAACCCGGTCGAAGACTTTGCTGTTACTTCTGCATGGTTGTTATTGTTCATAGTTTCATTATCCATAATTTTACCTCCTACAAAATTTAGTATCATATCTTTATTTCTGCTCGGACAGCGCCGCCTGCTGTTACTTGTACGCTTCGTACAACCTTACGGCTATCAAAACCGCTACTTCACGGGTACATGTATCTTTCGGCGCAAACCTGTTATTGCCAATACCGGTAATTAATCCGTTTTTAGCCATGAATCTTACATTGTCCACAAAGTAAGACTCAATTTCATGTTGGTCGGCAAAGGATGGAGCGTCCTCAACAGACAGATCTGCTTCAGGCTTGATAACCCTTACAACCCTATTCAGCATTGCTGCAATCTGCTCACGGGTAGTAAGGGCATACGGATCGAATTTGTTGTCTCCTACACCGTTAACAATGCCTAATTTATAGGCTTTGAATACTTCCGGATTAACGGTATCGGTAAATGTAGATACGGGAGCCGTTTCGGCTATTTCTCGTGTATACACTTCATAAAGCCTTGTTGCAAGCTCGGCAAACTCCTCGCGGGTAATAAAACTGCCTATGTTATCCCTAATCCTTTCGGTGATTAAACCGTATTCCACCGCTTTGTCAAGTTCTGACACCGCCCAGCTGCTGGCGCCCTGATAATGGGCCGTACCGATTGAAACTACATTGGAAAACGGCGAACGAACCGGTGTACCGTCAGGTCTCTCAAATTCAAAAAAACCACGGAAATGGTAGGTGTTCTTCTCAATATTTATTTCTCCCCAACTGCCTTTATCAACGGGATCTATATCCATTGAATATTCCAAAGTGTTGTTTGATACCATCATTTCTCCGCTTTCCGAAGCCCATTTCCCATCCCCTATCTTCCAGTCCATCCAACTCTTAACATCTGTCAGCCGGTTGGCAGCCGATACGCTGTCGGGTACCTGCCATATAAACCTGAAATAGGGTTGGCCGTTCGGGTATTGCTTCAGTTCACCGGTTAGATTCACGGGAGCTTCCAGACTTGCAGGAAGAGTACTGGTGCCAAGCTTGCCGATAGATGCCTCTACATAGGGTGAAACAATATGCTCATACCTTCCTCCACTCTGCGAATTTGAATCTGAAGGTTCATATTCGTGGTTATACCGGAGGCGGAAATAAAAGGTGTTGTTTTGCAGGTCGAAATATTCCATTCCTAATAAATGGCTGTTGACAAAAACCGTTAGGGCGTCGTCTTCATCATGAAATATGTTGTTCACACCCCCCAAAATACCCGGGTATTCATCATAGTATTCCCACAGCCCTTCATCTGTGGCAGTTACCCAATTCTTATCGAATTTCCATGGCCCGTTATTTACCTTCCAGTCCAGCTCATAGTGTATATATACCTCATTATCCATTAGCTCCGTTACACTTTGAGGGTTCACAAACCGAAGGTATAAAGTTGCGGGATGGTCGCTCTCGCGGACGTTAAAGCTCTTGGGTGCCTCCAGTCTGTCGGGTGGGGCATCCTCGGCAAATGCCGCACAGGGTATTGCCAGCATTATGCAAAGCACCATGATAATAGTTTTTTTAACCACTTATATCACTCCTCTTTTAAAAAATAAGAACCCAAGATAATTCTAGTAAAACCGCACCTGTAAGTCTGTGAAGCCTCTCGAGCTCCCTGCTTACAGGTTTGCTGATCTTTCGTCTACCCCTGTTGATTTATCAGTACTGCTACCGCATTGCATACCTTTCCGTCGTTATCGGTAATAGGGAAAAAAATAGCGTCCTGACAGGCCGGTAATCCCCTGCCGGTTATTCCATAGGATTCACCCAAGGTTTTCAGTGTATCTTTCAGGTCAAATAAGAAGATGGTTTCTCCAGCCAATACGCGTTTTATTGCGTCTGAAATCCCGGCCGCGATATCACTGGAATAGCTAAAAATGTTAAGCCTGTTAACAAGCATCTTCCTGTCGCTCACTCCGACTTCGGCGAGCAGAGCGTTGTTAACCACTTCCAACATGCCGTTGGATGAAAAAACTGCAATAGGATACGGGAAATAGTCAATGATCTGTACGAATAAACCCTCGTTCGCAGTAAGCGCCTGAAATCTTTTTATCATCTGATCCTGCGTTTCCAGCTTTTCTTCAAGGACTTTTTGTGCTTCAACCAGATCTTTGAGAAGCTGTATTCTTATTTCACTATCATTCAAATATGCATCCCTCCCATGGCCATTTTTGGGTTCCCATCGCTAACAGGATTATATGCTGAACCGTACTTAATGAATACGAGCCTCAATGCTGTAAATAGTTAAAATATTGCTTTATTTCGTCCGGGAAAAGATGCCTTATCTTTGTTGCACCGTGCTAGGATGACAATAAAAATAAGGCTTTCAAAGCGTGTCCTGAAAGCCTAAAGATGCTCCTTCGCTTATCTATTTACCCATAATTGTTTCACGGTATTTTGACGGGGTAAGCCCAACGTACTTTTTAAAAACGCCGGCAAAATACCCACTGTAATCCGCTCCGCATGCTGCAAAAGCATCTGTTATGGAAAGGCTTGGATCGCACAGTTTTTCCTTCAGCCTTTCTATCTTGATACTCAAATAGTAGCTGTACGGAGTTATTCCGACATCGTTTTTGAACAGGCGCGAAAGATGATACGGGCTTAAGCTTGCCGCCTTCGCCGCTTCATTAATATCATACTCGCTCTGCCAATTATTCCTGAAGTATTCTATAGCTTTAACAATGCTCTCTTTTCCCCTGTATATTCTTCTGGTTATAAATATGATCACTACATAGGACACTTCTCCCCTGCTGTCATTTATAGGAAAGGCGGTTACATCCTGATATATGGAATCGATATCGCAGTTGTCTATGTTATAGCATTCTCTGATAGACCTGAGGGGTACCTTCAGGTTAGATAAGGATACGGTTTTGCCACCGAACACGTCTTTCACCATTTCTGTGAGCCCATGCGTCTCGATATCCGGGTCTTTGAATATATTATATTTGCCGACAATCATATCTTTATTGGAGATCTCAAATTCGGTAAGCATGGCATTATTCACCATTACCGATGTCCCGTCCCTGGCGTATACCTGGATAGGGTAAGGAAAAAATTCGATTATCTTTGAAAAAAGCTCTTCTCTCTCCAGGATAGCCTGGAAAGACGCTTGAAGCATACTTATCCTTTCCTGTTTCGCATAATGTTTTTTACCGGTATTCTCCCATTCTCCAGGAGGAAAACCCGGCTTTCCGGTTTCTATAATCATCCACCCCTTAAAAATTATTAAGGTTCGGTCCGTTTTCTTCATCATTATTATATAAGAATTGCGTATTCACTTCTTTTGATATATTGCTGTAATTTATCAAAATATTGCTGCTGTTATATACCAAATAATAGCAGCGTGTAGTATAATTAGCTTTAGAATATCCTTGGAATATTTCAAGGGGGGTATAATTTGAGTATAGATCGGATAAAAATGCTCGGCGAAGGGCCATACCCCTTGCCTATGGAACACTTCATCAAGAAGGTGGACATCTGCATGGATACCGATGTATGTGTAATTGTATCTGGGTCAACCATAGATTTCCCTGAAAAAGCCCAGCATGTACATGACAGTTATGAATTTACCATACCTTATACCGTTATGCCTTATTTACAACTAGGAAAAGACCACTATGTCGGAGAAAAGGATAAGATATATCCTATAAATTCCGGCCAGGCTCACGGCCCCTATGGCAGTATGTTTAATACACACCTCTTATCATTGAATATTGACAGCGACTTTTTAAATGAAATAGCCTTTTCCATTTATGGCAAATCCAATGTGTATTTCAAACAGGGCAACTACAGTTTCGGGAATGATCTTAAGGCACTGATTAAAATGTTCGTCGAGGAATACAGGGATTCCCGCCCCGGGCGCAAACTCACTCTTAAGTGTCTCAGCACCCAAATAGCGGTACACATGTTCAGACAAATAGACAGTAACATGCCTTTTCTTTTTTCTTCAGACTGCAATACAGCAAAAAAGAATATCGACAGGGCAATAGAATATCTGAGGAATCAGTACGACGGGAAATACTCCCTTGACGAGACTGCTGGAATGGCCCATTTAAGCCCCTACCACTTTATTAAGGTTTTCAAGTCCTACACGGGTAAAACCCCTTATGAATATCTGATGCATGTCAAGATCGAGAAGGCAAAGGAATTACTGACCGCACATAACCTGAGCATTACCGAAATCTGTTTTATGTGCGGTTTCAACAACCCAAGCAACTTCGCCACCCTTTTCAAGCGAAAGGTAGGGGTTACGCCTTCACAGTACCGCAAGATCATTACCAATGGCTAGTTAAACTCTTCCCTATCACCAAAAAACGCCCTACCGGTATCCAATCAACCGATAGGACGTTACCATACAAAGAACCCTTCACTGTTTTAATAGCTGTATTGCACCGATACCATTGCGGATATTTCCATCTCTCCGGTGGATATAGGCGTTGCTGCCATGTCGGCGGACTCCATCATTTTTGCCATGGTCATATTGTCCCGGGCAACTATTGGCCCGCCGCTGCCTATCTCCTCAACGTTTACCGCACCCTTTAGCGTTACGCCCAAGCCTTCCGCTATGGCCTTGGCTTTTCCGGAAGCGTTTACAACCGCCATATTCAGCGCCTGACTGTAAAATTTCTCTGTATCCTCTATACCGAACCGTATGCTGGATATTTTGTTTGATCCCACCGAAGAAACTCCGTCTATTATCTCGCCGGTACTTTCAATATCCCTTACCACAACCTCTACTATGTTGTTAACCCTGTATTCGTATATATATGATTTTCTGGTATTGTCGTCGTACCGTTCAAGGGGATACAGGCTGTATGTCACCGTCTTGATATCGTCGTCCCCTATTTTGTAGGACTTGAGTTTTGCAACCACCTTATCCATTATCTGGGCGTTTTCCTGCTGCGCTTTCTTTGCATCACCGCTTCTGGTTTCAACCCCTACCCTGATATAGGCCGTGTCCGGCTTGACCCTGACTATGCCGGTTCCGTTTACCGCTATGGTGTTGTGCTGGGTTTCCTGGGCAGCAACGGCACTATGGGAAAATACGTCCCCGGCAACATAAAGTGCAAACGCCAGTACCGTAACAACAAGTGCATAGGTGGCAAACCTTGCCCCTTTAGTCGTCATTTTTCTCACCTCGCTTTATTGAGTATTCTTCCTTTTTATCCTCCACCAGACCAGAAGGCCTGCACCCAGAAGTATTGCCACCGGGAGAGCATAGCCAATCCCCACAATAATCATCTCTACCATATCCATAATTGCGTTGGTGGTGCGGATAATACCCCTTTTCATCCTGTCCCACAGGCTTCCCATCTGCAATGCGGTCACCTGGGTATCCTTATCATCAACCTCTGTCATAAATATTCTTATGGTGGAATACTGGACAAGATTATCCCATCCCCGGAGCTGCGTCCCGTAGCTCTCAATCTCTGTCCTTACCCTGTTGAGCTCATTCTCTATATTCAATATATCTTCCACCAGGGTGGCCTTTTCCATTATTTCGAGGAGTCTCTCCTGCTGAATCTGCATGCTTTTAAGCCGCACTTCGGTATCCATATACTGCAGTGTTATATCGCTGCCGTCGGTTGACCTGTTGGTTACTTTGCCAAGGGTTGATATTCCCTCAAGGCAGTTTGTGAATTCAGAGCTGGGTATCCGAATAACCACATGCCCTTCGGTAAAATCCCTGCCGTCTTCGGCGGAGCCATATTTTCTGACGTAACTGTTTGAACTTTCTATATACCCGCCGGTTTCGTCCACCATCCTCTGTATGGCATCATACTGCCGGTTGAAATCCTCCACCTCGATTGAAAGCTCGGCGTTTCTGATAATTTTTCTGGAGTCCTGCGCAGTAAGCAGATTATCCCCTGTTTCGGCCGTCAGATTTCCGGGTTCGGGCGCGGGCGGCATTTCTTCAGCAGTGCCCATTTCCCTGCCCGACTGCATTTCGGGTTCGCTTAAAATACCGGCTGCATCATCAGCCTGGCCGTCATATTCCATGCCGCGCTTTTTTTGTTCGCTGCTAAAACCGAACTCTTCGCTGCCGGCAAGGTTATACATTTCCTCTGCCGGGGCCGCGTCGGTTGCAGCCATATCCTGGGCAGTTCTATAACCTGTGAATAAGCCGGGAATAATTCCCTTTGCAGCAATAGCCAGTAAAAGCACCGCCGCTACCGATACCAGACCGGGTTTTAACCATTTCTTCCTTATATGACTTGCTGCAGTACCCTTGCGGGTCCTGCGCAAAGCACTTGAAATCATTGGACACAGGTACTCGGGTGGTTCTTTTTCTTCCAGATTCCTGCAGCTTTGTACCGTTTCCCGGAGCAAGCCTAATTCTCTTCTGCAATCTTCACACGCCTTAATATGCTCCTCCAGCAGCCGGCTTTCCTTCCCATCCAGCATCCCGTCTATATATAAAGAGAGTTGTTCTCTGAAGTCTTTGCATTCTTCCATTTTTCTCCCTCCTCTCAAACTTTTTTGACGTTTTCTTCAAAATTTAGTTCCCCGTGCTTTATTAGCTCTTCCTTGAGGCTAATTCTTGCCCTGCTGATACGGGATTTTACCGTCCCTATATTAAGGCCAAGTATATCGGCTATCTCCTGATAGCTCTTTCCCTTTATATCCCTAAGTATAATTATTATCCTGTGTTCTTCCCCAAGTCTTCCGATCGCCTGCTGCACCTGTCTTCTTACTTCCCGCCTTTCCATCTGTTCCTCGGGCAGGTCGCCGGTATCGGTTATCAATTTGTATCCCCGGTCTTCAGGATTGTCGTTATGCGCAACGGGGTACAGCTTTACTTTCTTTCTTTTCCGCAGTTCGTCTATGCAAACATTGACAGCAATCCTGTAAACCCACGTTCCGAAACTGGATTTGCTGTTGAACTTTCGTATTGACTTAAAGGCCTTTAAGAAAGCCTCCTGAGCTATATCGCAGGCATCTTCTTCACTGCCCATCATCCTGTATCCGAGATTGTATATCTGCTTTTGATACATGACCACAAGCTCTTCAAAGGCTGATAAATCGCCTCCTTTGCTGCGCTCAACCAGTTCGAGTTCCGCAGACATAGATATTCCTCCCTTCCCACTCATACGTTTTTTTTGACGTGTATTTCACCATAAAGTTCCATGTTGATATCTGTGTCACAAAAAAAAAGGACAGCATATATTACTGTCCTTATTCTATAAAAAACAAATAAACCCTTTAGGGTAATTTATGCATTATTTCTATGTATCCGGGTTTTGAATAAACCTGGCATTCAAAACCCTCGGCCTCCAGCGCTCTTAGGCTTATTCTGCCCTGCCTTCCGGGTATTAACAGGCTTGAATCGATATCAGGATTGGTCTTGAAATTGCCAATGTCCGAGGTCAGAAATCTGCCGTCCAGCTTTACAAAATTTATCTCATAGCTTAATTCTTCAACAGCCCCCCTTGCGGTCAGCCTCCCCCCCAGTATGGCGGCTACATCAGCTATCGAGGCATACAGCCTGCCGTCACGTTTGACCGCCGATACCGGCCTTCCCATAAGGCTCCCGGTGTCAGCACCGGCATTCCATATGATATTCATACCGAAAAACTCATTGAGCCTGTCACAGTTTACAAATATCATGGTCCTGTCGTATATTGTGTCGGAAGTAAGAAACTCACCGTTCACCATTAAAGCCCAGTTTTCTGCGAAAACTACCTTTCTGTCTCTTACCGCTGAAAACAGGTTCTGCAGCTTTTGCCCGGGTATCTTTTCCAAAAGACCGGCCTTTTGCAGTTCTTCTGATATTTTGCCTTTGTATTCCCTTTCCCTTGAGTAAATATCCCTGTATGCCACCACTGCCTCCTGGCCGAAGGTCTCGATCAGATCGCCGTATACCACTTCCACCGGAGCCCCAATACCGACGATGGAATACAGTTCGGATACATCGTAATTGTACATCCTTATGCAGCCCAGGGATATGCTTTTGCCTATGCTTGAGGGAGCGTTATTTCCGTGGATACCATAGCCGCCGTAAAAACCGAGCCACCGTACACCCAACGGATTGGCAGGACCGGGGGGCACCGGGTTTTGGCTGTTGGGATGCCAGGTAGGGTTTACGGCTTTGTTTATTATACTGTAGCTTCCCGCGGGAGTCTGAGCCGCAGGCTTTCCTACGGCTATCGGATAAGTCTTGAGTGGTGTCTGCCCTCCCAAAAGGGTAAGGGAATACCGGGGAATGTCAATTACTATCCTGTATTCATTTGAATCCGGCTCCCCCATTACAGTATCTCCGGGTAAGAATAACGAAAAAATCAAGACAAGAAGTATCACCTTTATCTTCAATACCGTATCTAACCTCCTTCCGCTGTATAATTCTATTTGGAAGGAGCGAAAATATTCCAAAAAAAAATAAGCACATGCGTGTCTGCATGTACCTAATTATATTCATTAAAACGGCACCCGCCTGTTTCTGTTAAAGGGATGGAATATACACTCCACCAGTGCGCCACTGGAATTGAACACAGCGGTAGCATGGTGCATAAAGCTGTTTCTCATCCGGTATCTCAGATCGGTGTATTCTACTTCAATCATGCCCTTTCTTTTTTTCATCCCTATGTGATAAAAGGGAGTAAATTCTTTGAAAAATCCGGCCACCCTGTTATCCATTAATTTTTCAGTCTCTTTTTGACGCAGCAAACGGAGCCTTTCGCAAATCGTTACCCTTCCCCTCAGCAAATCTACCCTGCCTACGGTGGCATGTTTTCGAGCTATTAAAATAAAATCCCAGTTAAAAAATCCGAACAGCGACGGAAGCACCTTTATACTGTTTTGTTCCACACGCCCTTTAAGAAAAGCCACTACCTTACGCCTGGCCAGTTTCCGCATAATACCAAGTAATGTAATATACAGTCCGAAGGCCGCTATAATCCCGCCCTTAACCAGGAAAGCATCTTTTTTATGCAAAAGAGCTGCAATACCCATCATTACTATAAATATATCGAATATTTTAAGCAGGCTGAGGGAATACTTTTTCCTGCTAAAGGGCCACAAAAGCTGGGCTCCGTAAGAATTCATAAAATCAAACAAAACATGCACAAAGCTCCCTGCAAAGGTCCAGGCAAACAACGTAAAAAAGCTGCCAAACTGATAAAAAAAGCTTAAAACCACGGCTATACATAAACTCATAAGTAAAACCCCGGCAAAGGAATGGCTGCTCCCCCGGTGATGCTTTAAATAATAATAGTCATTGTACACCTTTGCGGCAATATCAATGTCGGGAGCCATCGAACCCGCGATACATCCTATTAAAGCAGGTTCCGCCAGCGAAACATCTCCTCCCGATAATGCAAATATTCCCGCACCTATAACTGCATGGGTAATCGGATCCATCGGCACTCCCTCATTCTTCCCCAGATTATTCACGGATATGGTTTACATAATATTTTATCACACTTTCATGACATGCGCTGTTGCAATTTTTACTATTGCTTAATGAGGCCTAATATGCTAATATATATTCTGCATACAATTAGCCGAAGTGGTGGAATTGGCAGACGCGCTGGACTCAAAATCCAGTGTTGGCAACAACGTGTGGGTTCAAGTCCCACCTTCGGCACCACTACAAAAAAGGTTTCAGGGTTTTAGGCCCTGAAACCTTTTTTGTTTATATGCGTAAAACTGTTTAGAGAAGCACAGAAGCACAGGGACGGTTCTCCCGCTTTACAGTCTCCAAATAATATTTGTTGAAACCCCTGTAACTCTTGCAAGTTGACGTGTTGAAACACCTTTAATTTCTAGTATTTCCTTTAATATCTTCTTCATAGTATCTCTTGGTTCATTTTGTATCATCATTGCTTGCATATTATACTGTTTTTGAATAATACTTTTTAAGTGGTCATCAGTAATTCTTATTTTTCTTTCTTCAATATCAAGACATTTTTCTTCACTTAATTCATGCATAAAGCTAATAAATTCCTTTAGTGCTGGTGATTTATCATTTTCAAATATCCCAAGAGCAAACTCTCTGTCGGTTATTCCTTGGTCTTTTATGTAATCTTTATAACTGCTCCATTCGTAATTTTTAATATCTTTAACCAAACCTGCTTTAATTGGATTTTGATGTATATATCTTAATACCGTTAGAAAATATTTATCATCCTCTACCGGCTCACTTTTATATCGGTCCTGAAATAAATGCCCACATCGCTCATATTTCCAATTATACCAATACACATAACTTGCACCAATTCTTTTCATAATTTGTTGTAACGGTTCTCTTCCAGTCTTAATTAATAGATGTATATGATTGCTCATTAAACAATACGCATAAATGCTGTATCCGCATTCTTGTTTATAATGTTCTAATTTTTGTAGGAATTTTTCTCTATCTTCATCATCTTCGAATATACTCTGCCTATTAATTCCTCGTAATATGAGATGGTATATTCCACTTTCACTTTTTCGCCTTGCTTTTCTTGGCATAATTTAACACCCCGTGCTTATGCTATCATAAACACGAGGTGTCCGTCAAGCGAGAGAACCGTCCCCCTGCTTAAGCGAGAGAACCGTCCCCCTGCTTCTCCCCCCTGCTTTCGGTTTACCGGGCTTCCTGGTCGAGGAAAACCCTGCTGCCTACCGCTCCTTTTTGATACTGGTACTTGCCGGAATAGGGCCTGTCGGCTGCGCTGTCCATCTGTGCAAGCACAATCTGGCAAATCCTTCGCCCCGCCTCCAGCTTTATGGGCAAAATGTTGGCGTTGAAAAGCTCCAGCGTAATCTCACCTTCAAAACCCGCATCCACCCACCCCGCATTCTGGATAAAAAGCCCCATCCTGCCTATCGAACTCCTCCCCTCCACAAAGCCCGTTATGCGATCAGGGAGTTTGATATACTCCATTGTGGTGGCCAGCATAAAGGTCTGCGGCGGAATTACTATTTCCTCCCTCTCCATTTCCACATATTTAAGTTGTTCCTTCATGGTAATGCATTCTGTACAATTTTCGTCCACCTTCAAAAAAAAACGGCCTAATCTGAGGTCTATGGATGCCGGCTGTATTTGTTCATCCTGAATAGGCTCCACCTTAAGCGTGCCGGAAGCAAGCATCTGCCTGATGGTTTTGTCGGATAAAATCACGTCTCTTACCTCCTTATCGCCCTTTAGCGTGGGTTGTCAACCCTAATCCCCTCCCCGGGTTTTCAATAATTCTTCAAAGCTTTGCTGACACAAGGGTCTGCTGAAAAGATAGCCCTGGATATTGTCACAACTAAGCTTTCCGAGTATATCAAGCTGCTCCTGCTGTTCCACCCCTTCTGCGGTTACCTCAATACCAAGCTTATGGGCAAGGGCTATAATAGACTGTACAATTATCCTGTCCGATTTGTTAAGGGTAAGATTACTAAACATCGATTGGTCTATTTTCAGAATATTTATATCATTGTCTTTAAAGTAGTTAAAGCAGGAATAGTCGGTTCCAAAATCGTCCATCGAAATGCAAATACCCATTTCCCTCAGCTGCCTCACAGTATTAAGGCTCATTTCCATATTGTTTTTCAGAGCCTTTTCGGTTATTTCCAGTTCCAGATACTTTGGCTCCAGTCCTGTATCCTTAAGGATCCTTTCAACCGTTGCCGGGAAGTCAATGAGCTGCAGTTGGCGAACCGAGAGATTTACCGCTATGCGAAGGTGAGGCAGCCCCAAATCCTGCCACATCTTATTCTTTATACAGGCTGTCCACAGCACCCATTCTCCTACGGGAATAATCATGCCGGTTTCCTCTGCAATGGGTATGAATTTCGCGGGCGGTATCAGCCCCATTTCAGGATGCTGCCATCGAAGCAGCGCTTCCACGCCGTTTATTTTTCCTGTTTCTATGTTAATTCTTGGCTGGTAGTTTATTGAAAGCTGATTCTTTTCAAGGGCTTTTTTGAACTCGTTTAGCAAGTTCATGCGTTCTCTGACTTCACAGTTAATACTGCTGGCAAATATATAGTAACCATTGCCTCCCATCTCCTTTGCCCTGTACATGGCTGCATCTGCATTCCTTACAAGGCTGTCCATATCTTCACCATCCTTGGGATAGACGCTGATACCGATGCTTGTGGTTATATACAGTTGATTGCCATTTATGTCAAAGGGCTTTTGCAGTGAATTTAATATCTTTCTCGTAATGGTTACAGTGTCTTCGGGCTTTGTCACTTCCGGGAGCAGTACCATAAACTCGTCCCCGCCCATCCGGGAAATGGTATCAACTTTCCTAAGCACTCCCTTAAGACGTGATGCAATTTCCCTGAGAAGGTCATCCCCCATACTATGTCCAAGAGTATCATTGACGCTCTTAAAACGGTCAAGATCAAGAAATAGTACTGCCAGCATCTGATTGTTTCTCTGGGCGTGGGCCAACTCCAGCGTAAACCTTTCCCTGAAAAGAACGCGATTAGGAAGTCCCGTCAATATATCGTAATAAGCAAGCTGGTTTATCGTTTCCTCCGCCTTCTTTCGTTCAGTTATGTCGCGTATCACGCTTAGAACTGCGCCTTCCCCCTTATAGTTAAGCCAGGTTCCGGACATCTCGACATCCACAGGTATACCGTCATAACGAATAATCTTCTGCTGTCTTAGGGGTAAATCCTTTCTTTTTTCGGACACCATTTTCAGCCTTATCCTCGATATATCAACATAGTCAGGGTGTATTATATCAAGGATATGTCTCCCCAATATGTCCTGGGCCTTTGGAACGGCTAACAGCTTAACCGCAGCCTCATTGGCAAGGACTATCTCTCCATTCATATGAACCAGTATTGCTTCGGGCAGGTGTTCAATAAGCTTGCGATTGCGCTCTTCACTGTCATACAGGTCTCTTTCAGCCTGTTTACGTTTGCTTATGTCGCTGTATATTCCGTAAATCCCCACCTGTGTCCCGTTAATGAAAATGGGATACCCTATTATTGATACCTCTATCATCTCTCCGTCCTTACGTCTTCTGACCGTTTCCTTTTTGGCAATCTTACCGTTAAGAGCGGTCTGTGAAATGCTGTCGGCCTCATCTTCAAGATGGCCGGGCACAATAAGGTCATTTATGAAACGGCCATTGACTTCCTCGGCACTATATGAAAAAAGACTTAAAAAGCTTGGATTTGCAAAAATAATCCTGTCACTGTTATCCACCATAATGATGCCATCGGGGGAATTCTCGAACAACTGTTGGAAATATGACTTTTGCAGTAAGAGTTCCTCTTCCATACTGTTTCGATCCGAAACATCCCTGATAATGGTAAGTATGGCCGCCTTGCCCCGGAATCTGATTAAGGTAGCCGCAACCTCGCCATAAACGACAGTTCCATCACTTTTAAGCAGTTCCCATCTTGAAAACTGCTGCCTGTCTTTGGAAAGATCATTAAACCCGTTGGCAGCTTTGTCCCGATAGTCCGGGGCAATAAAATCCACTATTGGTTTTCCTATGAGCTCCCGGGCACTCTTTACCCCTGCAAGGTCTACACCCGCCTTATTGACATAAACAATACTTCCACCGCAGTGTATAACAACAGCGTCCGGCAGTAATTCCAATACTTCCGTCTCAAAACCCTCTTTATAATCCATCCCCTATTCCCCCTGTAAGAAATGTATTACCGTTAAGAACGACATTTACAACATTATACCATTTATTTTATTGGAATCATATATAGTCCTTTTTCGACATGCTTAATCCAATTCCTGCTAAAATTGAGTATAAAATCAAAGAATGCTTCATTTATTTCTATCCCTCAGACCCTGCCCTGCTGCACGGTTCTAAATACAAACCGTTTGCATTTAGAGTGTATAAATGCTACAATTTATCTGGATAATACTAACTGTTGATGCAGTTTACATATAATTCAGGATAGGAGGAATATGTTTTGAAAGGCAAGGCATTGAGCATGCTGTTATTGGCAATACTCCTTATAACAGCCGGATGCGCAGGCAGTGCAAATAAACAAAGCAGGATTGCTGCGGAGCAGGGCAAACCGGTTGTATATGCAAGCATTTATCCAATGTATGACTTTGCAAAAAACATAGGCGGGGACAGAATTGACCTGATAATGGCAGTCCCGGCGGGAGCGGAACCTCATGACTGGGAGCCCACCGCCAGGCTAATGGTCCAGTTGGAAGAGGCGGATGTTTTTATATACAACGGTGTGGGAATGGAGCCTTGGGCGGATAAAATGCTGGCTTCCCTTACCAACGACAGTCTGGTGGTTGTCGAGGCCTCAAGGGGTATCCCGCTGTTACAACTTAAAGAGCACAAACACGATCATTCGCACGCAGGGTATGATCCCCATGTGTGGCTGGATCCTGCAAGGGCCCTCCGGCAGGCGCATAATATAATGAATGCCTTAATTCAAGCCGACCCGAAAAACAAAATCTATTATGAAGAGAATTTTCGGGAATTCTCCGACAAGCTTAAGGATCTGGACACCAGCTATCAGAACTCTCTAAACCGGGTGAAAATGAAAGAAATAGTCGTTACCCATGCTGCCTTTGGGTACCTTGCCGAAAGGTATGGACTTAACCAGATATCCGTTAGCGGACTTAATCCCAGGGAGGAACCGAGCGCAGCCGAACTGGTACGTCTAACTCAACTGCTCAGGTCGAAAGATATAAGGTATGTATTCTTTGAGACCCTTACCAGTCCAAAACTCGCCGAGGTATTGGCAAATGAAGTGGACGCCAAAACAGAAGTCCTGAATCCCTTAGGCGGACTTACTCAGCAGCAAATGGATGAAGGCTGGGATTATTTAAGCGTAATGGAGAAAAATCTTGAAACCCTGATAAGGGCATTGGGAGAATAAATATGAATGAGCTGGTGGAAGTAAAGGATGTATCCTTTGGATATGACAGGGAATTAGTTCTGGCAAACGTAAGCCTTAACATTTATGAAGGCGACTACATAGGCGTTGTGGGACCGAATGGCTCGGGTAAAAGCACCCTTATAAAAATAATGCTTAATATTTTGAAGCCTGCAAAGGGAAGAGTAAAAATACTGGGCTTTGACTTGGACAACTTCAAGACCTGGGGGCAGATAGGATATGTGAGGCAAAAGGCAACCTCCTTCAATGCAAACTTTCCTGCTACCGTTGAAGAGATTGTCTCCGCCAATCTTTACCCCCAGGCAGGTCTTTTCAGGCCAATTAAAGCAAAACACAGGGAACGGGTATATGATGCCCTGAGAATTGTCAAAATGGACACCCACAGAAAAAAGCTGATAGGCAATCTGTCAGGGGGACAGCAGCAGAGGGTATTTATTGCAAGGGCGCTGGTTAATTCGCCGAAATTATTATTCCTTGACGAACCCACCGTAGGTATAGATCTGGATTCCCAGCGGGAATTCTACGATCTTATGGAGAGGCTGAACAGGGAACTAAATATTACCATTGTTATGGTATCCCATGACATAGGCGTTATAACCGAAAAAGTTAACCGTATTGCCTGTATGGGGGATGGAAAGCTTATTTGTCACCAGAACAGTTCCCGTCCGGAAATCTCCCACCTGTTGAAGGAAGTATACGGGGATAAAATGAATCTGTTGATTCACAACCACTAGACAAGGGGTATAAACTATGTTTGAACTCTTACAATTCGGTTTTATGCAAAGGGCTTTGATGGCAGGAGCCATAATAGGGGTACTGTGCCCTTTGATTGGAATATTTCTGGTATTACGAAGAATGTCCCTGATAGGAGACAGCCTCTCCCATGTGGCCCTGTCGGGAGTTGCGGCCGGGGTTGTTTCGGGTATATACCCGCTGACCACTGCCCTGATATTCTCGGTGCTGGCAGCCTTGGGGATAGAACAACTGCGTAAAAGATATGTGGAATATGCGGAACTGTCACTGGCCATCATCCTGTCGGCAGGAATAGGTATTGCTGTGGTCTTAATCAGCTATGCGAAATCAGTGAATATTGATTTATTCGGTTATCTGTTCGGAAATATACTCACCGTACGGCCAATGGATATGTGGCTTATTGCCTTGCTAGGTATTCTAATCATAGTGTTTGTGAGACTTTTGTATAAGGAACTGTTTTTTATAGCCTTTGATGAGGAAGGAGCGAGGATTGCCGGTATACCCGTAGGGGGGATAAATCTTTTCTTCATAGTGTTCATAGCCATGACCATTACTTTGTCCATGAGGGTTGTGGGAGCACTGCTTGTGTCCTCTTTGATGGTCATACCTGTAGCCGCCAGCCTGCAGATTGCAAGGAGCTTTAAGCAGGCTACGCTGTTATCGGTTATTTTTGCTGAAATATCAGTGATTTCCGGGATAATTATTTCCTATTACCTGGAACTGGCTTCCGGCGGTACCATTGTACTTCTGTCAGTCCTTCTTCTAATACTGGTTTTAAGTATTAAAAGCATCCTTTATGCTTTTTTATTACAGTCCCGGCAGTAACCATACAGCTCAAACCTGTGGTCGGTAAGGGTAAAGTCCTTGTCTTTGACGTTTATTTTGAATTGGTCCAGGGGGCACATGTTTATTATTTCGGTCTTTCCGCACCCTTTACATATAATATGATGGTGGTGTGAATGGTCACATATAAGCTCATAGATGGCAGCACCATCCTTAATGCTTGTTTTATGGATTATTCCAAGGTTTTCAAGTATCTCAAGATTGCGGTAGACGGTAGAAAAATCCGTCTTCTTATGCCTGCTGCGGGTTTTTTTATAAATTTCTTCCGCCGCAACAAACTGGCCCCTGTTCTCGAGCAAAGCTTCAATTATCGCCCCGCGCTGCGGTGTAATCTTATAGTTGTTCTTCTTAAGCTTTTCTTCCACTGATTTTCGGTCCATTCTTAATTCACCTCAGGAACATTCTATTACAAGCTGCCTGTATATTCAACAATTACAAACCTGATTGTTAAACCTTACACCCTAATACAGGAAAAACCCCCAAAGCCTTTACGGTTCCGGGGGTTTTGTGGTGCCGAAGACAGGACTTGAACCTGCACGAGCTTAAAGCTCACTAGACCCTGAATCTAGCGCGTCTGCCAATTCCACCACTTCGGCAAATTAAGTTCATTAAATATAATAGCATATAGGCTAAGCTAATGCAACTGAAATTATTTTGAATAAACCCCGGTAAAATACACATGCACGCCCTGTTTTTCCGGACCTGTTGATTATTAGACTTTGCAGAGTATATAATAATCATATATAAATCATCCTATGAGGGTACTCATAAAAATTTCGGGAAGGGAGAGACCAATATGCCGGTTAGCAAAAGCGCACTAATCTCCAGGCTTAACAGGATTGAAGGGCAGATACGGGGAATAAAGAACATGATTGAGGAGGACAAGTACTGTGTAGATGTGCTCGTTCAGGTTGCAGCGGCAAAATCAGCGCTTAACAGCGTGGGAGCCGTTATACTGGAATCCCATATACAGGGATGTGTAAAGGATGCCATAGAAAAGGGGAAAAGCACCGAAATTCTGGATGAACTTACCGAAGTAATAAAAAAATATGTTAAGTAGGGATAAGCTGTCCCTTTGGGACTACTTATCCCTTAACATTTCTTCGGTCTGCGATATCACTTCGGACATTTCTTTAAATTTTTCGGCAAGCCTTGCCATTTGAGCCCCCAGCTTTGCATCCTTAACACTGCCATTATTGTCATCCACCATTATGAGATTTATAGATTCAATATTCTCCAGACTTTTTAAGCTGTTATCCTTAATTGCCGTTAATTGTTCCCTTATATTGTTTAAGTCATGTTGGTTTTCCATAACCAAACCTCCTGTCTAAGAAAATGAAACACACCATTGATATTTTTCCCCGCAGCAATAAAATAATCCGTAATCAACCGTTATTTACAAACCGTTACACAAAAACTGGAGAGCTACTCCAGGGGGGAAGAATAGCTCTCCGGTCTTCTTTAGTGCTTTGATATATGCTCTTCTTTTGTTTCTTGCAGTATAAAACTATTCGCCCGCCTTAAAAAGTGTGAATCGAAATAGTTCACCCCCGGGGTGAACTATTGTTCTTCAATCTCAAATACATCCTTCGGTGCGCCGCAGATGGGACAAACCCAATCAGCCGGCAAATCCTCAAAAGGCGTACCCGGTTGTATCCCGTTTTCCGGGTCTCCCTCACCGGGGTCGTACACATAGGGGCAAGCCGGACACTGGTATCTTTCCATATTATCATTCTCCTTTTTCTTTTTTCGTCTGGCGTTTAACGCAAGTCGGTTACGATATATATATCCCCCTCTGGCTCATTCTAAACACCTTCCGGCTAATCATCCATATTTTCTTCCAGCAGCCTTTCCAATCTTCTTCTGAGTTTTAAAGTATCATCTTTTTGTACAGTGATACTTATCTCAATAATGTCGCCTTCCCAGGCACCTTCCGGGAGCAGCGCCGCCGGTATATTGAAGGTGGTATTCATAGGCCAATATTCAAGTACCGCCCATTCTTCCTCTATCCTGTCAATAACAAGGGTGTTTCCCATATATAAATACCCCCTCATTCAAGACTTGTAAAAACTATCTCGCTGCCATCGGTACTCAATACTATGGTTCCCAGCCGGTCTGTCCTGAGCACTTTGACCCCGGCACTGTTTAGCAGCTCAAGGGTCTGGGTGTGGGGATGACCATAATCATTACCCTCACCAACGCTGACCACCGCATATGCCGGCCGGACACTCTCAAGAAACTCTGGAGAGGTGGATGTTCTTGAACCATGATGTCCAACTTTGAGCACCTGGGCCTTCGCCCGTACGGTATTAATTTCCTTTTCCGAAGTCTCTTCCGCATCCCCCATAAGAATAATCCCAACATTCCTGTATTCCAACTTGATTACCGCTGAATAGTTGTTCAGGCTTTCATAGCTGTCCCCCACAGGTGCCAGTATATCTACCTTCAGGTCCTGACCCTCTGTTATTGCAACCCCAGCCCTTGCCCTTTGGAACCTATGGCCCTTATCAACCACCGATTGCATAAATGTTTCGTAGGTTTGGCTGGTATGTACAACCTTAGGCATATATACCTTGCCCACAGGTATCCTGTCAAATACGTCGATAAGTCCGCCTATATGGTCTTCGTGGGGGTGAGTAGCCACAACATACTCAAGCTTGTCTATACCCAGCTTCTTCAAATATCTTACCACAGAGCTGCCGGCCTTCCGGGTACCGCCATCCACCAGCATCCGCTCATAATTAGGCAATTCTATAAGGATACTGTCCCCCTGTCCCACATCCAGAAAATGTATCCGCAGCTCCCCTTCCTTTTGCGGGGCCATCGCCGGACTGTAGTTTAAGATATTGAAACTGCTTAAAAGCAAAAGAAGCAAAACAAACAGTATTAGCTTTCCTCTCTTTGCCAACATATCCTTCTCTCCCTGGCCTCATATTCCGGGCGTACGCCCCATAGATATTACAATTACCCTTATTTCATCCCATGGTAAAAGGCTGTATATGCTTTAAAGGTCATGTAAATATCCGCCTTGCTTGCCAGCTCAAAAGGCGAATGCATGTTTAGAACTGCGACTCCGCAGTCAATCACTTCCATCCCGTAGTTGGCAAGAAACTGAGCTATGGTGCCTCCTCCTCCAATGTCAACCTTCCCCAACTCACCCGACTGCCATATAATATTATGGCTGTTGAATACCTGTCTTACCTGGGCGAGATACTCTGCGCTGGCCTCACTGCCTCCCGCTTTTCCTTTATGACCCGTGTATTTTTCTACGGTAACCCCATTACCCAGCCGGGACGCATTCAGTTTATCGTGAACATCCGCAAAGTTGGGGTCAACCGCTGCAGCCACATCCGCCGACAGTACCTTTGAATTGGCAAGGGCCCTTCTGAGACGGAGGTGGTCTCCTTCTGCGGTCAGTTCCATAAGCTCTGCCAATGCATTCTCAAAGAAGGTGGATTGCATTCCCGTATTCCCCATGCTGCCTACCTCTTCCCTATCGGCAAATATAGCGGCGCAGGTTTTTTGCGGGTTATTTATATCCATTAAAGCTCTGAAGGATACATAGGCGCATACCCTGTCATCCTGTCCGTATCCTCCCACCAGACTGCGGTCAAGTCCAACATCCCTTGCACTTCCGGCAGGAACCGCCGTAAGCTCTGCGCTCAAAAAATCCTCCTCTTCAAGCCCGTATTTCTCCTTGAGCAGTTTCAAAACAGCCTCTTTGGAGCCCTTGATTGTCCTGCCATCCGCATCATACTGTGAGGGTATGGTTCCTGCTATAAAATTCAGGCCTTCCCCCTTTATTATCTCTGAAGCTTTCTTTTCCATCTGCTCTTTGGCAAGATGGGGCAGCAAATCGGTTATGGTAAACACCGTATCCTCGGGGTCTTCCCCTATCGTAATTTCAAGTTTTTCGCCATCCTTTTTAATCACTATGCCGTGAAGGGCCATGGGTATGGCTGTCCACTGGTATTTCTTTATGCCCCCGTAATAATGGGTCTTAAACAGGGCTATCCCTTCTTCTTCATATACAGGCGATGGCTTTAAATCCAGTCTGGGAGCGTCTAAATGGGAGCCAATAATGTTTATCCCGTTTTGAATGTCCTCCCTGCCAATCACAAACATTAACAAAGCCTTATTCCTATGGTTAACAATTATCTTATCTCCCTCATTCAGCCTCTTTCCTTCCCTGATACAGGTATCAAGGGGTACAAATCCGTTCTCCCCGGCCAGTTCCAGCATATACTCAACGCATTCCCGTTCCGTTTTGCACTCGGACAGAAAATCTATGTATTCACTGCCAAAGCCAAATATTTCTTCCCTATCGCCTGCTTCAGGCTCCAGCCAGCAGTTTTTGTTTTTTCTGAAAAGGTCCTTTTCCATTATATAAAACTCCTTCCATAATTAAATATACTTGTGTATAATGTCATTTTTCATGCCCAGCAGGGCCGCCTGGGTTCGGTCCTTCACCTGCAGTTTTCTGTAAATATTGCTTACATGATTTCTGACCGTCTTTTCGCTTATCACTAGCTTTTCTGCTATATCGTCATTATTAAGACCTCTGGAAATCATCGACAGAACCTCTTTTTCCCTTGATGTCAGCCTGTCTATGCTCAGGCTTTTTTCCTTCTGAACAATGATATCAAAGGCAAGATTGGGGTGTATGTACGTCTTGCCGACACTCACATCCCTGATTGCACGGTACAGGCTCTGGGCCTCCACGTCCTTCAGCAGGTAACCCAAAGCGCCCAGTTTTATTGACTGGTTAACATACTCCCAGTCGTCATGAATGGTAAGCATAATTACTTTTTTATGGCAGCCGCGCTCCCTGAGTATTTTCAACACCTCAAGACCGCTGATATCAGGCAGATTTATATCAAGCAGAATAACATCGGCTTTTATGTTAAAGGCCATTTCCAGCAGTTCGCCGCCTGTACCAACCTGGCCTACAACCTCCAGGTCGTTCTCCATTTCCAGCAGCTGTTTCAGCCCTTCCCTCATAAGAGAATGATCATCTGCCAGCAATATTTTTATTGTCATGGTTATTATTCTCCCCCTTATTTACCGGATAATTCCCGGGCTGAAAAAAACCGCTCTCTATTCAAGAGGAATTTTTGCAAATATGTTTGTACCCCGTCCTTTTTTTGTGTTTATTTCTATATATCCCTGAAGAAGTTCAACCCTTTCCCTCATACTCATAATCCCAAAACGCCTGTCCTGTTCGTTCCAACCGCCAATCCCCTCGATATCAAAACCTATACCATCATCAACAATGAGGAGTGAAATATACTGCTCCAAAAATTCAAATTTAACCGTAACCCTGGTTGCCTTTGAATGCCTTCTGATATTGTTAAGGGCCTCCTGTATTATCCGAAACAGCGCTATCTGAACCAGTTCCTTTATCTCCACCGCCTTACCTATAAGCCTGAAACCGGTTTTAATGCCGGTATCCTTTTCAAAATCTATTAACAGCTTTTCAATGGTAGCAACCAGTCCCAGATCGTCCAGAGACATTGGTCTTAGGTTGTATATGATTTTCCTCAAATCCTGAATATTTATATTAACCTGTTCTTTAAGTTCCTTAATATAATTCCTTGCCTCGTCAATATCCTTATCCAATACCTGCATACACAATTCAAGCCTTATGCCCATATTAACCAGCGCCTGTATGGGCACATCATGGATTTCCCGTACCAGCCTGCTTCTTTCCTCCTCGGTCGCCTTAATAATCCTATAGCCGAGATACCGGGTTTTTCTGACATCCTCAGTCAGGCCGTCAATACCCATAATGCCGGCCCTCAGGTAATCCAGCACCGCTCCCATATGGGCTACCACGTTTTCCGCCTTTTTAACCAACTTCTTCTGGCCCTTGTATTTTAGTTCAAGCTTGTTTCGTTCTTCCCTAATCCTTTTTTCTTCCTGCTCGGTGAGTATAAGCTGTATTTTCAGGTCCTCGGCTTTTTTGTAGGCCTCTTTAATATCCTCCTCGGTATGGCTGCTGAAATTCTTGCTGACAACCAGAAGCTTGTAGCGGGCGCTGTTTTCAGCCTTTTTCAGCTTTTCTACTTTTTCAATTATATCCTTTGCATTATCCCGCAGCTTCTCCAGGTTTTCTTCTATTTCTTCAGCTTCGTTATATGCGTGCTCAGCAATATCAAAGACATCCTTTTGACCGGTTTCCATAATTTCTATTGTCTTATGGATTATTTCATCTATTTTCTTCATTTGGTTCAGCTGGTCAGACATATATACCCCCCTATCTGCCGTGAATTATTACCATCCTCATAACCCCATCCCAGTCGACGCTGTAACCGAGTACCTCGGACACAAACCGCAGCGGAACAAAGGTTTTATCCTGGTGGATTTCCGCCGGCACATCAATGTCAACACTGCGGTTATTTACCATCGCTTTTCTACTGCCTATATTGAAGGTTATTATACTATCCTCCTTGACTATTTCAACTTTATAGGTTTCCGGATTCCACTTGACCACCGCGCCAAGCTCTTCGCATATACTTCTTACCGGAACCAAAGCCCGGTCGTTTTTTATAAAGGGTGCAGGGTTATAGGCTCTTCTGACACCGTTTAAGTATACCAGTATATCAGTACCCGAACGATAGGTTTCAAAGCTTCCTTCCCCTGTTGTGAAACTCCATTCCTTTTTAATTTCTTCCCGGGTATCGTCGCTGTATGAAACCTTAATAACTGCATTTACTCTGTAAGTTGTGCGGGGCTTAAGAGCATTTTTGGGTATTAACGCTATGACATTGCTCTCAACCAGCGCCGAATCATTGGTGGCATCAAAACGGTAAAAGTCTGTACTGCTTTGCCCGTCAGTAATTGAAGCGCTGACAAGTTCCACCCTTTCCACCCTGTCACCCGTGACCAGCAGGGTTATCGGATATCCGCCGGGACCCTTTGCGCTGGGATAAAGCCTGAAGGGGTCAGGCTCCTCCAGACCGCTCCATGTCACAGGAACCCCTTTTTGTCCGTCTACAGGATATACAACAGTCTGCCGGCTTAAGCCATTGTACCGTATTGCTCCCACTTCCAGTACATTTACATATCTTGTTCCCTTGGCAACATAACCGTACCCCATATGTGTATAGATGGGGCTTATCAGCGGTATTCTGTGATACACCGAATCCATCCAGTCATCCACCGCACCTATATTAGCTTGTTTGAAATGGATGTTTTCCGCAACCATGGGACTCATATACCCAAAATACCTGGTCCTGTCCCATGGCATTTCACCGGTGAAATACTCGTGCTTTTTATCGCTCTGAAGATGGCCGGCGTTAGTATTGCTGCTAACATACAGCGCATGATTATTGGCCGCTGCGTTGAGGCTTTTATCAATGCTCATTCTGGGCAAACCCGCTATATCCCTGTAATGATTAATCCTATCCCTTACCTCCTCATATACAGGGGTCTGGGGTACTTCTTCCATGGCTGTGTTCAGTATACTAAAGCTGAAGGGCGGAGAGGAAATCCTTACCCCGCTTTTTAAGGTTACCACAATGGATACGCTGTGCCTTCCCACCTTCAGATTCTCCCTGGGCGAATAGAATACGGAGTTAATATCATCCCTGAAAACCGCATCCACCCTTTGATCGTCCAGAGTCATATATATTTCCTTTATCTGGTCGGAGGACAGCCCGGAAAAGGTCCACAAAACAGAGGGCCTCTTTATACCTACATTTCCCTGGGGTGTAGGAGGGTAATACCAGATTGCCTGACCTGTGGCCTGAACCGATGCTGCAAGCGCTATGTTTAATACTGTGACGATGATTACAAGATAGATTATTTTTTTTCCCGGATAATTATGCCTCATTGTTTGCCCCCTAGAATATGACTTATTAAATAATTCTATAACTCCGGTCTTAATCCTGCACGTCAGTAAATTATAACTCCAAGATTAAATGCCTGAGGCATAACAACAGCAGCCAATAGCCCCGTTCATTTGGGGTAATTTTGGAACCGCCATTTCCACAAATCCTCCGTGCATTTTGATAAACTTCTGCATCGCCCTGTTTTGGGCCACTCCTCCTGCAAAAACTATCCTTTGGCTGCTAAATCTCCTTATCATGGGACTTATCCTGTTATATAGCGAATAATTAACCCCGGAGCAAAGCCTTTCTATTTCCTCCCCTTCCGAAATGTATCCTATAAGCTCGGACTCTGCAAAAACAGCGCAGGTTGAATTAAGCTTTACCGGATCCTTGTAATAATCCGTCATTTCCCGGAGGGATATATTAAGAAGGGCTGCCATGTTTTCCAGATACCTTCCGCTCGAGGCAGCGCATTTATCATTCATAACCATATCCGTAATGGCACCGCCCTCAATCAGCATAACCTTACTGTCCTGGCCTCCTATATCCAAAAGCACAAAGTCCTGCCAGCCGGTCTGGAATACCGCTCCCAACGCATGGGCCTTTAATTCGGTAATAACCTCGGCTCCAAAAACCTTAATATTGTTTCTGCCGTACCCGGTACTTACAATCCTGTCAACGGGCTTTGGCAAAATTTTTTCAAGGTCAAGCAGCAGCCCACCATCGGTTGACCTGCTGTGGGTTCTATAAAAATCCACCGTATCAAAAACCCTGTTAAATTCCATCTCTTTGCTGTTATATACCGCCAGCTTTACAAACCGGCTGCCCAAATCTATTCCCAATACTCTCATCTGACCCCTCACTTCCTGTCCTTAAGCATTTCAATAAAAGCCTCTGCCCGCAGCTTTGTCCTTGCATCCAATTCTCCTGGCCTGTCCCCTTCCACCATCAAGACGGGGACACCCAGCCTTTCCTTAATCACAATATCCTCAATTCCCCTGAAGCAAAAGGCCTGCGTATAATGAAGTATACCGTCCAGCCTGCGCTCCTTAATGGCCTCTTGAATATCCTCAAGTCTTGTCTCCAGGCTATATGGATACGTGAACTGCCGGTAGGTTTCATATATATCCCTGCCCAATGCCGGCACCATTGTAAACTGCCTTTGAACCTCGTTGTACACAACCCTGGCGCCACAATCCTCCACAAAGGAATAAAGGGCCGGAAATATTGGAGGTACCCCTATATACCCAAGCCTTACCTGCTGCGGCATTTGCTCTCTGGCCTCCGCCGTCCTGATAAACCCGTCCAGTTTTTTTTCAAAGGCCGTGTAATCACCTTCAAAATCACTGCAGCTTACCTGCCATAAATGGTTTTCAAAACCTGTTATCCTGTTGTCTATATATGTGAGCCTATCCAAATATCCCACCTTTTCCCTTATCCTGTCCAACCTGTCCTTCATCCTGTTCACGCTGCCTGTGTCCTGACCGAAGAGATGGATAAGCCTGTCTATTTCCGTTTTAATCCTTTTTATATCCCTGGATACCGGATAGGAGAAGGGTATATATCTGATACCCTCCACTTCCAGCACCTCTAAAAGGGCGCGGGTATTTGAACAGTCTCCCTCCACAACGCCTATTATGCACTCTATGTCCTGCTGCTCTATAAGGGATGAATAAATGCCCTTTATCCAGGCACAGCAGTTCCGCGGAAAGCCTCGTCTTTCCGCCCTTTCCAGCATCCCCTGGGGCTGGGAATGGCCGATAAATATGTTGTTTAAGTCTATGGGTATTTTGCCGGCGGCATATATAACCTCGACAGGTATGGTTGTAGTAAAACCTATTTTTGCCATTGGTAATTTCCCCTTTGTGTCAGATTTTCATAATAGAATTATATCACATAAACCTGTGGCCTTCCCGGGAAAGCAGGAACCGGAATTTTGAACTATTAAAAGCCCCGTCCGGGGTAGACGGGGCTTTTAAATGGATTATAAAGGGGTTAATAAAGCAGTATAGGGGTAATGATTTCCCTTACTGTCTATATTATACCTTAAAAAAAACGCATTTTACGGGAAGTTTCGCCAAAACGACCTTTATATATCTAAAAACGACCTTTGGCTTGTTCAGACGGAATATTAGCTTATCAAAGCCTCCAGGTCGTTTATTCGCGAATATGAAATCAATGCTTCCTTTTCAATATTTTTAAACTTAATTGTATAGACCTTTCTCCCATAGCTTGCTATACGGTCGATATAGTGAATATTCACAAGGTAGCCTCTGTGGGACCGGAAAAACATCCCCTTATCCAGGCGCTCCTCAAGGCTGTTCAGGGAATCATAGGTTTCAAATACTTCCCTTGCCGTGTAGATACACGATTTGGCCTCATCTCTCTCTATCATGACTATCTCATGCTGGTCAAGGAATATTATCTCGTCCCGGGTCTTTATTACAATCCTTCCTATCCTGTTATGCGGTGATACCTTCATGCCCCTGTCCCTGTCATCCCTGATTTTTAATATATTCGTAACTGTTCTTATTACCCTCGCCCTTTCGTAGGGCTTAACAATATAGTCATAGACATAAAGCCTGTATGCATCAAGGGCATACCCTGAATAGGCTGTGGTAACCACCGTAAAAACATCGGGATTTAAGCCCTTAATTATCTCTATGGTGCTTAACCCATCCATCCCCGGAAGCCCGATATCCATAAACACCACATCCGGGGAAAGCTTTTCAGCCATTGCCACTGCTGCTTCACCATCCATAGCATGTCCCACAACCTTTGTTCCTTCTATTCCCTCCAGTATACCCCTAAGGTATATGGCATTTTCAGCCTGATCCTCACAAATAAGTATCTTTAGCATATTATTGCCCCTTTTACAAAATATTGCTATGCCCCCCACATGTTATTGAGGTGGACTTAAGTCCACCTCAATAACCGCTTCTACTTCTTCAGCGCTTCCGGGGTCTCGGGTTGGTACAGGAAAGTTAAACTGGCGCCACCGGCAAAGGCTGCGGCAACTAATGCAAGCAGCGTGGTAAGAATTGCGAATACGTTAGCTTTTCTCATCTACTACACCTCCTTTTATCAAGCTTATCCTCTATGAATTTTATCAGCCGGTAACCGGTATCGGTTAGGGTAAAGCCCTCCAGCAAAAGCCCGGTCACTAGGCTGTAGTGGTACCATAATGTAAAACCTTTAAACAGTAAATCCAATAAAAGGAGTGTGAGTATTATCCCAATAATACCAAAGGACATCATGCGAAACCTATGATACTCCTTCTCGTTAATTGGCCGGTTGGGGTTTTCCCTCGGCGAATATCTTACAACGGTATATATCGTAAAAAGGCTGCCGGCTGCCAGATACAGGCTCCCAAAAGCCCCCGGCAGTCCAAACGTAAATTGTGCTATAAAACCGCCGGATATGATTATAAGCACGCTTGAAACAAGGCACCCCGTATAGGTGGAAAAATGAACCCCTCCCGCCACAAGCCTTACAGCCACAAACATCGCTGATATAACCAGTACTTCCCTAATCATTCCAAGGAGAGCGGCGGCAGCTATTATAAATACAAACTCCACAACTGTCCCCAGGGCGCACTGCAGTCCGTAGCTTACAACCTCTGTATCGGCGTCCTTATGTCCCGAGCGCCGTACTATGGCCCCGGCAAGCCTGTCGCATATTCTCTTCATAGGCCCCTCCTTCACCGGGGAAGCTCCACCAGCATCCGCACTCCCTTTTTGGCGTCGCTGGATACCTCTATTCTCCCATTATACATATCGGCAATACCTTTTACAATATTTAGCCCCATTCCCCTGTTATTTCCTTTTTTTGTACTTACACCCGGCGTAAAAAGCCTGTCCATAACCTCGGGGGCTATTTGCCCCGGGTTCTTAACGCTTATATAAATCTTAGCCTCGTCACAGTACATCCTGAGGTCCACCGTCTTTGGCAGCGCCTGCCCTTCCTCCACCGCCTCAATTGCGTTGTCCAACAGGTTTCCCAGTATACGGCACAGGTGCAAAGGCTTTACCCTTCCGCCCTCTATGTCCCCCTGCACGTCGTATGTAAGCTCAACGCCGCGGCGCTTGGCCGAACTGACCTTGGAGCTTATTAACGCTCCAACCACCGGGCACTGTATGCCCAGTATATTGTTCATGCCCACCGCCTCGTCGGTTAAGTCCCTGAGGTACCCTATAACCGCTTCAAGCCTGTTGTCGCTGGCCAGCATATTGATAACCTGCAGGTGGTTGTTGAAGTCATGCCGCTGCCACCTGAGGGTCTGGTTCATCTCGAGCACATGCCGGTTTTCTATCTCCTGTATCTCAAGGTCCTGCTTCTTGCGGGCCAGATGAGACAGCTTGCTCACCGTAACCACAGTAATTATCGTCAGGGCTATTACTATATACGACATATAGGGTACTACCACAAGTACACTATTAACCATGTACTCCATAGCTGTACTTACAAACAGGCTTTGGAATAAGGTTATAAGCAAAATAGCCTGCAGCAGTATTATGCTTACTATATAAATCGCACTTTTGTCGAGCATTTACATCCCTTCTTTATACGCCGTAATATCAAAAATTTTGAAGTTGTATTTATAGCAAATCAGGACTATGACAAGCATTGCGGCCTGCTGGGGCAGCGATACCAGGACCCTCACCCATGTGTTGTTTAGAATGGCTTCAAGAGGTACTATTTTCACTATGAAAGGAATATACAACTGGTCGAGTATTCCTGCAAATATTGCAACCCCGAGGAATATTCCCGGCAGCACGGTGCTCCAACGATGTTTCAGTGCAAATCTGGCCAAAACAGTCATTGTAACCACCTGGAGCAATATGTGCACGCCGTAGGGAAAATACAGCTGTCTTATGAAAAATGAACCCACCGCCTGTATAACTGCGGCAATCGCAAGCCTTTTTATATCCGGCTTAAGTCCGGTAAGAGTCAGTCCCATAAGCATTACCAGAAACGCTTCGGGAATACTTATAAATACCACCGCCTGCCAAGGCATAATATCCATAACCATTAACCCCCTAAAAATCTATTTAGCTTACCTGGGGTATTTCCTGGAGGTCGGCCTTTTCCCGGTCTGAAAGCACCCTCTCAATATCCAGGATAATTATCAGCCTGTCCTCAAGTTTACCCACGCCCCTTATATACTGCCTGTCCATACCTTTGCTAACCGTCTCGGGAGGCTCTTCAATGCACTGCGCATCAAGCCTTAGCACTTCCTCCACCTGGTCCACCAAAAACCCCACCTGACGGTCCCCCGGTTTCCCCATATTAACTATTATTACCCTTCTGGAATCTCCGTTTTCCTTACCGCCCAGCCTAAACCTTTTATTCAAATCCAAAATGGGCACTATACTGTCCCGGTAGTTGATAATCCCCTCAATAAAGTCAGGCGTATCGGGCAGTTTTACCGTTTTACGGTATCTGATTATCTCCTTTACGGCGAGTATATCAATTCCGTATTCTTCCTCACCTAACCTGAAAACCACCATTTGATTTTCGGACATACCGTGCCTCCTTTGATACATGTTAAATCAATTATACCATTACTTAACAAGAATATCTCCAAAAAATACTAATAAATTTACATGCCGTATTTTAATACACCAGTCTCTGGCCGTCCACAACCAGCCTTCCGTTCTTAATAACCTTGTCGACATGGTTTATACCAAAATGATATGGCAGATAAGCGATATTGGGAACATCAAGTACCACAATATCCGCTTTCTTTCCCACCTCAAGGCTTCCTATTTCCCTGCCCCGGTCAATGGCATGGGCACCGTTGATTGTGACGGCACAGACAACCTCCTCCGGTGTCATATTCATTTTCAGACATGCCAGGCTAATCACAAGCTGAATATTCTCGGTGGGACAGCTCCCCGGGTTGTAATCGGTGGCCAAAGCCACCGCCAGGCCTGTCTCTATCATATCCCTTGCCCTTGCGTATTTACCTAAGTATAAATTAAAGGATGTGCCGGGCAGCAGTACAGCAATAACATTACTCTCCTTCATCTTTTTTAATCCCTTATCGGATACGGCAAGAAGATGTTCCGCCGTAACTGCCCCTAGTTCACCGGCAAGCCCGGCCCCTCCCAGGGATTCTATTTCATCTGCATGTATCTTCAGTTTGTATCCCATTTCCTTTGCCCTGGTGAGGAGCTTCCTGCTTTCCTCAACCGAGAAGACACCCTTTTCACAGAATACATCGCAGAACTCTGCCATTTCCATCCGTTTCACACAGGGCATTACCTCCTCAACCAGGAAATCTATGTACTGTTTCTTTTTATTCCTGAATTCCTCCGGTACCGCATGGGCGCCCAAAAAGGTGGAGACTATGTCTATCGGGTGCTGCTGGTTAAGGTTTTGTGCCACTCTCAGACATTTGAGCTCATCCTCCATATTGAGACCGTATCCGCTTTTGGCTTCTATCGTTGTTGTTCCATGAAGAAGCATAATATCAAGGCTTTTCCTTGCTTTTTCCATAAGTTCGGTTTCAGATGCGGCCCTTGTGGCCCGTACCGTACTGAGTATGCCTCCTCCCTTCTTTAGTATTTCCAGATAGGGCACCCCTTCCAGTTTAAGGGCGAGCTCCATTTCCCGGGACCCGCCGTGCACCAGATGGGTATGGGAATCAACAAAACCCGGCAGTACTGTCTTTCCGGCGGCATCTATAACCAAAGTATCCCCATCGATTTCTATCTCCCGCGGGACAGAACCCTTTCCTATTCCTATTATCCTTCCCGATGCAGCCGCAACCCAGCCATCTTCCATTATTACATCGTAGGACATCTCCTTGCCCCTTCTTGGCTTTTCACAACCGGCACAGGTCGCCATCTGAGATGCATCCCGGATTAGGATATCAGTCTTCATTTTGTCCCCTCCCCCAATTTATTAGATATCAGCCAGTGATCGGTTTTCAGTTGTCAGCAACAGGTATCCCACCATCGTAGCCTCTGCGCCGCCCGGTACCCGCATAAGCGGCGGTGTATCCCCCACACCCCAAAGCTTATCAATCGGGGACATTCCTTATTACATATAAATTTCGCTTTGTTTTGTCATTTTCCTTCTTTTATGCCTCAACTTGGTTTTCCACTCCCCTGCCTAGCCAAATTTATGTACCGACAGGGGGAGATATACTCTTTTACCCTTTTCGGATCTGCTCTCCATAAGGCTTACAGAGGTTACATTAATGTTAACCGGGTGTATTTTTTCCGGCTGTCTGGTCAGCATTACATCCCTTGCAAGGGTTATATGGGGTGAAAACCTGTTGTCTGCCCTAAATCCAAGCCCCACCGCCTTACCTTCTATATACTCCCTGATCTCCCTTAGCGCTCTGATATCCCCCACGGTATCCAGCCATAAAACCCGCGCCCGTCCGCTCTGTGATTTTCCGAATACACCCACACTGCCGGTGGTCAGCATGAAACTTTCAAACTGTGCAGCCGCCTGATTAAGCAGTCCATACAGTTCGTTTGTTTCCCCGCAGGCCGCCTCACCTATGTATTTGAGGGTCAAATGATAGTTTTGCATGTCCACCCATCTTCCTCCCCTGCACATCGGTCTTAGGCTTGTCCGCACATACTCGCTGATTTTTTCCCTGGACCTGTGTTCCAATTCTATGGCAATAAAAACTATCACCCCCGCCACCTCCTGTTTTAGATTATATGACTATATAGATTATAACAGCTTTGGATAAAGGATATGGCAAACAATATGCATTAAAAATAAAAGGATTCTGACATTTCATGTAGAAATAATATTAACACATATACGGAGGGGTTTGCTTTGAAAAAAGCACAATATAAAAAAAGACCCGGTTATATCACAATGAAAATAATAAGGGGTACCGGGGAGAACGCAAAAACAATAAGGTTCCCGAGAATATTGGCAGGGCTGATTTTTGGATTTCTTGCTGTCTTTGTGATATATGTCTCTGTAATGACCTATATGACCAGAGACTTAAGCTTTACATACCAGAACAGGCTGGAGGATATAACAGAACTTGAAACACTAAATTCAGACCAGAAGCAGGAGATTAGCACGCTTAACACAATAACCGCTGAAGTCCGAGAAAAGTTGGAAGCTTTAAAGGATATAGAAACAAAGGTTAAAGAACTGGTAGGAATAGATAAAAAAGAATAAATCCTTATAATAACCAAGGAGGGAAACCATGTTTAGCAACAAAAAAGTTGATACTACTCCGAAATATGACCAGGTGGATACCTTGATAGGAAAGAACACGGTATTCAGAGGAAATATGGATGCTGAGGGTACCATAAGAATTGAAGGCAACCTGGAAGGTGAACTGAATATTAAAGGAGATATAGTCCTGGCGGATAAAGGCAAGGTTACCGGCAATATAATTGGTACTAATGCCCATATAGCCGGAAGAATAGAAGGAAACATCAAGGTTGCAAGTCAGCTTCACCTGACACCGACGTCATACATTGATGGCGATATTGAGGTGGGCAATCTTGTGGTCGATGAAGGGGCGGTTTTCACAGGAAAGTGTACCATGGGAAGCACAACGGCACAATCTGCGGATGGATTAAAGTCTGATACTAAATTCAATACAAAACATGCAGCAGAATGATTGGCAAAAGCCCTTGCTGACTTATATTTGAGCCTTAGAAGTCAGGGGCCGGGTTGTTTGTTTTTTCCGCATTGTCGTGGAAAGGAAAGAATATGTTTAACAAGCTGGATAATGTTAAGCGACTTTTAATTTTCGGATTAGCAGTGTTTATCACAGGCCAGATATATATCTATCCCTTCGGTACTGATTTTCGTTTTTCCCTCAGCCCTGTGGTATTTACATTCGTACTGCTGTATTTCCACCGTTTGCCCATTATCAGATCGGCATTTATTGTTGCGGTTTTCGTATTTACCGGCAGATTCACACTGGATTACATAAATCAGAGCATGACGGTTATAGATATAATTGTTAAACATTATCCTGGAGGCATGTTCTATTTTATCAGCGGTTTGCTTTTTTATCTGATGGATATTCGCAAGCATGCGGAAAAACCTCTGCTTGCAATAATACTGCTGGCAGCCATTGATACCATGGCAAATGTAATAGAGCTTGTTATGCGAAACCAGGTTATGGAGAATTTTTCTATAATTTTGTCAAGTCTTCTTATAGTCGCCCTTATCAGGAATTTTATAGCCGTACTGGTATACTGGTCCATGAGACTTTACAATGTTCTGATACTAAAAGAGGCCCATTACAACAGATATATAGAACTTCTTTTATTCATATCCAACCTGAAAGCAGAGCTTTTTTATCTCAGAAAGTCCATGCAGGATATCGAAAAAGTTATGAAAAGCAGCTATTCAATGTATGTACAGATAAACGATATGAAGAATACCAACGGAAATGATGACCTTAAACCCTACAAGGAAAAAGCGCTGTCCCTGGCCAGGGATATCCACGAAATAAAAAAGGATTATCATAGGGTTATTACAGGCATAGAGAAGCTTTTACCCAACCCTATCCAAAGTGAAACAATGACACTGGCAGAAATTTTTGAGATAATTAGAAATAACAGCAGCAGATATATAGAAGGCATTGGGAAAAAAATAAAACTCAGGTTCCAATCCCATGATAAGCTAATGATAAAGGAATATTACTCTTTGGTCTCAATCCTCAATGATTTGATATTCAATGCCATAGATGCAGTCGGCGAGAGCGGGGATATTGTTGTGATGGAGTTCATCCGCGACAACAGCCTGATGATTAAAATAACCGACAATGGCACAGGTATCCCGGAAGACCACTTTGATATAATATTTGAGCCGGGCTATTCGACAAAATACAATCCGGTGACAGGTACTATGTCAACGGGTTTGGGACTTACCCACGTCAAGTCCATGGTAGAACACTTGAAGGGGCACATTTCGGTAGAATCCGTCCCTGGAGTTATTACAACCTTTACAATAAGCATACCGCTGGTCCAACTAACCGGTGAAGGAGAGTGAATGGAATGCTGAGTTTTTTTATCGTAGACGATGACATCAGTGTAAGAAAGGTATTGTCAAACATCATTACCTCCAAATATCTGGGCAGAGTGATAGGTGAGGCTGAGGATGGACCCACTGCGTATCACAGTATACTTGAACATAACCCCGACATTGTGCTGATGGACCTGCTGATACCCGGCAGCGATGGAATCGAAACAATAAGAAAGCTGAGGCAGGCAGGGTGCAGCAGCCACTTCATAATGATATCCCAGGTGGATGCAGAGGATATGATATCCATGGCCTATGAAAGCGGCATAGAGTTCTACATACACAAACCGATAAACGTGGTTGAGGTCCTGTCCATTATAGACAGAATCAACGAAATGATTAGACTGAAGAAATCCCTCACAATTATTCATCAAACGGTGGAGGGACTAAACTCAAAGAATAGCGATACGCCGGACAATAAATACAGATTTCAGGGCAGATCGATAGACTCAATCCTTTCGGACCTTGGTATTACAGGTGAGGCGGGCAGCATAGATATCAAAAAAATTGTCGGAATAATACTTCAAAAGAAAACCACTTCGGGGGAATATTATAACTATAAGCTGAGCAACATGTATGAGCTGCTCAGTAATCACTATTACAACGAAGAACAGGCAGAGCAATCCTCCGCAGGTATAAAAGCAATAGAGCAGAGGATAAGAAGGGCTGTATCCAAAGCGCTTCAGAACATAGCGACAATGGGTATAGAAAACCCCAATGACAAGAAATTTAACCGTTATTCCACCTCGCTGTTTGATTTTAAAGAAGTAAAACAGGAAATGGACCTGTTAAGGAACAGGTCATGCTACCACGGGAAAATAAACGTTAAGAAGTTCCTTGAAGGAATTATTCTTCAATTGATTGAGTAAAAAATTATTGAGTAAAAAAACAGCATCCAAGGATGCCGTTTTTTTTACTCAATAATCATGCCGTGTCTATCAGATGCCTGTTAACCGGCTGTTCCTGCACCCATGCCAAGCTGCTGGTTTGATACTTTTTTCTTCTGAATAATGTAGCCCAACAGCAGTAATGCAATCCCAATCGCATCGGTATAGGTACCGGGTATAACCATTGATAGTCCTCCCACGAAGAAGAGTATTCGCTCCAGGAAGGATTGATTGGTTATCAGGAATGCCGATACGGCGGAAGCTACGCCGATTATACCAATTACAGCAGTTATTATAATAACAATCATACTCATAACATTAACATCAATCATCAGAAGAGCAGGATTATACACAAATACATAGGGTACCAGAAAAGCCGCTATTGCCAGCTTAAAAGCATTGATACCCGTTCTAAGGGGATTTGATTTGGCTATACCCGAACCCGCAAAAGCCGCAAGAGCAACCGGAGGCGTTACATCGGCAATAATCCCGAAGTAAAACGCAAACAAATGGGCTGCCAATATGGGTATATCCATCAAAAGCAGTGCCGGAGCAGCTATAGTGGAGGTAATAACGTAGTTGGCCGTTGTGGGCACTCCCATCCCCAGAATAAGGGAAGTCAGCATTGTAAAGAAGAGAGTGAGGAACAGTCTGCCGCCGGCCAAATCCACCAACGTGGTTCCCATTTTGAGCCCCAATCCCGTTTGGGTGACAACGCCTATGATAATACCTGCACAGGCGGTGGCCGCTACTACTCCCAAGGCGGACCTTGCACCCTGCTCCAGGCCGTCTACTATATCCTTGAAGCTTATCCTGGTATTTTTCCTCAGCATCGAACATACGATTGACAGGATTATCGCATAGAGGGCTGCCTTCATGGGAGTCCTTCCCGAAATAAGCAGATACAGTATAGCAATCAGGGGTATTAGCAAATGCCCCCTGGACATCAATATGTCCTTAATTTTAGGCAACTCGTCCCTGTTTAACCCCCTCAGCTTTAAACGCTTTGCCTCAAAATGCACACCCGACCAAACGCCCAGGTAATACAGCAGCGCCGGTATAGCAGCCGCAGCAATAATTCTGACATAGGGAAGTCCGGTGAACTCCGACATAAGGAATGCCGCCGCTCCCATTATGGGCGGCATTAGCTGCCCCCCCGTGGATGCTGTGGCCTCTACCGCTCCGGCAAATTCCCCTTTATAGCCCAGTCTTTTCATCATGGGTATGGTAAAGCTGCCGGTCCCTACCACGTTTGCCACAGAGCTGCCTGAAATCGTTCCCATACAGCCGCTGGCAATTACAGCCACTTTGGCGGGTCCCCCTGATGCCCAGCCTGCCACAGCGTTTGCCAAATCGATAAAAAATTCTCCCATTCCCGTTTTCTCCAAATAAGCACTAAACAAAATAAACAGGAATATAAATGTGGAGGACACCCCTATGGGTATACCGAAAATACCCTCGGTGGTATAGAACTGATGCTGCACAAGGCTGGTCAGACGGACTCCCCTGTGGGCGAGTTGTCCGGGTATATGACGCCCTACCAGAGCATATATCAGGAATATAGTAGCTATAATGACCATGGGCCAGCCTACCACCCTGCGGGTTACCTCCAAAATCAGTGCTATTGCAATTAATCCGACTATGAAGTCAAGGGTCGTGACCCTGCCAGCCCTTAAAACCAACTCCTGGTAGTTTACAACTATATACATTGGAACTGATGCGCCTATTACCGCCAAAGCCACATCAAAGGGATGGAACTTATGCCTGGACCAACTTTTTCTCGAAGGATACAAAAGAAAGATTAGGCAAAAACCGAAAGACACGTGTATAGACCTTTGAATCATGGCATCCAGCACACCAAAAACCGCAGTATAAAGCTGGAAAAGTGAAAAGGTTATAGCTATAGCTGATATAAGCTTTGCTCCATAACCTGCCATAATGCGATAGTCGGATTCCTTATCATACTTTCTGAGCAAATCTTCGTGACCTGCTTCGTTATCTGCAACAATTTCCGGGTTGTCTTTGTTTCCCATATTTACGCCCCTTTCCAACCGAGTTTTACCATTTCAGCAACCATCTATCAACTGCTTTTATTTCAAGAGGGCTTTCGGGTTTTGTGAACTCAAGCAAAGGATAGGTCTTGTCCCCCACAGTTATCGTATGCTGCGGTATGGGCGAGACTATCATATTGATGACACCGAACTCTCTGTCAAACTTAAGAACAAATTCCCCGTCAATATTTTCGAGGGTGCCGTTTTCATAGTCATAGGGCATCCCTACACCCAGCGACCTGTACCTGACTTCCTTCATAACCAGAGTATTGTCCTCCCGGATATAGAAAACCTCATGGACCGGGGTATGATGTACCGAATGGATAAAACTTAATATAAACATCCTGTCGGGTGCAACAATACGATGCTCCAACCCCTCTTCCACATCCTTTAAAACCAGAACCTTTTGCTTTCCGATACTGCAAATGACCAATAGAATGACAATAAGAATTATTAAGGCTATGACTATCGGTTTTAAACGCTGTCTCATAAAATCAGAGCATTGGATTTCTCCAATGCTCAGACCCCCTTTGATTCTTCGGGATGGGGGCACGAATGCCCCCACCTAAGAGTTTATCAATCCAACTATTCATTGAAGTATTTATCAGCGCCGGGATGCAGTTCAATACCCATGCCGTCCAGACCTGTTTCCGGCTTAATCTTGGCCCCTGCTGTACTATGGGCTGCTTGCATCCTGTCTGGGTTGTCATACATTGTCTTGAGCATATTATATGCAAGGTCTTCATCCAAACCAGCATCTACTGCCAGCATTGCCTGAACTGCAACCGTTTTAACATCTTCATCTATTCCGGTATAGGTGCCGCCAGGTATAACCAGCTTTGTATAGAACGGATATTCAGCAATCAGGTTGTCCGCCATATCGTCCTCAACGGTTACCAGCTTAACATCATGCTGTGCTCCGATATCCTGTATTGCCGCAGTCGGATGACCTGCTGTTACAAATGCTACGTCAACGTTTCCGTCCTTCAAGTTGTTCGCAGCTTCGGCGAAGGACAGATACTGAACTGTGATATCGTCATAGGTAACCCCTGCTGCTGCCAAAATCTGACGGGCATTTGCCTCGGTACCGCTTCCGGCTGCGCCCACGGCAACCCTCTTGCCCTTAAGGTCTGCAACGTTTTCTATGCCTTTGCCTTCAAGGGTAACAATCTGTATGGTTTCAGGATACAGGATGCACAGTCCCCTAAGGCCTGCATACGCATCCCCTTCGAACATCTCGGTGCCTGTCGCCGAATAATAGGCTATGTCGTTCTGCACCATTATAACATCAGCTTCCCCATCGTTGAGAAGATTAATGTTGGCCACAGATGCCCCGGTACTCTGGGCAGTAGCGTTTACTCCCGGGATATTCCTATTCCATATATCGGCCATGCCTCCAGCCAACGGGAAGTATGTGCCTGCAGTTCCACCACTGGCAATGTTTACGAATACCGTTTCAGCCGGTGCCGGTTCCTCTGTACCTTCGTCACCTGCCGGAGCTTCCGGAGCAGGAGTGCTGCAACCTGCAACTGCCACTACCAACAAACATACCAAAAACATTGATAACAGTTTTCTATTCATTAAGACCCTCCATTCAATTTGATTTTCTGTGTCTGTATACTTCTTCATATTTTATTTAAATCCTGTTGGTACTTTACGGTACTTCTCGTTTTTTTCTGTAGGCAATGCTAAAGTATTCTATGTTTCGGCCGTTTTACCTGATTTGGGAAACAAAGTCTTCTACCCTGTCCAATCCCTTTTTAATTTGCTCCATTGAGGTTGCATAGGACATTCTGATGTAACTGTCGTCTCCAAAAGCCTTCCCCGGTATTACGGCAACCCCTGCGTTTTCCAGCAGCAGTTCTGAAAATACCATGGAGGATTCGATTGTTCTGCCCTTATAGGCTTTACCAAGAAGCCTTTCAAGGCTTACATACACATAAAATGCACCCTCCGGCTTAACGTATTCAAGGCCTTCAATACCATCCAGCCTCTCCATTGTATATTTTCTCCGGCTGTCATACTCTCCCACCATATGGGCTATTTCCGATTGGTCTCCCTTAAGGGCTGCCTCGCCTGCATACTGCACTATTGAACTGGGGTGGGATATGGCATGCCCCTGTATCGAACCCATTGCTTTTATTATGGTCTTTTCAGCCGCCGCATAACCCAGTCTCCAACCTGTCATGGCATAGGCCTTTGACATACCGTTTATCAGTATTGTACGGGATTTTATCTCTTCTCCGACCGAAGCAATGCTTATATGTTTTGCTCCGTCATACACCATCTTCTCATATATCTCGTCCGAAACTACAAAAATATCCTTTTCAACCGCCACCGCTGCAATCTCCTCGAGTTCCTTCAGCGAATACACCGAACCGGTGGGATTGGAAGGGGAGTTCAGTATAATGGCCTTTGTACGGGAAGTAATGCTATCACTCAGCTGGCGCGCAGTTATTTTGAAACCGTTTTCCTTCAAGGTTTTTACAACAACGGACTTTCCTCCCGCTATAGTCACCATTTCAGGATAGCTGACCCAATAGGGTGAAGGAATAACAACCTCATCCCCGGGGTCGAAAATAGCCTGAAAAGCCGTAGACAGAGAGTGCTTGGCGCCGCTCGAGAGTATTATCTGGTCAAACTTATAATCCAGACCATTATCCGCTTTAAGTTTTTTTGATATTTCCTTTCTCAGTCCGTCGATACCATAGGCCGAGGTATATCTTGTCTTGCCTTGGCGGATAGCCTGTACACCCGCATCGGCTATGTATACGGGAGTATCAAAATCGGGTTCACCGGCCCCAAATCCCACTATATCTATCCCATCCTCCATCATCTTTTTTGCTTTGGCAGTTATTGCGATGGTCATCGATGGGGTTATTCTGGCTGCAAGTCCGGATATCTGTGGCATTATCATTACCTCCTTTTAATAATGTATGGGGACAAAAAACAATAGGGACGGTTCTTTTTGTTTGCATATCACAGACGCCAGGTGCCGGAAGTTGAGGCATCAAGTCCCTCAAGCGAAGTTCCAATATGTCCCCGGTTGATGATTACTATATATTATTGTAATATATTTCGCAAATAAAAGTAATACCGAATATTAGCATTGAAACAAAAGCCCAATAGTTCTATAATCTTATATGCAGATGATTGGATATTGACCTATAATACGGGTTTTGTCAACGACCCGCTGATATACGCCGCCCGTAATCTGTAATTTGTAGATGGAAGAGGTGCAAAAACCATGATTAGGGTACTTATTGCCGATGATGAGGCTCCGGCAAGAGAAGAACTCAGCTATATGATAGGCAGACTGGTGGATTTCCAGGTTATCGGAGTGGCTTCAAGCGGTAGCCAGGCAGTATTTCTGATAAAGGAATTGCACCCCCAGGTGGTTTTTCTGGATATTCAGATGCCGGGGCTTAATGGACTGGAGGTCTCCAAAGCCCTGTCATCCATAGATCCCAAGCCGTTTGTTGTTTTTGTCACAGCTTATAATGAATATGCATTAAACGCCTTTGACGTTGAAGCCGTGGATTACCTGCTTAAACCCGTCAGCGATGCAAGGCTGTTAAAAACAGCCAGGAGATTAAAGGAACTCATGCAGTCAAAACTTGCGGAAAAGATTGAAACCATACTGATTGAACACGGAAAAGAGGCAGGCATAAAGCGTATACCGGTGGAAAAAAACGGAAGGATTAAACTGCTGGAACCCAAAGAAATAGTGTGTTTCTTCGCCAATCAGGGCTATATTGTTGCAAGGACACAGGCCGGCGATTTTATTACAAACTTCACCCTCAACGAACTGGAGGAAAGAATTAATCAAAATACCTTCTTTCGCTGTCATAAAAGCTATATTGTCAATTTAGACTATATTAAGGAAATAATTCCGTGGACCTACAGTTCCTATAAGCTTATAATGTATAACAACGATGAAATTCCGGTAAGCCGGCAAAAGTCAAAGGAGCTTGGCACAATACTGGGACTGTAAACATACATCCCTCCATATTGCAGTTTGCAGGTGTATTTTGCAGGATAGCCTAAATAAATAAACTTTTGGGCCATCCTGTTCTATAATAGAAACAAATATATTGCATAAATATACCTGCTGCTATTCAGATGGTTTTTTTAGTGGTATGCTTTTACAACGGTTAACAGACGGTACATCCTGGACGCACTTCTTCATATTGCCGTTGTATAACAGATCGAGTGAGGGGGGTGAGAGGTCCGGATACGCATTTCCTTTGAAACACAAATTTAAAGGAGGTATGTCATGAACTCATTATTAGTTGTTCTTATCAGCATTGTGTGTTTTGTGATCGCCTATGTAACCTACGGCGCATGGCTGGCCAAACAGTGGGGAGTGGACCCGAGCAGAAAAACTCCTGCCCACACCAGAGGCGACGGAGTGGACTACGTGCCTGCCAAGGCTCCCGTGCTACTGGGCCATCACTTCGCATCCATAGCAGGGGCGGGCCCAATCACAGGTCCGATAGCCGCAGCCATATTCGGCTGGGTACCCGTTATGCTGTGGATAATCATCGGAAGCATATTTTTCGGAGGTGTACAGGACTTCGGTTCCCTGTTCGCGTCGGTAAGGCACGACGGCAAATCCATCGGCGAAGTAATCGAAGCCAACATGGGCAAAACCGGCAAGAAGCTTTTTGCCGCCTTTGCATGGCTAACCCTGCTGCTTGTAATAGCAGCCTTCACCAACATCGTTGCCAATACCTTTGTAGCCGTTCCGGCCGCCGCATCCGCATCCATGATGTTCATAGTTTTATCAATTGGATTTGGTCATTTTGTTTACAGAAAGGGTGCCCCGCTGGGTATAAGCAGTGTAATAGGCGTAATCCTTCTGTTCGCCTGCATAGCCCTTGGAAACGTGTTCCCGTTGATTCTTAGCTGGAATACCTGGGTAGGAATACTGCTTATATACATCTTTGTGGCGTCGGTTACCCCTGTATGGATACTGCTGCAGCCCAGAGACTACCTGAACTCGTTCCTGCTGTATGCAATGCTGGGAGGAGCGGTGCTCGGTCTTCTTATATCAAGACCCGCAATGGTTTCCCCTGCCTTTACAACCTTTAAGGTAGGAAGCCAGTGGCTGTTCCCGATGCTGTTCGTAACGGTGGCCTGTGGTGCCATATCCGGCTTCCACTCACTGGTAGGCTCGGGTACCACATCAAAACAGATAGACAATGAAATGGATACCAAGCTGGTAGGTTACGGCTCCATGCTTATAGAAGGCGTACTTGCGACAATAGCAATAATAACCGCCGCATATATTGGAGCCGACAAATTCGCTGACCTTGCAGCAAACGGAGGTCCCACCAACGTATTTTCCGACGGTATAGGTACCTTCATGACCAGCTTTGGAGTCCCCTTTAATATAGGTAAATCCTTCGTAGCCCTTGCGGTATCGGCCTTCGCACTGACCAGCCTTGATACCGGAACAAGGCTTGGCCGTTTCATAATGCAAGAGTTCTTCTATGACGCTTCCAGGGAAAAGCAAAACCCGCTTACAAACCGCTACGTTTCCACGTTGGTAACAGTTATACTGGGCGGGTGGTTGGCAATGACAAGCTGGAGCGTTATTTGGCCGGTATTTGGTTCCGCCAACCAGCTCCTTGCAGGTCTTGCATTACTTGCAACAGCAGTATGGCTTAAAAAAGCCGGCAAAAACTACAGCATGTTTACAATACCCATGACCTTCATGCTGGTAGTAACCCTGCTGGCGCTGATACAGCTTATACAGGCCAACATGGCAGCCCAGAACTATATACTGGTATTCTTCCCGGTATTGCTGTTCATACTCGCAATAGTGCTTGCAGTCCAGGGCTACAAGATAATCGCAGGAAAATCAGAAGCTCCACTGGAGAAATAAACGGATACAACAAATGCGGATGCCAGGTGCATCCGCATTTTTAATGTATTATATTCTTATATTTGCTCCAATATCTCAACCGGTAATTCCTTCGGCAGCCATCTGTCCGTAGCCTTCCGAATAATCGGGTATAATCATGGATATGCGCGTCCCGCTTTCTTTTTGGCTTTCAATTTTCAAGCCATAGTCGTTGCCGTACATGCTTTTCAGCCTTTTGTCTATGTTTTGCAAACCAATCTTTTTATAAGAACTGGTATTTTCCTCCTGCGTAATCAGGCTGCTTGCGTCAAAACCCACTCCATCGTCATGCACATATATATATATACCCCGGTCAATTCCGGTCACACCGATTACTACCGTGCCCCCTTCCTCCTTGGGCGCCAGTCCGTGCTTTATCGAGTTCTCCACCAGCGGTTGCAGCAGCAGGGGAGGGATATGACAATTAATACCTTTTTGTATTTCAAACCTAACGTTTAATCTGCTTCCGAACCTTGCCTTTTCTATGTTCAGATAGGATTTAATGTTCTTAATTTCGGTATAAATGTCAATATTCTCGCCATAGTGACTTAGATTATTCCTTAAAATGTCTCCCAGGTCGATAAGAAGCTTTCTTGCTGTCTCGGGACTGATCCTGCAGTAAGATACTATGGTATTAAGGGCATTGAATAAAAAATGCGGGTTAATCTGGGCCTGCAGTGCCTGAAGTTCTGCCTTGGCCAACAGGCGTGACTGCTCCTCCAGTTTACTTAACTCCAGTTGTGTGCAAAAAAGCTGAGCCAGCCCTAAGGCTAATTCCTCCTCTACCCATCCAATACTGTCTTTGCCGTTTTTGAAAAGCACCAGGCTGCCTATTATGACACTTCTTTCCTTAAGAGGCACTGCTATTATAGTCTGATACCTGCCGTCAGGGCCTGTCATGTTCACTATGTTGCTTTTTCCAGCCGTAATGGCATCCAGTACCGTAGAGTCTTCGATTGGTCTGTCGGTGTTAAGATTTGTATTTATATTGCCGAAAAATGATAATACCCTTTTTGTATCGGTTATCGAAACCCCGTCTATACCCGTCATCTCATGTATTATTTTTGTTGCTTTCATAGCAGACAGGTTGTTAAGTCCCTTTCTGAAAAAAGGCAGGGTTTTATTTGCAATGTTGAGAGCCATCTGGGCGTTCATGGCAGCGGTTTTCTCCTGCTCCCCGTATATGTTGTTTATAAAGAAAATGGATACCGCCATACCTATCGAGTTTATTGCGGTCATAGGTATAAAGATAATTTTAACCACCTCAATTGCACTGCTAAGCGGAGAAGCTATTAAAAGTATCACAAGCATTTCAAGCATTTCTGCAACTATAACCGCAGTCAGTGGATACCACATGTTGATTTTTTTATTTCCTACCCTGCGGTGCAGATATCCTCCTATAGCGCCCTGTATGACCGTTGAAACACCGCACGCCACGGCTGTAAGTCCGCCTATGTTAATTGCCCATCTGTGGATCCCGGCAATCAGCCCCGCGCCGATGCCCACAACAGGCCCACCCAGCAGCCCTGCAATCATCACCGCTATAATTCTCGAGTTTGCCAGCGAACCCATAATTGGAATGCCTGAATAGGTGCCCAATATACCTATACCCCCGAAAATAAGCGCCAACAGGATGCGCTCATAGGGCGATATGACCTTTTTGAGAATTAGTTTTTTGAATACGCCAATCCTGGAAAGAAAAAAGACCAGCATAATAATTATGCCTAACTTATCCGCCAGATTTCCAACCACTTCGATTATTACCGACAACATAATAACACCTTCTTTTGCGACAGGGGACGGTTCCCGGCTGTCGCATTTATCAATCGGGGACAATCCTTGACCTTATTTAAGCCGGTGTATCCTTTATTAAATTATATCATAATAATTACCCTCTATACAGACTGCCAATCGACAAATTTGAAGGAATTTACATCGAACAGCCCTTTATCGGTAAGCTTAAGGCTTGGTATAACCGGCAGAGCCATAAAGGATAGGGTTATAAAGGGGTCTAAACCCGGATGCACTCCCATATCCCTCGCTTTTTCAAGCAGCATTTCCAGCCTGGTTCTTACCTCCTCTGCCGGCCTGTTGGTCATAAGTCCTGCCACCGGCAACGGCAGGCATAATATGTCTTTGTTTTTGCCGTCCACTATACAGTAGCCGCCGCCGCACTCCTGGAGGGCCATAACCGCCTGCGCCATTAAATTATCGTCATCCCCCGCAACGATTATATTGTGGGAATCATGGGCAACGGAAGAAGCTATGGCGCCGTTTTTAAGCCCAAGACCCCGGACAAAGGCCGCAGATACGTTCCCTGTGGCCCTGTGTCTTTCCATTACCGCTATTTTCAATATATCGCTTCCTACCGGAGGTACTAGAACTTCGCCCTTAATGTCCATATCAATGTATTCAAAATCCGTTTCTATAGAGCCGGGCAATATTTTGATTACGGGCACCCTTGTACTTTGTGCCCTAATCTCAAATACATGCGCCTTAAAGGGAGCCACATTCACCGAGTTGGCCCCGGGCACGGGATAACTTGTCCCGGTACGGCCGGTCAGCATGCGACCATTTTCCACGACCTGCCGTCCAAGTATAAATACCCTTTCCACATTGAAATCCTTAAGATTATCCACAGCAACCAAATCTCCCCTGTACCCGGGGGCTATTGCTCCCTGTCTTTTCAAGCCGTAACATTCGGCGGGGTTTATGGTTGCCATCCTGATGGCGGTCACAGGGTCAAGGCCCAATCCGACGGACCTTCTGATACAGTGGTCAATATGTCCCTCGGTCATAATATCCTCCAGATGGCGGTCGTCGGTGCAGAACATAAACCTCCACCAGTTATCCCGGTTAACAAGAGGCACAATACTTTCAAGGTTTTTAGCCGCTGTTCCCTCCCGTATTGCAACGTACATTCCAAGCCGTATCCTTTCCCGGGCCTCCTCCCGGGAGACGCATTCATGGTCGGTCGATACTCCCGCCATGCGGTAGGCCCCAAGGTCTTCTCGGGTAAGACCGGCACCATGCCCGTCTATGACCCGGCCCTTTGCAGCCGAGACCTTTGCCATGACCTCCGGGTCCCCGGCAAGAACACCGGGATAGTTCATCAGTTCTCCAAGACCGAGTATCCCCTCTTTTTTAAAAAGAAGCTCGATATCCCGGGCGGTAATTACAGCGCCGCTCGTTTCAAAGGAGGTTGCGGGAACGCAGGAAGGAGCCATGATATGAACGTTAAGGAGTAATCCTTTGGAGGTTTCAAGCATGTATTCGATACCCCGGATACCTAATACGTTGGCTATTTCATGGGGATCGGCTATTACCGAGGTTGTACCCCTTGTCATAACAACCGATGCAAATACCGGAGGGGTCACCATGGCGGATTCTATATGAACATGCCCGTCGATAAAACCGGGACATAAAAATTTCCCGTCAAGGCTAATCTCCTCTATTCCTTCAAACTGTCCTATTCCGGCTATATATCCGCCTTCCAGCGCCACATCCCCATCCTCTATTTCGCCGGAGAATACGTTTACAATTCTGCAGTTTTTCAGCACCCGGGCAGCCTTGCGTTTTTTCCGGGCGACATCCATCAAGTTTTTAAGCTCAAATCCCATATAGCCTCCTCCTTTTTTAAATAAGGCCCGTCTGCACAGCAGACAGGCCTTATTTTTCTTAAGCTTATCAATCAGGAGCATTCCGCAGCAAGGAATTCTAACGGGGACATTCCTTGGCCATAAAAAAATACCAGCAATAAAGGTGTGTCCCCTTTCCTCTAAACGAAGAACATAAACCTGATAACAAACAGCACTCCAAGAGCATACATTACCGGTGAAACATCCTTATACCTTCCTGTAACAGTTTTTATAACAACATAGGACAGCACGCCCATAACCAGACCTTCCGCTATGCTGTATGTAAGTGGCATAAGTATTATAGTCAGGAAAGCCGGGATGGCTTCGGTATAGTCGGACAGGTCTATTTTAAGAACCGGCTCCATCATAAACAAACCAACCAGTATAAGTGCAGGAGCGGTAGCTTGTCCCGGGATTGCCGCAACCACCGGTGAGAATAACAGTGCCAAAAGGAACAATACTCCTGTTACCAGCGATGTAAGTCCGGTTTTTCCTCCTTCAGCAACTCCCGATGCGCTTTCCACATAGGTTGTAACCGTACTTGTCCCCAACGTTGCACCTGCCATGGTACCCACCGCGTCAACGGCCAGGGCTCTGTTGATTCTGGGGAGTTTGCCGTCCTTATCCAGCATCTTTGCCTTGGAAGCAACGCCTACCAGGGTGCCCATGGTATCAAACAGGTCCACAAAGGTAAAGGTAAATATTATTGGTATCAGACCGATGTTTAAGGCCGCTCTGAAATCCATCTTCATAAAGATTGGTGCAATGCTTGGCGGAGGGCTCATAAAGCCTGTGGGCCACGGCACTATACCAAATATCATGCCCGCCGCAGAGGTAGCCAGTATACTTATCAGCAACGCTCCCCTTACACCCCTTGCCAGCAGCAGACCTGCAACTAGCAGTCCAAATACCGCAAGAAGCACTTGCGGGTCATGGATATCCCCGAGGGAGACATAGGTATCAGGGTTTGCCACTACTATACCCGCCTGGGTAAAACCTATAAATGCGATAAAAAGTCCGATACCTACACTTGTAGCCAATTTTAAATTCATGGGGATTGCATTAAACAGTGCTTCCCTTGCCGTAGTCAGGGTGAGCAGCAGGAAAATAACGCCGTTTATAAATACTGCAGCAAGGGCGGCCTCCCAGCTAATTCCCATGCCCAGTACCACGGTAAAAGCAAAAAATGCATTCAGCCCCATACCTGGAGCAAGAGCGAAGGGATAGTTTGCGTAAAACGCCATGAAAATGGTTGCAATGGCGCTGGCAATACAGGTGGCGGTTATAAGAGCGCCGAAATCCATTCCGGTCTCACTGAGTATGTACGGGTTTACCATGATGATATAACCCATAGTCATAAATGTGGTTATTCCTGCTATTACTTCGGTTTTTACATTGGTGTTGTGCTCCGAAAGCCTGAAATACTTTTCTAACACCTTCATACCTCCTTTTAATGTCATAACTTATTTTATAATTCCGAACATCACACCAACATTATATAATAAAAGTCCGTACTATTCCATACTTTTTTATAGATTTTGGCGAATTGTTCAGTTTTTTTGTCGCCTGTCTGTTACTTATTGGGTGTACCAGGTAAATCCTTGTACTCGCTTATACTTCCCTGTCGGTCCATGTATACCACTCTGTCTATCATGGCGTTTTTTATCATCCTGCGGCACAAAAGACACGGCTGGCCGTCGGCGAAGGAGCCGTCACATTCAAATCCTGCTATATATATGGTGGCCCCCTTCATTTTAACGGGATCGCCGTTTATTATAGCATTTTGCTCGGCATGCACACCTGCGCACAGCTCATAACGCTGGCCCTTGGGCACCTTCATCTCCTCTCTGATGCACTTGCCGGTATCTATGCAATTAGCTTCTCCCCTGGGAGAACCATTATACCCTGTGCTTACTATCACCCTGTCCCTGACAATCACAGCACCATAAAAGCGCCGAAGACATGTGGACCTCTTGGATACTACCTGGGCAATCTCCAAAAAATACTCATCCCAACCCGGCCTCTTTGTAAAACTCCTCAATAAAACCACTCTCCCCGCAGCTATTAGTATTTATCCTGCTGTTAATTCATGTTTCGGCATTTTACCGAATGCTCATCCTAATTTTAACAATATTACACCATACAATCAATCCCTGCTGCATTCCATAAAGCAACGATTGGGGCATACAATAATCCCCGTCAATATCCAATTTCTTTGGAATTTGACGGGGAACTTTATCCTTCCCTATCCCTTAACCTTATCTATGTGCTTTGCGTATATACTAAATTTTACGCCTTCCGGCATGAGCTTATAGATTGGCCAGAATATTATGAGTATCCCTAAAGGGCTTAAATGCTGCTTTTTTTATTAGCAGCAGCCGCTGCATCCGCAGCCGCAGCCGGAATCCCTACCTGAAGCCGGTTTTGGTTTTTCTATATTTAATGCCTTGTATGCCGCCTCCCGGATGGCCTTTGCCGGTACATCCTCATACTCTATGTCTTCATAAACAACCGTCCGGCAGTAGGTTTCGTTTCCGGTCAGGGCAGTGCAGGAATCACAGTAGTTCTCCGATACCTCTATGTTCAAGATATCTTCTATCGGAACTCCATTAAAGAGAATAGTATTTGATTGGGAAACTTGAGTATCATCAAGCTTGGTCTCAAACCATTCAACCTCAATACCCAGCGGCTTAAGCGCCCTTTGCAGCCTTTTTACTTCCGCATTAAGGTTTTCACCGGTATCATAACAGCGGTCACAGGTCTCCCCTTCAACGTCAAGGTGTCTCCATTCGATTTTAAGTGTTTTCATTTTCATGCCTCCATTTAATCATGTTTTAGAATACTTTGCCTGAAATCATCATACAGGCAGCGTTTTACTAATAAATACTATTAATCACAGCAGGAACTCTTTTTTTGTTTTGGAGAATCTTCACCTCCTTTATTATTTGCCTTTTCCTCCGGCAGCTCTTCTATCTCAAAACTGCAGCACGAATTTTTTTTAGCCTTCCCGCCTCCCGTCAAGCGTCCCAGCAACCCCTTCTTGTCTTTTTCTTTTTTCATAATCTATTACTCCTCCTTTCTAATATCCATGTTTGGCACAATCGGCATTGTTCCTTATGCTAAAGAACCATATTGAATATATATCCGCCGGCCACCGCAGTAACAAATATAACAGCTACAATAGCCGCAACCAGCTTTTTCTTGAAAATCCCGGCAAGCATACTCATTTCCGGTATCGCCATGCCTGCACCTCCTATAATAAGCGCAATCACGGCACCAACGCTCATCCCCTTTTGCATGAGCGCAACTCCTATGGGTATTGCCGTTTCGGCGCGGATATACAAAGGAATACCGATAACCGCCGCAACGGGAATTGCAAAGGGGTTAGAAGGACCGGCAAGCCTTAATACAATCTCCTGGGGCATATAGCCGTAAATAACCGCACCAACACCGACACCAATTAGCAGATAAATCAAAACACCCCTGAAATCTCCCCACGCTTTTAAAAATGATACCTTTAATCTGCCGGTAAAAGTATCGGGAGCCTCTTCGTCTCCGTAATTGCTTCCGCCTTTTATACGGACCCTTTTTACCAGCTTTGAACCTCCTGATTTTTCAAGGACTACTCCGAACACAACAGAACCACCGAATACTATAATAAAGTATATAAGGCATGTCTTCCAGCCCATTAGCGCCACCAGCATTGCCAGTATTATAGGGTTAAGCAGGGGAGACGCGATAACAAACGACATGACCGAGCCAAAGGTTATACCCGCTTCCAAAAAGCCTAAGGTAAGGGGAATGGTGGAGCATGCACAAAAAGGCGTCAAAGCTCCTGCAAATGCCCCGATAAAGTTACCCCATACACCTTTTTTCAGCATCCATGCTTTGATTCTTTCCTGTGGCAGATACATGAGCATAAGCGCTACAATGGTACTAATCCCCATAAACAGTACGGTAAGCTCTGCAGTAATTACTACAAAGTATTTAACCATTTCAGTAAACGAATTCATAGATACACCCCTTATATATTACTGGTCTTAAGCCTAAATGGTTTCCTGTCTTTGTATCAATTCCGCCAGGGTCTCAAGGGCATCCTTGATACTCTCAACCCTCCGGGGCTCCAAACCCATTAGCATCTCTTCCAGATACGCGGTGTACTGCCCGGTTACCTTCGATATTACCGATTTACCTTTGCCGGTAACGGTAACGCAGCAGACCCGTCCGTCTATGGGAGACCGCTCACGCCTTACATATTCTTTATTCTCCAAACGATCGATAATTCTGGTTGCTCCGCTTTTGGTAAAATTCAAAGCACTGCCTATCTCCTGGATTGAAAAGCATTTGTTATCACAGACTTTTTTGAGTGCCATAAATTCAACCAGTGTCAGGTCTTCGCAGCACTCTTCTTCAAACCCGCGGTTCCCAAAATGCCAGGCTATTTCCTGCAGCATGTTGTAAATATCATATATGCTTTTATCCATTGCGTTCCCTCTCCTCCAAAGGTTGGTTGACGCATTCAACTATATTATATGCATAGTGGTTGATATCGTCAACCATTAAAATTAAAAAAATTCCCTGTGCCGGCTAACAAAATCAAAACTCCAAATAATGCAGGCTGAAACTGGGTATTACAAATCGGAAGTTTCTTTAATCCAGCTATCCCAGCCACCGGATAATGATTTGGCATAATACCCGGAGATATTCAACAGAGCAACCACCTGACCACTATATTGGCCATTATAACAATACACTATAATGTTTTTATCCTTTGGCAGTTTTTCCAGACTTCTACCTATCTCTTCAAAGGAAATGTTGACCGATCCGGGAATATTGTTCCTGACAAAGTAACCTATCTCTCTTATATCCAATACATAAATATCTTTTTCTTGCTCTAATAATGCTTTTAATTCGCCGGCATTTATTGTATATAAATCATCGGGCATTCTTTCAAAATACTGAAAAACAGCTGATTGTACCGGCACGTCGCCATCTGTTGCATCTTTACCCAATCCGCTTATTGCTGCTATGCTTATAAAAACAACTGTAATTAAGCAAACAGCCAAAAGAGCTTTTTCACCATTTGTTTTAAACATTTATTTGCCTCCCCCTTAAATAATTTACCGACAACCGATATTGTGACTGATTTCAGCACTTGTCACACAACACAGGCAACATTGGGTTGCCAGGGCTTAATTGCCAGGGTTTATTATTACTGATTATTTTGCCGCTTCCTGCTGATCAGCAGCAAGTTCTTTCTCTTTATTCTTAAGTTCAATCCTGTCCGCTGTATATACAATTATGCCGATTGCTACACTATATAAAGCGCCCACCGCCAAAGTATTTAAAGAGATAAAATCACCAAGCATTATTTCTCCCATATCAAATCCTCTTATATAAGTTAAGATATCCTCCTGGACAAGGGTATAGGCCAAAACACCGGCTATGCCGCCCAAAATAACAAAAACTGCATCTTTCTTGCCCTCAACCCAGGCCCCTATACAGGTGCCGGGGCAGTAGCCCGCAATTGCAAAACCAACCCCAAATATCAGTCCGCCAGTTAATGTCCCTAAGAGATTAAACTTAATCATATCAAGTGTAACCAGCCCCATAGTTCTCAAGCTAAAAACCCCTGCTGCAGAAATACCCACAGATAAAAACATAAACTTTGCTACGCTCAGATCGATAAGCCTGAGGGTCTTAACTATATTTTTATACTCCATAGCTCCTGCTCTTTGCAGGATAAATCCAAACAGTATTCCAAAAATAACAGCTAAAACACTATTCACTTAACCACACCTCCCGAACCATAAACCAGCAATGCTGTGGTAATCCCTGCCGCAAATGCTGCCATGCCAAAAACTATACCGCTTACAGCCATTTGGCTCATCCCGCTGATTACATGGCTGCTGGTACATCCACCCGCCAGTCTCGACCCAAAAAGTAATAAAAATCCGCCAAAGAACGCATGAACGAATCTTAACTTAGGCCTATTACCAAAACGCTTTATCCACATTTTTGGTATTTCTTCTTTTGGAACTTCCGCCTTGCTTGTACGGTTTGCTATAAATGCCCCTATAAATATTCCCAATACAAGCAACCACTGCCAACCTGCCGAAAGGCTTTCTGCTCCTCCGCATGTGCCCTTAATCCAGGAGCTTATTGGTATCCATTCGGGAAAGAAAAAGCCTGTTAAATAGCCTGTTGTCTGAGAGTAAAAGGTTGTTGTACCTACATGATTACCGGAAAGAAAAATTATAATATTAAGCATACCAAGGGCGATACCTGCATTGACCCAAGACCATTTGCCCTCCAATTTTAAAACCTCCTCCACTGTAAGGTCCGAATATACTAGTTATATAATATACTTTCCGTTAAAATGCTTCAATAGCTCTATTTTACTTAGGTTTTGGATAAAAAAGAACCTGCCCATAAAGCGGCAGGCCCTTTATTAGTGGATACCGTTCCTCATATTGTTTTCATATTTACCCAGCAATTCTCTAATCCTTCTGGATTGGAGGCCTGTCTGCTCTGCAAACTCCTGAAAGGCTTCCTTTACCTCATTATCATCCACCTGCTTTGAAAAGGTCTCCAAATCCCTGACCCTTTCCTGTGAATCCAAAGCCATTTTAAGTAGAACATCTCTGGTATTCATTTAAATGAAAAACACCTCCTGACATTTGGCTGCTTAATAATATTCTTCCGTAATTGCGGTTTTTATATGTATTCAAACCTTATACCGTCTGCTTGCCTCTATTTAGCCTGTCGGCAAGGTTTTTGAGTATCCTGGCAGTAATACCCCATATGATGTGGTCATTGTATGAATAGAAGTACACCGGATATGTCCCCGAACTCCAGTTATAATTCCTCCCATTGGGTATAAGCTCAAAGGGAAATCCCCGGGGGACTTCAAGCTTGGTTTTAACCTGATAAATCCTGGGACGGGTGCGCAAAAAAAAGTTAAGCGGTACCTCAAACAACTCATCCACCTCACCGGGAGCCCTCTTTATATCGCCCACATACGCCTGGCCTATCACTCCCACAAAGGGATAGATTATATAGTTGAAGGGCGTAACAAGATAATCCAGCGGACCTAATACTGAAACGGCAGCCTCTGGTATGTTAAGCTCCTCGGATATCTCCCTGACAGCTGCCCCAAGCGGCGTTTCACCCTCTTCTTTTCTGCCGCCGGGCAGGCTTATCTCCCCGGGCTGTTTTTTAAGGGTAGACGCTCTTATCTCCAACAGCACATGACAGCTATCCGCAGTTTCAATGAGAGGAACCATAACACCAAAGGTTTCGTATTTTCCATCCGGTTTGGGAATACCATCCTTTATAAGTTTCTTTATATGCTCCGCCTTCATTTCATTCACCCCCATATACCCATTCTATTATATACCATTTTAATCTATTCATAACAAATAAGACAAGTAGTGTTTAAACACAGCCGTTTTGCATATATATAATATAAAGAAATTAGTTTTCCGGGGAATTCATAAGATTAAATTTCCCCTTGAAAGCACACAGGAAATATGTTATAATTAATGACGCCTTAAATTAGTCATAAAATGGAACGAATTTGAAAATTCTTCCCATCAATCTAATCCATCGTTAAAGAACAACATAACTATGTGTAGTTTCCCAGGTAAGTCTCGGCATTATCAGAAAACATTTCAAAGTCGCATGCCCGAGTCTTCCGCAACCTAGTTTTATAACACAAAACCGAATATTCGTAACTGTTACCTAATCTATACAGTTGTGTATAGCATCTGTAATTTATATACATAAATTCTATAAATCGACAAATAGCGCCTGATTTTATTGCTGAACTATCATGGTCGCTGAATTCCCTTATGGGAAACGGGGGAACCAATGTATGGGGTGAATCCTGCTTTCAAAGGGGTAGGGCCATTCTCTTTCGGCCCGAATCCGTCAGCTAACCCCGTAAGCGTGGAAAGAGGGCATAGTCTCCCCTCTTCCGCAAAAAAATTTAATGAAAGGGGAATAATCTATGGAACATCTTAACACCGGCACAATAACCCGTACACTAGACAAACAATCGCTTGCAGACAGTATACATGTGAGAAGGGCCAAACCCGAAGACGTTAACGAAATATACAAAATAGCCGCAACCGTTGGACAAAGGACAAAAAATGCCGACCAAGGGTTTCTAATGGATGACTACAGATCCAATCCTTCAAAGTATAAGGAGATATTTTTGGAACGCATATTTGAGCTTGACCACTTTTATGTGGCATATGCAGCGCATAAACCCGTAGCCTTTTTAATGGCCTATAGCAAAGCCCACTGGCTCAAATACACTCCCGGTTGGCTCGACGAGATACATTGGCATCCTACATTCAACAAAAAATATACCAGAAAATTCGTGCTTATAGACAAAACGGCGGTGCGTTCCGGCCTGACGGGTATGGGTATAGGAAGCAAACTCTATGAAAGATTTATAAGGGATATTACTTCAAAGGGCATTAGAAATATCTTCGCAGAAACAATAATAAGTCCGGTTCCCAATTTCGCTTCACTGCAGTTTCGGATAAAACAGAGTTACCAACTGGCAGGGATGAGATATGAGGAGTACGAAGGGGATATTCTGACAGATTTGATATATCACAAGAGGGTGTAAACATGCTTTGCCCCTCGGGGCCCATGCCATAATGGCATCGGGGCCCCATTTTTTATGTGCCTTTTCCCAGCAGCTTTTCCATCTCCGCAAGGGATATACAATTAAACACGTCCCCCGCTTCCAGCCATCCTTTCCGTGCCGTATCCACACCATATATAAGATCTTTAAGCCCTTCCGGTGAATGGGCATCGGGGTTAATGCTTACTCTTACTCCCGCTTCCTTTGCTCTGCGGCACCAGCGCCAGTCCAGATCCAGCCTGTAGGGATTTGCATTTAATTCTATCGCCTTATTGTATTCGGCTGCAGCTTCTATTATTCTTCCGAGGTCTACAGGGTACCCCTCCCGTGCGAGGATGAGACGTCCTGTAGGATGGCCCAGCATTGTGACATGGGGATTTCTGATAGCCCGTATCAGTCTTTCGGTCATGGTCTTTTCATCCATGCCAAAGGCCGAATGAACCGATGCAATGACAAAATCAAAGGAAGCCAGTATATCATCCGGATAGTCCAGCGACCCGTCGGTAAGTATATCGCTTTCTATCCCGGCAAATATCCTGAAATCCCTATGCAGATTGTTGAGCTCATCTATTTCCGCCCTTTGTCTTATTACATCCTCTGTCTTAAGCCCACCCGCATAATAGGCGGAACGGCTGTGGTCCGAAATGCCAATATACTGCATACCCATCTCAACAGCCTTTTCCGCCATCTCTGCTATGGTCGAACTGCCATCGCTGTACCGGGTATGTATATGAAAAATGCCTTTAATATCATCATACTCCACCAGATTAGGCAAACTCCCACGCTGTGCGGCCTCAATCTCCCCTGTATTTTCCCTTATTTCGGCAGGGATATATTGGAGACCGAGGTGCTTGAAAAGCCCCTGTTCATCGGCACATTCCATACCCCTTTGGTCCCCTTCCCCGAATATTCCGTATTCGTTAACCTTAAGTCTCATACCCTTGGCCCTGTGCCTCATGGCAGTGTTGTGCTCCTTGCTCCCGGTAAAATGATGCAGGGCAAAGGGAAACTGCCGGTCATTAACTATCCTCAGGTCCACCCTTATCCCGCTGTCTAAAAGCGCTCCAAGCTTTGAGCTTCCCCTTTCTATTACTTTTTCGATCCAGGGCAGATGCCCGAACTCATCCATTATCCCGTCGGAATCCCCGCCCGATGCCAGTATATCTATATCCTTAACCGTCTCTGTCTTTCTCCTTAAGCTGCCCGCAATGCTTATACGGCTTACCAGCCCCGATTTTTGCATTTCGTTTACTATTCTTTCGGCCTTTTCCAAAGCCTCGGGATACAAATACCGGCCCCGGTTTCTTTTAAGATACTGTATTCCCTCAAGCACCTTACCCTGGGTTTTGTCCCCGAAACCGGTCAGCTCTACCAAACGGTTCTCTATACACGAATACTCCAGTTCTCCCAGAGTTGTTATTCCGAGTTCTTCATAAAGAACCCTTACTTTTTTGGGCCCTAATCCCGGTATCTTTAACAGTTCGAACAGACCCGGCGGTATCTTGTCCTTTATACCTTCGTAGTATTCCAGACGGCCTGTGTTTACCAGTTCTTTAATCTTTTCATCAAGGGCCTTACCAATACCCTTTATATCTTTCAGCTTGTCCTGTTGCGCAAGCTTTTCTATATCTTCCGTCAAAAGTTCAATAGTCCGGGCACCGTTATAATAAGCCCTTGATTTGAACGGGCTCTCTCCCAAAAGTTCCAGCATTGTCCCTATTTCGGTAAGGATTTGAGCTATTTCCTTCTTATCCACCATTCCACCCCCGCGCTATTCTTTGATAGCATCTTCATTTCTTGTAAGTGGCTCATCGGGGACAAAATGCTCAAGGGGTACAATCTCACCTTCTATAGTAAAGAACACTTCATTTATGTAATCAAATTCAGTGAGGGTGTTTACAAGGGAGTTAAGGGCCATTGCTTCACCGGTTGCTCCGTGTACGCCCCTTAACTCCTGCGAAAAATCAACCGTCGCCACATCCCCTTCAATGCCCACAGATCTTACCTTTGTATCTTCCGGAATGGTCCTGTAGTGACCCTCTTCCCCGGGGCCTTCTATAAGAAGCTCTACAACTGATTCAATAACCTCTTCCCTGGATGCACCTTCCGGCACTGTCATCTCCCTGACCTCAGGAACTACATACATGGCCTGATCATCCGAAAAATACACGGTAACATCAATGGTATCTCCGGCTTCCTGCCTCTCGTCTGTCCGGTCCCTGGCAGCACACCCCGCCACAAGTATAATGACGATACATAAAGATATCATAATGATATGTTTGGTTTTCAATTTTTACCCTCCCCGTTTCTCCCGTTTAACAGGAAATATCCCCAATTAATATATACCCCAAATTACCTCGGATTATCGGTTATCCGGATCATACCTGAAATATTCTCTTATAGCTCTTCCAACAGCAGCATTATTTCCCTGATTGCCTGGTGCATGTCCATATTGTCAACCACCAGGTCAGCCTGCCTTTTGATCCCCGATTTTTCAAACCTGTCCCTGTCCCTTTGTACCCTTTTATCAACCTCATCGGGGCTGTCCCCCCGGTCAAGCATCCTTTTCCTTCTTATATGCTCCGGAACCTGCAGGTATACGATCCTGACCTCTCCGGGAAACATTGCCTTAAGCTTTTTTGCCCCTTCGGTTTCCAGGACGGTGACTCCCCTCATATTATCTGTCCTTTTAAGGCCGTAAAAACTGCCCGAATATTCCACCCATTCTACCAATTGGCCCTGTTCCCTCATCCGGTGGAATTCCCCGGCCGTTACAAACAGGTAATCCACGCCGTCTGTCTCTCGCGGCCTTTTGCGCCGGGTGGTAACGTTTTTAAGGACCGGTATTTTGTAATCATCATTGAGAACCCGTCTGAGGGTGGTTTTCCCGGACCCCGAGGGACCGGTAATGACTATTATCATATACTCACCGCCGTATTGTAGTGTTAAGCTGATTATACCAGAGGGGGATTTTTACGAAAGTTTTTTATCGAAGAATGTTCATTGAAAAAGCCCCTCGAGGGCTTCTAAGGGAAACAAGCGATTAATCCTGGCATAAAAACGCATAATGATTGGGACAGTTTACACCGGGGATTTAGGTCAAAATATACCGGCGTTGACATGCGGGGTGCCCTCGAAGTTATCTATTTACAATTCACCATGTGTTTCATATTGTTTATCGTGGATTTCTTTATCATCCCATCCAATATAGTTTATTACAGTGCACCCATATTCTCTATTCAAATTTAACTCAAGATAATTTTCCTTAAGATAAGCAAATTTTTTCTTTACAATAGCCCGGATTCGTTCGTTTGCAGTTGTAAGGAAAACTTGATGCCCCGTAGATTCAATATACCAACGAAGGCCATCTAAAAAGTTTAGTATATTTAGTTCATCAACATTTTGTATAGGTTCATCCATAATGAGAAATCTAGGCACGTTTCTAAAAGATGCGTTTAATGTCCAAAAGAGACTTACCGCTAAAGCTGTCCGCTGTCCTGCACTGAGAAGATGATGTGCCGGCTCTCTTTTTGAGTTGAATAGTTTTTCTACAGTTATCTCCAACTCATCGTCCAACCCAAGTTTCACTTCTTTAAAATCCCTTGGCCAATGTAAATTATTAAAAAACATGTTAATTGTATCTTCATTCCTTTTAAGAATTCGTGCAGTATATTCTTGAGGACTTTGAAGATGTCTAAGCTTTTTTTCCCAACTTACTACTTTTTCATAGTTCTTTACATTTTCCAATTTTTTATAATTATATCCACATAAGTCCTTTTCAAGATAATCTTTTAATTTGTTGTTTTCGATTACTCGTTCTATCTTTAATTTGTATGCATTCAATGATGAAAGGAAATTGTTTAAAGAATTGGAAATCGTGTCCGGCTCAATGACATCATCTTCTTTTAATAATCCTGACTGAACGAGTTGTTGATATTTCACTTTTATTCTTAGCATCTCTTCTAAGAGATTGTTTTTTTTCCGTAGTAGTCTCTCGATCTGTGCGAGTTCTTGTTTTTTTTCTTTTACGACCTGCTCAAGTTGGATGAAACTTAGCTTTGAACTCTCAATACTTTTTCCTAATTGTATATTATCTTCAAGGACTTGGGACTTGGTTTCCTTAACACCCTTAAGTAGGCTTAAATAACAATTTACGTTAACTTCTGGTAATTGAAATCCAAGGCTATTACAAAGAATATTAACATTGCCTATTGATTTCTCTATTTCGCAACGCTGATTCCTATATTCGTTACGCCTAAGGTTCTTCCACAACTCATCGATATTAGTTATAAAACCTTTAATTTCTTTCTCTTTCTTATCTAGCTCTTCCCTTAACGGAATCCTTAAAAGTTCTTTTAAACGTTCACATATAGTACTATTATCGTTTTGAGGTATATCAAAACCTGCTGACGCAATAGCTACTTCAACTTCTGCAATCTTGTTTTTATAAGATTCTAGAAGGACCGAATGTTTTTCTATTTGCAATTTAAATTCTTCAATATTTTTTTGTTTTTCATTAATTATTCTTATTGTTTCCTCAATTTTCCTTTGATATTGCAGTTTTTGTTTAATATACTCCTCTAATTTTGGAAACTCATTGATTGGAAGTGTTTTTTTAGTCTTCTCTATTGCTGCACAAAGCTCCAAGGGGGAAGCAAATGTTTTGCCGCATGTGGGACAATTCGATATAGAATTCAACTCCAAAAACTCTTCAATCTTACTGTGCACTTCTATAAGAATTTTTTTTATGTTTTCCTCCTTTGAACGATGAACTAGCAAACGTTTCTCAACTTTCTGCTGATTTTTTTCAATATTGGGGAGAATCTTATTTAGCCTTTCAATCTCCTTTTCAGATATCGAAAGGGAATTCATATAAGATGCTTGCCGTTCAATTGCTGTTTCGATTTCTTTAACTTTAGGTAACGATACTATTTTTTTTAATGCTGATTTTAATTTAAAGATTTCTTCTCGGATAAAAACTGTTTCCTTTTCAATTTTTCTAGTTTCTTGCTCTGCTAGGAATTCCGATAACCAATCAATACTAATCATAATCTCCTTTTCCAAATCATTCAATTTTTTGTGTTGATTATAGTTATTTTCTATTTCTAAACCAGTTTCGGCAATCGCTTCTTCTAATTTTAGACATTTTTTCTGATTTTCATTTATTGTTCTTTCTTTGTTTGTCAACTCTTTTTGGGCTTCAAAAATTTTTTCTTTTAATATATGTAACTTTTGGTTAATCCCTTTGAGAGAATCACTGATATCACTATCTATATATGTAATCATGGTTTTTATTTCGTCAACAACCCTTTTAAGTTGTCCCATTTGAACAATTAAATTGTTTATATCCTCTGGTTTATTAAACGATTTTTCAAAATTGACTAGTTTATGAATTGTAACATGAAACTGCGGAAAACATTCTAATACCTGCCTCCATTTAGTTTTTAGTATGTCAATATCTAACTCTTGAAGATCATTTATTTTTCTTTGGATTTCTTCTTCTTTGGTCTCAATAATCTGTTCCTCTTTTTTTAGATCTTTACTGAACCTCGAAACGATGCTTATAGCACTTTCAATACGAGACCATTGTTCAATAATTTCTCTTCCCGCTACTAGTTCGTTGAGTACTTGGCGTAGCTTATCTTTTTCATCGGCTTCTAAAAACTTGATAATATTCTCCGGATAAAGTATGTTATGGACCTGAAGTAAATTAGGAAGCAAGCCTCTTGCCCTATGCCCAGTCGTCTCTATCTGATATAGATATTTAATAACTTGTTTGGGCTGAAAAGGTGTTGATCTTGAGGAATCATATTTCAATACATCTATATTGGGATTAATGATTTCTATTTTGACAGGTGATCCTTTATGCCTTGCAACTACCTCCTCAATGCTTTTACCACGTCGTTTTTGTATCCGTGAACTGTTTCCTGCAAGGGCAATTTCCAGTGCTTCCATTAAAGAAGTTTTCCCCGAACCATTCCTGCCATATATTAGATTAAACCTCCGAAAATACCCGACGGTAGTAGTATTATAGCAGCGAAAGTTTTCTAGCTTCAATCCCCTAATAAATATATTATTATCCATTTTTCACCTCCAGTAGTTCTTTTAAATTATCCTCCATTTTACTCTTTGTTTTGTCCATAATCATACTATACAAATCTCCATCAAGATGTTCCCTCCAATGTTTAGTTAGATTTTCGCTGAACATCTCGTTGTCACCTATTTCTCCAATACTTATCCATCCTGGTGGAAGCATTTCCAAGTCATTAGACAATCTGACATACTTCCTGCTATAACTTCGATCTTGTTCTACTTGCAGAATAAACCTGCTTTCCTCTTCTTTTATGACATCGGTTTTAAGAATAAAAACACAATAAAAGTTCCATTCAAGAAAAGATTCTTCTTTAAAATCAAGGTATTCTTGGATTACTTCTTTATGTAATGCATGCCATTTCTCTTGCAGTTCTAAAACATCAGATAAACAAAAAATAAAGTGCCTTGAAAATAAATTTGTGAACTTCATGCCATTTTCAGTATCACCTACATAACAGTAGCCCTTTTTACTATACGCTTCTTTAATCATTTCCTCCAAGTGGCAACACCTCTTTCCATTATAATATATTAAGAAAAGGTAGTTGTTGGGCCTCAAAAGCATCATGCAAAAACCTAGGTTCAGCATCGAAAATATCCTGACTTGGCGATTCTAGAATATCGTTTACACTAATTTTTCCTTGAACCCCGTTTGGAAAAATATCAAGTTTTTTTATATGGTTTCGTGTCTTGGAACTTTCAAGTATTGATCTAACAATTTTTGATACTTTCTTTGCGTTCCACCCTTTCCCGTGAAACACCCAACATGGCATTTCTAAAGAATTATTCCAAAAATTCGATGGATAGGCTTTTGTAACATTAATCTCAATATCACTGTATTCTTTATGCTTTTGTAATTTGTCTAACGCTTCAAGACAAAGAACTACATTTATAGTTTCATCATTCCAATACTGTCTTCTTTTATTACATGTTGCTCCTATTTGTGGACATTTTTCAGTACATTCCCCTAGAGGATGGTTGCAGAGAAGAAATGCAGTCGGTGCCCTTGCATCTATATTCTCCTCCAGCCAACTATCAGCTTCCCTGAAGTTACACGAAGAGTTAAATATCTCTAATTCGCAAAGGGAAAGACCGGCAAAAAACCTTTTGATAATATTATTGTCAAGATCCTCTGCTTTTAACTTTTCAAAATACTCGATCGCAAGGTTCTGAGGTAATCTTTTGATATACTTTCTCTGGGATTCATCCCATATACAAGTAAATGATGACCTGATTCCTTTCGTGAAATCTTGTTGCGGTATACGTACACCATGATGCGATCGCACAAATTCAATAATGCGAATATTATCTGACCTAATAACACAATGCCATCCTTCCCATTTTTTACTTTTGTTGCAACTTTCCGTCCTTTGTTGTAAATGCAATCCAGTTAGGCTCCGCTTTCTATACGTAGACCCTTTTTGCATCGTCCTCCCGCGAAGAAAGCGGTTGCTTTGCCTACTTACCGCAATATTTTTATCAACACTAATAATTCTGGTCCCTCTGCACCAATTAACAGAAAGAATCAAACAACTTTCTCCTTCTTCAGCATTAAGCAAGCTAGAGTAAAATTCTGTTGAATATTCTTCAAAGTCTGGTTTAGGATTACACTGACAATGGACTACATACGAAAATGGTTTCGTTGATGCTATTTCGCTCCAAATATTTCTTCTAATCGGAGGATTTATGTCGGCACACATTGCTACTGATAATACCCCTTGCCTTCCTTCAATAGAAAAAATCTCTTTCCCGCAAATCATGTGTTCAACTTCAGCTCTGGATGGTTTAGTTTTTAACTGGATAAAAACATTTTTTTGATCATCATGTATATATATAATCAAAGCAGCGTTCACCCAGCTATTTTCCTCCTCCTGCTCATCAAATTCTGCTATTTCTACTCTCCATGTGCTATCATCACGTAAAGTATTAATTAATTTTTTAAACACATATAATTTTAACATCTCCATTGGCAAAACATAAATTGTTCCTTTTCTGAGCATATCCGTATTGCAAATTATCTTTTCCATTTCTTGTATCGGTAAAAAAAATTCGGGGGCAATCGCTAATTCACTATCGGTCTCTATTACAATTCGAAAGAATTCATCAGCTCGTACACACATATCAGCAATATGCCCTTCTGCGTAATGTAAACCTTTCTCTTCCGTCAGTTTAAATTCGCCTAACGGTTGCACAACCGCTACCCGCATAGGAGATGTTGAAGCTCTGAGACAAGAAGCTTCTTCAAGGTAGATCTTTTTCTCTTTTAACATTTCATCACTCCGGTAATGTTATAGTTAAGTAATTCCTCGGTGCAAATCATATGAAGTTCAATATGTGTTTTAGCTTTTTCTTAATTGCTAAATTGCGAGTACCTGTTCTCTGGGAAACCCTAAACACACCCACCATTATTCCTAGACATTTATTCAATGAAAGAGTAACGTTGACACCGATTACAAATCGGCTTTACGGCCTACGGTAGATAGTTAAGCTTATATCGACTTTTTTTAACCGAAGTTCTAGAATCTTCCTTCTCCCGGCCTTCCGAGCCGGTTTGGGGAAGATCCTTCTGAGAATCTGATATAACTAACATATATGTGTTAAACTTATCATCCAAATCACCGAAGTTTTGCTGCTACAATAAAAATGGCTTTCTTTAATATGCATCCGCTCCCAGCTTAAATTCGATAAAACGTTTAATAATTACCAAATTGATGACATTGTTCCTCTACATTCTCATTTACCTATTTCTTGATTGCACAAGTTTTTCCTCCTTTTATTTGAAAGAATGTATTATATTATGTTTGAGGTTTATTTATAATCGTGAAATACTAATTCCTTATTCTAAAAATGTTTGGTTTTAATCAAAGCTAAAAACAATTCGAGGATAATGCTAGCCGAATTGTGTAATAAATTAGAGTTTTCGCACTGTACAATCGGAAAATCATCAGTATTAACTATAACCTAAACTCGTAACCTATTGAGTCATATAGGGTAAGCACTGTAGTTTTTTTGATTTGCCTTGGTGTCTGTAGGTAACCAATATATGATAAATCAAGTTTTAGTATCTTAAGATTAAAAAATAATCTAATCGAATTGCTCTACGAGTGTAAAATCGTAAAATGCGGAGCCCGACAAGGTTTTGTGGTTGCCTTGGAAAGCATGTTGAAGCCCTTTAAGACTAGGCTCCAGTCCCACCGTAAAGTCCCATAGTTATCAAAACAACCGTTTGTGATAACTATAACTGTCTCTGGAACGGCACCATTGTAGATAGTACCCTGTTTAAGGGGCATGGATGATATTTGCAAGGCATATTGACTGAGCTTGGCAAACAGTTTTAGACCTTATATGAAATACATCATAAGGCCCTTTAGTGTAATCCCAAGATGATACACGAATCAGTGATACTTATTCTTATCCTTATGAAATAGTTTCAAATATTGCTTTTATATAATCATATTTATCGTTACGTTCCGGAAATAAAATATGCATTTCAGCAAATCTTGCCCTATCCCAGGTTCCATCATCGTAACGTTTATACAAATCATCATACGGTGTAGCAGAAATAATGAACGAATCAAGAGTTATATTTTTCTTCCTGCTTCTCTCCCCTATTTCTTCTGCCAAACCCGGGAGGCGTTCGTGGAGTTGAGCCTTTTCGTCATAAATATAAGCTTTGGCATGTAACATGCCATGGGGTTCAATAAATACTATCCGCTGACCTGTCCTATCTATCACCCATAAGATAAAATCAGGATAAAATCCACTATTTTCAAAGAACCCTATCCCTTTACCACGACTTAGATTACGAAGAAGAAAAACCTCCTTCTTATTTAGGGATTCATCTTTTTCTTTTTCCCAGTAGTCCTTAAGATCGCCCACAAACTCTGCTTCGCTTTCTTCAAGCCCCGATGGAATAGAACTTAGATTATCGCTTCTTTTTAGAAGGAGTGGCAGATACAGATGGCGATCAAAATAAAGGCGCGGCAATTCATTCGTTTCCCGCTTATATAGAAGGTCTACATCTTTGCGCAGTTGTTCTATGGCTTCAATAAGTTTCGTCTCAGATTTTCGTATTTTAACTACATAGGTCCCATCCGTCCGATCCCTTACCGCCTCACGGTTAAAAGTCAAGTTCGAATCCTCTTTATCTAGGGTTTTGTACACCAGATGTTGTTTCTCCAATTTTTCGCGCTTGTGTCGATAGAAACTATCAGCATATTTACATACAATACAGACTACAGCCTCCTGGAGTAAAGCACATTCTGCGAAGGAGCGCGGTTCAACAACGGATTTATCAGCTCTTATAGTATAATTTCCTTCCACGATAATACTTCGCGGCGTCTCAGGACGGATGACAAGATTTTTAAGCCCTTTCCGTTCCTTAAAAATTAGCAGATCCAGATAGACCTGCTCCCAATCCACCAGCGAAAAGCTTTTGGGTGGAATGGTATCATGAACAACTCCACTGCGCACATCCGTCGTCTTTAACCCCGCGGCGCTGCTTTCTATGGTCTGTACCTTAACCGACATGTCTACAGTCACCTGCACATAAGGATCAACCTCGAGCAATAGATCAGTTTTTTGGACAAAATCCCATCCTTCCGGCAGACTCGGCACGATCAATCCCCGTTTCAAAAACCGTTCATTGGTTGATATAGACAGGGGTAGCTCAATCGAACCTTCGGTTTCTACCCCTTCCCGCTCCAAATAATCGCGAAACTGTGCCATATAATTAGCGCGCACGGCAAAAATGTTCAAGGTTTCCAGTAGCCGCACCCCTGGTGGATGTTTTCCTTCTATTACCGCACTACGCTTAAGTGAATATCCTTTACCGCGTAAACGCACGCCACGACCGAAAAGTTGAATGATCTGTGAACCTTCTTTTCTGCCGATATTGAGTAAACCCATGTTAGAGACACGCCATGAGTTCCAACCTTCCATAAACTTTTTAGCACCAATCAAGATATTAGCCCGAGAATCGCGTTGGTTGATTCTTTCAAAAAGAGAACCGGAAATAGCATCTTCTTCCAGGACAATACCAGTCTGATCGTTTTCTACCAGCTTTTTGAATTCGGATGTATCACCGATATAAATGAGCCCAAAATAGTCATCGGCACTGCCGGCTTTTAACCCCAACTCGCCATCATTACCACGGATATCACAGAGGTGCAGGCCGCCGCCCACCGGAGAATGAAAAACCGACTCAAGAATGTCCACATACAAGGTCTGTGCAGAAAAGCCGGTGTTTCTCAGAAAACTAAATCGTCCGGCGAAAATATCCATGTCATCTGACGTGACCAGCCCACTTTTACCTTCGAGTAGTTTTTCGATTCCTTTTAGCACCCAGCCGCCCTTGTTTTCAAGTACATGGTGGAGAAAACGAACCACGGTCAGCACGTCGCTGCATTTCTTTTTATTCCTAGTATAAACAGCGTTCACAGTGGAACCTACGAACACCCATAACGGCTTTTCCAAGTTGTATGGACGCAACCCATCGGCCTGTTCTTTGAAGACTTGCTGCTGTTCATAGAAGGAAAGCAGATTGCCCAAAAGAAGCATTTTCGTATCCTCTTCGCGGCTATCTTCCTGTATATTAAGAATACGAAAATCTTTACCGTAACCATCGCCGTAGAAATAACGATAAGAATAATCGAAAACGATAGCTTTACCATATTCCGCAGTCAGCGGATCGTTACGTGCTACGCTTAATGCCTGTCCGAAGGTAGCACTATATTCAAATGTGAAACCGGTCTCTCCCAGCCCCTCACGATACCCTCGCCAAGCTTCGCCACCGGAACCCTTATGGCCCTCATCCACAAAGATCAAATTACGGCCTTCGAATGCCTCTACGGGCACGCTTACACCACCGCCACGCTTTTCTTCCACCAGTTTTGTAATCTCAATAACCTGCACAATGTTTTCAACCCCGGCCGTCAATCTGCCGGAAGCCAGGCTAAAACGCCGGGCTGATATGCCGGAAATAGCCAATTCTGCTAGATGTTGTTCACTTAACCCCTTATTAGGCGTGATTAATAGAATATTATCCGGCTTTTCGGTAGTATAGTGCAAAAACTGATAATAATTAAGGTGAAGAATCAGTGTCTTACCGCTACCGGTTGCCATCCAAAAGACTAATTTGCTCAAATCAGATTCGGTGAACTTTTCATCTAAGGCTTCACCGATCACTTTATCGACATTTCGTTTATGTACCAAGGCATTCAAATCAGCAAGCATTTGAGCACGATGGTTAAAATATCGGTCCAGGAAAATTTCTGAATATAAAGCAGCCAAATGTTGGAAATAGCGCAAGATAACCGGTACGACGCGTCCCCGATTGATGGCAGCCAAATGAGCGCAGATGTTTTCATCATAACGTTCAAGATCTTCATCCCGAATATTGACCTTACTGCCACGGCTAATTAGATGATAATAAAGATAACTTCGGCCCGAAGCATCAAAACCCTCAGCAATATTCTTAAAATCAGTTAACAGATCCTTGTTGTTTTCATAGCCTAAAAGGCTATTGAGCCAGGCAAGCAGAACAAGCCGATTTTCCAATTTGACATGTTGGTTAAGGCCAGCAGCCTCATCTGCAGTTGTCGCAGACCGTTGTTTTATACGGGGCAAAGCCTACACCTCCACCGGGGCGAACATTCGCTCTTTGAAGAGTTTCTCCAATGCCTGTGCACCGGGGATATATGAATCGCCATTAATATATATATCATCCATACCGCTGATTAGGTTATTTTTACACACAAAGTCTCTGTCGCGCTTATAATCCTCCGCAACCCAGTCTTCGGTCTCACGCCAGATTACCATTGTCTTGCGTCCATCACGAGTAACACCTGCGTAAATTAAATAACGCCGATCACCATCGTCAAGCACTTGCCTCTTTTTAACCGACAAACCCAGTAGATAGGCAAAGGTCTCCGGCAAGTCTACAGTATGTACTCGCGTTTCGCCGCCTGTCCGGTCTGCCGAAAGGTCCCTGTGAAGGTGCAGTTTATATGAGAAAGGCTTGGCGAGTTTTTCCACATTGAGCAAAGTTTCGCTACCCCGCGTTTCCCACTGGAGCATATACCGGAGCAAGTAATCCTCAAACTGCATAGCCTGTTGTCCGACTTTCTCATCAAAGGCGATATTATTCAACGCATCCTCATAAGATTCCATACGGATAATCTTAATAACACGCGGGCTGCGCACGACTTCTTCCGCGGTAGCCATGCGTCTGGGCCTACCGTCCATCCATTCCGGGGAGAAGGTTACTTTTTTAATCCGTGGCAGAAGCACAGTATCAAAATACTGCGCCATTTCCACCAAAATGAACTTACGTTGCCCGCCATCCTCGCGGTTTAAATTGAGAACTGCATGGCCAGTAGTACCAGAACCGGCAAAGTAATCGAGCACCATCTCTCTATATTCAGATGTTGCCGCACCAACAAGTGTCTCATACAAGGAGATCGGATGACAGTAAGGGAAATTCAAACCAAGAACATCCAAATGCCTTTTTCCCTTCTTAGCATCTCGAATGACGGATCGCATCTGCATCTTTGATTCTTCCGTCAAAAATCGTTTTTGTTGAGGCTGCGTTGTTTCATCTAGGCCGAAAAGAATCTCACCGCGTTTAACCATTGCCTTAAGGGTCTCTGGTGTCCGAGAAAACCCGTTTGGGGGGATGGCACACGGTTTCTTTGTGAAAGGGTGAATCAGCGGCGTAAAAAATTTAGGATTTGTACGAGGTTCAGGCGCCCTTAAACTGACAGGACGGTAAACACGTCCCTCATCATCCAAATAACAATAGGCCTTTTCTCCTCCTGTTAACTTAGTGTTCTTCCGAACCCAATCTGCATACTCGCGCCGGGCTTCATCTGTTACTCCACCGTGTTTAGTAATTATTGCCTCGGCAGTTCTGAGCATCTCCAAAATGTTCGTATTTCTTTGATAGATTGAATCTTTAGTTTGACAACGCCAAATAATATATTCATGCTGCATTGCTATACCGCGTCCGGCGGTCATAGGATTGCGTTTGTCCCAAATAACCGTTCCTGCATCAGGAATTTGCAGATTATCCATCAACTTCTTTAAGCATTCGTATTCATTCTCATCGATATGGCAGAGGAAATGCCCCATAACAGTGAGCAGGCATCTAGCCATAGACAAGCGGTTTTCCATCATTGCCAGCCAGCTAGAGTGTTTATAATCATTCTTATATAGAAAGCCGCTGGTTTGAGTATTATAAGGCGGATCAATATGAATACATTTCACCTGTCCCCGATATTTCTCTGTCAATAGATTCAACGCCTGCCAATTCTCACTATGCACCAGTAAACCATCGGTAACTCCATCCAAATCGTCAAAGCTTGCAAGAACACGGTCAGCAAAATATACCGGAAAATGGCGTGTGTCCAGTACTAACGTAGGATGAGATTTTAAAAACTCCAAACGCCGGTCGTTTTTCGCTTTGCCGACAGTCAGCAGGTTAGTCTCTTCCTCATCAATATGGAACATTGCCTTCCACTCATCCCACTGAGCCTCACAGTCTGCAATTTCCGGGTAAAACTTTTCCGGGATATTGCTTATAGTAATACAGTAAAAGGTCTCAGTGATGAGTTTACGCTTCTCCCAGAGCACCTTTTGGAACTCTTCGACCTGTGTCAGAAATTCGATGATCTGTCCGCCTATTCTTTTAATTAGCCGCATCGTCTGGAACCAGCCTTCGGATAAGCCTTCACCGGCAGTCTCCATCTCTTCTAGGTTTAATACCTCGTTCTTTAGATAAAAATCCAGTTCGCGGGAGAGAAAGCTTTTTAAGTCTTTATGAATAAAAAAGTCGCTAGTGTTTCGTCTGGTATATCGGCGCAAATGATGTTCTAGGTGGGTCATGATTTTTCCGTCATCGGTTCGGCTCTTTTCTGTTAGCAATGCAGCTAGACCCAATAACGCTGTTTTCACAGAAGGATGTTTGGTAATATCCTCGACCGCCTTGGCGATGATCACATTCTGCTGATTCCTACCACTGTAAACAATAGCCTCCTGTGCATCCAGCGGCCGGAATTCAAAAGGTATAGTTAAACTCTTAACAGTTTGGTCCCAGGCAATCTCATCCGGTCTCGGCAGAAAAAAACTCCTCTCCCCTTTGATGTTATCCTGTTCCACATCGGCGGCTACCAGCTTAAAATGTACCGTTACGCCGTTTGATGCTTTCCATGTATAATCGGTAAAATGCTCGCCAGTCTTGATATAGTACTGATCGTGGTTGGCCCAGTAGAGCATCACTTCCTCACCATTGTAAGGGACGGCATAACGTTCCCGTTGAGAATAACGGCGTTTAGATATAAAATCGCCGTTCTGCCAATAACGATTGAAAAAGGCATATAGATGATTGTAGATGGCAGTTTCCAATGCTTCATAATCCCCGATGGACTTTGCCCTTTCCTGGGCCGCTATGTACTCTTTGCCGGGCTTCGTGTCATGGTATTTAGTTAGATTACCCGATGGGTCAATGGCACCATCACTAATCTCCAGTATCTTTTTCCTAGCGGTCTCTAGTTCATCGGCCGCCCGCACCTGTTCCGCCAAAATACCACATTCCAGTTCTTTATCTATAGCTTGCGGCAAATCTCGTGTAATGAAGTGTTCGATTATATCCCGTTTGTAATTCATGATACGATAGATGCCAAAATCCAGACCGGCATAATCAAATTGAAAAAGCTCCCGCAGAAGCTGTTGAAACTTAATGAGATGTTGGTTCACGTAAACTCCCCTTTCAATAAAGTTCGTGTAAGAAATCAAAAAGAGGTAAGGATTTGATTTTCTTATAGTCAATATTATCATCGTTCCGGGTTTATAACAAGCCACTATCTATCGTAATTTCAACACTAATAATCTAGAATAGGTAACTATTAGCCATCTATTGATTACTAATTACCTAAGTTTCGTACAAATAAGATAATTACATTGGTTAATCCAAGAAGCCCAGTTGAATATACTTTGGCTGCAAAAGTGCTTCTACCAGTAGTTGTGCCATCTTACTAAGAGGTGGAATTATTATCTTATCACATCTTTATAAATCCGAACTTGAAATAATAAAGGAATCCTTTGAATTATTTTGAATATTTCATTATAGGTTATTTCCAGGAGGGGTTGAAATGGCAAACATATGCTCAAGATGCGGAAAAAAGATATCAATAATTGGCACTCATGCGATTAACGGAGAAATATTCTGCAGAGAATGCATTAATGCGATAGAGAATGAACAAAAAAAGGAAATGGAAGAAAGGAAACGACTTGAAGATGAGACCATCCAAAATATACTTGTTGTAACTATTCCAAATATTGAGGGTAAAGAAGTTCTCAGGTATTTTGACGCTATAGGCAGAGAGCTTTTTATTGGAACAGGACTACTCAGCGAACTGGCAGCTTCCTTGGATGATATTACAGGCTCTATTTCTGATCCATACAGTGATAAACTCGAAAGAATTAAAACTAAAGCATTTAATAGCCTCAAAGTGAAAGCCCTAAGCTTAGGAGCGAATGCAATTATTGGTGCGGAAGTTGAGTATATGATTACCAATCACAACATGCTTATGTTCTCTGTCACAGGTACCCCAGTTCTAGTTGAAGACTGAACCATACATGGTTTTATATGTACAAACAGCTTAGCTATCTGACAATACTTGGAGCATGTATAAATAATTTAATGAAACTATGTGAAAGATACTAATCCTGATTAAAGAAGTATAAAAAAGTTTTACTTGGGAGATGAGTTCATGTTCAACAATAACAGGCATCTTAATATATTTGAGCATTATACACAAAAGGGATCCCTGCCAATTGAAAACAATGTATCTAGAGGCTTAGCAATACTACTTAATCAAAACAGCTTAGTCCTCGACAGACTAATTGACTACATAAATGCAAAGTGCATGGACAAAAAATCAAATTGTACTGTTCCCAAACCTCAAAAACCAGATGATAAGGATATCGGCATACAGCAACAGATTATTAAAATAGTCCAAAGCTATCCTAATCCTCAAAATATTGTTGGCATGACATTGACTACATCATCTCCAATAAGTATGGCCGAAAATAAATATGATGAAAATAACGGCTTGATAACAGATATTGTGATAAGTTGCAAGGATACACTTATTGTTATTGAAGTTAAGAGAAATGCTAATGATGCAAGTCTACAATTAAAACAACAGGCAAAAAGCATCGCTGTAGAGGTTGTTAGGCAAGGCGGAAATCTTCCTGATATAGAATTACTTGATGGCACATGGGAGGATATAATTTCAATCCTACAGGATGTTTACAATATATCCGTAAGCAATGAAAACAGTATTTTAGGACATTATCTTAGTCATTTAGAAAATCATTACCCGCAATGGTTCCCAACATCATTACTAACTGACATTCCTATTGAGCGCGAAAATGAAACGGCCATTGATAAACGGATATTAAGCCTCATTAAAAATTGCTGTGAAAAAGAAGGTGACGAAAAAAAATACTTTGGCAGATATATAATTCCACTAAATTATGACTTTTGTACTGAAGCCCAGCTTAGTATGGAGTATGAATCAAAAAGATTGATGGTCACAATTTGGAGCGGTGATACAAAATGGCAGGGCTATTGCCTTTTCAATAAAACGACAAACGACTTATCATGGGTTTATGAAAATTCACTGATTGTAGATGGGACAAAGCTTGATTTATTAACAGAACCTTACTTACGACTAGCACATTTTCAATCTACAATCATCGCCGAATACTTTAATAGAAAAAATTACCAAAAGCATTTCGGAGTGAGTAAAGACAGGTGCATAGAATTATATAAAGATATTACAAGAGAATGGAAAAAAACTGATTGGCCTCAATTGAAGTCCTTGTTGAAAGGCAAATATAAGGGCTTGATAGATATGAACAGTTTTGAGCCTAACTTTAAAAGCAACTTCGAAAACTCAAATAGGAACTATGCACATGTTTCATTTGGTTATGAAACAACTGTTTATCTACCAATGGACGTAATTAGCAAATATGAGAAGAAAAATTCTACACTAAGAGATAATGACAAATTGGCTTCTTTCATTACCCTGGTTATTAACCAGCTTATGAAGAAAATTGTATAAAATTGCTGCTAAATAAACACCAAGTACAATAGTGGCACCAATAGAAATGGTTTATCAACTTGGTATCGCTAGTCGAATTAGCCTTTGATAAGTAAATACGATTTGTTTTAATAACTGTCTTAACCTTACTGCTCATATACGACTATCCCAAATTCATTTATATGCTGTTCTATTTGAGAATTCGGTATTACGTCCAAGTAAAGGATTAGATCAATTTTCGTGTTAAATGCATCCTCATTTTTTGCCTTTAAATCGTAAAATCCAAACCCTGTGATAGTTTGTAAAAGTCAATCACTTTTTCCATAGGTACGGTAACGGCTTTTTTCACAAGTTCGCGAAGCAGAATTATCCTTATGTGGTATGGTAAGGACTTTTTTTTATTTTTTGCATACCCCGAAGAATTGCTGTAAAGATCAACGAGGCTGCTGAATGCAAAGTGCATTTCTCCTATTAAATATAAGAATAAAAGAATTTGCTAAGCGTATGTTGACATTGTTTACAACGATTTGATGTAAAAATACAACAAAACAATGTATATTAAAAAAAACGTTGGGTATAATAAAAATTTATGTATAAAAATCACCAATATGGCGACAATCGGTATTAAGTACAGCACAGCAAGCAAAAAAAATTAAAAGGAGTGAAAACCAATTGAGCGAGGGATAAAAACAAAGAACCGTTAGTGCCGGTAGCCCAGGCATGAGACTTTAGATGCATCGCATAAAGAAGCTTCGTGCCGGGAAAAAGGATGCTTTATGGAAGCATCAAAAATACTCTCACTATTATATAGCGGGATAAAAGCGAGGTGATAAAAATGATAGAAGATATGCTCAGGCCCTACCTCTTACATCTAGAAGAAAAATTCATAAATAAAGCTGCTGTGAATGATTACATTTCAGAGGTATCCAACTTCTTATGCTATCTGGGTAAAATGGAAGTTGACCCAAAGCTTGACAACATATCTGAAGACGTACTGAACGCATACGTTGCATGGTTAAGCGACTATGGGTACTCAGAAACAAGTATTGCAGAAAGGGCCAGACGTTTAAGATACTTCTTCGATTTTTGCGCGGACAAAGGTGAAATGTCTTCAAATCCTGTGAAAAAACAGATAGTGCAAAAGACAATAAGTGTTATGCATGACCGTCTAACCAATGACGAAATAAAGGCCCTGGTAGCGGCCGTAAATAATGACACCGGGATAAATCATTTAAGAGACAAATTGCTTATCGTCTTTTTGCTCAATATGGGGATAAGACACAGCGAGGTTGCAAGGCTTAACTGGAGTGCTATAGACTTTGAAGAAAGCATGATCCTAAACAAAAAATGGAAAAAAGGCACAGTACAACTCTTTGGAATGGGTGAAGAACTAAAAGATATAGTATCAGCCTATTACGAAGCCAGTGCGCCAAAAAGCCAGGACGATGCTCTGTTTACCGATGTCTTCGGCCGGAGATTAAATACTAGGTCTATACATAGGATAATTAGGGACTATGCTAAAAAAGCGGGTATCCGCAGAAGGATAAGCCCACTAACCCTAAAGCACACCCATGCTTTGCATACAAAGCAAGACAACGCACGTTCCCCGGGTATGCAAAACATGCCAGGCGACGACAGCAATGTCCAATCGGAACGCATGGATATGTCCGATAATACATCCAGGTTATAATGAAAAAATGCAAAAGATAAGACGTCGCAAAACACTATCTGCCGTACGCAAGGGATCACGTTACCATAGTTATAGAAGCTTTACATAAGCACAAGAAGCGTCGGGGGCATACCTTAGCTAAATGATGATACTGTTTGCGGAGGTATGTCCCTCTTTTTGCCGCCGGGGATAACATAAACGTTCATCAGACACATTTGTTTGACGAGGTGTAGATTTATGAGAAAAAAATGCAGGGCAAAAAGATGCAAAAGAATCATTGAACCTGAACTTATAAAAATTATAGATGGGTACCTATTGGGCCTTAAAGCCTCTGATGCGGCAAAGGCTACTATTACAAAATACCGGCATATACTGCTACAGTTTTTCGGCATTTATAATAAACCGATACAGGAGCTGACATGCAATGACGTCCAGGAATGGCTTAACACGCTTGTTAATGAAAATAAGAGTAAAAGGACTATTACACTTTATTTTACGGTCCTTAATAACTTTTCGAAATATTGCCTTGCGAAAGGATATATTAAAAAAACGTTTACCAAAAGAAGAATGCGCCCTAAAGTGACGCGATCTCTTCCGAAATTTTTAGACAGCCAGGATATAGCCAGGCTGAAGCTATACGCCGACAGGCTTTGCCCAAGGGACAGGGTAATAATATTTTTTCTTCTAACATCCGGCTGCAGGCGTTCCGAGGCCGCCGGGTTAGATATTGAAGACATCGACCTTGCTAACCGGACAGCCACAGTCCTTGGCAAGGGAGGAAAAACGCGCGAAGTACATTTTTCTATAGAATGTGCGCTTCTTTTAAAAGAATACCTGGCTAGTGAAATGAGGGATAATGGGCCGCTGTTTATTAATAGGTTCGGGAACAGATTATCGGATAGGGCCATTTATAGAATCACAACCAAGCTAAGAAAAATGGCCAATCTGCCGCAAAATTTCAGCCCGCATTGGCTTAGGCACACCTTTGGCCGTCAAATGCTGTCTAAAGACGCGGATTTAAGTTTTGTCGCAGCAGAGCTTGGGCATGAAAGCCTTAATACAACGCGAATATATACACAAATACCTACCAGAAAGCTTATTGCGGCCTATAACCAACGAATGGGGTGAGTAGTATGAAAAAAACCATGGAGACAATAGAATATTATTTTATAGACAATAAAACACGGCTTAGCGATAATACCGTAAAAGCGTATAGGATATCCCTCAGGCATTTTTTCCGCTTTGTCAGAAAGCCGTATGACAAGGTAAAAGAGGAGGACATATATGCATGGCTCTCAAAATTATTGGAAAACGGCCTAAGCGCGAGAACAAGAAACCTAAGGCTAATATCCGTACGGTTGTTTTTCTATTATGCTTTCGAAGAAGGGCTTATTGACCAGAACCCGTTTGCAGATATTAAAGCCGTTAAAGTAGAAAAGGGGATGCCGTATTATCTAAACAGGCGCCAGCTTGCCGAACTTTTTGAGGCCACAAAGGCTTCGCCCAGGGACAGGGCACTTGTTGAAATGCTTTATGCAACCGGTGCTAGGATAAGCGAACTATTGGACATTAAAACTTCGGACATAAGATGGGGTGAAAGACTAATCTGGATACGTAAAGGCAAAGGTAGTAAAGAACGATTCGTGCTTTTTACAGCCGATTGCAGTGCCAGGCTGTGTGAATACTTAAAAATAAGAAACGATGAATCGCCCTATATCTTTTCTAACGGCCGCGGCGGCCATATTAGCACAGCATGGGTGCAACTTATATGTCGCAATTATTCGAAGATGTTGGGATTTAAGGTCACGCCCCATATGCTGAGAAGGTCTCTTGCAGTCCATATGGCAGAAAAAGATATGCCAATCAGCTATATCCAGGATATTTTGGGCCATAAAAACATTGATACCACAAAGATATATACCCAACTCAGCAGCGAAGCACGAAAAAAGAAGTATGACAGTTATCAATAAAACGTAAAGACATGGAGGGTTGGAATTGAAAGAAAACTGGATAGTGCAAAATGAAAAACTGCATCCCGAAAACCAAAAAATACTTAATGAATTTCTGGTGCACATGCGGATTAAAAATTTGAGTAGTCACACAATCAGAAACCGCTTATGGTTTTTACAAGGGTTTTTAATATTTATAGATAAACCGTTGACCAGCTTAACCCAGGATGACATACTAGACTGGATCAATGAAAAGTGCACCGGGGTAAAAGAGGCAACTGTTTCCTGGCGACTTGGGACTTTGTCCGTATTTATAAAGTTTTGTCAGGAAAAAAGAAGAAAATATATAGACGATAGTGTGTATATTAAGAAACGTTGGAAGCCAAAAATCCCTAAGCCGCTGCCCAAATATCTTGACGAGGACGAGTTGGCACGCACTAAAATAGCTGCGGATAAGCAAAAGCTAAGGGACAGGGCAATATTTGGATTTACCTTAGATTCCGGCTGCAGGGTCGGCGAGGTTGCGGGGCTAGAGCTTAGAAATGTGGATCTTGAAAACAGGACAGCCGTTATAAAGGGTAAAGGGAGGAAAGTAAGGCAGGTGCATTTTAGCGAAAAAAGCGGGATGCTTTTAGAAAAGGTTATTGAGAATCATCCTAGAAGCGATGTTACCGTATTTTTAAATAAAGACGGTAACAGAATGCATGAAAGGAGCTTCCAAAACATTATGATAAAGATCGGTGCCGAGGCCGGTCTTGCAAAAAAGCTTATGCCGCACCAGATAAGGCATACATTTGCCACAAGACTTCTAAACAAAGGGGCACCCCTTGAATTTATTTCGGAAGAATTAGGTCATTCAAATATAAGCACTACAACTATTTATGCAAGGGTGCTGGACAAAAGCATTATCGAATCTTATAGAAAGTGCATGGGCTGATAAGGGGGTGAAAGATATGCAGGGAACATTTGATATGATCAAAAAGTTTAGCAAAGACAATGAGCTGAGGCTGTCCGCAGGCACACTAAGAAACTATGGGTATGTGCTTAACTGTTTCTTTACTGATATGCAAAAAGGCTATAGGGAAATAAAAACCGAGGACGTCGAAGAATGGATGGCAGGACTAATGGAAGGTGGAATAAGGGTAAGTACAATAGCATATAGGCTTACTTGTCTTAAAAGCTTCTATTCATATTTGAGAGAAGAAGGTCTAATAAGCGAAAACCTTGTTTCAGAGTTGGCTCTGCCAAAAAGAGGTGATAATATACCTTATTATTTAGAGAGAGAGCAGCTGCAAAAATTAAGAGACCTTGTAAAAAATGACCCCTTGGAGAGGGCGGTTGTGGAAACCTTGTATACAACGGGCGTACGTGTAAGCGAGTTAATTAGGATTAGGCTATCTGATGTTAACTGGGAGACAAAGCATATAGATATAAAGGATGGGAAGGGCAAAAAAGAAAGGACGGTACTTTTTAATGATGAATGCAAGCTATGGCTGGAAGAATACTTAAAGAGCAGGTGTGAAGATAGTCAGTACCTTTTTTTAGGCAAACAAGGGAAGCCGATGTATAGGTTTTTACTCAACTATTATTTCAAGAAATACAAGAAAAAGCTTGGTATCAAAATCACGCCAAACACTATGAGGCACACCTTTGCTGCCCACCTGGCCGAAAATGGTATGCCGTTGCGCCACATACAAGTGCTGTTAGGCCATGATAACCCCGAGACCACCAGGATATATACAAAGCTGTATTCCCATGTGCGCAAAAAGAAATATGATCGGTATATTTAGACACATCGCATGGATATAATACTGAATAGCTTACATAGTATGAGTCATTAAAAGGCAATAAAGTTTTTTATTAAGGGGATAATGTTTACATACTAAATGTTATCCAAACTCACAAAAAACCAATTAAACCCCGGAGACCAGTCGTATCAAGGATTTCGGGGTTTTTATATTTTTCGCCGTAGTCCGGTAATGACTATTATCATATACTCACCGCCGTATTGTAGTGTTAAGCTGATTATACCAGAGGGGGAATTTTTACGAAAGGTAAGTCTCTATAAACGCTTTTTCAGTATGGATTGACTATAAACAATGACGCATAGTAACGAATACACACCCAAATCATATGCTCTAAATAATACGCGGCAGGACGCCGCATCCAATACGTGTGGTTTTGGAGGACGTTTGGTCTTCGTGATGTCCACCAGCCTTAGATATCCCTTACCATAGGCTGGTGGATGTGGGCAGGATAACTTTCTGCCGATTCTCCAGAGCCTTTTTCCCTGCTATGCCCTTTGCGCCGAGTGCTTTGTTATATGATGGACCACTTCGCTGCAAAGTCTATACAAAAAACCCCTAAGATTATCCTGAAAAATCCCAAGGGTGTGAATTACTTAAGTCTCTTGCTCCGTGAACAATAGTTAAAATGAAAATCTCATTGTCCTTAATCTCATATATTAATCTATAGTTGTAAAATAAAACTTCCCTTATATTGTTAGTTTTGTATTCTGGCACCTCACGTCCTAACTGTGGAAAAAGAGCAATCTTCTCTACTGCGATAATAATTCTTTCGATAAATAATGAAGCATAGTATTCTGAATCTTTTGATATATAGTCTCTAATACTTTCCAGGTCTATTACTGCCGGTTCTGTCCATACTAACTTCATTTCTTTAGTACCCTTTTTTTAACATCATCATGTGAAAGCACATTACCACTCTCTGCAGCATCTAATCCGTCAATAATTTTTTTCTTTACGTAAAACTGATACATTATATCATTCCATGTTGCTTTGTCCGGCATATTATCAATCAGCTTTTTTGCCTCTTCCTTGGGGATACTCATTATATTCACCTCAAATCAAAATATTTCCATACCATTATTATATCATAAACAGAATAATGCTATCACCTTGATTTTTTAAGAATTTAATCTTCAAAGAACATCCTTCTATAGAGTGGTCTGTCATATAATAAGTGGTATCTACGATGTAGTGTCGGAAATATCCACTATAGATGATATTGCTTATTCATCTGCATTCTGAATAATTCCATACAAAGGACTTTGAGCATGCATCATCATTATAGTTCAACTATCGTTATATTATCAATTAATTAAATATAATTCTATATATTACCATCATATTTTGAACAAGTATTTCCTGCTAATACCATCGGAAAATTTAACTATCAATAGTCGTCCCATATCTCAATTCTCATTACGTGCATTGAAGATAAAGCTGGCTTCTTTCATTACCATGGTTATTGACCAGCTTATGAAGAAAATCGTTTGGAATATTATCCAAACTCACAAAAAACCAGTTAAACCCCGGATACCAGTCGTATCAAGGGTTTCAGGGTTTTT